>Ga0268266_10000694_pt1 | contig 45342 bp, 40 predicted proteins | sample KBSS13metaG_FD_190356 | JGI IMG/M metagenome (GOLD analysis project Ga0268266, IMG submission 190356) | Switchgrass rhizosphere microbial communities from Kellogg Biological Station, Michigan, USA - KBS S1-3 metaG (SPAdes) (version 2) | ecosystem: Host-associated > Plants > Roots > Rhizosphere...
GCTATAGATTGGCGACCATCTGGAAAGTGGCCAATCTATAGCGAACAACTCGCTGAGCTATCTAGGAAAAGTGGTGGACGCACTTGGGCTCGAACCAAGGACCCGCTGATTAAGAGTCAGCTGCTCTACCAACTGAGCTATGCGTCCACACTGCCTGACCGCGAGGCCGTTTTGGCCTCCCCGATTCGGCGGGGAGCGGCCCGTATAGCGGCCGGCGATCCGATGTGAAGCGGAAAATTCGCCTCGTTCGAAGAGCCTCTTTCAGCGCAGGCCCGAGGGCTGTCGCTGCCAGCGGTTTACCGCCATGATCGTGCCGATGCAGATCATGTTGGTCATCATCGACGAGCCGCCGTGGCTCATGAAGGGCAGGGGGATGCCGACGACCGGCGCCAGCCCCATGACCATCATCAGGTTGATCGCGACGTAGAAGAAGATCGTGACCGTCATCCCCGCGGCGAGCAGGCTGGAGAAGCGGTCGGGCGTGTTGCGGGCGACTTTCCAGCCCCAGCGCATGATGAGCGCGAAGACCAGCAGCACAAACAGGCCGCCGAGCATGCCCCATTCCTCCGCCATGGTGGCGAAGACGAAGTCGGTGTGCGATTCGGGCAAGTAGTCGAGGTGGCTCTGCGAGCCGTTGCCGAAGCCCTTGCCCAGGAAGCCGCCCGAACCGATGGCGATCTTGGACTGGGTGATGTGGTAGCCGGTGCCCAGCGGATCGCTCTCGGGGTCGAGGAAGGTCAGCACGCGATTGCGCTGGTAGTCGTGGAGCAGGGTGAAGAAGGCGATCGGCCCGGCGACGGCACCGACCGCCCCGGCCCCGACGAACCAGGACAGCGGCAGGCCGGCCAGGAACATGATGACGGCGCCGCCGAAGCAGATCGCAAGCGCGGTGCCGAGATCGGGCTGCAGCATCACGAGCACGGCGGGGATCGCCATCAGCGCACCCGCCGGCACCAGCCCGCGCCAACTCGCGGTCATCGAGGGCGGCAGGCTCTCGTAGAACCGGGCGAGGACGAGGATGATCACCGGTTTCATCAGCTCGCTGGGTTGGAGCGTCATGAAGCCCAGGTTGAGCCAGCGCCGGCTGCCTCCGCCGATCGCGCCGAGCAGCTCGACCAGCACCAGCAGCACGATGACGCCGGCATAGGAGGGATAGGCCCAGAAGCGAAAGAACTCGCGATTGAGCCGCGAGATGGCGAAAGCCATGCCGAGGAACAGGCAGAAGCGGACGAGGTGCGAGAGCGCGTACGGCTGCCAGTGGCCGCCTGCCGCGGAATAGAGCACGGCCGCGCCCAGGCACACCAAGCCGGCCAGCGGCACCAGCATGTGCCAGGGCTGACGCGCGATCGCTTCGGGGACGATGGTGCGGAACATCAGGGCGACTTCGTGTCCGGGTTCGTGGCCGCTGCGGCGCTCGACCGCGCGGCAGGTGTGGCGCCTGGAGCCGGGGCGGGCGTCTCTTCGGCCGCAGGCGGGGCGTCGGCGGGCTGCGGCGCATCGGGCGCGGTGGTGATGACGCCGTCGGTCGGCACTTCGTTGTTCTCGCTGCGGTTGAGCGCGGCACTGACCTGCTCGTCGTCGGCGGGCTTGGGCGCGGTGGTGCCGTACTGCTGGACGAAGCTCGCGTACTTGGCGGCCATGCGCTCGGTCGGCGTCCCGCCCCAGTCCTTCTCGAGCGCGAGCAGCGTGTCCCAGGCCTTGCCCGGGTCGAACAGGAAGGTCATCACGTCCTTGGCGATCGGCGCGGCGGCGCTGGAGCCGAAGCCGCCGTGCTCGACCACGCAGTGCATGGCATAGCGCGGCGCGTCGGCGGGCGCGTAGCCGATGAAGTGCGAATGATCGCGGCTCTTCCAGTCGGCGATGCGCCCGCGAGAGGTCATGGCGCGGACTTGCGCGGTGCCGGTCTTGCCGGCCATCAGCACGCCGTTGATGTTGATCTTGCTCGCCGTCGCGGTGCCGCTGCCGTTGACCACGCGGAACATGCCGTCGTGCGGCACGGCCAGCTGCTCGGGCGTGAAGGGCAGGGCGGGGCCGAGCGGCATCGGCTTGTGGAGCAGGAGCGAGGGGTTCAGGTTGCGGCCCGTCGCGATGCGCGCGGTCATGATCGCGAGCTGCAGCGGCGAGACCGAGACGTAGCCCTGCCCGATCGAGGCGTTGAGCGAGTCCGCCGTGCTCCACTCCTGGTGGAAGCGGCGCATCTTCCAGGCGGCGTCGGGGATGGTGCCATAGCGTTGCCCGGTCACCGGCAGGTCGAATTCCTGCCCCAGCCCCAGCATCTTGGCGACCGGCGCGATCGCATCATAGCCGATGCGGTGCGCCATCGACCAGAAATAGGTGTTGCAGCTGTGCTCGATGGCACTTCTCATGTCGACCGAGCCGTGCACCGCGTCGCAGCGGAAGAAGCGGCTGCCGAGGCGATAGCCGCCGGGGCAGCTCACGCGCTCGGCCGGGTCGACGCCGTGCAGCTGCAGGGCCAGCGTCGCCATCGGCTTCATCGTCGATCCGGGTGGGTAGAGCCCGCGCATCGCCTTGTTGAGCAAGGGGATGTGGTCGTCGTCGTTCAGCATCTTCCACTCGAGGCGGCCGATGCCGTCGGCGAAGCTGTTGGGATCGAACGCGGGCATCGAGCAGAGCGCGAGGATGCCGCCGGTGTGGCAGTCGATCACGACGACCGCGGCCGATTGCAGGCCGATGCGCCGCGCCGCGTAGTCCTGGAGGGCGCCGTCGATGGTGAGCTTCACCGGATGGCCGGGCACGTCCTCGCGCGAGTCGAGGTCGCGCACGACTTTGCCGGTGGCGGTCACTTCGGTGCGCCGCGCGCCGGGTTGGCCGCGCAGCTCCTTTTCGAAGACCTTTTCCAGGCCGTCCTTGCCCACCTTGTAGCCCGGCGTGATGAGCAGCGGGTCGCGGTCCCGGTCGTATTCCTCGACCGTCGCCGGGCCGACATAGCCGATGAGGTGGGCCACCGACGGCCCAGTGGGATAGAAGCGCGAGAAGCCGCGCTGGGTGATGACCCCGGGCAGCTCGGGCAGGCGGACGCTCACCGCGGCAAAGCGGTCCCAATCGAGCCCGGAGGCGACCTCGACCGGCGCGAAGCCATGCGATCTCTCCAGCTTGTCCTGCAGATCGCGCACTTGCACGGGGGTGAGGCGCAGCAGCTTGGTGAGTTCGCCGATCGTCTCGGCTCCGCCGGTCATGCGCTCGGGGATGATGTCGACGCGAAAGTCGGCGCGGTTCGAGGCGAGGGGGAGGGCGTGCCGGTCCAGGATCCAGCCGCGCCTGGGCGGGATCAGGGAGAGATTGACGCGGTTGCTCTCGGACTCGAGCTTGTACTTCTCGTTCTGGGCGATCGCGAGATAGCCCAGCCGCCCGGCAAGCAGCGCGCCGATCCCGCCCTGGACCGAGCCGATGACGATGCTGCGCCGGTCGAAGCTGTTGCGCAAGGTTGCCATGCTGACATGGCGGGCGCGGAAGAACTTCATCGGATCTCCGCGAAGGGCAGCAGGCGGAAGCGGTCCGACTTGGCCACGAAGCGGCCAACGAGGGGATAGGCGAGGATGGAGATCACGATCTGCGGCACAATGACCCGAAGCGGAGTTGCGCCGCCCTGGATGTTGGCAAGCAGCACTCCGGCCGCGATATAGACGATGATCAGTCCGATCGCCACCAGCCATTCGGTGAAGAAGTTGCGCCACGGCAGCCGCGCCTCGATCATGTCGAGCGCGATCGTGGCGGCGGAGAACAGCAGCACTGCCGATCCGAACGGCTGGCCCGAGTAGAGATCGTCGAACAGGCCGAGCGGCAGGCCGGCCCACATCGGCAGCAGGCCGGGTCGCAGCTGGCGCCAGGAGATGAAGATCAGGAAGCCGAACGGCGGCAGCACCGGCCCGGATGCGATCAACATCAGGCTGGGGATCAGCGATCCCAGCATCACCGTGACCCAGGGCACGCCCCGGGCGAGCAGCGGCGAAGGCGCGCGATTGATCCGCTGCCGGGCAAGAGCGTTGCGCGGGAGCCAGCCGAACAGGTTCACTTGACCTCCGGCGGCGGCTCGCTGGGGGTGGGCGGCGGCGGCGCGAAACGATCCTCGACGATCACGTAATCGGTATCGGACGGGTTCGCCAGCACGCGGGCGATGGCGCCGTCCCGAGTGAGCTGGGTGACGATCGCGACCGGGGTGCCGGGGCGGTAGAGGCCGCCCGAGCCGGAGGTGACGAGTACGTCGTTGCGATGCAGCGGGTTGAGGCCGAGGCTGATCAGCTTGATGCGCAAGGTTCCGTCGCCGGCTCCCTGCGCGAAGGCCGGGACCCCGTCACGCGCGCGGCGCACGGGCACGAGGCTTTCGGTGTCGGTGATCAGCAGCACCCTCGACGTGCCGAGGCCGACGTTCAGGACGCGCCCGACGAGACCCATCGCCGAGCGTACCGGCATCCCGTTCTCCACGCCCTTGTCGCGCCCTGCCGAGAGCGTCGCCAAGCGGCGCGTGCTCGCCGCGGTCGAACTGGTCAGCATCGCCGTGGCGACCGGCCGCGGCTCCTGCGTCGAGAGCCCGAGCAGCCCCTTGAGGCGGCGGTTCTCGACGTCCACCGCCTGCGCCCGGACCAGCCGCACTTTGGCTTCCGCCAGCTCGCGCTCGAGCTTGGCGTGCTCGCTGCCTGCCTTGAAGAAGCCGGCGATCACCTGGAACGAGTCGCGGCTGGAATTGCGGGCGGACGCGGTCGCCTGCCCGGCCGGCGCGACCAGATCGGCAGCCCAGGTGCGCACGGTATCGAAAAGGCTCGGCTGAAAGAACGAGACGGCCAGCAGGATCACGCCCAGCAGCGCGCCGACCACGCCCGCCGCGTAGCTGAAAAAGATCGAATACTGCGCCCTGCGGGAATAGCCGGAGCGCCGATTGGCGGGCGGCGCCATGCGCTGGTCTCCTCCTCAGGCGCGCCCACCCTGATGCGCGCCCACCCCTCTTGCAACTAGCCCCCGGCTTTACGCGATCAGGCGGTCATCAACACGCCGCGATAGATCGGATCTTCCATCGCCCGGCCCGTGCCGAGCGCCACGCAGGAGAGGGGGTCCTCGGCGACGCTGACCGGAAGCCCGGTCTCCTCGCGCAAGTACTCGTCGAGACCCTGGATCAGCGCGCCGCCGCCAGTGAGGACGATGCCCTGGTCGACGATATCGGCGGCGAGCTCGGGCGCGGTGTTCTCCAGCGCGATGCGCACGCCCTCGATGATCGCGCCGATCGGCTCGCTCAGCGCCTCGGCGACGTTGGCCTGGCTGATCGTGATTTCCTTGGGCACGCCGTTCACGAGGTCGCGGCCCTTGATGTGGATCGTCTCGCCGATGCCGTCGGCGGGCATGACGGCGATGCCGTAGTCCTTCTTGATGCGTTCGGCGGTCGATTCGCCGATCAGCAGGTTGTGGTGGCGGCGCACGTAGGAGACGATCGCCTCGTCCATCTTGTCGCCGCCCACGCGCACCGAAGTGGTGTAGGCGAGGCCGCGCAAGCTGAGCACCGCGACTTCGGTGGTGCCGCCGCCGATGTCGACCACCATCGAACCGACCGGCTCGGTAACCGGCATGTCGGCGCCGATCGCGGCGGCCATCGGCTCGAGGATCAGGTGCACCTGGCTGGCGCCGGCGTTGCTTGCGGCGTCACGGATGGCGCGGCGCTCGACCGAGGTGGAGCCCGAGGGCACGCAGATCACGATCTCGGGATAGCGCAGCAGGCTCTTCTTGCCATGGACCTTGCGGATGAAGTGCTTGATCATCTCCTCCGCGATCTCGATGTCGGCGATCACGCCGTCGCGCAGGGGGCGGATCGCCTCGATGTTGTCGGGCGTCTTGCCCATCATCATCTTGGCGTCGTCGCCAACGGCCTTGACCTTCTTGATGCCGTTCAGCGTCTCGATGGCGACGACCGAAGGCTCGTTGAGCACGATGCCGCGGTCCTGCACGTAGACGAGGGTGTTCGCCGTCCCCAGGTCGATCGCCATGTTCTGCGAGCCGAACCGGAAGAATCGTGACAGGATCGAAGCCATCTAAAATCCATAGGTAATCGGCCACTTGCCCGCAGCTGAAAGGCGGGAGGCAACCGGAGTGGGTCAGGAAGGGGGACCCCTTAACCCAAGCCATCTAGAAAGGCCAAAATTTTGTGTCGACAGCGCGGTGGGATTCTGCGCGCCGGTCTCGAATTGGCTTCATTTCGTCGCTAGTCTGGGCACCCGCACCGATGCGGACCGCTCCTGCCGGAACCCCATGCCCCAGATCCGCCGCCTGCCCGAGGACCTCGTCAACCGCATCGCCGCCGGCGAGGTGGTGGAGCGCCCCGCGTCGGCCCTCAAGGAACTGGTGGAAAACGCGATCGACGCGGGCGCGCGCAACATCGCCGTTCGCCTCGCGGGCGGCGGGCTCGACCTGATCGAGGTGACCGACGACGGCTGCGGCATGAGCGGCCCCGACATGGCGCTGGCGCTCGAACGGCACGCGACCTCCAAGCTGCCCGACGAGCGGATCGAGCTGGTCGAGACGCTGGGCTTTCGGGGCGAGGCGCTGCCCTCGATCGCCAGCGTCGCGCGGCTCACGCTGGAAAGCCGTCCGCGCGACGGGGCCGAGGGCTGGCGGCGCGTCGTCGACCACGGCGCGCTCGTGGGAGACGGTCCCGCCGCGCTGCCGCCGGGCACCCGCATCCGCGTCGAGGACCTGTTCGCGCGCGTACCGGCGCGGCGCAAGTTCATGCGCAGCCCGCGCTCGGAGTACGCCGCCTGTCTCGACGTGGTGCGCCGCCTGGCCATGGCGCGGCCCGAGGTGGGCTTCACGCTGGAGCACGACGGCCGCAGGGCGCTGGCGGTGCAGCCGGACGAGGCGCTGGCGGCCCGCGTCGCCCGCCTGGTCGCGCGCGAACTGGCCGAGGATGGCGTCGTTATCGAGGCCGAGCGTGGTCCGGCCAGGCTCACGGGCGTCGCTGGCCTCCCGACCTTCAACCGTGGCGTCGCCGACCACCAGTACCTGTTCGTCAACGGGCGGCCGGTGCGCGACAAGCTGCTGATCGGCGCGGTGCGCGGCGCCTATGCCGACATGCTGGCGCGCGACCGCCACGCGGTGCTGGCGCTGTTCCTCGAGATCCCGGCCGAGGACGTCGACGTCAACGTCCACCCGGCCAAGACCGAGGTACGCTTTCGCGATCCCGCTTTCGTGCGCGGCTTCCTCGTCGGCGCGCTGCGCCATGCGCTGGAAGGGCAGGGGCAAAGGAGCGCGCAGGCGCCGGCCGCCGATGCGATGAGCGCGTGGCAGGTCGAGCCACTAGCGCCCGCGCCGACCCCTTCGCTCCAATCGCTGTTCTCGCGCCAATACGCGCCAGAACCGAGCCGCGTGCGCGAGGCGAGCGCCGCCTGGCGTGGCTATGAGGCGCAAGTCATGGCGCCCCCGTCCGCCCGCGCCGAGGAAGCGCACGAGGCGCCGGCGGAGCATTACCCGCTCGGCGTGGCGCGGGGGCAGGTCGCCAACACCTACATCGTCGCCGAGGCCGGGGACGGGCTGGTCATCGTCGACCAGCATGCGGCGCACGAGCGGCTGGTGCTCGAACGTCTCAAGGCCGCCGGCGCGCAGGCGGCCGCGAACCGCAGCCAGGCGCTGCTCCTGCCCGAAGTGGTTGAATTGGAGGAGCCCGACTGCGACCGGCTGGAGGAGAAGGCGGCGCAACTCGCCGAACTCGGCCTCGTGATCGAGCGCTTCGGCCCCGCCGCGATGCTGGTGCGCGCGGTGCCATCGGTGCTGGGCAAGGCCGATCCGGCGGCGCTGGTGCGCGACGTGGCGGACGATCTCGCCAAGCACGGCGACGCGCTGCTGCTGGGCGAAAAGCTCGACCTCGTGCTCGCCACCATGGCCTGCCACGGCTCGGTCCGTGCCGGCCGCGCACTTTCGGTCGCCGAGATGAACGCGCTCCTGCGCGAAATGGAACGCACCCCCCGCTCGGGCCAATGCAACCACGGCCGTCCCACATGGGTTAAGCTTGCCCATCAGGATATCGAGAAACTGTTCGGGCGGAAATGATGCGCAAGGCGATGGTGGTGACGGTACTGGCGCTCGTGGCCCTGAGCGGCTGCGGCGGCGGCAAGAGCCAGGCCAAGAAGGCGGCGCACGACGCGCAGGACGTGGCGCTGGTCGAGAAACTCAGCAAGGCGCCGTTCAAGCCGATCCGCCCCGAGCCGTTCACCGTCGACGACATCGACCGCTATGACCTGGCGCGCAGCGGCTGCATGTTCCGTCCCGGCGACAATCCCGCCGAGCAGCCGCTGTTCGTGGCCCAGGCCGATCGCGGCTACCTGAAGATCGATGGCAAGCTGGAGCCGCTCGCGGTCAAGGGCGGCAGTGCCGAGCTGCCCTCCGGCGCGTTCTCGACCTATATCGGCATGTCGAACTGGATCGAACTGGTCGCCCAGGCGGGCAACCAGGGCCGCGGGCCGGGCGGCAAGGATTCCTGGCCCAGCCGCCTCGTCATTCACGATGCGAGCGAGCGGGTGGCGTTCGATTCGCTGGGGCAAGTGAGCTGCGCCGGCCAGCCGGCCGAGGCAGTTCCTGCGCAAGGCACAGCCCATAAGGGGTAGCCAGGCACACAGCGTCTGGCCCAGTCTAGGCCCCAGTTAGCCTCGGCGAGCCAGGCAATGAGCGTTCGGCCCGGCACCCGGCGCGGGCGGTAGACGCTCAGGCGGTGCGCAGGTGCATGTTCAGATGCGGGTCGGGATCGGGGATGATGCGGTAGCGCGCGGTGATGACGCTGAACACGCCGAACAGCACCAGCCCGGCGGCAACCACGGTGAACACGAACCCCATCTCGCGAAAGTCCATCAGCGCCTGCCCGAGCGAGCGCACTTCGGCGCTGTTCGCGAACCAGGCCGAGCGCGCGAGCGACCAGGCCATGAACGCGAACACGACCGCTCGCGCGGAAAGCCCCAAGCGCCCGATCCAGCACGTGCCGGTGGGGGCGCGCGAGGAGATGTGCTTCATGAAGCCTTTGTCGATCGCGTTCTTGGCCTGCACTCCGGCGCCCACCAGCAGTCCGATCGCGGCGATGCCCAGCGCCACCGGCCCAAGATCGAACGTGAGCGCCTTGGCCGCCCATTCGCGGGTCTGGTCGCTGCTGTCGACGCGAGCCCCTTCCGCCAGGCGCAGGGCGGTCCAGGCAAGGCCGATGTAGATGAATGCGCTGCCGAAATAGGCGGCGCGGTGGCCGATGCCCTTGGCGTCATGGCCGTAATGCTCGGTGTCGAACGTCGCGGCGATGACCTTGTAGAGCGCGTAGCCGAACAGGCCCACGGCGGCGAGCGAGAGGATCGCCGTCCCGCCGGGGATCGACTGCAAGTATTCGAGCGACCCGCGCGTGCCGTTGCTCACCTGGCGCTCGCTGGCCGACGAGATCGCCAGGTAGCCCAGAAGGATGTAGACCAGCCCGCGCACGCCGTAACCCAGCCGCGCCAGCAGCACGACCTTCTCCGACTTGTCGACCATGAAGCGCTCCCCGGTTGTGTTCTTCCGGGAGCGAAATGCACGAAGGGCCGTCGGGTGCCGAAACGTGGCCGCTGCGATGAAGACCGAGCGCCCGACGCCTCTCGATCGGCGCTCCGGTCAAGGTGCGCGGCGATCCTGCGCGGACAAGCGGAGCGGCAACTGCAGGAACTGATTGAAGTCGCTCGCCGCGTAGTCGCCGAAGGCCGGACCGGGCACGAAGCCGCGCCGCCGGTAGAGGGCAAGGGCCGGCTCGAAGGCTTCGCCGGTGCCGGTCTCCAGGCTCAGGGTGGTGAGCCCGCGCTCGATCGCCTCTTCGATGATGCGATCGAGCAGTCGGGCCGCGACGCCTTGGCGCAAGTGGTCGGGGTGGGTGCGCATCGACTTGATCTCGCCGGCCGTGGCATCGAGTTGCTTGAGCGCGCCGATGCCGAGGATCCGGTCGTCGCGCCACGCGCTCCAGACCGTGACGTCGGGCGTGCGGAGGCCGGACAGATCGAGCGCGAAGACGTGCCCTGCCGGGGTGTTGGCCTGCATGCCTTGCAAGTGAATGCGCAGGAGATCGCGCGTCGGCTCGCTGCTCAGATCATCGACGCGTATTTCCACGGTGTTCTCCTTGCCGTGCCAGATCGATGTAGCACAACCTTCGGGCTTGTCTTCCGCTCCGAAGCAGAGTTGAGCGGTTCTGCAGGCAACATCTTGCCGATTCGTGACTTGTTGCGCGCGGACATCATGTGTTCGCTCGAACGGGCGCGAAGACGGTGCTGGAGAAAGGAACGAGGACGATGGCGAAAACGCGTGAACAGCGAGGCGAGCAGGAAACCAAGGCCGCCGTTGCCAAAGTGAAGAAGACGGGCAAGCCGGCCGGCGGCGCACGCGGCGGCATCACCGCCCCCGTTCAGCCCTCACCGGAGTTGGCCGAGATCGTCGGGTCGGACAAGCTGCCGCGCAGCGAAGTGGTGAAGAAGGTCTGGGACTACATCAAGAAGAACGACCTGCAGAACCCCAAGGACAAGCGTGAGATCCTTGCCGACGACAAGCTGGAGAAGATCTTCGGCGGGAAGAAGGCCAGCATGTTCGAGATGAACAAGCATCTCGCCAAGCATCTGAAGGCCTGAGCGGCTTTACGGCGAATCGCCGTCCTGGAGCTTGTCTTCGGCAGGTTCCAGGCGCTCGCCGGGGGCGAGCTCCAGGCGCGTCGGCGGCGAGCCTATGTCGATCCCGGCCTCATCGAACCGGCTGAGTAGCTCGAAGAACACCTTGCTGCGCGTGCTATAGACGTCGCGCGGCGAGGCGACGTGGGCGAAGCAATTGAACTGGATGCGCCCGTCCGCGATCGAATCGATGAATGCCTTCGGCGCGGGGTCGTCCAGGACCGCCGGTTGCCGGGCGAATGTGTCGAGCACGATCTCGGCGACGTGTTGGGCATTAGCCTCGATCGGCACGGAGAACTTCACCTGAATGCGGCCTAGCGATCCGGACAGGGTCTTGTTGAGCACTGCCTTGGTGATGAGTTCCGAGTTCGGGACGATCAGTGTCGAATGGTCCGGCAACTTGATCTCGGTCGAGCGCACGCTGATGCGCCTCACGTCGCCTTCGTCGGTGCCCACGCGGATCCAGTCGCCGATCTTGATCGGTCGCTCGGCCAGCAGGATCAGGCCCGAGACGAAGTTCTGCGTGATCGCCTGAAGGCCGAAACCAATCCCGACCGAGAGCGCGGAGAGAAGCAGCGCGATGCGCTCGACCCCGATGCCCAGCGAGGCGAGCGACCAGATGATCGCCAACGCGATACCGACATAGCGCGCGACGAGGCTGGCGGAATTGCGCGCTGATCCGTCGAGATCGGTCGCCGGCAGGTAGCGTCGTTCCAGCCAGCTCATGAAGGCGCGTACGAGCCCGAGCCCCAGGGTGAGCACCACCACCGCGCGCACGATGGCGCCGGGCGAGATCGCTATTCCGCCGATCTCGATGCCCTGCGCGAACGCCCCGAGCCGGCCGAAGATCGACGCGATGCTCCCGCCGCCGCCGAACGGCGTCATCAGCAAGGCGACGGCGACCAGCACCAGGACGAGCCGCAAGACTCCGGACGTCAGGATGCCGAACTGGTCGACGACACTCGGCCGCAGACCGACGCCGCGGATCATGGTCGTGCCCAGGCGACTGTCCCGGCTGAACAGGGTGGTCGCCGCGTCGTCCGCGAAGCCCAGCAGCAGGTAGAGCGTGGCCGCCAGCATCGCCGCCCAGATGATGCTGCGCGCCATGAACAGGCTGAGGCTGATGTATCCGGTCGCAAGAGCGGCGAGGGCCACGACGAGCAGCGTCCAGGCCAGCAGGGTCAGCGCGGCGAGGCCCGCGCCCGTCTGCACAGGCGCCTCGCCCTCGGCCGGGTTTTCGGCGCGGCGCGCGCGTTCGCGGCCGAGGAGCAGCAGGAGCGTGCCGATCCACAGCAGGTGGACGGATGCCTCCGCCGCCTGCGAGGCGGTGATCGCCGCCCGGCTGACGCCGGCCGCCCGATTGAACGTGTCGAGCAGGATGCTCAGGAAGGCGATGGCCGCGAGCAACCAGGTCGCGGGCCGGACCCGGCTCGCGGTCTCGTCGCTGATCGGCGCGATCCGCCACGAGGGTTGGCTGCGCATCAGCACCGCGCCGGCGAGCGAGGTGGTGAAGGCCGCAAAGCCCGTGGCGGTGACGAAGCCGTCGAGCAATTCGTCCCATGACTGCGGGAACAGAGCCGACCATCGCGTGCCCTGGACCAACACCAGCGCCGCCAGGATCGGGGCCAGCGTTCCCAGGACCACTTGCCACAGCGCATAGCCCGAGCGGCGGATGCGATGCCCCGGGGCATTGCCGATGAGGTAACGCTGCCCCAGCCGCCGCGCGGCTACCCGGATCGGCAGCAGGAGCAACGCTGCCACGAGCGTGCCGAGCACGGCCTGCCAGGGGATGTGCGCGCGCACCGCCTGCCGTATCTGGTCGCCGCCTTCGCCCAGGAACAGGTCGACCCGGCGCAAGTCTCGGGGAAAGGCGGTCAACAGCGCGCTCCAGAACCCAGGCGACAGCGGCGAGCTGGCTCGGCTCGAGAGTGTCTCGTTGAGGCGCTCGGCCTGGGCGCGGTCCATCTCGTCGATCAGTTGGTCCGCTTCGACTTCCAGCAGGCGCCCGCGCTTGATCGCCGCGTCGATCGCCGCGCGCTGCTGGTCGAGCAGCTTGCGCTGCCGCTGGATCTCGGGCGCCTCGGCGACCCCGGCTTGCGCGGGTCCCAAGCCGTTCAGCCGCGCATTGATGAGATCGAACTGATCCTGCAGCGCGCTCTCGGATGCACGCGCGCTTTGCTGCGCTGCCAGGGCCTTCGCGCGGAGGCCGGCCAGGACATCCCGCTCGACTCTGGAATCAAGCGCCCGGTCGACCGTGCGCAAGTCGCTCTCGGCCTGGCTGATCACGCGGGCGTTGTCGGCGAGTGTTTCCGACTGCGCGTGCGCCGCCGCCGAGCCCGCCAGGAACAGCGCGACCGCCAACATCGTCAGCCAGGCGCGCAGCGGCGGCCAGGAACCGGTTCGGCGCCGCACCGGGAACTGCTCAAACAACGTGGGCGCTCTCCAGCGAACAGCGGGTCACGGGCGCCGTCTCAATCTGCAGCGTCGGATGGCCGATCGCGAAGCGATGCTCCAGCTCGTGGGCCACTTCGTGCAGGAAGTCGTCGTCGATGGCACCGCCCGGTATCACCAGGTGCGCGGTCAGCGCGGCCTCGGTCGTGCTCATCGGCCAGATGTGGAGGTCGTGCACGCGCGAGACGCCGGGCAGGGCTTCCAGGAAGCGGCGGACTTCGGCGCTGTCGATCCGGCTCGGCACCGCGAGCATTCCCAGCTGCAGCGATTCGCGCAGGAGGCTCCAGCTCGACCAGGCGATCACCGCGGTGACGACCAGCGAGGCCGCCGGATCGATCCAGGCAAGGCCGGTCGCGCCGATCAGGAGCCCCGCCACGACCACGCCGGCCGAGACGCCGGCATCCGCCATCAGGTGGACGAAGGCCGCGCGAACGTTGAGGTCGTGCTTGCTTCCGCGCGCAAACAGCAGCGCCGAGGCCGCGTTGACCACGATCCCCGCGAGCGCGACAACGACGACGGTGTGGCTCGCGATCGGAGCAGGATCGGCAAAGCGCCGGATCGTCTCGACCAGGATCGCGCCGATCGCCACCCACAGCAGCGCGGCATTGGCGATCGCGGCCAGGATCGACGAGCTCTTGAGCCCGTAGGTATACCGCTCCGAAGGGGGCCGGGCGCTCAGCACGCTCGCCACCCAGGCCAGCACCAGCGAGAGCACGTCGGACAAGTTGTGTCCCGCATCGGCGATCAGCGCCATCGAGCCGCTGTAGAACCCCGCGCCCGTCTCGGCGACCACGAACGCCAGGTTCAGCGCAACGGCGCAGGCGAAAGCGGCGCCTCGGCTGCCCGCAGGGGGCGCGTGATGGTGTGCGTGATCATGACCGGTTCCCATGGCGGCCACTCACACCATCTTGAGCCCGCGATCAAGCTGCAGCTGTCGCGCTCGTCTCAAGGCTGGCTCGCCTCGTTTACCCGCCGCCGGGCGTGGCAAAATTGCCGCAATGCAGCAAAATTGCGCTAGGCGAATGTACCGTCACACCAGTGTCGTCTAAGGAAGTCTTAGCGGTGCTGCTTATGAGGTTCACTGTTTAGGGCATTGGCAAAGATGCAACACACCAGCGGAAGTTGCCCTGTTGTCCGGCGTGTAACAGGTTCGTCACACTAGGCTGGTTTACGCAGGCGCAGCGAGACGCCTGCAGGTGTTGCGGCCGCACAAGGCCAGAAGCAGAGCATTTGCAGCGTCGTAGGCGATCTGCCCTCGGGGGTATTCGGGGGCGTACAGGGGACATAGACTATGCATCTTAGATACGTGCTGGCGGCGAGCGTCGCCACCGTTTCGCTCGCAGGCGCGCTCGCGACGCCCGCCATGGCGCAGGAAACGACTTCCTCGATCACGGGTACCGTCACCAGCCAGGGCGCTCCCGTCGCCGGCGCGGCCGTCACCGTCGAGAACACGGCGACCGGCGCACGCACGACGACGACGACGAGCAACAGCGGCAGCTTCATTGCCAACGGTCTGCGCCCGGGCGGTCCCTACACGGTGACCGTCGAAGCCTCGGGCTATGCCCAGTCGCAAGTCACCGACATCAACACGGTCGTCGCGCAAACCTTCAACCTGCCGGTCGACCTTGCGCCCCAGGGCGACGCCATCGTCGTCACCGCAGCGCGACTGAAGGGTGCAGGATCGGTCTCGCAGGGCCCGGCGATGGTCCTGACCTCCGACCAGATCGCGAATGTCGCCTCGGTCAATCGCGACATCCGCGACCTGATGCGCCGCGATCCCTTCGCTCGCCTTGACTATTCCGAAGGCAACGGCCGCGCGGTCTCGTTTGCTGGCCAGAACGCTCGTTACAATCGGTTCTCGGTAGACGGCGTGCCGATCACCGACAACTTCGGCATCAACCCTGATGGCCTTCCGACACGCCGTTCGCCGGTGCCATTCGATGCGATCGGTCAGTTCCAGACGAAGGTCGCTCCCTACGACGTGCGCGAGGGCAACTTCCAGGGCGGCGCCATCAACGCCATCCTGAAGTCGGGAACGAACGAATTCCATGGGACGGGTTTCTACGCCTACTCGTCGGACAAGCTGACCGGAAAGCGCACCGAACCCGGTCCGGGCGTGCCAACAGGTCGGGTCACGCTGCCGAAGTTCAGGTACGACAACTACGGCGCGGAAATCAGCGGCCCAATCGTCAAGGACAAGCTGTTCTTCATGGTCGCGGGTGAGCGCATCAAGGCGGGCACTCCGATCACCGAAGGTACGCCGGGCGACAACGCCGGTCTGGTCATCCCGAACATCACCGATGCACAGCTCGCGCAGATCCAGTCGATCGCGAAGAGCCGCTACAATTACGACACCGGCGGTGTCCTCAACAACTCGAAGGACAAGGATGATCGTCTGGTCGCAAAGCTGGACGCGAACCTCTCCGACACCCAGCGTGCCTCGCTGACCTACATCTACACGAAGGATTCGATCCAGTTCGGCAACAACACGAACGTCGGCGCGGCATCTGCGACCGCCAATGCGCCCGGGCTTGGTCTGGAGTCGAACGGGTACATTGCCTCGAACCGTCTGCATACCGGCGTGTTCCAGCTGAACTCTGAGTGGAGCGATGAGTTCTCGACCGAAGTTCGTGCCTTCTACAAGGACTACAAGCGTGGTCAGGACCCGGTTCTGGGCCGTGGCTTCGCTCAGTTCCAGGTGTGTACGGCGGCCGTTTCGGACACCGATCCGCTGAACTGCGGCAGCGGTGGCGGTGTCATCTCGTTCGGGCCGGATATCTCCCGCCAGACCAACCAGCTGACCAGCCGCACCTATGGTGGCCTCGTGCAGGCGCGGCTCACGCGTGAGGATCACGATCTGCGCGTCTTCGGTGAGTATCAGGACACGAAGATTTTCAACGCCTTCGTGCAGCGTTCGGCCGGCGACTACTACTTCGACTCGATCGCCGATTTGCAGAGCGGGCGCGCCTCTCGCCTGCGTTACACGAACGCCGTGCCTTCGCTGGATCCGAACGATGGCGCCGCGCAGTTCTCTTATCAGTCTTACGCGTTCGGCATTCAGGATAACTGGCGTCTGAGCGAAGCGCTTACCGTTTCCTACGGCGCACGATATGACCTGTATGGTGGTGATAGCCGCCCCGCGTTGAATCAGGCATTCACGCTACGTGCTGGATTCCCCAATACGGCATATATCTCTGGCCGGGGCGTGTTCCAGCCGCGCATCGGCTTTGACTTCAAGCCCGTGAGCACCGTTTCGATCCGTGGCGGCGTCGGCATCTTCTCTGGCGGTTCGCCGGACGTCTATGTCTCCAACAGCTTCTCGAACACCGGCTTCCTGACTAACTCGATCGACATTCGTCGTGGAGTTAGCAGCGCCACTCTCATCAATGGAACGCTTGAAAACGTCGACGGGACGCAAGTCGCTGCAGCGGCTAACCAGAACCTGTTGGCGACGGCTACGGTTCCGACTGACCGTAACTCTACCGCCCCAACCAACCAACTTGCGCCGAACTTCAAGATTCCGTCACAATGGCGCAGCACGTTGTCAGTGGACTGGACGCCCACATTCGACAACTTCCTCGGGGGTGGCTGGCGCATCGGGGGCGACTTCTTGTATTCCAAGGTTCGCAACCAGGTCTACTTCACAGACATCCGCTCCATTCCGAGCACTTCGACCGATAATCAGATCGCCCGCACTCCGGATGGTCGCGTGCGGCTGATCCCTGCCACGAATGTGACGCTCACTGGCTTGCCAAACTTCAATGATACGTTCCAGGATATCCTGCTGACGAACACGAAGAAGGGGCGCAGCTACATCGCGATTGCTCGCATCGACAAGCAGGTGTCCGACTGGGGTAGCTTCTTCTTCAGTTACACGTGGCAAAATGTTAAGGATGCGGCTCCGGCCACTTCTTCCACTGCGGGATCGAACTACGGTAACGGTGCATTTTTCGACGGCACCGGTGCCGCATATGGTATCTCGAACGACCAGGTGAAGCACTTCTTCAAGTACGGTGCTTCGTTCGACCATGCATTCTTCGGAGACTACAAGACGACGATCGCCCTCTTCGGTGAGACACGGATCGGCAAGCCGTTCAGCTACACGATGCAGGACTTCGGCCAGGGCCGCAGCAGCATCTTCGGCAACACCGGCACCGGGCAGCGCTACCTGCTGTACGTGCCCACCGGCCTGAACGATCCGCTTGTGTCGTACGACAGCGCGACCACAGCCAACACGCTGGACTCGCTGATCAATTCGACCAAGCTGAACAAATATCGTGGTGGCGTCGCGCCGCGTAACGCCTTCAACTCGAAGTGGTTCACGCGACTGGATCTTCACGTCTCGCAGGAGATCCCGACCGGATTGGGGCAGAGCCGCATCACTCTGTTCGGGGATATCGAGAACTTCACGAACTTGCTGAACAAGAAGTGGGGCCAGATCGCCGAATACAGCTTCCCCTACACGATCCCCGCCGCGCGCGTGCAATGCCTTACCCAGGCTGTCCCTACCGGAACGGCTCCGGGCTCGGCAGTCACAGCGAATACCGGCCAGAAGTGCGTACAATATCGCTACACGGCGCCTAGCAGTACGCCTGCTTCACAGCAGGTCATCTCTTCGCGCCAGTCGCTGTACCAAATCCGCATCGGCGCGCGCTTCAGCTTCTGATCCGCGTCGTCGTTTGAACATGCAGGAGGGCGGGGAGCGATCCCCGCCCTTTCTGTTTGCGCCGCCGGGGCGCGCTGGTGGCTGGGCTACTCGTACACGCAGGCGTCGTAGCCGCCGCGCTTGACCACGCCCAGGCGGGCGCCGATCGAGGCGCCGTAGCGGCGGGTGAAGCCGTGGGGATTGACGACGCTGCGCTTCTTGGGGCTGGGCAGGACCGCGGCCATCCCGGCGGCCTGGGACGGCGTCAGATGCGCGGCGGACTTGCCGAAGTAGCGTTGCGCCCCCGCTTCCACGCCGTACGTGCCAAGGCCGGTCTCGGCGACGTTCAGGTAGACTTCCATGATGCGCCGCTTGCTCCAGAAGGTTTCGATGAGGAAGGTGAACCACACCTCCAGCCCCTTGCGCGCGTAGCGGCTCCAGCCTTCGCCCTGCCAGAGGAACACGTTCTTCGCGGTCTGCTGGCTGATCGTGGACCCGCCGCGCAGCCGCCCGCCGCGCGCATTGCGCTCCATCGCCTGCTCGATCGCGCCTGTATCGAAGCCGTTGTGGCTGCAGAACTTGGAGTCCTCGGCCGCGATCGCGGCGGCGACCATGTTGCGGTCGATGCGGCTGATCGGGGTCCAGTCCTTGGTGATGCCGTTGGGATCGAGCAGCATCGTCAGGGTTACCGGCACGGGCACGAAGCGGAACAGCAGTGTCAGGATCACGCTCAGCCCCACGAAACCGACGATGACCTTCGAAACGATCCTCAGCATGCCTTGCGTCTTCCCACCCGATCCGGACCTGAGACTAGCGGGAGGCCCGGCGGGCGGGAAGAGGCGAGGGCGGTTGCAAACGCGCCGCCGCACTGGCTAGAACCGCGCCGTCGGGAATCGCAACCTCCCGGTCAGGCGTGATCCGCGCCCAAGTGTTGCCTTCGACTCTGCCGGACGCGGTCCGGCGGGGCCATGGAGGTTAAGGCATGGATCGCGAAGACGTGGTTATCGAAGACACCCCACCCGCTCCCACCTTCGGCGAAGTCGCGCGCGCTTTCGGCCGGATCGGCTGCCTCAGCTTCGGCGGACCCGCCGGGCAGATCGCGCTGATGCATGAGGATATCGTGGTGCGCCGGCGCTGGGTCGGCGAGGAGGACTATCTCCACGCCCTGAATTTCTGCCACCTCCTGCCGGGGCCCGAAGCGCAGCAGCTGGCGACGTGGATCGGCTGGCGGCTGCACGGCACGCGCGGCGGGATAGCCGCAGGGGGCCTGTTCGTGCTGCCGGGCGCGTTGGTGATGCTCGGCCTGTCGATGCTCTATGCGGTCGCGGCGAACCTGACCTGGTTCGCGGCGCTGTTCCTGGGGATCAAGGCTGCCGTGCTGGCGATCGTCGCGCAGGCCCTCTTGCGCATCGCCGGACGGGCGCTCCATGGCCCGGTCAAGTGGGCCATCGCGATCACCGCCTTTTTCGCGCTGTTCGTGTTCGACGCCCCGTTTCCGCTGGTCGTTCTCGCGGCCGGGCTCGTCGGCTGGGCGACGGGGACGCACGCGCCGGGTCGCGCCCCGGCGACCGGCCAGCGGTCGCTGTGGCGCCATACGCTTGCCAGCATCCTGGGCTGGGGCGCGGTCTGGGCCGTACCGATGGTGGCGGTGCTGCTCCTGCTGGGGCCCGATCACGTGCTCGCGCGCATCGGCGTGTTCTTCTCGCAACTCGCGGTGGTCACCTTCGGCGGGGCCTATGCCGTGCTGTCGTACATGGCGCAGGAGGCGGTGCAGCAGTACCACTGGCTGCGGCCGCAGGAGATGGCCGACGCGCTCGGGCTTGCCGAGACGACGCCCGGGCCGCTGATCCTGGTGACCCAGCACGTCGGCTTCCTGGCCGCCTACCGCGCGCCGTCACCGTTTCCGCCGATGTTGGCGGGCGTGCTCGGCGCGGCATTGACGACATGGGTCACGTTCGCGCCGTGCTTCTTGTGGATCTTCGCCTTCGCGCCGTGGATCGAGCGGCTCCGCCATGCCGCCCGCCTCAAGAGCGCACTGGCGGCGGTGACGGCCGCTGTCGTCGGCGTGATCGCCAACCTCACCGTGTGGTTCGCGCTCCACGTGCTGTTCGCCCGGACGGGGGAGTGGCGGGCCGGGCCGGTGCGGATCGTGTCGCCGGACTGGAGCAGCTTCGATTGGCGAGTGGCGGTGATCGGGGCCGTCGCGGCGCTGCTGCTGTTCCGCCTGCGCTGGAGCGTGGTCCGCGTCCTCGTCGTTGCCGCGGGGTTGGGCTTGACGTTTGGGGGCCTGACATTCGGGTAATTGGGAACTTGGGGGCCTGACGAACAATGTGGGCGGCTTTCGCCGCCCACATCGCTGCTAGGATCGTCAGAAGTTCAGGCGGTCACTTGCCGCCGCGATTGCGGCAGGAGTCCCGCAGGGTCTTGGTGCAGGTGGGGTAGGTCTTGTTCGTCATCGCCGCGCTGGGCGAGGAGGCGTCGGCGGCGGCGTTGGCCGACATGCTGTCACCCATGCCGCTGGTCGAAGTGCCGCTGCTCACGGCGCCCGATGCGGCCGGCATCCCGGCGTCGGTGGCGCTGGTCGAAGCCGAGCCGGCATCGCTCGACATGGTCGCGCCGGCGGTGCCGTTCGTCATCGGGTCGTGCTGCATCGGGGCGGTGGGGGCGGTGTCGCTCGTGGTCGGCTGAGCGCTGGTGCTGCTGGTCGCGGGTTGATCGGCTGTCGCGCCCGTCATCGTCGACTGGGCATAGACGCCACCCGGGATCATGACGGCGGCGGCGGCGAGAAGTAGAACCTTGCGCATGGTATTCGCTCCATTCTTATGGTCGGGTCGATGCAAAGAAGACGCCCGAGGGAGCTATGACGTTGCCGCGTGTGCGGCGAGGCGTTCCGCCGGCCTGATGTGCGGTTATCAAGTCTCTTGCCAGTCGAGCGAAAAGCTGCCCGGTGCTCGACGAAAAAGGCCGCCCTTTCGGACGGCCTTTTGATTAACTTGTGCTCTTTCGTCTTAGTAGGCGACGAGCAGCTTCTTGTCGGTGGCGATGCGGTTCATCGCCTTTTGCAGCTTCTCGAAGGCGCGCACCTCGATCTGGCGGACACGTTCGCGGCTGACGTTGTAGACCTGGCTCAGCTCCTCGAGCGTCTTCGGGTCGTCGGTCAGGCGGCGCTCGGTGAGGATGTCGCGCTCGCGCTCGTTGAGCGAGTCCATGGCCTCGACCAGCAGCTCGTGCCGCACGGTCTTCTCCTCGGCCTCGGCCACGATCTCGTCCTGCAGCGGATTGTCGTCCTGCAGGATGTCCATCCACTGGCCTTCGCCCTCCTCGCGCAGCGAGACGTTGAGCGACGCGTCGCCGCCCATCATCATGCGCCGGTTCATGTTCACCACTTCCTGCTCGGACACGCCGAGCGTCGTGGCGATCTTGGCGACGTCGCGCGGATGAAGGTCCGAGTCCTCGTAGGCGTCAAGGTTCTTCTTCATGCGGCGCAAGTTGAAGAACAGCTTTTTCTGCGCGGCGGTGGTGCCCATCTTCACCAGGCTCCACGAACGCAGGATGTACTCCTGGATCGAGGCCTTGATCCACCACATGGCGTACGTCGCAAGACGGAAGCCGCGCTCGGGCTCGAACTTCTTGACGCCCTGCATCAGACCGATGTTGCCTTCGGAGATTAGTTCCGAGACCGGCAGGCCGTAGCCGCGATAGCCCATCGCGATCTTCGCCACGAGACGAAGATGGCTGGTCACCAGTTGCGCGGCGGCCTCGCGATCCTCATGTTCACGGTAGCGCTGGGCGAGCATGTACTCGCGCTCGGGCGACAGGACCGGGAACTTCTTGATCTCGGAGAGGTAGCGATTGAGGCTCTGCTCGCCCCCGAGTGCGGGAACGGTCGGCAGATTGCGTTCCTTGGTACTCACGTGATCCGTCCTTTCATCGTCGGCCCACGGTCAAAGACCCGTGCAGGCGTCTCAGCTTGGGGCCACTTGGTGTTCACAATAGCACGGTTTGGCGGCGTCAGTGTCGCAATTCCTTGATCAGTGTCATCATGTCTTCCGATATGACGCTGCGGAAGTGGACCGTTTCCCCTGTAACGGGATGGACGAAGCCGAGTTCCGCAGCATGCAATGCCTGGCGATGGAAGTCGAGCCGGTCGAGAAGCGGTCGCAGCGAGGAAGGTGTGCGTCCATAGACTGGGTCCCCCAATAGCGAATGGCCGATTGACGACATGTGAACGCGCACCTGGTGCGTGCGGCCGGTCTCGAGCCGGCACTCCACCAGACTCGCCGATTTCAGCGCCTCGAGCACGTTGTAATGCGTAACCGCATGCTTGCCGCGACCGTCTTCGACGATGGCCATCTTCTTGCGGTTCGTGGCCGAGCGCGCGATGGCGCCCTCGATCCGACCCGCAGCCGGACGCGGCAGTCCGGAAACGACGGCACGGTAGGAACGAGCGATGGAGTGCGCCGCGAACTGGCGCGCGAGACCTTCGTGCGCGCGGTCGGTCTTGGCGACGACGAGGAGCCCGGACGTGTCCTTGTCGATCCGATGGACGATGCCGGGCCGCGCCACTCCGCCGATCCCTGAAAGCTGGCCGCGGCAGTGATGCAGCAGCGCGTTGACCAGGGTGCCGTCGAGATTTCCGGCCGCCGGATGGACGACCAGCCCCGCCGGCTTGTCGACGACGATGAGGTGTTCGTCCTCGAAGATGACGGCGAGCGGAATGTCCTGCGCCTCGGCATGGGGCGGCGCAGCTTCCGGAACGGCGATCGCGAAAGGCGATCCCGGTGCGATCTTGAGCGAGGGTTGTGTGGCAACTGCTCCGCAGATGGTGACGCGGCCCTCGGAAATCAAGGCCTTCACTCGCTCGCGCGAGAGTCCGCTGGCATCCGCGAGCGCCTTGTCCAGCCGGGCGGCATCGGCGCCGGTCAGGCCTGAGATGATCTCGTCATCCACGCGAGGGCACCCAGGGTACGCCGTGATCGCAATCGATGTTCCAAGGCCCCCCGGTCATGGCTAGTACGTGGGAATGGCTCTGGAAGTGACAAGTGGCGTGCTGGCAACACTGCTCGAAGAAGCGCGCGCCGCCGCCCCGCTCGAATGCTGCGGCCTGCTGCTGGGCCAGGGCGAGCGCATCGATGCGGCGGCGCCCGCCGCGAATGTCGCTCCCGATCCGGCCGTCCGCTTCGAGATCGATCCCGCCGTGCTGTTCGCCGCGCACCGGGCCGCCCGGGCCGGCGGTCCGCAGATCCTGGGCTACTACCACTCGCACCCGTCGGGCCATCCCATTCCGTCCGCCACGGACTGCGAACATTCCACCGGCGATTTGCGCGTCTGGGCCATTGTCGCGGGCGGCGAGGTTGCTTTCTGGTGCGATAGCGGGGAAGGCTTCGACCCGATTGCCTGGCGCGTCGTGGCCGAATAGGCCGGAGTGACGGGCCGATCGCAAGCGCTGCGACGAAGAACGGAAAGCAAGAAAACCCATGACGATCAGCTCGCTAGACCTTGCCAGCCTGCTGTGCTCGCGCCTGTGCCACGACATGCTGAGCCCGGTCGGGGCGCTGAGCAACGGGCTGGAATTGCTCGCCGACGAACGCGATCCCGAGATGCGCCAGCGCTGCTTCGAGCTGCTGGAGCAGAGCGCGCGGATTTCGGCCGACAAGCTCAAGTTCTTCCGCCTCGCCTTCGGGGCCGCCGGCGGCTTCGGCGAGCGCGTGCCGGTGAGCGAGGCGCGGGTGCTCGTCGATTCGCTCGTCGCCAACAACGCGCGGATCAAGCTGAACTGGGCGCTGGCGAGCGACGCGCTGCCCAAGCCCGCCGTCAAGACGCTGCTCAACCTGGCGCTGATCGCCATCGAGGCGCTGCCGCGTGGCGGCTCGATCGACCTGGCGGGAGAGCTGAGCGGCGGCGTCAGCGAGATCGTCGTGCGCGCGCAAGGGGCTCGCATCGCCTTCGACCGCGACATCGGCAGCGCGCTGGAGGGCACGCTGCCCGATGACGAACTGTCCAGCCGCACCGCGCCCGCTGCGCTGATCGCCACGCTGGCCAGGCGGGTCGGCGGGCAATTGCAGTACGTGCTGAGCGAGGACACGCTGGTCCTCGGCGCGATGCTGCCCGAGGTGGCTTGACGCACGGGGCCGCCGGGAGGAACATCGCGGCATGAGGGTCCAGGGGGAAGTGCAGGGGCGCCGATGAACCGCTGGCTGGTCAACAAGGTCCTGCAATCGCCCAACTGCAACGAGCGCAAGCTGCCGATTTCCATGGTGGTGCTGCACTACACCGGAATGCGCAGCGCGGGAGAGGCGCTGGCGCGGCTGTGCGATCCCTCCAGCCAGGTCTCGGCGCACTACATGATCGACGAGGACGGCTTCGTCACCTGCCTGGTGCCCGAGGAGAAGCGCGCCTGGCACGCCGGCAAGTCGTACTGGCGCGGCATCGACGACGTGAACTCGGCCAGCATCGGCATCGAACTGGTCAATCCGGGTCATGAGTTCGGCTATCGGCCGTTCCCCGAACCGCAGATGGATGCGCTGCTGCCGCTGCTGGCGGACATCCTGGACCGCCACGACATCCCCCGCGCCAACGTCGTAGGGCACTCGGACGTCGCGCCGGCGCGCAAGGTCGATCCGGGCGAATACTTCGACTGGGCGCGCCTGGGAGAGCTGGGCCTCGCGCTCGAGATCCCCAAGGCCAGGATGAACCTGTTTTACGACAATCCTGGCGCGTTCTACCTCGCGATGGAGCGGTTCGGGTATGACATCACCGAGGGGCGCGCGGCGGTCCGCGCCTTCCAGCGCCGCTGGCGGCCCGAATACATCGATGGGGAGATCGACGGCGAGATCGGCGGCATCCTGTTCGAGCTCCTGTTGGAACGCGACGTCGGCCGTGCTAGGTGACCGCCTCGCGCCGGGGAGCCGGGCAGCCGCGTCGCTATTTCGGTAGCGCCGAGGAAAGTCCGGGCTCCACGAAACGAGGGTGGCGGGTAACGCCCGCCGGGCGAGGGGCCTCAAGCCCCGAAGCCTAGGGAAAGTGCCACAGAGAGCAGACCGCCGAACGCTCCCCAAGTCTGACTTGCGGGAGCCTAGGTAAGGGTGAAAGGGTGCGGTAAAAGCGCACCGCGCTCCCGGTAACGGGCAGCGGCATGGCAAACCCCACCCGGAGCAAGACCGAATAGGGGCTGCGCGCCGGCGCCGGGCAACCGGCAGATCGGCGGGTTTGTTTCGGACCCAGGCAGCCCGGGTTGGTCGCTGGAGCGGTGCAGCGATGCACCGCGTAAGAGGAATGGCTGCCCTTGGCGATACGGTCCTGTCCGCAGGATACCGTCGGCAAGACAGAACCCGGCTTACAGGCTCCCCGGCGTTTCCAAGCCGCGCCGATCACGGCCCGGGCAGATCGTGCTTGACAAAACGAACCTTTTAGGTTATATGCCGCGGCACCGGAGCGATCTTGCGATTGGTCCGGTACACGGCGGGTGCGGGTGAGCAGGGCCATGCTCAATCCACCCCGCACCATGCGGCCGGCGCTCAGCAGACGGGCGCCTGCACCCCGATGCGAAGCCTTCGATCGGTCGGCCATCTCCGGTAAGGTAACTCCGGAAGCTCTCGCCAGACCGTAGCCGGCGTGACAACGCGAGCCTCTAGCGCCGCAGCTTCGCACACTTGAGAGGTCGAGTTGGCGGTCCGCTTGCGTGCTTCCCCCGCCAACCGTTCGCACGATGGAACGCGAGCCAACCCTGTCGTGCCAGGGCAGCGCCGGCCGCAACGTCCGCCGTTGAAGTTTCCTCAGGCGTAACCCCGCACTCGCCAGCGGGTGTATCCTCGTGCCCTTCTTCCCCCTCGATGGGGGAAGGATAGCGAGAGCTTGCTCCGTCAGGAGCTAGCGAAGCTTGGATGGGGGTGCGCTCTCGGTTCAAGCGAGGCTTGAGGCCGCACCATCACCCCCATCCAACTGCGGCTAGCCAGCGAGCTGGCAAGCCTTCGTATCCTTCCCCCATCGAGGGGGAAGGAGCTCGGCTTCCGGGAGTAATTCCGCTCTCGCCAGCGGGTGTCCTCCCCGGACCGGGGAGGGGGACCGCCAGCGCAGCTGGTGGTGGAGGGGACTCGCGTCTTGACGCAAGCCCCGCCGGCCAAGACCGTCGCGTCAGGCCGCCAATCCCCTCCGTCACGCGCGCGCCGCGCGCGCCACCTCCCCGTTTCGGGGAGGACAAGGTGCCGCCTCAGCTTGCTTGCCGCGGTCCGTTCCTTACTCCCGGGGAAAGGTCGAGCTCGGCCGCGAAATGCCGCGCACCTTTTCTCGTCTCGTGCGTAGTGGCAATAGCGAGCCATGCACGATCCCACCACCAACGACGATGTCAGCCTCGATGGCCCGCTCCTGTTCGGGCGCGTGCTCGACGGGCGTGGCGGCGCGCGCGAGATCGGGTGGGAGGAAGCGCGCGCCTGGCAGCCGGGCGGGCCCGACGAAGTGCTGTGGGTCCACATGTGCCGCACTGTCGAGGGCGTTCGGGAGTGGTTGATCGAGGGGCTCGGCATCCCCGAGCCCACGGCCGAACTCCTCACCAGCGACGCCACTCGCCCGCGGGCCTTCCGCGAAGGCGAGGCGCTTGTGGCGACGCTGCGCGGCATCAACTTCAACCCCGGCGCCGAGCCCGAGGACATGGTGTCGATGCAGCTGTGGTGCGACGGCACCCGACTCATCACGCTGCGCCGCATGCCGCTGCAGACGCCGCGCGACACGCGCGAGGGACTGGACGAGGGGCACGGCGCGGTCGATGCCGGATCGCTCATCACCTCACTCACCGAGCACCTGATCGAGCGGATGAGCCACTCGATCCTCGACCTCAACAAGGCGATCGACGCGCTGGAGGAGGACCAGGACGGGTGCGAAGGGGACGACGCGCTGCGCCAGATCTCCGAAATCCGCCGCGAGTGCCTGGCGCTCAAGCGCTATATGTCGCCGCAGCACGAGGCGCTGGAGAACATCGCCAGCGACGCGCCGAGCTGGTTCGAGCATCACGACCGGCGCGAGATCGCCGAATCGATCGACCGCCTGCGCCGCTACCTGGAAGACCTCGACATCAGCAAGGAAAGCGCGCTGGTGCTGCAGGACGACGTGCGCGCCCGCACGCTGGAGCGCAACTCGCGCACCCAGTCGCAGTTGACGATCGTGGCGACGATCTTCCTGCCGCTGAACTTCATTGCCGGCCTGCTCGGCATGAACGTGGGCGGCATTCCGGATTCGCAAGATCCGCATGCGTTCTGGATGATCGTCGGCGTGTGCGGGCTGATCATCCTGGCGCAGCTCGTGCTGTTCCGGCGGCTGCGATGGTTCTGAGCCGATGAGTCTGTCCGCTTGAAGCGGAATCGGCACCGGCCCACGCCCCCACCCGACCTCCCAACGATAGTACCCTATGGGAGGTCGGGTGGGGGCGTGGGCCGGCGCCGCTTAAACCGGACAAGCCTAGAACACTTTGGCGAAGAGGAATTCCTCGTCGCGCTGGTTGCCGACCATGAAGTGGATGTCGGCGACTTTCCCAAAGCCGTAGCGGCCATAGAAGCGCTGCGCCCCGTCGTTGCCGCTCCACACCGAGAGCTGCACTTCGCCGGCGCCGTGGGACGCGGCTTGCGCGAGCGCCCAGTCCATCAGCGCCGCGCCGATACCCCGCCCGGTCACGTCGGGGTCGGTATAGAGCTGCTTGAGCTCGATGACCGAAGGGGCGCGGGCATATTCGGGCCAGGCGCAGCCCAGCACCAGCTTGCAGAAGCCGAGCAGCCTGCCCTCCCCGTCGAACGCCAGGTGCGTGCGCATCCGCGGGTCCGCCAGCTCGGCGAGGACCTTGGCGGGCACGTGGCTGGCCGCGAGGAACGCGGCGAGATCTTCGGGCACGTAGAGATGCGCGAAGGCCGCGCAAAAGGCGCGGGCGCCCAGCCCGGCGATCGCCGCCGCGTCGTCGGGCGCGGCGTCGCGCAGGATCAGGTCGCAGGCTCGCGCCACTCAGACGTCCTTGTCGCCCAGCCAGTGCTCGGTCTCGGGCATGATGAAGCTGGCGATCCGGTCGAGCATGGCCTCGGGGTCCTTCTCGACCAGCAGCATCGCGCGGTGGCGGGGCTGGAGGAAGCCCTGCTCCACCACATGGTCGATGAAATCGCGCAGGCCCGAATAAAAGCCGCCGACGTCGAGCAGGCCGACCGGCTTGGCGTGATAGCCCAGCTGCGACCAGCACCACGCCTCGAACATCTCCTCGAACGTGCCGATGCCGCCCGGCAGTGTCACGAAGCCATCGGCGAGCTTGGCCATCAGGCCCTTGCGCTCGTGCATCGTCTGCACGACGTGGAGCTCGGTGATGCCCTGATGGTCGTGCTCGCGCGCGCGCAGCGCCTCGGGGATGACGCCGATCACCTCGCCGCCCGCCGCGCAGACCGCATCGGCGATCACGCCCATCAGCCCCACGGTGCCGCCACCGTAGACGAGGCCGATGCCGCGCCTGGCGAGCAGCGTGCCGAACTGCTCGGCGGCTTCGCGGTAGATCGGCTGGGTCCCGGGCGAGGAGCCCAGGTAGACGCAGATGCGCAACGGCTTCTCCTTGGTTTGCGGTTCGGCCGTGACCGAACCGGGGCGGCACCGGTGGGGGAGAGGGCCGGCGCCGCGACTAAATCTTACGCCAGGCGCTCGGGGACCGAGAGCGCCTCTTCCAGGATCGTTTCCTTGGTGCCCACCGACTCCCACGGGAAGACGAACCAGCGCTTGTCCTCCTCGCGGTCGATCGTGTCGGTCCAGTAGTCGACCTGCGCGGCCGAGCGGGCGTTGTTGATCAGCACCGCGAAGCGCAAGTTGCCGTCGGCGCAGCCGCTGCCGCCCAGCAGGTCGCGGATGTAGGTGATGGTGCCGCCGCTGTCGTTGATATCGTCGACGAACAGCAGCCGGGTGCCCGCCGCGCTCATCGCCGCGACTTTGGCGAGCAGCTCGTCGGCGAAGCCGGGCAGGCGCGAGGAATGGTCGATCGAGAGCATCGGCAAGTCGAGCTGGTGCGAGATGTAGACCGCCGGCACCAGCCCGCCGCGACCGACGCCGATCACGAATTCGGGCTGCCAGTCGCCGCCCTGGATCTTGCGCGAGAGCTGGCGCACTTTGGCGAGGAACTCCTCGTAGTATTCCAGGTAGTGGAGCTCGGGCTCGGTCGTCTCGCTCATCGTCGCTGCTGTCCTGTCGCGGTGGCTGCTGCCCGGTTAACCGACGCGCGCCCGATCGGCAATCGAGCTTGGACCGCTAGGGTCTGTCCGCTTGAAGCGGAATCGGCACCGGCCGCTCAGACAGCACAGACGCTAATCCTCCGGCGCGGGGTTCGCCGCCGACCGATAGCCGAACTGGGCGAACCCGTTCTCGATCTCGCCCAGCACGATCTGAGCGGCATAGGAGGGCGTGCGGGCCGAAGCGGTGCACAGCGCCAGCGTCATCGGCCGCAGCAGCGTGTCGGAGATGCGCGTGAACGAGAGCACGCCCTGCTCCACCTCGGTCATCACGTCGAGCGAGGTGAGGATGCCGATGCCCACGCCTTGCAGGACCAGCGAGATGATCAGCTGGATATTGTCCGAACTGACCTTCGGATCGAGCTCCATGCTGGTCGCCCCTTCCAGCACCGCGAACTGCTGCGCCACCGCCAGCGGCTCGGCCGGCACGATCAGCGGCGAGCCGGCGCAGGCGGAGAAGCGCGCCTCGGACTTCGCGCTCAGCGCATGGCCCGGCTGCGTGACGAACCCCAGCACCACGTCGATGAAGGACCGCACGGTCAGGTCACGGAAGGACTGCGGCTCGAACAGGATGCCGAAGTCGACCTCCCCCTCGACCACGGCCTTGCGCACCGCCTCGTTCTTGAGCACCCGCACGCCCACGCTGATGCCCGGATAGCGGCTCTGGATCGCCTCGATCGCGGCCGGAATCACGCCCTTCGCCAGCGCGTCGATGATCGCCATGTCGACATGGCCGCGCTTGAGGCCGCGCAAGTCCTCGATCTGGGCACGGATGTCCTGCATGTTCTTGTGCCAGCGGCTGCCCGCCGCCATCATGATCTCGCCCGCCGCGGTCAGCCGCAGGCCCGTGGGCAGCCGCTCGAACAGCGGCATGCCGATCTCCGCCTCCACGTTCAGGATCTGCCGCGCGATCGCCGAGGCCGAGACGTTGAGCTCGTCGGCGGCGCGGCGGATCGAGCCCGAGCGGCCGACGGCCATGAAGTAACGCAGGAAGCGCGAGAATGCCGGCATGAACCCGCTCTAATTTTTGCAACGCAGCGTGGGATTCATTGCGTTTGCTGCTGCTGTGTCAAGGGAATAGCATTAACCGGTATGCAGTCAGAGTGCCGGCAGGTTGCGGGCGCGAACGGTCGCGGGGTTCGACAGGGTAAGCGCCGGAGTGAGGGCCGGGCGCAGCCGGAAGCCAGATGATCGACCGGCCCGAGCACGAATTCGCTTTCAAAAACATGCACGTGGGAGAGGCGGAACAACAACAGGGGCCAAAGGGCGTGGCGGCCGAACGGGACCGCGTGCCTGGCGGAGCTTTCAGGGGGTTTGCATTCATGAGGAAGAACACTGTCGCCGGTCGGCGGCGCCCGCTTCTGGCGATCGGCCTGCTTTGCTGCAGCGCACTGACGAGCCCGGCCTTCGCGGAGGACGCCGCCGGCAGCGCGGACAGCGCCGACAGCAGCGACCAGCCCGCCGACGAGATCGTCGTGACCGGCGCGCTCGACGCGCTGCCGGTGAAGGGCGTGGGCACCGTGTTCGGCTTCGACAAGACGGTGACGGAAACACCGCGCTCGGTCTCGACGGTCAGCAAGCAGCAGATCGAGCGCTTCGGCGTCACCTCGATCTACGACCTGATCGCGCAGGCCCCGGGCACCTTCACCAACTCGTTCTTCGGGGTCGGCGGCTCGCTCGACATTCGCGGGACCCCGGGCGAAGTCTACTTCCGCGGCATCCGCCGGCTCGACAACCCGGGCAACTACCCGACCCCGATCGGCGCGGCCGACCGCATCGACATCGTGCGCGGCCCCGCCTCGCCGATCATGGGCCCGGCCAAGACCGGCGGCTACATCAACTTCGTTCCCAAGTCCGCCCGCGCCACGAATGGCTCCTACCTGGCCGAGCCCAAGGCCGAGTTCACCTACACGCGCGGGAGCTGGAACAACAACTTCCTGTCGGCCAGCGTGGTCGGCCCGGGCAAGCTCGGCAACCATGAGTTCGGCTACAGCCTCTACGGCGAATTGACCGACGCCGACAGCTACTACAATTTCATCAAGACCCGGCAGACGCTGCTGCAAGCGTCGTTCGATACCGACATCACGCCCGATCTGCGGATCGAGTTCGGCGGCATGTACGACAACTACCACGGCGTGCAGAACGGCGGCTGGAACCGCGTGACGCAGGAGCTGATCGACAACGGCACTTACATCACCGGACACGCCAAACCGCTCGACACCAACGGCGACGGCAAGATCTCGCAGGGCGAGGCGCAGGCGGCGAACGGCGGCAAAGGCCTCGGCACTTTCGGTGGCGCGTTCTGCACCGATCCGCCGTTCGACAACCCATTCGCCAGCGGACTCAGCAACGACTGCCTCAGGAACATCTATCCCGATTCCGGACTCACCGACGTTGGAACCGCCAAGCTTAGCCGGCGCAACGTTCTGACCGGGCCGAACGACTTCCTGAACAACAGGGCGACGACACTCTACGCCGACCTGATCTGGGATGCGGGCAAGGATTTCGAGATCAAGAACCAGCTGTTCTATGACGGGTACAAGAACGGCAACGAGAACGCCTACGGCTTCTCGCAGTTCGCCGATTCCTACGTGATCGAGGACAAGATCCTCCTCTCGAAGAAGTTCACCAGCGACACAGGCACCTTCTCGATCCAGGCGGGACCCTCGATCCGCTACACCAAGTTCAAGCACGCGGACGACTTCGGATACGAGTACTTCGGCCGTGTCGACTTGACGGAGGGCTACGACGCGCTGTCGACCCGCCTGCTCTCCACGCAGACCGACTCCGGCTATTCCAGCTACTTCCAAGGTCACTACACCGACGCCGCGTTCAGCCTCCTGGCCGATCTCGACTTCGCCTTCGGCCTCGATATCACCGCTGGCGGACGCTACGACCGGATGAGCGTCACCTCGACTGCGGTTCTTCCCAAGATGGACGCGACCGCCTTCAGCGTGAACGTGCCCGCGTTGTCGGTCCGGGTGGCCAACCTGGGCAATGGCAACCACGTCGAAAAGGACACCAAGGGCGTCTGGTCCTGGACGGCGAGCGCGAACTACAAGGCGCCGCTGGGCCTGATCCCCTACGGCACGATCTCCAAGCAGTCGGTGATCATCACCGGCCAGGGTGCCGAAGTCGATCCCTCGAACGTCTACAACAACGGCTGGATCACGGCGTCCAAGCTCTACGAAGGCGGCCTCAAGGGGAGCTGGCTCGATAACCGGCTCTATGCCGCGCTCTCCGTATACAAGCAGACCCGTACGGACTACACGATCCAGTCCCTGACGGTGAACCAGGCGATCAAGACCACCGGTCTCGAGGCGGAAGCGCGCTGGTCGGTCGACCGTCACCTGCTGCTGACGGCCGCTTACACGCACACCAAGGTCGTCAACCTCTCGTTCAAGAACGGCGGCGGCACGCTCTTCTACTACTACGGCGCCGAGACCCTGCGCGACGCCGGCGTCGATCCGGCACTGATATTCGGCGCCGCGCCGAACGGGCTGATCCCGATCACCGACGATAGCCTGGCGGAGCGCCCGACGCCGCGAAACATCTATTCGGGAACGGCGAGCTATGCCTTCGACAACGGTATCGCCTTGACGGCGAGCGCCTACCACGTGGGCTCGATGTGGGCGGACTATCCGCAGACGCTGCGGTTGCCGGCGTACACGCTGGTCGACCTCGGCGTGACCTACGAAACGGAACACTGGCTCTTCCAGGTCAACGTCAAGAACGCGCTGAACGAGCGGTATTTCCGCGCCAACTTCGTCGAGCTCTACGCCTCGCAGAACGTCAAGCCTGAACTGCCGCGCAGCTGGCAGGGCACGATCAAGTACAAGTTCTAAGGCCCTCGCCGGGCGGCGGCGCTTTCGCGAGCGTCGCCGCCCGGCCTTCCATCCGATCGAAAGTCCTGCCCCTGTCGACCACTTCCTTCCGCAAGGCCCTGGCGCTCGCCGCCCTGGCCTTGAGCATCGCCCTCGTTCCGCCCGCGCTCGCCGCCGCCGCGGACTGCGCGCCGACCGCGCCCTGCACGCACCCGCTGCCGGTGAAGGTGGTGATCGTCTCGCTGTTCGAGATCGGCCAGGACGAGGGCGATGTCGCGGGCGAGTTCCAGCTGTGGAAGGCGCGCCGCAAGCTGACGCAGCGCATCCCCTTCCCCCAGGGCTACCACGATCTCTACTACAACCCCGACACGCAAGTGCTGGGCATGGTCACCGGCGTCGGCACAGCCCGCTCGACCGCCGCGACGATGGCGCTGGGGCTCGACCCGCGCTTCGACCTGACCCACGCCTACTGGCTCGTCGCGGGCATCGCCGGGATCGATCCGGCGGACGCCTCGATCGGCTCGGCCGCCTGGGCCCGCTGGGTGGTCGACGGCGACCTCGCCCACGAGATCGACGCGCGCGAGATCCCGCCGGACTGGAAGTTCGGCTACTTCGCGCGCGGCACCAAGGGTCCGAACGACCACACCACCCCGCTCGCCAAGGACGACGGCGACGTGTTCGCGCTCAACCCCGCGCTGGTCGGCTGGGCGTTCCGGCTCACCAAGGACACGCCCCTGCCCGACAGCCCGGCGATCCGGGCCGAGCGGATGCGCTTCGCCGGCTATCCCAACGCGCAAAGGCCGCCGTTCGTGCTCGAAGGCGAGCAGCTTTCGGCGATGACCTTCTGGCACGGCAAGCGCATGACCGAGTGGGCGAACGACTGGGTCAAGCGCTGGACCGGCGGCAAGGGCGAGTTCGTCACCTCGGCGATGGAGGACACCGGCGTCCTGCAGGCGATGACCTTCCTCGACCGCGCCGGCCGCGCCGACAAGGACCGCGTGCTCGTGCTGCGGGCGGGCAGCAACTACACGATGCCGCCGCCGGGCGTCGACGCCGCCTCCTACCTGCTGCGCGAGAACGAGGGCTACGCCGGGCTCGAAGCGGCCGTGGAGAACCTCTACACCGTCGGCTCCAAGGTGATCGACGAACTGCTCGGTCATTGGGAGCAGTACGGGTCCAAAACGCCGGAATAGCCCGCCGACCGTTGTGCGCGGGGTCTGAACCGGGCTAGACAGCCGGCATGCGGCAGGCCGGCACCACCCTCTCCTTCGCCACCCCCGGGCGCGGCCTGACCGAGATCACGGCGGCCGTGGCGCAGTGGCTCGATCGCACCGGCATCGGCGAGGGGCTGCTGACGCTGCTGTGCCGCCACACCTCGGCCTCGCTGCTGATCCAGGAGAACGCCGCCCGCGCGGTGCAGACCGACCTGCTCGCCTGGTTCGAGCGCATCGCGCCCGAAGGCGACCACTACCGCCACGACGACGAGGGGCCCGACGACATGCCGGCCCACTTGCGCGCGACGCTCACCGGCGTGAACCTGCAGATCCCGGTCTCGGGCGGACGGATGCGCCTGGGCACCTGGCAGGGCATCTACCTCGCCGAGCATCGCCGCCGCCCCCACCAGAGGGAGATTGCCGTCCATCTCCTCGGGGAGTAGAAGAAGCGGCATGGGGATGGAGTGGGATATCCTCGCGCGCGAGCGCGACCTTGCGGGTCATCCCCGGCGATGACCGAGCCGGCGCCGGCCCGGTCCGAGGACGTCCCGCCACGCGGCGGAGACCTCGTGCGCCGGCACCGCCTCTCCACCCGGATCTGGCACTGGACCAACGCCGTCGCCCTGCTCGTCATGCTGATGAGCGGACTGATGATCTTCAACGCCCACCCCCGGCTCTACTGGGGCCAGTACGGCGCCAACCTCGATCCCGCGTGGCTCGAGATCGGCAGTCGCGGCGGCGCCGGCTATCTGCGCATCGGCTCGTGGCAAGTGGCGACGACCGGATGGCTCGGCAGCTGGACCGATCCCATGGGCATCGTGCGTCATCGCGCGTTCCCTTACTGGGCCACCCTGCCCTCCAGCTACAGCCTGGCCGACGGGCGGATCTGGCATCTCGCCTTCGCCTGGGTGCTGGCGCTCGGGCTGCTGATCTACCTCGTCTGGTCGCTGGTGAACGGTCATCTGCGGCGCGACATCCACATCCGCCCCAGCGAATGGCGCCCGGCGCATATCTGGCACGACATCAAGGAGCATGCCCGGCTGCGCTTCCCCACGGGCGCTGCGGCGCTGCGCTACAACGTGCTGCAGAAGCTGGCCTACGCCTCGGTGCTGTTCCTGCTCATCCCGCTGATGATCCTGACCGGGCTCGCGATGTCGCCGGGCACCGACGCCTGGGCGCCGGTCGTCACCGAGGTGCTCGGCGGGCGCCAGTCCGCCCGCTCGATCCATTTCCTGTGCGCCTGGGGGCTCGTCGCGTTCTTCGTGGTGCACATCGCCATGGTGCTGCTGGCCGGCCCGTGGAACGAGGTGCGCTCGATGATCACCGGCAAGTACCGCCTGCCGCGGGAGAAGGACGCTTGAGCCGCCTGATCCTCTCGCGCCGCGGCCTGATCCGCACCGGAGCGCTGGGCGGCGGGCTGCTGCTGTCGGGCTGCGACAAGCTTTACCAGCAGCCGGGCTTCCGCTCGGTATTGGCCGACGCCGAGAACCTCCACCGCATCACCCAGCGCGGGCTCGGCGGGCAGTCGCTCGCCCGCGAGTACGCACCCTCGCAAATGTCGCCCGTGTTCCGCGCCAACGGCAGCACCCAAGGCGCTGGCGAGGACTACAAGCGCCACCTCGCGAGCGGCTTCGCCGGTTGGGCGCTGCGCGTCGACGGCTTGGTGGAGCGCCCCCTCGACCTTCCCCTCACCGCGCTCAAGGCCCTGCCGCAGCGCGCGCAGATCACGCGGCACGACTGCGTGGAAGGCTGGAGCGCGATCGGCGGCTGGCAGGGACCGCAATTGAGCCGCGTGCTCGACCTTGCGCGCGTGAAGCCCGAGGCGAAGTACCTCGTGTTCCACTGCGCCGACATCTACGGCGGCGCGCCCTATTACGAATCGATCGACATGGTCGACGCGCACCACCCCCAGACGATCCTCGCCTGGGCGATGAACGGCCGCCCGCTGGAAGAGGCCCACGGCGCGCCGCTGCGCCTCAGGGTCGAGCGGCACTTGGGCTACAAGCAGGCCAAGTTCGTCACCCGCATCGAGGCGCGCGACACGCTGGCCGGCGTCTACGGCGGCAAGGGCGGCTACTGGGAAGACCGCAGCGGCTACGCCTGGTACGCGGGGATTTAGAGTCTGTCCGCTTGAAGCGGGGTCGGCACCGGCCGCTTAAACGTCGTCCCGGACCCGATCGGGGACCACGGGTATTACCCCGCCAGACGCACCAGTTCCGGCTCCTCGCGGATCGCGCGGGGCTGGTCGGGCCAGATGCCGCGCGTATCGTAGACCAGCTTGTCCGCCCGCTCGGCGAGGGGCACGACGCGGAACACGTCATGGTCGACCAGCACGACGAGGATGTCGCACGTCTCCAGCGCCTCGTCCACGTCGATCTGGGTGGCGCCGGTATCGGTGAACTCGATCGGCAGCTCGGCCGCGTAAGGCTCGACGATGTGGACGCGGTTCCCGTACTTGCGCGCGAGCCGGGCGGCGACGAAGCGCGCCGGGCTCTCGCGGAAGTCGTCGATGTTGGCCTTGAAGGCGAGGCCCAGGCACGCGACCTTGGCGCCCGGATGCGCGGCGACCAGCTCGTCGGCCTTGGCGATGACGTGGTGCATCTTGCCGTCGTTCACGCCGCGCGCGGTGCGGATCAGCGGCGTTTCCTCGGGTGCGCCATGGACGATGAACCAGGGATCGACCGCGATGCAGTGACCGCCCACGCCCGGCCCGGGCGACAGGATGTTCACGCGCGGGTGACGGTTGGCGAGGCGGATCACTTCCCACACGTCGAGGCCCATGCGGTCCGCCACCATCGACAGTTCGTTGGCGAAGGCGATGTTGACGTCGCGGTAGGCGTTCTCGACCAGCTTGGTCATTTCGGCCGAGCGAGCGTCGGTGGTGACGCACTCGCCGCGCACGAATCGCTTGTAGAAGGCCAGCGCCTTGCGCGCGCAGCGCGGCGTGATGCCGCCGATCGAGCGGTCGTTGTTGGTCAGCTCCTCCAGGATGCGACCCGGGAGCACGCGCTCGGGGCAGTAGGCGATCGAGATGTCGGGGGTCTCGCGGCAAAGGCCCGGCACTTTCAAGTCGGGCCGCATCCCCGCGATCATGTCGCGCAACTGCTCGGTGGTGCCGACCGGCGAGGTCGATTCGAGGATCACCACATCGCCCGCCTTGAGCACCGGGGCGATCGTGCGGCCCGCCGCGAGGACGTAGGAGATGTCGGGAACGTGGTCGCCGCTCTCGTCCTTGCCGAAGGGCGTGGGCACCGCGATCACGAACACGTCGGCCGGCGCGACCTGGGTCGAGGCGGAGAGCAGCCCGCGCGAGACGACGCCTTGGACCAGGCCGTCGAGATCGACTTCCTCGATGTGGATCTCGCCCCGGTTGATCGTGTCGACCACGCGTTGCGAGACGTCGAGGCCGAGCACCCTGCACCCGGCGCGCGCGATCACGGCCGCGGTGGGAAGTCCGATATACCCCAGGCCGACGACACAGACGTCAGGCTTCGATTCCAATTTCATGCGCGAGCAGCTCCACGATGCGGGCCGCGCTGTGCCCGTCCCCGAAGGGGTTGTGGGCGCGCGCCATGGCCTCGTAGGCACTGCTATCGTCGAGCAGGGTTGATAATTCGGTAACGATGGCGGCGGCTTCGGTGCCGACGAGCCTGGCGGTGCCGGCCTCGACCCCCTCGGGCCGCTCGGTCGTCTCGCGCATCACCAGAACCGGCTTGCCGAGCGCGGGCGCCTCCTCCTGCACCCCGCCGCTGTCGGTCAGCATGATCTCGGCAATGTTGAGCAGGCGGGCGAAGTGCGGGTAATCCAGCGGCTCGATCAGCGCGACATTGTCGAGGCCCGCCAGCTTCGCGTTCATGACCTTGCGCACGTTGGGATTGAGATGGACGGGGAAGATCACCGCCACGTCGGGCCGCGCGGCGATCTGGCGGATCGCGCTGGCGATCCCTTCCATGCCCTCGCCGAAGTTCTCGCGCCGGTGGCTGGTGACGCCGATGATCCGCTTGCCGGCGAACCGCGCCTCGATCCCGGCGAGACCGCTGGCGAGCGCAGGCTCGGCCTCGATCCGCGCCGAGACCCAGTGCAACGCGTCGATCACGGTGTTGCCGGTGACGTGGACACGCGCCGGATCGACGTTCTCGCGAATCAGCGCGGCGGCGGCGGTCGCGGTCGGCGCGAAGTGCAGGCTGGCGATGCCGCCGATGATCTTGCGGTTCACCTCCTCGGGCCAGGGGTGATAGATATTGTGGCTGCGCAGGCCGGCCTCGACATGATCGACCGGGATCTTGCGGTAGTAGGCGGCCAGGGCGCCGGTCATCGCGGTGGCGGTGTCGCCCTGCACGACGACCCGATCCGGCTTCACCGCGTCCATCACTTTGCCAAGCCCGGTCAGCAGGTTGGCGGTGAGCGCGTCGAGCGTCTGGTCGGGCTGCATCACGTCGAGGTCATGGTCGGGCACGATGCCGGCGATCTCGAGCACCTGGTCCAGCATCTGCCGGTGCTGCGCCGACACGCAGACCACGCATTCGAACGCGGGGTGCCCCTTGAGCGCGTGGATCAGCGGGAACAACTTGATCGCCTCGGGGCGCGTTCCGAAGACGACGAGGATGCGGGCAGGAACAGTCATGAGCCGCGAGGTAGCAGCGCAATGTTAAGCATGAAATAACCCGCCCTCGCCCCGACCGGCAGGCGCACGATCAAGGCGGCGCGCAAGAGACCGGGCAGCCCGGCGGCTCGACTCGGCGCTCCACGCGACGGGGCGAACCCGCCACCCCTCGCATCGGGAAACCTTTCGGACAAGCGACCGGCGTATATGGCTTTTCCCGGGGGCAGTGACGAAATATTAAGCAAACTATCGCAGATACAAGCGGACCGGGCCGCGGCTCGTTGTGCTGCGGGGTTCCATGCGCGTCGTCACCTGCCTGCTCCAAGAACACGATTTATGGTTCGTGCTCCTCTCGGTGCTGATGTGCGGGGTCGGGGCTGCGGTCTCGACGACCCTGTTCCAGCGCACGCTCAACGAACAGGGCTCGTCCCGCCTCTTGTGGTGCTTCCTTTCGGCGGTGACCGCGGGGGCTTCGACCTGGGCGACGCACTTCATCGCGATGCTTGGCTATCGCACCCACGTGGCGGTGTCCTTCGACGGCGGATTGACGCTGGTCTCGGCGCTTGTCGCGATCGGCGGCATCGGCGCGGGGCTGCTGATCGCCACCTCGCCGCGCCGCCGGCTCGCGAGCGTCGCGGGAGGCGGCACCATCGGCCTCGCGATCGCGGCGATGCACTATATCGGCATGTTCGCCTACCATGTCGACGGGATCGTCACGTGGCGCCCCGCTTACGTGCTCGCCTCGCTTCTCCTCGTGTGCGGCCTCGGCGTGCTGCTCGTCGATTCGCTGCGCCGCCGCCGCCGCTGGGAGGACCGGCTGGTGCCCGGCGTGCTCCTGGCCGCGGCGATCGTGGTTCTGCACTTCACGGGAATGGCCGCCTTCTCGGTCACGCCGATTGCAGGCGCTCCGGCAAGCGCGAATGCGCAGGCGCTCAGCGGCCTGGCGATCGCGATCGCGGTGGTGGGCCTGCTGCTCCTGGGCATGGGCATCTCGACGTACCTGGTCGAGGCCGGCGCCCGGTCCTTCTCGCGCAAGCAGCTGGCGCACATCGCCATGCACGATTCGCTGACCGACCTTGCCAATCGGCACCACTTCTCGACCACGCTTGACGAACAGTGCGCAGCGCTAGGCCGCAATGGCCGCCCCTTCGCGCTGCTGATGGTCGACCTCGACCGGTTCAAGCCAGTCAACGACACGCTCGGCCACCCCACCGGCGATGCCGTGCTGCGTCTCGTCGCCAAGCGGCTGCAACTCGCGGTGCGCAAGAGCGACCTCGTCGCCCGGATCGGCGGCGACGAATTCGCCATCATCGCCTTCGATCTTTCGAGCCTGGCCCAGGCGGAAGCCATCGCCGGCCGGGTCGTCGAGATCCTCTCGCGCCCCTTCCTGGTGGGCGGAAACATGGCCGAACTCGGCGGCAGCGTCGGCATGGTGCTCGCGCCCGGGCAGGGCCTCACCGGTGAGGAGCTGGTGCAGCACGCCGATATCGCGCTCTACGCGGCCAAGCGCGCGGGCAAGAACCGCTATTGCGTGTTCGAGCCCGAGATGATGGAAGCCATGCAGCGGCGCCGGCACCTCGAAGTGGAGCTGCGCCGGGCCTGCATGCGCGAGGACTTCACCGTCGTTTATCAGCCGATCGTCGATTCGCAGAACGGCACGGTGACCGGGGCGGAGGCGCTGCTGCGCTGGACTTGTCCCGGGCGCGGCGAAGTCTCTCCGGCCGAGTTCATCCCGATCGCAGAGGACCTGGGCCTCGTCTCGCGCATCGGCGCCAGCGTCCTGCGCCAGGCGTGCGAGGAGGCCGCCTCGTGGAGCGCGCCGCTCGACATCTCGGTGAACGTCTCGCCGGTGCAGCTGCTCGATCCGCGCCTGCCGCAAGTCGTCGCCCAGGCCCTCGCCGAGTCGGGCCTGTCGCCCGAGCGCCTGGAACTCGAGATCACCGAGACCGCGCTGTTCGGCGACGACGAAGCGGCGCTGCGCACGTTGACCTTGTTGCGCGAGCTCGGCGTGCGCATCTCGCTCGACGATTTCGGCACCGGCTATTCCTCGCTCAGCTACCTGCATCGCTTCCCGATCACCCGGATCAAGATCGACCAGTCCTTCGTGCGCCGCCTGCCCGAAGACCCCGGCAGCGCCTCGATCGTGCGCGCGATCGCCCAGCTCGGCGAGAGCCTGGAACTGCAGATCACGGCCGAAGGCATCGAGACGTCCGAGCAGCTTTCGTTCGTGGCGCTGCATGGCTGCAATCACGCGCAAGGCTATCTGATCAGCCGCCCGATCAAGGCAGGCGAATTCGCCGAGTTCATCCGCACCGGCGCAGCATCCCTGGCCGCCTGAACGCTCATGACCTGACGATGCTCAACCGTCTTCTCTACACCAGCCGATGCGCCTTTTCCTCGACCGGAGACGCACTCGTCTCGGACGTTCGCGAGCTGGCGCGCCTGTCCGCCGAGCGCAACGCCAAGGCGCAACTCACCGGCGCCCTCATCCACGTGCGCGGCAGCTTCGTGCAAGTGCTCGAAGGGCCACCGGCGGCGCTGGAGCAGACCTTCGAGCGCATCTGCTGCGATTTCCGCCACGACGAGATGAAACTGGTCGACGTCGCGCCGATCCAGAGCCGGGCCTTCGCCGGGTGGGAGCTGGCCCTGCTCAGCGCCGAGCAGGAGACCGCCCTCTCCCTGCGCGAAGACCTGGACGAAATCCGCTTCCTGATCGGCATCAATGCGCGCGAGGCGATCAGCCTGATGCGGCGCGTGCTGCGGGAGCAGGCGGCGGTCGCCTGAACGCGCGTCCGCTTCGGTGGACAAAATGGCCCGCTGCCCTTGTCCGCCGCCACACCATCGGGAATCCCGCTGGTCCATGGCAATCTTGAGCGACAAGTGGATTCGCGAGCAGGCGCTGGCGACCGGAATGATCGAACCGTTCGTCGAGAGCCAGCGGCGCGACGGCTGCATCTCGTACGGCCTGTCGTCCTATGGATACGACGCGCGGGTGGCCGACGATTTCAAGATCTTCACCAACGTCGATTCGGCGGTGGTCGACCCCAAGGACTTCGCCTCGAACTCCTTCGTCGACCGCAAGACCGATGTCTGCGTGATCCCGCCCAACTCCTTCGCCCTGGCTCGCACCGTCGAGTATTTCCGCGTCCCGCGCGACGTGCTCGTGATCTGCCTGGGCAAGTCGACGTATGCGCGCTGCGGGATCATCGTGAACGTCACGCCGCTCGAGCCCGGCTGGGAAGGCCACGTCACGCTGGAATTCTCCAACACCACGCCGCTTCCCGCCAAGATCTACGCCAACGAGGGCGCCTGCCAGTTCCTGTTCCTGCAGGGAAACGAACCGTGCGAGATCAGCTATGCCGACCGCGCCGGCAAGTACATGGGCCAGCGCGGAGTGACGCTGCCGCGCCTCTAGGGTCAAGCGGCACCGGCCCACGCCCCCACCCGACCTCCCAACGATAGTACCCTATGGGAGGTCGGGTGGGGGCGTGGGCCGGTGCCGTTTCCGCTTCAAGCGGACAAACTCTAGGCTTACGCGGCCAGCTTGCCGTACTGTTCCGCCTCGGCCGCGATCAGGATGTCGGCCAGCATCCAGTACGCCTCGTCCCAGGCGACCAGCATGTCGTCGGTGGCGATTTCATCGCCCAGCACTTCGCACAGCGACGCCAGCAACGCGGTGGCGACGAGGGGATAGTGCTCGGCCTTCACCCCGGTCTCGACATGACGGGCGACGACCTGCTGCACTCTTGGCCCCAGGACGTGAAGCGTGTCGATGTTCCGCGCATAGGCGAGGATCGCCGCGGCCAGACGCCGGGGCCGCTCCGCACTGTCCTGCCCGGCATCGTCGAACATCGCCGCAATCCCCGCATGGGCGAAAAGCCGGCGATACAGGACGGTCGCGATGGCGGTGCCGTGCCGCTCAATGATGGGCGTCGTGGCCTTGACGATCGCAATGGCTTGCGGGCTGGCAATGCGCAATTCGGGAACCTTGAAAATCCGGTAAGACGGATACCTGTCTAGAAGGCAATTGCGTTTTGCAATTGGGGAAACCACGCTATTGCCATGCAGCTTACGCAACATACCGACTTTGCGCTGAGGTTGCTGATCGTGCTGGCTCGGGCGGACGGCGGCCCCGTTCCGCTCACCGGCTTCGCCACGCAGCAGAACCTCTCCTACAACCACGTCGCCAAGGTCGCGCAAGGCTTGGCGCGCGAAGGCTTCATCGTCAGTCATCGCGGCCGCAGCGGCGGGGTCTCGCTTGCCCGCCCCGCCAGCGAGATCACGGTGGGAGACGTGGTGCGCCGGATGGAGAAGGGCATGCGCATCGCCGATTGCGCCAACTGCGCGTTGAAGGGGGATTGCGCCATGAGCCCGCTTCTCGCCAAGGCGCTTGCCGCGTTCCTGGCCGTGCTGGACGGCGCTACCCTTGCGGAAGCGGCCGAGCCAGGAGTGGCGCATGCGTTGTGGGCGCTCGCTCCGGCCGCTTGAACCACTCGGGAACAAACCTGGTCCTCGCCGCTTGCTTGCCTGACCGCGAACACGGGAGAGGCAGACCATGTCGAAGATCGCCGCCATAATCGGGCGAATCCTGATCGGATTGCTGTTTATCGTCACGGGCATCAGCAAGCTGATGGATGTGGCCGGAACCGAGACGATGATCACCGGCGTGGGCCTCCCCCACGGCCTCGCCATTCCCACAGGCGCCTTCGAACTGATCGCCGGCCTGCTCCTGGCGCTGGGCTTCGCGACCCGGATCGTCTCGGTGCTGCTGGCGCTGTTCACCGCGGCGACCATCCTGTTCTTCCACAACCGCTTCACCGATCCGCAGCAGGCGATCAACGCGCTCAAGAACCTCGCGATCATCGGTGGTCTCGCGCTCGCCTTTGCCCACAGTCAGATGTGGTGGCACTACTACGCGATGCGTGAAAGGCGCGAGGGCGAGGTCGCGGCCCGCAGCGCCGAGCAGCGCGTGCACGAGGCCGAACTGCGCGCCGCCCGCGCCGAAGCCACGGCCGAGGCGCTCCGAACCGGCACCCCGGCTCCCGTCTACGCCGACGAGACCGGTCATGTGGTGCAGGATACCGGCCTCGTCCGCCGCCGGCGTTGGTTCGACTGGTAAGGCCGGTCGGCTCGATTTTAGAGCCGGACCACGCCTTGCACGAAGGAGCGTGCGCTGCGGCGCACCAGTTCACGGTCTTCCGGCAAGCGCGCCGCGTCGTCGAGCCGTCGAGTGGTGATGAGCACGTTGCCGTCGATCGGCTCGTCGAACGTCATGCCGCACAGCCGCCCCGCGCTCCAGGCGATCGTGCCGAACGCCTCGAAGCGGTCCCACAGGAGCATCGCCTCCAGCCGCTCGTCCACCGGACGGGGCAGCGCGATCCGCGCCCCGCTCTGCGACAGGTCGGCGAGCACGCCGTTCATCGTCGCGGTCAGCAGGACGAGCCGCACCGGCAGCCGCACCCGCAGGCGCGCCGCTGCCCGCCGGCCCTGCAGCCCGGCGGCACCGTTCAAGGGAGAAAAGCCCGAGTGCATCATCGCACCGCCTTATCGCGCGGGCCGTCACGAGCGGCTTAGCGACCCACTAGGGAGAGTTCCGCAGTCCACCAGTCTGGTGACATGGCGACCCGTTTGCTCGACCGGCCCGATGCTCGCCGATCGCCTGGCAGACACACTATGTCACAATCTACTCCTCCCTATTCAAAGTCTTACGAGCATTCATTGAGGTGTCATCGATCCGGCACGTAACTGTCGCAATCGCTCCATAGGGGCGGCCCCGCCTTTGCCTCACGGCACAACGGGGAACCTGACACATGAAACTCACAGCGCGTTTGCTGGTGGGGCTGCTTGCCTCCACCGCCCTTCCCACTCTGGCCCATGCCGGCGAAGTCTCCGGCGTCGTCAGCGATGAGACGGGCACGCGCGCGCTGCAATCCGCGACGGTGCGCATCCCCGAGCTCAACCGCGAAGCGCTGACAGACCGCGGCGGCCATTACATCTTCGGCGACGTTCCGGCGGGTACCTACTCAGTCGAGGCCGAATATGTCGGGGCGAAGCCGCAGGCCCAGACGGTCGCGGTGGACGCGACCGGCAAGGTGACGAGCAACTTCGCGCTGGCCGGCGTCGGCGGCGCCGAAATCCTGGTGGTGGGGCAAGCCGCCAACCAGGCGAGCGCGCTATCTCGCCAGAAGGCCGCGGACGGTGTCGTCAGCGTGCTGACCCGCGACGCGGTGGGGCAGTTCCCGGACCAGAACATCGCGGAATCGCTGCGCCGCCTGCCCGGCGTCAACATCCTCAACGACCAGGGCGAGGGACGCTTCGTCTCGGTGCGCGGCCTCGACCCCGAGCTCAACGCCGCTTCGGTCAACGGCGTGCGCCTGCCAGCGCCGGAGTCCGACGTGCGCTCGGTGGCGCTGGACGTGATCTCTTCCGACACCATCGAATCGATCGAGGTGAAGAAGAGCTTCACCCCCGACATGGATGGCGATTTCATCGGCGCCTCGGTCGAGGTGAAGACCACCAGCGCCTTCGATTCCAAGAAGAATCGCTATTCCGTGAGCGCCGAGGGGAGCTGGAACGACTACTCGGGGAAGGTCACGCCCAAAGCCGCGTTCGACTTCACGCAAAAGCTGGGTGACAACTTCGGCATCGCCGGCTCGGTCAGCTACTACAAGCGCAAGTTCGAGACCGACAACGTCGAGGCCGACGGCTGGAACATC
>Ga0268266_10000695_pt1 | contig 45341 bp, 52 predicted proteins | sample KBSS13metaG_FD_190356 | JGI IMG/M metagenome (GOLD analysis project Ga0268266, IMG submission 190356) | Switchgrass rhizosphere microbial communities from Kellogg Biological Station, Michigan, USA - KBS S1-3 metaG (SPAdes) (version 2) | ecosystem: Host-associated > Plants > Roots > Rhizosphere...
CATAGGCCATGGCCTTGAAGAGATTCTGGTGCGCGTCGCGATAATCCTGCGGCCCCTGCACCAGCGCGATGCTGGGCGAGGCGAAATAGGGAATGACCCGGCGCAGCCAGAAAGGCTGGACCTGATAATCGCTGTCGATTACGGCAACGTAGGTTGCGGCCGGATCAGTCAGTGCCAGCGCCTTGTTCAGCGCTCCGCCCTTGAAGCCTCTGACATTGTCGAAGTGGAAGAAACGGAAGGCCGGCCCCAGCTTGCGACAATGGGCTTCGACCGGCTCCCAGACGGCTGGATCGGGCGTGTTGTTGTCGAGAACAATGACTTCGAAATTGTCATAGTCCAGCCGCGCCAGCGCATTCAGCGTCTCGATCACCATCTGCGGCGGCTCGTTATAGGTCGGCACATGGACGGAGACGCGCGGCGTCTTTTCCGGGATACCGACGCGGACCACCCGCCGTTCCACCCGCCACAGGCTGGCGGCCATCTCGATGCCTTCGGTCAGGATCACGGCGCAGGCCAGCAGCACCAAGGGCGACATGGCGATCATGGCCACCACGTCGGTGGGATCGACATATTCCAGCGCCGTGGCGTCAATCAGCGCGAGGAGACCGGTGGAGACCAGTACGATCATGCCGCCCATCATCAGATAGCCGGACTGGCGCATCCTTGGCATGCGGCCCAGCACCAGCAAACCCAGCAGCAGGCTCAGCACCGCGGCCATCAGCGCGTAGCCGCGCCATTCCGGGAAGGTACGGATCAGGCCGGTGAAAGCGAATTTCGGCTTTCCATCGGCGTCGAACAGGCCCCAATAGCGGCCGGCCACGCCTTCATTGGCGTCCTTCCAGGGCTGGTCGAAGGCCTCAAACAGGTAATAGTCCCAACCCTTCTCCATGGCGAACTGCACAAAGGCGCGCAGGAAATAGCCTTCATTGGCGGGCGAGGCCTCGGCTCTGCCGCGCGTTCGCCCCTCGGAGGGCCAGCCCGCCTCACCGACAATAATCTGCTTGTCGGGAAATTCCGCCTGGACGTGATTGTAGAAGCCTTCCGACGACCTCAGGGCGCTGCGGATGTCCACATTCTCCCAATAGGGCAGAAGATGGACGAAGATCACATCCACATACTGGCCGATCTCCGGCGTCATCATCCAGGTCGACCAGGGCTCGGCGGTGGTGACCTTGATGCGCGCCGGCAGCGCCATCCGCACCCGGCGGATATAATCGTTGAGCTGGTCGGGTGAGACCGAACCGAAAGTCTGGGTCTCGTTGCCCACGATCACCCGGTCGACCGTGCGCCGGTTGGCCAGTGCGGTCTTGACGCCCAGTGCGATCTGCTGCTCGTTCTTGTCCAGGTCGGCGCTGATCCAGATGCCCATGGACACCGTCATGCCGTAGTGGCGGGCGATGTCGGGCACCTTGTCCATGCCGCCATCCACCGTATAGGTGCGGATGTGGCTGGTGATCTTGGAAAGCTGGGCGAGATCGTGGGCAATGCGCTCCGGCGCGACATTCATGTTCTGCCGCTGGGAGAAGACACGGCTGGGATTGTAGGCGATGCCCCGCACCTGCCCGTCCCATTCCGGCGCCGTGACGGTGTAGTCGCGGCTGGTCCAGAACAGCACGCTGGCGCCCACCACCATGACCAGCGCCACGGCGATGCGCAATTTGCCGCCGCCCAGATGGCGCTGGCTCAAGGCCCGGCTCAGGTGGCGCAGGAAATCCAAACTACTGCTCTTGGTCCTTGTCGCCGGGCTCGGGGATGTAACCTTTTTCGCCTTTCCTGGGCGCGGGCGTGGTCTCGATCAGCTTGAGGTCGAAGATCAGGGTCTGATTGGGCGGGATCATGCCGTCGCCCATGCTGCGCGCGCCATAGCCGAGATTGGGCGGGATCACGAGCTGCCAGTGATCGCCTTCGCGCATGATCAGCAGCGCCTCGACCCAGCCTTGGATCACGCTGTTGAGTTTGAGGGAGGCGGGCAGTCCCGGCGAGGTGCCGTCGAAGATCACCCCGTTGATCAGCTTGCCGGTGTAATAGACCTTCACCGTGTCGGTCGGTCCAGGCCGCTTGCCATAGCCGTTCTGGATGATGCGGAACATCAGCCCGCTGGGGCGGACGATGACGCCCTTGCCCTTGGCATAGTCCGCAAGAAATTTCGTGTTGTTGTCGATGCTGAGGACATCGTTGGTAGCCGCTTTATTGGCAGCGGCCGGATTGGCGGCTGCAGGATTGGCAGCCACGGCACCGGCAGCTGCAGCGGGCAGCAAACCCGACAGCATCACGCCGCCAAACGCAAAAACAGCGGTTCTACGCTTCATCTTCCGTCTCCGAAGGCCTTCCCGGCCAGGTACCCCGCCTGAATCCCATTCTAGCGCGCCCGGCCCCCCCGGCCCAAGACAGGAAGCGCAGGGAACTTGCGACCCTTTGCCGGGCATCCTTGCCGGCAATCAGGCGAATTTCAGGGCCAGATGGATCAGCACGGCCAGCCCGCAGCCCATGACCAAGAGCCCGCAAATCCGGTTAATGAGCCGCATGGCCGCTTCGTCCACCTTGGTGTGGAACAGACCGACCACCGTGGTCAGTGCCAGCCACCAGCCGGTCGAGCCGGCCACCACACCCCCGACCACGAAGCCGGCATCGCGGAAGCTGCCGGTATGGCCCGCCAGCCCACCCAACCCTGCGAACATAACGCCAAAGGACAGCAGAGTGACCGGGTTGGTGATGGTCAGGGCAAAGGTCGAGACCATCGCCCGCATCAGGTTGGTGCTTTCGCCGGCATTCTCGTCCGGACAGCGCACCTGCGGCGGCGCCATGAAGATGCGCCAGCCGAACCAGACCAGCAGCGCGCCGCCCATAAGCTCGATGACGGTGGCATAGCCTTCGATCAACTGGGCGATCCAGGTCAGGCCGAAGCCGGTGATGGCGGCGAAGATGCCATCGCCCAAGGCGGCGCCCAGGCCCGAGACAAAGCCGTTCAGCGGCCCGAAGGCGAAGCTGCGCCGGATGCAGATCAGGTTCACAGGACCGATCGGCACCGCCGCGATCAGTCCCATCACCACCCCCGAGAGGATGAGGTAGAGATAGGTCATGCCGGTTCCAGCGTGTCCACGAAGCGCAACGGCGCTCCGCGGGCGGCGCCAACGGCCGCAAAATCGCGCATCACGACGGTTCCGCGCAGGATGGTGGCCACCGGCCACCCTTTGGTTTTCATGCCGTCGAAGGGCGTCCAGCCGCAGCGCGAGGCGATCCATTTGTTTTCGATGGTGCGGGTCAGCCCAAGGTCGACAATGGTGAAATCGGCGTCATAACCGCGTGCGATGCGCCCCTTGCCCGCGATGCCGAAAATCCGCTGGGCGCTGGAGGCGGTCAGATCGACGAAGCGTTCCAGGGTAAGATTGCCCTTGTTGACATGATCCAGAAGGATGGTGGCCAGGGTCTGGACGCCGGGCATGCCCGACGGCGTATCGGGATAGGTCTTGTCTTTTTCTTCGCGGGTGTGCGGCGCGTGGTCGGAGCCGATCACGTCAATCACGCCTTCCCGCACCGCCTGCCACAGTGCCTGGCGATGACTTTCATCGCGGATGGGCGGGTTCATCTGCGCATAGGTGCCGAGCCGCTCATAGCATTCCGGCGCCGACAGGGTCAGATGCTGGGGCGTGGTCTCGGCGGTGGAGATGTCCTTGGCGGCAGCGAGCAGCGGAATCTCATCGCCTGTGGTGACATGCAGCACATGCAGGCGCCGCCCGGCCTCGCGCGCCAGGCGCAGCACCCGCTCGGTGGACATGCGCGCCGATTCCGCATCGCGCCAGACGGGGTGGGTTTGCGGCTTGCCGCGCTCGGCCAGATGCTTGCGCTCGATCATGCGGTCTTCGTCTTCGGAATGGACCGCGACCCGCCGCGTGCCGGACTTCAGCGCCGCCAGAATGTCTTCCGGCTTGGCGAGCAGCAAGGTGCCGGTGGACGAGCCCAGAAAGGCCTTGATACCGCAAACACCGGGCAGCTTTTCCAGCTCCGCCAGGGCGCCGATATTCTGCGGCGTGGCGCCGGCATAAAAAGCATGGTCGCAATACATCCGCCCCTTGGCGCGGACGAGCTTGTCTTCGATCGCGGCGCGGGTGGTGGTGGGCGGATTGGTGTTCGGCATTTCAAACACCGCCGTGACGCCGCCCAGGATGGCGGCCAGACTTCCCGTTTCCAGGTCTTCCTTGTGAGCGTTACCGGGCTCGCGGAAATGGACCTGGGTGTCCATCACGCCAGGAAGAACGTGCAGGCCTTTGGCCTCGAACACTTCGGCAGCCTTGGCGCCGGACAAAGAACCGATGGCGGCGATGCGTCCGGCAATAACCCCCACATCGGCGGGGGCAATGCCATTGGGGGTGGCCACCAGCCCGCCGCGGACCAGAAGATCGAAACTTTCCTTCATGGGACTAGGCAGTTAGCCCAGCCTCCCGCGCTTGGCAACTGAAGGCCTTCGGCCTTGGCAACCGCGCATGGCCGCCCTAAGTGTGAGCAATGGAAGCTGCTTTCCTGGACGACCGCGCCGTTATCGCTATTTCTGGCCCGGAAGCCCGGCCTTTCCTGCAGGGATTGGTGACAAATGATGTCGCCACCGGGTTGGCCCCAGGCAGCGGGCTCTACACCGCCCTGCTCTCGCCCCAGGGCAAGATCCTGTTCGATTTCTTTGTCACCGAAGGCGATGGCGCGCTGCTTCTGGATGTGGCGCGTGATTCTGCGGAGGCGCTGCTCAGAAGACTGAAAATGTACAGATTGCGCGCCAAGGTGGAGATCGAGGCGCGGCCACAGCTTGGGGTTTTTCTGAATCTCAAGGGCCATCCCAGCAACCGGCCGACACCTTACGCCGAGCGCGCGGTGAGCTTTACCGATCCACGTTCGCCCGAATTGGGTGTGCGCAGCATTGGCGCCATAGCGGAAATGCCGGCCAACCTGCCGGGACCGCACGCCTATCACCAACGGCGACTCAATCTGGGCGTGCCGGAAGCCGGTGATTTCGGAACGGAAAAGATTTTTGCCCTGGACGCGGGTTTGGACGAACTGAACGGCGTCTCCTTCACCAAGGGTTGCTATGTCGGCCAGGAGCTCACCTCGCGCATGAAGCATCGCTCCACGGCCAGGAAGCGCATTCTCGGTGTGGCGGGCAAGACCGCGCTGCCGGCGGCAGGCACAACCATCCGGCGCGGCGGTGCCGACATTGGCGAAATGTTATCTTCAAACGGTATGCAGGGCTTCGCCCTGGTACGGCTGGACCGTCTGGACGAAAGCAGCGGCGACATTCTCGCCGGTGAGATTCCTGTTGCACTGACAAGGGCTGCGTGGCTCGCTTCCCGGCATGGGGAATGACAAGCAACGCTGCTGGTGGCCTGGCGAAGACCAGCTCTATATCGGCTATCACGACAAGGAATGGGGCGTACCGGAATATGACGGCCGCGCCCTTTATGAAAAGCTTGTGCTGGACGGGTTCCAGGCCGGTCTTTCCTGGATCACCATCCTGCGCAAGCGGGAAAATTTCCGCAAAGCCTTCCACAATTTCGATCCCAACAAGATCGCGCGCTATGGCAGCCGCGATCTGGACCGGCTGCTAAAAAACGAAGGCATCATCCGCAGCCGCGCCAAGATCGAGGCTGCGGTCAAGGGCGCGCGGCTGTGGCTGGAGATCGAGGAAAAAGAACCCGGCGGCTTTCAGGGCGTGATCTGGAAGCATGTCGACGGCAAGCCGCAGGTCAATCACTTCAAGAGCCGCGACAGGGTGCCGGCCCAGACGCCCATGAGCGAAGCACTGTCCAAGGATCTCAAGCAGCGCGGCTTCAATTTCTGCGGCCCGGTGATCTCATACGCCTTTGCCCAGGCCACCGGCATGGTCAATGACCATCTGACGACCTGTTTCCGGCATGAGGAATGCGCCCAGCTTTCAAAAATGAGCCTCGCGAAAAAATGATCCGCGCCGGACGGTGATCCGAACGCAGATATCGCACGTAGTTGGGCCATGAGCCCTGTCATCGTGTGGTTTCGGCAAGATCTGCGTTTGGGGGACAACCCTGCGTTGCGGGCCGCTGCCGCAACGGACGCGCCCATCCTTCCACTGTTTGTCTTGGATGATGAGACGCCGGGAGACTGGCGCTGGGGCGGCGCCTCGCGCTGGTGGTTGCATCACGCGCTCGCAAGCTTGAATGAATCGCTCCACGACCATCTGGTGCTGCGGCGAGGCAATGCCGCCAAGATCGTCAAGACGTTGGCGAAAGAGACCAAGGCGCGAGGCCTGGTCTGGAATCGCTGCTACGAGCCCTTCGCGCTGGAACGCGACCGCAAGCTGGCAGACGAACTCGGCAAGATGGGCGTTGTGGTCAAAACCTATAACGCCGCGCTGCTGCACGAGCCTTGGGAAATCAAGAACAAGAGCGGCAAACCCTTCCAGGTCTTCACGCCTTTCTGGAAAGCGATGCGGAGCATGGGTGCGGACAAGCCGCATCCCCCGTCCCGCCTTTCCAATTTATGCAAAGCCAAAAGCGACCGGCTGGAAAGCTGGAAGCTGCTGCCGCGCCGTCCCGACTGGTCAAAGGGTTTTGACTGGACACCAGGTGAGAAAGAGGCCCATCGCGCGCTGTATGATTTTCTGGACGATGCGAAGGATTACGCCCACGCCCGCGACATCCCCACCAAAGACGGCACATCGCGCCTGTCGGCGCATCTGCACTGGGGTGAGATCTCGCCGCGTCAGGTCTGGCATGCGATACGCACCCATGGCCATGGCAACGGTCACGAAACCTTCCTGAAAGAATTGGGCTGGCGGGAATTCTGTACCCAGCTTCTGTTCCATCATCCCGAACTGCCCGCCAAACCGCTGGACAAGCGTTTCGAGAAATTCAAATGGCGATCCAGCAGCAAGGACTTTCAAGCATGGGCCCAAGGCCGGACCGGCATCCCCATCGTGGATGCGGGCATGCGCCAGCTTTGGCAGACGGGCTGGATGCACAACCGGGTGCGCATGATCGTGGCCAGCTTCCTGATCAAGCATCTGGGCATCCACTGGCAACACGGCGAGCGGTGGTTTTGGGATACGCTGGTGGACGCCGACCTGGGCAACAACGCCGCCAACTGGCAATGGGTGGCGGGATGCGGCGCCGATGCGGCGCCTTTCTTCCGTATTTTCAATCCGGTGCTGCAGGGGAAAAAATTCGATCCGGACGGCGCCTATGTCCGCCGCTTCGTTCCGGAACTGGAAAGCCTGCCGGACAAACATATCCACAGCCCCTGGGAGGCGCCCGAGCCGCCGGCCGATTACCCCGCGCCCATCGTGGATTTGGCTGGGGGTCGTGACCGGGCCCTCAAATCTTTCAAAGCCTTGAAGCGGTAACTTCGCCCGTCTAGGTTCCGGGGATGCCAACTCCCCCCGAAATCGCACCGATCAAGCAAGACGTCATCGCCGCCATCGGCAACACGCCTCTGATCCGGCTGCGGCATGCCTCCGAAGCCACCGGCTGTGAGATCCTGGGCAAGGCGGAATTCCTCAACCCTGGCCAATCGGTCAAGGATCGCGCCGGCCTCTTCATCATCCAGGACGCAATCCGGCGCGGGACTTTGCGGCCCGGCGGCACCATCGTGGAAGGCACCGCCGGCAATACCGGTATTGGCCTGGCCACCGTAGCCAATGCCATGGGCTTCAAGACCGTGATCGTGATCCCTGACACTCAGAGCCAGGAAAAGAAGGATGCGCTGCGCCTGTTGGGCGCCGATCTGATCGAAGTTCCTGCTGTGCCTTATCGCGATCCCAACAATTATGTGCGTCTCTCCGGCCGGCTGGCCGAGCAGCTGGCGAAGACCGAAAAGAACGGCGCCATCTGGGCCAACCAGTTCGACAATGTCGCCAACCGCCAGGCCCATATCGAGGGCACGGGACCGGAGATGTGGGAGCAGACCGGCGGCAAGATCGACGGATTCACCTGCGCCGTCGGCACCGGTGGAACCCTGGCGGGTGTCGCGATCGCATTAAAAGAGCGCAACAAGAATGTCCGTATTGCCGCGGCTGACCCGTTGGGCGCGGCGATCTATAGCTGGATCAAGGCCGGCGAGTTGAAGATGCACGGCTCCTCCATCACCGAAGGCATCGGCCAGAGCCGCGTCACCGGCAACCTGGAAGGCGCGCCCATCGACGATGCCTATGAGATTTCCGACGAGGAAGCCCTGCCCATCATCTTCGACCTTCTGGAGCATGAAGGCCTATGCATGGGCGGCTCGACCGGCATCAATGTGGCGGGCGCCATTCGCATGGCCAAGGATCTGGGACCGGGCCACACTATCGTCACCATCCTGGCCGATTACGGCAATCGCTATCAGTCCAAGCTGTTCAATCCCGCCTTCCTGAAGGAAAAGGGCCTGCCGACACCGCCCTGGCTGACCGAGAAGCGCGCCGCTATTCCGGTACCGTTTGAATGAGCGAGCTGGTCTCCACCCAGTGGTTGGCGGACCATCTGAACGATGTGCGGGTGGTGGACGCCTCCTGGTACATGCCCGACGACAAGCGCAACCCTGCCAGGGAATTCGAAGAAGCGCATATTCCTGGCGCGGTGTTCTTCGATATTGACGGCATTGCCGATCATTCGACCGGTCTGCCCCACATGCTGCCCTCGCCCGGCGAATTCTCCAGAGCGGTCGGCGCGCTGGGTATCGGCGATGGCGAGACGGTGGTGGTCTATGATGGCGCCGGGATGTTCTCTGCACCGCGGGCCTGGTGGTCGCTCAAAGCCATGGGACACAAGACCGTGAAGGTGCTGGATGGCGGCTTGCCCAAATGGAAGCGCGAAGGCCGCGTCATCGAGAGCGGTCCGGCGCATCCGAAAGCGAAATTCTTCACCGCCATTCTCAAGCCGGACATGGTGCGCGATTTCAACGCCGTGATGGATATCGTGAAAGATGCAAGCGCCCAGATGGTGGATGCGCGCAGCGCCTCGCGCTTCACCGCCGAGGAACCCGAGCCGCGCGCGGGCGTGCGCGGCGGCCATATGCCGGGCGCCATCAATGTCCATTACCGCAAGCTGGTTGCCGAGGACGGCACCTTGAAGCCGCCCGCCGAAATCAAGGCGGCCTTTTCCCATGTCGATCTGAACAAACCGGTCATCACCACCTGCGGTTCCGGTCTCACTGCCGCCATCTTGACCTTGGCGCTGGCCGAAATCGGCAAGCGCGACGTGGCGCTTTACGACGGCTCATGGACGGAATGGGGCACCCGACCCGAAGCCCCGGTGGTGCGCGGGCCATGAGCGCCAAAGGAACGGGCAAGCGCCGCCTCCCCATGACGGTGACGTTCCTGGAAATGAACGCCAAGCCCGCTGTCCTGCCGCCGCCCCAGCCCAAAGGCAAAGTGGCGCTGCTCCGCTGCGAGAAGCCGTCCACCCATTTCTACCGCTATCTCTACGACACGATCGGCGCGGATTATTACTGGGTGGACCGCAAGCGGCTCGATCCCGACGCCTTGGCGGCCGTGATCCAGGACCCGCTCAACCGGCTCTATGTGCTTTACACCGACGGCTCGCCCACCGGCATGGCGGAACTGGACCTTCGCAAGGCTGGCACGGCCAACATTTCATATTTCGGGCTGATGCCCGAATCCATCGGCAAAAGGCTGGGCTATTTCTTTCTCTATCACACCTGCATGAATGCCTGGCTGGAGCCCATACAGCGGCTGACCATCAACACCTGCACCCTGGATCATCCTCGCGCCCTGCCTCTTTATCAGCGCATGGGCTTTTCCCCCTATGACAGGCAGGAGCGTTTTGTTGAACTGCTTTGATTTTCCAGACAAGGTCTTGGCATGAGCATCACCGACAGCGCGCCGGAAAAGACCCTGTTCGGCCATCCCCGCGGCCTAACCTTCCTGTTCGCCACCGAGATGTGGGAGCGCTTTTCCTACTACGGCATGCGCGCGCTGCTGGTGCTGTACCTCACCAAGTATCTGCTGCTCAGCCCGCATGTCGAACATGTGTTGTTCTACCCGCAGGTGAAAGCCTTCTATGAGATGCTGGCCGGTCAGGCCCTGTCGCCCCAGCCGCTTTCCTCGCTGATCTACGGTACCTATACCGGCCTGATCTATGCTACCCCCTGGCTGGGCGGCTGGGTGGCCGATGCCGTGCTGGGCCAGCGCAAGACGGCGATGATCGGGATCATCGCCATGGCTATCGGCCATTTCATGATGGCGTCGGAGGCGCTTCTTTTCCCCGCCCTCACCTTGCTGATCTTCGGCGGCGGCTTCTTCAAGACCAACACGTCGGCCCAGGTCGGCATGCTGTATCAGCCGGGCGACGCGCGCCGTGACCGCGCCTATTCGGTATTCTATGTCGGCACCAATCTGGGCGCCTTCATCGCGCCGCTGGTTGCCGGTACGCTGGGTGAACTTGTGGGCTGGCATTACGGTTTTGGCGCGGCGGGCGTAGGCATGCTGGTCGCCCTCGCCACCTATATCTGGGGCTGGAATACATTGCCCGCGGAAGGTCTGAAGGAACGGCGCGAGAAAGGCGAGCGCCAGCCCCTGACCCGTGATGAATGGAAATCCGTGGGCGCGCTGATCCTGCTGATCATCCCCATCACCCTCTGGTGGGCCTCCTATGAGCAGCAGGGCAACATCATCGCGCTTTTTGCTGATGCCAACACCGACCGCCGTTTGATCCCCGGCCTGATCGACTGGCAAATCCCGGTCACCTGGTTCCAAGCCTTCAATCCGTTCATCATTTTCGCCTTCACGCCCTTCCTGCTCGCGCTATGGACGCGCCAGGCCCGGTCGCTGAAGGAGCCCAACTCCATGTACAAGATCGTGATCGGCTGCGTGCTGTTGGCCGCGTCCTATGTGCTGATGGCCGCCGCCTCCTGGCATGGCGCGAGCGGCAAAATCAGCTGGCTCTGGCTGCTGGGCTTCTTCGTACTGATCACCACGGGCGAGATTTACCTGTCTCCCATCAGCATGTCGCTTTATTCGAAGGTGGCGCCCGCGCGGATCGTCTCCCTGATGTTCGCGGCCAATTTCGCGCCGAACTTTCTGGGCGGCGGCTTCCTCCAGGGCTGGCTGGGCACCTTCTGGGAAAAGATGGGCCATCCCACCTTCTTCCTGATGATCGCGGCGATCGGACTGGTTGCGGGCGCCATCGTCTGGATCATGGAGAAACCGCTGCGGCCCTATCTCCAGAAGTCCCATGACTGACGAAAAGCCCGAAACCAGGATTGTGTCCGAGGGCCGGATGAGCGCGGAGCATTTCGGCGCCGTCAACACGCCGGTCTATCGCGCCTCCACCATCCTTTATCCCGATCTGGCGGCCATCAAGGCCAATAGCCAGCCCTACACCTATGGCCGGCGCGGTACGCCTTCCACCCAAAGCTTCGAGGACGCGATCTCGAGCCTTGAAGGCGCGGCGCGCACCGTTTCGGTTACCTCGGGCATCCAGGCCATCGGGCTCGCCATCCTGTCGGTGTGCAGCGCCGGCGATCATCTCTTGATGGTGGACAGTTGCTATGAGCCTACCCGCACCCTGTGCGACCGCACCCTGAAGCGCTTTGGCATCCAGACCAGCTATTACGCGCCCGATGAGGACATCACGGCGCATCTGAGGCCCAACACCAGGGCCGTGTTCTGTGAAAGCCCGGGGTCGCTGACTTTCGAGGTGCAGGACATTCCCGCCATCGCCAAGGCGGCGCACGCGCATGGCGCCTCGGTCTTGATCGACAATACCTGGGCGACGCCTTTGTTCTTTCGGCCGCTCAGCCACGGCGTCGATCTCTCCATCCAGGCCGCCACCAAATATGTCGGCGGCCATGCCGATGTGATGCTGGGCTACGTCTCCGCCAATGAGAAACATGCTGGCCGGCTGCATCAGGTCCATGGCGATCTGGGCCTCTATGCCAGCGGGGATGACTGCTTCCTGGGCCTGCGGGGCCTGCGCACCCTGGCGGTCCGGCTGGCCCGCCATCAGGAGACCGGCCTCACCCTGGCCGGCTGGCTCCAGGCCCGGCCCGAGGTTGCCCGCATCCTCCACCCCGCCCTGCCGGGCGATCCGGGCCATACACTCTGGAAACGGGATTTTTCCGGTGCCTGTGGGCTCTTCGGGGTGGTCCTCAAACCGGTTTCTGAAGCCGGTCTGGCCGCCTTTGTGGACGGGTTGCAGCATTTCGGGATCGGCTATTCCTGGGGCGGGTTTGAAAGCCTGATCGTTCCGGCCCATATCCACCGCACCGTCCGCCCCTTTAAGGCGGAGGGGCCAGTCCTGCGCATCCATGCCGGACTGGAAGACCCAGACGACCTGATTGCCGACCTCGAAAAAGGGCTCGAAAGGCTTAGAAAGTGACCGACCTGCTCACCCACGCCGGCTTCCTGTCGGCGGTCAAATTCGACCGGAACGGCCTGGTTCCGGCCATCGCCCAGAGCAAGGAAACGGGCGAAGTGCTGATGATGGCCTGGATGAACAAGGAGACATTGCGCGAGACCCTGGCTACCGGCCACGTCACCTACTGGTCGCGCTCGCGCCAGAAGGCCTGGCGCAAGGGTGAAACCAGCGGCAACCATCAGCGGTTGGTGGAAGCCTTTGTGGATTGCGACGGCGACACCTTGCTGTTGAAGGTGGACCAGATGGGTCCCGCTTGCCACACCGGCGCACCAAGCTGCTTCTTCCGCAAAATGGGGTGATCCGGAAGGCCCTGCCGGGGGTTATAGTGGTTCCGGATTCGCCATGGCTGACCTGAACCCTGCCTCTGCACGCCCCGCTGCCGCCAAGCCGGACACGCTGACGCCCAAATTCATGACCGCGGTGATCGCCGCGGTGGTGGTGGGCGGCATCTATCTGGGCCGCCCGGTGCTGATGCCCCTGGCGCTGGCGGTATTGATTTCCTTCGCCTTAGCGCCGCTGGTGGCTCTTCTCAAGAAGGTGCGGCTGGGCAATGTCGCGCCGGTCCTGATCAGCCTGTTGTTCGCGGTGGTGATCTTCTCCTCCCTGGCCGGTTTCATGGGCTCGCAGTTGGCCAAGCTCGCGGCCGACCTGCCCCGCTATCAGACCAACATCACCCACAAGATCCAGTCCGTGGTGGGTTCCGCAGTTCACAACGACACCATCACCCGGCTGAACCACACGCTGAACAATGTGGCGGAGCAGGTCACCGGCAGCACGCGCACCGACGACGGCACGGCCGCCGAACCCAATCAGATCAAGCCCATCCCGGTTGTGGTGACGCGCACCTCACTGGCGCCCTGGGCGGTGGCGCAGACGGTGCTGGGGCCCCTGCTGGAGCCGCTGGGCCTGATCGCGCTGGTGCTGGTCTTTGTCGGCTTTATCCTGCTGCAGAAGGATGATCTGCGCGACCGCTTTGTCCGCCTGGCCGGCTCGCGCGACATGCAGCGCACCACCGTGGCGCTGGATGAAGCGGCCAGCCGCCTGTCGCGCTATCTGTTCCTGCAGACCTGCACCAATACCTGTTTCGGCCTGATCATCGGCACGGGCCTGTGGTTGATCGGCATTCCCAATGCCGGCCTGTGGGCGCTGATGTCCGCGCTGCTGCGTTTCGTGCCCTATGTCGGCGTGCCGCTGGCCTTCCTGTTTCCGTTCGGCCTGGCGATGGCGGTGGATCCGGGCTGGGCCAAGATGTTCTGGGTGATGGCGCTTTATGGCAGCGTCGAATTCACGATCGGCCAAGCGGTCGAGCCTTTTCTCTATGGCCGCAGCATGGGTCTTTCCGCCGTGGCGGTGGTGGTGGCGGCCGTGTTCTGGACCTGGTTGTGGGGACCGGTCGGCCTGCTGCTTTCCACGCCGCTTACCATGTGCTTTGTGGTGTTCTCGCGCCATGTCGAGAGCCTGAAATTCCTCGACGTGATGCTGGGTGACACCCCGGCCCTGTCCTTCGAGGAAAGCCTTTATCTGCGAATGCTGGCGGAGGATCCGGACGAGGCCGCCTCCGAGGCCGAAGGCTTCCTGCGGCACAATTCCTTCTCGGCCTATTATGACGAGGTGGCGGCGCGTGCCCTGATGCTGGCCCAGGCCGATGTCAATCGCGGCGTGCTCGACCCGGCGCGCCAGGGGCGCATCCGCGACGCCATCAAGGGGCTGATCGCCAATCTTTCGGAGCGCAGGGACGATGAAGCTGCCCTCAGCGAGCTGCCGGCGAGCTGGCGCAATGCCGCGCGCGAACCGGTCCTGTGCGTGGCCGGCCGCGGGCCGCTGGACGAAGCCGGGGCGCTGCTGCTGGTGGACATGCTGAGCAAGCATGGCATCGAGGCGCGGGTTGTGTCGTCGGACGAGACCTCGGCCACCAATATCCGTGAGCTGGATTGCGAAGGCGTGCAGTTGACTTGCGTCTCCTATCTGGAGCCGGGCACCTTCAAGAATGCCCGCTATCAGGTGCGGCGCCTGCGCAAACGCCTTCCGGGCGTGCCGGTGATGGCGCTGTTCTGGGGCCTTGCGGGCGACAATTCGCGCTATCTCGATGGCATCGAGGCCACCGAATGCGACATCGTCACCACGGGCTTGAAGGAAACGGTGCAGCACATCATCACTTTTGCACGCCGGGCCGCCGCCGCCAGGCCGCACCTTGAGGCGGCGAAGTGATATCTGGTGAGCCCGCCGATTACGGCGTGATGCTGACCACCACACCGACCAGGGACGAAGCGGCGAAAATCGCCAAACTGTTGATCGACGAAAAGCTGGCGGCCTGTGTGCAGCTTCTGCCCATTGAAAGCTTCTATGTCTGGCAAGGCGCGACCCAGAACGAGCCGGAGACCTTGCTGCTGATCAAGACGCGCGCGGCTTTGTTCGACAAGACCATCGCCCGGATCAAGGAGGTTCATTCCTATGCGGTGCCGGAAATCGTGGCGATGCCCTTCACGGCGGGCTTTGCCGGTTACCTGAACTGGATCGGGGACGTAACTTCTATGTGATTGGGGCCTGACGCTGGCGGTCCTTCACATGCTCGATGAAAGCCTTGAGCTTGGGCAGGGCCTGGTGGCGATGCGGATAGTAGAGAAACACGCCCGGCGCCGTGGGTGAGAACCGCTCCAGCATCGGGACCAGCTTCCCCGCCCTGATATGCGCGGCGGCAATCGGCGCCGGGACTTGCGCCAGCCCCATGCCTTGCAAAGCGCCGTCCAGCAGGGTGGGAAAATCATTCGCAATCAGGGGGCCCGGCAGGATCACCTCAATCTGCTTGTTGCCGCTGGCGAAGGACCAGGACGCGATCGCGCCATTGGCCCGGCGCAGGCGCAGGCAGGCATGGCCCTTGAGGTCCTCGATATCCGTCGGCAGTTTGCGCTTTCGCAGATAACGCGGGCTGCCGACCACGATCAGCGGAAAAGGTGGCGTGAGCCGCACCGCCACCATATCGGCGGCAATGAACTGGCCTATGCGAATGCCGGCATCAAATCCCTCCGCCGCCAGATCCACCAGTTCCTCGCTGGCCGAGATCTCCACCTGGACATCCGGATAAAGCTGACAGAAGGAAGCGACCAGTGGCTGCAGCAGGACCTGCACCACCGCCCGCGGCACGGTCAGGCGCAAAAGACCGGACGGTCCCTGCCCCAGGCCGCGTGCGCTTTCGCGCGCGGCGAGCAGTTCCTCATAAGCGGGGCGCGCGCGGGTAAAGAAGCGCTCCCCCGCTTCGGTCAGGCCTACGCTGCGGGTTGTGCGCAGGAAAAGCGGGGCACCGACTCGCGCCTCCAGGGCGCGCACGGCCTGGCTCATGGCCGAGGGGGTCACGCCGAGCTCGGCGGCGGCGCGGCGGAAGTTGCGGTGCTGGGCAACGGCCAGAAAAGCCTCCACCCCGTCGAGCGCGCCCTGTCTGATTGTGAAGTTCAACTTCATAGGTCATCCACATTATCGCGGATAGAGATATGTGGGAAGCGGCGTTATCTCAGCCTCCATCGTGGCATGAAAAGGAGGCCAGCATGTCCCCGGCACACATTTTTCAAATGCATCTGGTCCTGGGCTATGTGCCCTGGCTGTTTTTCCTCACCCTCTATGTCTTGCCCCGGCTGAAGGCGGTGGACGCAAGCGAGATTCAGCGCGCCATCGCCGTGCTGCACAGCTTCCGTTTTTTCGGGCTCGCCTTTCTGGTTCCGGGCGTGGTCGGCTCAAACCTGCCCGCGAGTTTTTCCACCTTCGCCGCCTATGGCGATTTCGCCACCGGCCTTCTGGCCATGCTGGCAGTTTTCACCTTCCGGATGCGCCCGGCTTTCTGGCTCTTCACCGCCGCCTTCAATCTGGTGGGCGCGGCCGACATCCTCACCGACTATTATCACGGCACCCAGGTCGGATTGCCCGAACTGTCGGGACAATTGGGTGCTACCTACGCCATTCCGGTCCTGTTCGTGCCCCTGCTGATGATCACCCATGGCCTGGCCTTCACCCTGATGGCCCGCGCGCGGACGACGGCAGCGGTGCTTCAGACAAATCGCGCCTGAAGCGGCTTTTCAGACAGACGGTGCGAAGGCATGATCGCCCGGCGGAGATACCAACAACCGCCGGGCCATGTCGCAATCCTTGTCGTCGGAATCGAGCGCGCACCGCACGCTGTCGCTGGCCCATCTCAGCCTGATCGCCAGTCCTCCGCATCAGTTGGTGGCGCTGGCGGCTGAAGCGGGATTCGCAGGTGTGGACCTGCGGCTGTCGCCGGCCACGCCCACCGACCGGGTGTATGACGATAACGAACGGATGCAGCTATGCCACGGTCTGCTGCCGCTATTACGGCAGACGGGCCTGAAGGTCTGGGACGTGGAGATCATCCGCATCAACGAGCGCATCCGGGCGGAAGATCATCTGCCGCTAATGGAAGCAGCAAGCCTGTTGGGCGCGCGGCGCATCAAGGCCGTCTGCGATTGCAGCGATCCGGCCCTGTCGGCAGCCTTGCTGGCGCGGCTGGCGGAACTCGCGGCGCCGTTTGGCCTGACTGTCGATCTGGAATATATGGTCTTCTCCGGCGTCAAATCGCTGCGCGCGGCGCTGGCGATTGTGGAGGCGGCGGCCCAGCCCAATCTTCAGGTGCTGGTGGATGCGCTGCACTGGATCCGCGCCGGCGACACGGCCGCTGACATTCGCGCTGCGCCGCCCGGCCGTATCGGCTATGTCCAACTCTGCGACGGCCCGGCCCGCGGCCCTGCGGGACGCGAAGCGCTGATCGCCGAAGCCCGCACCAACCGCCTGCTGCCGGGTGACGGTGAATTTCCACTGCGCGCATTACTGGAAGCGATGCCGCCGAGCTGCCCCATCAGCATCGAGGTGCCGCTACTATCCGGAGAAAACCCATTGCACCATGCACGACGCCTGCTTGCCGCCGCGCGGCGGGTCACCGAAAGGCAGGAAGCCGCGCCATGAAGCCACTGCGCATTGCCGTGCTGGGCGCGGGCCTGATTGGACGCCGGCATATCGAGACCATCCTGGCCATGCCGGAGGCGGCCGAGCTTCTTGCCGTCGCCGACCCCATCGCCGATCCGGGGCAGTTCGATCTCAAGGGCGCCCCCTGGTTCGCCAACGAAAGCGAACTGCTGGACCGGATCAGGCCGGAGGCGGTGATTGTCGCCACACCGAACGCCCTGCATCTCGATCACGGCACCCTGTGCTGCGAACGTGGCATCCATTTCCTGATGGAAAAGCCCGTCACCGTCACCATCGCCGAGGCTGCGGCATTGGTACGCCTGGTGGCGGAGAGCGGCGTCAAGACCCTGGTCGGTCATCACCGCCGCTACCTTGCGCCCGTCGAGGACGCAAAAACCGTAATCGAAAGCGGCAAGATCGGCCGGGTGGTGGCCGCCTCGGTGCTGTGGGCGACGCGCAAGCCCGACGATTATTTCCAGACCGCCTGGCGTACCCAGCCCGGCGGGGGACCGCTGCTGATCAACGCCATCCACGAGATCGACATGCTGCGCCATCTCTGCGGCGAGATCGCCGCCGTGGGCGGCATCAAGAGCGCGGCGATGCGCGGCTTTGCCGTGGAGGACAGCGCCGCCGCGCTTCTCCGCTTCGACAATGGCGCGCTGGGAACCTTGACCTTGACCGATGCGGCTTTCTCGCCCTGGACCATCGAACAGGGCAGCAAGGAAAACCCGCTCTTCCCCTATGCCGGTCAAAGCGCCTATCGGCTGACGGGAACCGAAGGCAGCCTGGAGCTTCCGGTGCTGAAGCTCTGGCGAGCCGCGATACCAGGCGCAATCGGCTGGAATAAGCCGATCACCGGTACCGCCCTGCCGGAGCGCTATCACGATCCCTATAAAGCGCAGCTCATCCATTTCCAGCGGCTGATCCGGCTGGATGAAGCGCCGGTTGTCTCGGTGCTGGACGGCGCCCGAACCTTGGCCGCAACTCTGGCCATCGCCCAGGCCAGCGAGACCGAGCGGCTTTGCGCGCCCGAACGATTCACCGGATGATGCGCCGATGACCGGGCAACCGCCGGAAAACGAGCGCAATAGCAAAAACATCGCCGGCGTACTGGCCGCCCTGGTGGTGCTGGCGCTGATCGTGTGGCTGGTCCATGTGCTGCACAAGAATCTGCAGATGGAGAAGTGTGTGGAGAAAGGCCGCCGCGATTGCGTGGAGCTGCCGCAGCCAGAGAACTAAGCCTCTATCCGGTGGGTCGGGTTCACGAACAGCCAGGGAATGGTGCAGACGAAGGTCACGCCGGCCGCGACGGTGAAGGCATATTCCCAACCGTAATGGGTCGCGAAATAAGGCGTCAGGGTCGCGGTGATCGCGCCCGCGATCTGGCCGCACATGCTGACCATGCCGGAAATTACGCCGGTATAGGGCCCGCCAAGATCGGCGGCCACCGCATAATAGACCGCCTGGCCCAGATAGATCGCGCCCGCGCCCGCCGCCAGCAGCAGCGCCGCCACGACAGGGTTCTGGGCATGGCCGCCGATGAGCAGGATTACGCCGCTGAGGACCAGAGTGAAGGCACCGAACAGGCTGCGGCCGATATAATAGCTCCAGCGCTGGACCATCCAGTCGCTGATGAAGCCGCCGGCAAGGCAGCAGGAGGTGGTGGCGATGAAGGGCAGCATGCCCAGCACCGCACTGCTTTTCAGGTCAAAGCCGAGTCCGTCCTTCAGATAGATGAAGAACCAGGTGGAAAAGATGGTGGCGGCATAGCCGAAACCGGCATAGGCCAGCGCCGTGCCCCAGGTGTCCTTGCTGGAGAAAATGCTGGCCCAGGGCACCGGCGGCATGACACCTTCTATCTGCACCGGCAGGCCGGCTTTTATGTAAGCGAGTTCCTCAGGCGTGACCTTGTCATGCTGGGCCGGGGTGTCGCGCGCCGCCGAGTACCAGAAGACCGCGATCACCATCCCGATGGCGGCGGAGACATAGAACACCGCATGCCAGCCGAAATTGTAGATGATGAAGGCGACCATGGGCGGCGCGATGCCGGAGCCCAGCTGTGCGCCGCCCTGCACCCAGGCATTGGCCTTGCCGCGCTCATGGCTGGGAAACCAGGCGGCGATGAACAGATTGGCTGACGGATAAGCCAGCGCCTCCCCCAACCCCAGGATGAAGCGCACAATGATCAGCGCCCACAGCGCGTTCGCCATGCCGGGCGGCACCAGCGCCGTGGCGACGGTCAGCACGCCCCACCAGATCAGGCCGCCGGTCAGGGTGCGGCGCGGCCCCAGCTTGCCCGCGATCCAGCCGGACGGGATGAGGAAGGCCGCATAACCGACCATGAAGGCGCTGAACACCCAGCCAAGCTGGATCTTGGAGATGTGATAGTCGGCTGCGATATAGGAGCCGGCGATAGAGATATTGCTGCGGTCGATGTTCACCACCGCGGCAACCACGAAGATCAGCAGGACCAGCAGATAGCGGACCCTGAACTTCATCGCGATCCACCGCGCATCGATCGCCCCTAACTTCCGGACTTCATCTGGCGCATGTTGGAAAGGGCCCTGCCCGCTGCGGTGGCCAGCAAGGTGACGTCATCACCGCAGAAGATGAAATTGGCTCCGGCCGAATACCATCGCTGCATCTCCTTATCTGGAAAGGTGATGCCGATGCTGGCGGGCATCTGGCGCGCCCGCGCCGCGTTGATCACTTTGGCCATGCCGTCCACGACCACCGGGTGATTGAACTGGCGCAGCACGCCGACCGAGCCCGACATATCGGTTGGGCCCAGGCAGGCAACGTCGATACCGGGCGTGTCGAGAATCTCGTCGATCTGGGCGACGCCGTTCACATGCTCGATCTGCACGGTCACGATCACCGAGTCATTGGCTTGGGCGACATAGGCATCGGTGTTGCGGCCATAATCCGAAGCGCGCCGGGGGCCGAAGCCGCGCGTGCCTTCTGGCGGATATTTGCAGGCCGACACCGCGGCGCGCGCTTCCGCGGCCGAACTGACCATCGGGATCAGGATGCCTTCGGCGCCCATGTCCAGCGCCTGCTTGATCAGCACATGGTCGTTCCAGGCAACACGCGTCATCGGCACGGTGGGCGAGCCGTTGAAGGCCATCAGGCAGGTCTGGAATCCTTCATTCGAAAAGCCGCCATGCTCGGTATCGATGAACACCCAATCGAAGCCGGCGCCGGCCATGATCTCGGCAACCATCGGGTTGGCCACCGTGATCCAGCCCCCATAGGTGGTTTCCCCGCCTCTCAGGCGTTGCTTCAGCTTCATGCTGCGTTCGGACATTCCTATGATTCCTGTGTTTGATAGTCCTGGCTGCCGTCAGCCCATTCCGATTTCGCGCAGATAGGCCCGCGTGCGCTTGGCGATCGGCAGGGGCTTGTCGAAGGGGGCCGGAAACATGTCCTGCTCGACGATACCGAAGCCCTGATAGTCAATCTCGGCTAGGAGATCGCGGAAGGCGATGAAATCCACCACGCCTTTGGACGGTTCGACAAACATGCCCATCCCCACCGCCTTGGCGAAGGGAATATTCTCGGCGGCGACGCGCGAACGCAGCGTCTTGTCCACGCTCTTCAGATGCAGATAGGGAATGCGCGCATGATGCTTGCGCATGAAAGACACAACGTCGCCGCCGCAATAGGAATGATGGCCGGTGTCCAGCACGATGGAGACCAGGTCCGGATCGGTCGCAGCGAGAAACTGCTCGATCTGGTCTTCATATTCGATGTGGGTCTGTGCGTGCGGGTGAAAGACCAGCTTCAGGCCATAATCCTGGCGGGCGATGCGGGCGATCCGGTGGGTCGTATCCACCAGCCGGGCAAAGGCTGCGTCATCAAGCCGGGACGGCGCGATCTGCTCGCCAGTGAATAGGTTGGTGTAGCAGTCCTGGATCAGCACCAGGAATTTGGCGTTGAACTGGTGGAAGGTCTCGCCCCAACCGCGCAATTGCCGCTCGATCCGGGGCCATGACGTGTCGGGATTGGACAGATCCCCTTCGACGAAGGAGCCCGTGACCTTCAGGCGGCGCTTGTCGATTTTCTGCTTCAGGATTTTGGGGTCGGTCGGCAGATAGCCGAAGGGACCAAGCTCCATCCATTCGTAGCCGGCCTCGGCGATTTCATCCAGGAAGCGGTGCCACGGCGTCTGCCGGGCATCCTCGCCAAACCAGACGCCCCAGGAGTCCGGGGCACTTCCGATCGTCAGGTGCATCGCGGGTCCCCGTTCAGCCGGTCTTGCGCATGGGATCGGCGGCCATGCCCGACAGCGCGGCGTCGCGCTTGGCGAACCAGCCGTCCTTCATCACACCCAAGATCCGGCTCTGGTCCTGGAAGATGCGGATGTCGGCCAGCGGGTCGCCATTCAGGATCACAAGGTCCGCCAGATAGCCAGGCTTGATCTGGCCGGTCTCGTGCCCCATCTGCATCAGGTCAGCCCCATGCCGCGCGGCGGCGACAATGACCTCCATCGGGGTGAAGCCGAAGAGCTCCACGAAATATTCGAAGTCCTTGGCGTTCTCGCCCATCGGCGAGGTGATGAAGGCGCCATAATCGCCGCCCGGCAGCACCCGCACGCCGCGCCTGTGCAGATCGGACATGCAGTCGGAGAAAATCCCGATCTCGCGCTCCAGCGACGCCAGCTTTTCCTTGCTCCAGCCCAACCGGAATTCGTCATGCCGGCGGAACATGGCGATCGGAAAGCCGGCGCCCGGCACCACAAAGACCTTGTCCTTGACCGATTCCAGCATGTCGCGCGCCTCGGCGTCGGCATGGGGGGCGTGGAAGATCACCGGCACGCCCTGGCGCACGCACATCTTCACCCCGGCCGAACTGGAGCAGTGGGTGGCGACCGTCAGCCGCCGCGCATTGGCGACTTCCATCACCGCTTCCAGCTCCCGCTCGGCGACCACCGTGACGGTGTCGTCGGCATGCATGTGGCCCCAGTCGCGGTCGCCCGAGACATTGACCTTGATCGTGTCCACCCCGTCACGGGCGGCCAGCCGCGCGGCCTTCATGAATTCATCGGCGCCGTCGGCGGCGACACTGAACCGTAGAGTGCGCGGGAAAGTGAGATAGTTGGTGTCGAGGTCGCCCAGATTTCCGGTCGGCGTGATCTCCTGCCCCGCCGCGCGCATGCGTGGGCCTTCGAACAGGCCCTTGTTGATCGCATCGCGAACGGCGACATCGATCCGCGGCTTGGCCGAGGCGGCGGAGAACAGGCTGGTGAAGCCGCAGCGCAGCAGCAACTGTGCATTGGCGAGCGCGGCAAGGGAATGGTCTTCGGGCTGAATTTCGACAGCCGAATAGATCGAGGTGAGATTGGTGAAGGAGATATGGCAGTGCGCTTCGGTCAGGCCGGGCAGCAGGGTGTACCCCGTGCAGTCGATCACCTCCTCACCGGGCGGAATGGCCGTTTCCAGCGGCGCCCTGGTGACCGCGGCGATCCTGGTCCCCTCCACGGTGACGGTGCCACGGAAAGGCGCCGCGCCACTGGCGTCAATGATGGACGCATTCCGGAAATGCCGACGCATGCCGCCCCTCCCACTGTTTTTCTACCGCCATCCCATGAGGATAGGGCCTTTTTGGGAAGCATGACGGCGGGGGGACGCTTTGACAATAGTGTCACCAAACCATGTTGGGGCGGCCTCCCCCTGCCGGCGCAGACAGCTATAGAATGGGGCATGCGAAAAATCTGGCTCGCACAGGCCCTCATTGTAGCGACTGCGTCTACCGCTTGCGCGGCGCAGGAGGCGAGCGTGCGGCTGGATCTCCCGCCGGGCTACTTTGCTGCCAAGCCCGTCGCGGCTCCACCGAAAGCAAGTCCGAGCTCAGCGCAGCACGGCTGCACATCCAATTGCACCGCCTTCGACGATGGCTATGCCTGGGCACAGGCGCACAGCTTCAAAACCGAAGAGCAATGCCGCGGCCGCTCACGCGCTTTCGTTGAAGGTTGCATGATCTATGTCACCGAACGAAAACGGCAGAGCCGCTAGGGATATTCCTCGTCCACGCGCGCCTGATGCCGGGCGCCCGCATCGAAGCCGCTGTCAAAGGCGCTGGCGCTTGTATCCCGCTCCTGCTGGGCACGGGCCTGATAGCCCTGATTGTAAGCAAGCGTCTTCTCGCTATTGGCATGGGCGGCGCCCGCCTGATAGCCGTCATTATAGCCCTGCGCATTAGCCGCATAGTTCTCGGCGGTGCGGCGATCCTGATCCGTCTTGCCGGCCTGATAGCCACTGTTGAAGGCATCAAAGCTGTTGCGTTCCTTTGCGGAGGCGCCCGCCGCATAGCCTTGCTCGTAGGAATCCGCGCCCGACGACACGGTTTGCGCCACGGCTATTCCACTGCCAAGGCCGAGGAACGTCGCCACAGCCAATCCGATCACATGAACCTTTTTCATTTCGGGCTCCCTGAGTTTCGTCACGATAGAAAAACGCGACCGCATTGCACCGCGTTCCGGATGAAACCGGGAACATGCGGGGGAACCGCACGCTGCCACTTCACAATTTATTCGTCTTGCAAAGACTCGGTCAGATTTTTTGATTGGCGACCCCGGCAGGATTCGAACCTGCGACCGCCGGATTAGAAATCCGATGCTCTATCCATCTGAGCTACGGGGTCGTGGCGCCAGTTTAGACCAAAAGCTTAGCGATTCTCACTAGGATCGGTGCGGGACGGCCGCTGCCGCTCGCCCAAGCTCGCGGCGCTCGCACCCTCTCGCAGGTCCACGGGACCTGCTCGCGCGCTGACGCGCGCCGGGTACTCTCAATGCGACCAGGGCACTTTGCGGTCGAAGCGGAAATTGTCCGAATAGGCCTTGGGCTTTGGCGTCGGCACATGCGGCTCAAACAGCTGATGGGGAATGCCGTTAGCCGTGGCATAGGCCACCGCCTCCTCCGCCGTGTCGAACTCCAATGTGATCTGCTGGCGCATGTCGCCGGATGAGGTCCAGCCCATCAGGGGATCGATGGTGCGGGGCCTTTCCGGCTCGAATTCCAGCAGCCACTGCTTGGTGCGGGCCTTGCCCGACTGCATGGCGTTCTTGGCCGGTCTGTAAATGCGCGCGCGCATCAATCCACTCCTCGATATTGCCGCCCTCTATCCGCTGCAGCGGACCAGGGCGGGACTGCCTGCCGCGGCGCGGCACTACGCTGACGCTAGCCGCGCCTTGGCATTCGTTTCCACGCGGCTCGCGTGGAGACGAATGGTCGGAGCGGCTGGATTCGAACCAACGGCCCTTAGCTCCCAAAGCTAATGCTCTACCAGGCTGAGCTACGCTCCGATGTACCCGTATATCAGGGGCTTATAGCGTCTTACAGGGTAAGCATCCTCTGCGGCAATTCCGCCGATCCACCTTCTGAGCCGCGTAACAGGGCCGGAACATGGCCATTTGCCAACTCCCAGTCAAGAATCCGCAAATCAGCGCATTCCCCGAGTATGGCTCCTGGCTAGGCGCCGTGAGGCAACTAGGAACCCCTCTTCTTCCATATCATGGGCGGTGCGGTGACCGCCCCAAGCCAATCCATGTCATGGTCAAGCCACCAACTGGCAAACATGGCGTGCGTGGACGACAGCATTTCTTCGATTTCGTGCTGGGGAAGAATCGCGCCCGCATATTTGACCGTTCCGGCACCCTGCCGCACGCTCTGGAGAAAAGGCAGGTACCTTGCGCCCATCGGCGTTCTGCTGATGTAGATGATATTGGCGGCACGCACCTTTGGGTGAGACAATGGGCTTTGCCAGTCCTCCATATATTGAAGCACACCGCTGAAGATCGCGACGTCCATATCTCCCGGAATATCGGAAATCGAGCTGTAAAAGCCGACCGGCCCCGCCCGTTCGCGCCCGCTTCTCACATACTGTTCCGTTTCGACCACGTTCCATTCAGCGGGAAGACGATTTGAAAAAACGCGGCCGCGTATTCCGCATAATCTCCGTGGGCGCCTCCAAAATCGAGCACGCGAAGGGTTTGTCCGGCCTTATCCATGCTGGCGATGGACAGCATGGTAAAAAAGGGTGCGAAGAAGTCTGGAAGTTTTGCAAGCGACGGGGCGACCGGCTTGACGTCGGTACGTTCCGGGATTGCCTCACTCAGATAACCGCCACCGGCATCAGCGGCAGCCTGCTGAAAACTCTTCCTGGGCCGGTAGCGATCCGGCCTTCTCCAGGCCCCGAAAATATACATCCGGATCAGATATTGGCCCCAACTCTTGATCTTCTGAAGCATGGCGCGGAGCATATTGAGCGGGTATAGCGAGCGCAATCTCGCTCCGCGAGCCAAGCAGCCGCCGCATCTTCAGACACAAGAGCCTGAGATCTCCGTCAGACGCCTATTGCGGTGGGGCTGGCGAAGCGGCGTTTTGAGAACCAGCATCCGCTTCGGCAACCGGCCTGGTTCTTCCCTGCAAGCTGGTACCAAGCTGGTTGTTCGGATCGCTGACGGACTTGTGTGCGGTGGCCTCTGCGCTGTGTTCTGCCTGGGCCTTGGTGCCCTGTCCCAGCTTTACAGGAGCAGCATCCGCTGCCTGTTCGGCGGCGGGTGGACTTGCGCTTTCGGCCGGGGCTCCCGCCGGAGCGGCCCCTGCGTCGACGCTTTGTGCAAAAGCGGGGATACCGAGAACAACGGCGCCGCAAAGCGACAGCGCCATGAGTGTCTTGTTTGTGAAGCCTGGCATCGGGTCCTCCTTGGCGCGTGTCATCTTCAGACCGCGCCTTAAGGGAACTGGCCATCATGCAAAGCGTTCCTCGGGCAAGGTTCCGTTGCTCGCCGGCAGAGGAACGATTCTGTCACCGCGGCGGCCACAAAAATCGTCACTCGATCCGGCCGAAAAACACGATCGGCCAGTATTTGCCGGTGACGATGAAAAGCCCGCTGGTCGGATCATGGGCGATCCCGTTGGGCACGAAATTGGGTTCGGCCAGGACGGCGCGGCGTTCGGGTGCCGTCATCCGCTTCAGAAGCGGGCGCAGATCGACAACCGTGTCCACGCATCCGGTCGCCGGCGCAATCCGCACCAGATTCCAGTCCTCGAAGACATTGGCCCAGATCGCGCCACCCACCCATTCCAACTCGTTCAACGCCGGCAGCGGCCGGCCGTTGATCGTGACTTTCACCTCGCGGCTAACCGAGAAGTCATGCGGCGACAGGAAGAACAGCGTGTCCGAACCGTCGCTGGCGATCAGCTCGCTGCCGTCATGGGTCAGGCCCCAGCCCTCGCGCGGATTGGAAAGTTCGGGCTCGTGCTGGAACAGGGGATCGAAAACGAACACCCGATGCTCGCGCCAGGTCATCTGGTAGGAGCGGTCGCCGAAAAAGGTCAGCCCCTCGCCGAAATAATCCTTGCCGGCGTTGACCAGGCTAGTGACGTGGCCGGTGACGGGATCGATACGGTTGATGCGGCTTTCCCCGAACAGGTCGCCGGTCGATTCCCAGATCGCGCCATCGTGCCATTCCAGGCCTTCGGTGAAACCCGGCTGGCTGCGATGGATCTGCCGCACCGGCTTGAAGGACTGAGTCTTGGCCAGCGGACAGGACGGGGCCGCTTGTGCGGCTCCGGACAGAAGACCAGACACCAGCAGAGCAGACGCCAGAAAACAGGGCTGCAGGGCGCGCATGAGTGCCCCGAATATCACGAGCCCGGCCTGCAAAAGCAAACCTTACAAAACCTCAATTCTGGCCTTTCCGGGCGTTTCCTTTCTCCCCGAAAGCAGCGAAAATCCACGCCGACAGGCTTTGCGACAAATCCCTGTTTGTAAGGATAGACGCGTGACGTCAAAATTGCGGACCATGATCAAGGAAGAAGCCAAACCGCATATCCTGCTGGTGGAGGACGCGCGCGACATTCGCGAACCGCTGGCCCGCTATCTCAGGGAGCACAGCTATCGCGCCACCACCGCGCAGGACGCCGCCACGGCCCGCAAGGTGATGAAGGGCGCGGCCATCGACCTGGTGGTGCTGGACATCATGATGCCCGGGGAAGACGGGCTGTCCCTCTGCCGCTCGATTCGCGAGACCAGCCAGATTCCGGTGATCCTGCTGACGGCGCGGGGCGAGGAAGTGGACCGCATCATCGGCCTGGAGATGGGCGCCGACGACTATATCGCCAAGCCCTTCAGCCCCCGCGAACTGATCGCGCGGGTTGCGGCGGTCCTGCGCCGCACGCAGGCCTTGCCGCCACGCCAGAAACCGCCGGGCGCCGAGCGGGTCAAATTCGGCGACTGGCTGCTGGACACCGGCCAGCGCGAGCTGATCGGGCCGGATGGCGTCGCCCTGCCCCTCTCATCGGGTGAATTCCGCCTGCTGACGGCCTTGCTGGAGCGGCCGAAAATCGCTCTCACTCGCAATCAGCTGCTCGATTTAACCAAGGGCCGCGACGCCGACCTGTTCGACCGCTCGATCGATAACCATGTCAGCCGGCTGCGAAAAAAAATCGAACCGGACCCAAAAAACCCGCGCTATATTAAAACCGTCTGGGGAGGCGGGTACATCTTCGCGATGGATCCAGAACTGGCGTAAGGCCGCACATAATAAAAACGAGAACAGCCGCATGCGCATGAGACTGTGGCCCAACACACTGGCAGTGCAGCTGATCGTGGTTGTTGCCGCGACGGTGGCCATATCCAACATCGGCGTCGCCTTTTATTTCTATCGTAACAGCGAGGCGCAGGCCCGCGCTTTCAGCGACGAGCGGATGATCGACCGTACGGCCGCGGTCGCCGCCACGGTCAGCCAGGTCACGCCGCAATCACGCCCGGTCGTGATGCGCACCATGGGCAGGCTCGAATGGCGTTTCCGCGAGGCAAACAAGGGCTATGATACCCAGCCCATGACGGCCGAGGAGACGGCGCTCGCCAAGCGACTCGCTGACGCCCTCCCCGATCACCATCCGCGCAAGCATGCGGTGATCGTCCATCTGCATGAGCCGATCGCCAATATTCCCGAAGAGTTGCGCCCACCCCGCGCCAGCAATGCCCGTGACGATACGGATGTGATCCAGACTATCGTGCCCATCGACGCCCACAGCACGATGAGCAGTGTGCTGGTCCGCCCCACCCCGGCCTGGCCAATCGAGATCATGATCGCTGCCGTCGTCGCCATCCTGGTGACCAGCCTGGGCGCCGCCCTAGTGGCGCGCCGGGTGGTGCGGCCGCTGTCCGAGCTGACCAGCGCCGCCGCCGAGATGACCCGGGGCTCGGGCCCGCCTCATGTGGCCGAACAGGGCCCGGCCGACGTGCGCAATGCCGCCGCCGCCTTCAACACCATGGCCGCCCGTGTCACCCGCACCCTGGAAAGTCAGCGCCATCTTCTGTCGGCCGTGGGCCACGATTTGCGCACACCCATCACGGCCATGCGCATCAACCTGGAATTCGTGGACGACGATGAGCTGCGCGACGGCCTGATGCGCAATCTGGAAGAGCTGCAGGTCCTGACCGAGCAGGTGCTGGCCGCCGCCAAGGGCACGGGGGGTGAAAAGCCCCGCCAGGTGGATCTGTCGGCCCTGGTTGAGAGCCTGTTGACGGACCTGGACGAACTCGGCGAGCCAGTTAGCTGGGCCGCCCATGCGCCAGCGCCCATTTCCTGCCGGCCCAACGAGATCAAACGGGCCGTGCGCAATCTGGTGGAGAACGCCGTCGCCTATGGCCGCAAGGCGGACGTGCGGATCGCCGATACCGGCGATGGCTATGATGTGCTGGTGGAGGACGAAGGCCCCGGCATTCCCGAGGATGACCGCCAGCGGGTGTTCGAGCCTTTTGTGCGGCTGGAAAGCTCCCGCAACGAATTCACCGGCGGCACCGGCCTGGGACTGACCTTGGTCAAGGCCATTGCCGAAGGCCATGGCGGGGATGTGCATCTGGAGAACCGTCCAGGCGGGGGCCTTTGCGTCCGGATGCACCTGCCGCGCCTGGCAGCCAGCGCCGCCTAGTTACCCCTGGTAACAATCCCCCCTCTTTCTTAAATTTCTCTGCTCTCGCAGCGTGTTTGGCGTAAATTTTCACATCATGGTTGAACAGGAAGATCCCCTCTACCGCCGAGAAATCTTGCGTCTGGCGGCCAACGCCACGGGCGCCGGCCACCTGACCCATCCCGATGCCAGCGCCACGGTCCACAATCCCGCCTGCGGCGACCGGGTGATGGTCGAGCTGACATTGGAAGCCGGCCGGATCAGCGCCCTTGGCCACACCACCCAGGCCTGTGTCCTGACCCAAGCATCCGCCGCCCTGCTGGCGGGCCAAGCCCCCGGCCAGGACCGGGCGGAGTTGGAAGCGCTGGCCGGTCACGTCCGGGCCTTCCTGTCCGGCGGCCCGGCGCCCGAGGGCTATGGCGTGTTCGACGGCCTGACCGCCCATCCCGGCCGGCACCGTTGCGTGCTGCTGCCGCTGGAGGCGGCGCTGATGGCGCTAGAGAGTACCTAGCCAAGCACTATTCGGACCGAGGGTCAGGCGGGTGCCTGACAGCGCCGCCCGTCCCGTCCCCAAGTCGAGCGGCAGCGCCGGCCCCGGCAGGTCCTGCACCTGTTCCTGACCGGTCAGGTTGAAGACGCAAGCGATCCTCTGTCCGCCGCCTTCCCGCACAAACGCCAACGCCTCGCCCGGCAACAAAGTAAGGCTGCCGTCCCACAGGGCACGGCGGCTTTTGCGGGCCTCGAGCAGCCGGCGCACATAGGCCAGCGCCGAGCCGGGGTCCTTGTCCTGCTCCGACACCGCCAGCGGGGCATGGGTTTCGCCCAGTGGCAACCAGGGTGCGCCGGTGGAAAAGCCCAGATTGGCGGTACCGGCCTTCCAGGGCATAGGCGTGCGGCAGCCATCGCGGCCCTTGAACAGGGGATAATAGAGATCGCCGACCGGATCCTTCAGCAGATGCCGCGGCAGATCCACTTCCGGCAGTCCCAACTCCTCGCCCTGGTAGAGCAAGAGCGTGCCGCGCAAAGCCGCCAATAGCGACAGCAACACTTTGGCATTGGCGGCACTGAAACGGCTGGCGGTACGGATCACGTCATGGTTGGAAAAGGCGATGCAGGGCCAGTGGTCGGGAAAGCGCGCCAGTGTTTCCAGATGGGCGCGGATGGCGGCCGCCTCGCTTGCCACCAGCAGAGCGAAATTGTAGCCGGCATGCAGGCCCGTTTCCGGCGGCAGATAGCAGCCGGAGCGTTCGAACTCTTCGGAGAATTCGCCGAACACGAACCGGTCGTCGAAACCGTCCAGGCGGTGGCGGATCACGTCGAGCACGGCGCGATTTTCCTGAAGATTGGAGTCGTGCAGATGCTGCTGCATGTTGGCGGCCGCGGACCATTCCACCGCGCCGCGCGCGCCGGCCGGAATGGCTGGGTTATCCGTCAGCCGGGTGTCGTGCAGAAAGCCGTTGGCCACGTCCAGGCGGAAACCGTCAACGCCGCGTTCCAGCCACAGATCCAGCACCTCCAGCGCCGCTTCGCGCGCCGCGCCGTTCATCCAGTTCAGCTTGGGCTGCTGGCGCAGGAATTTGTGGTGATAATATTGGCGCCGCGCCGGCTGATAGGACCAGGCGGGACCGCCGAATACCGACAGCCAGTTGTTGGGCACCGTGCCGTCGTCACGCGGATCGGCCCAGACATACCAGTCCTTTTTTGCGGCATCGCCGTCGCGGCTGGCGGCAAACCAGGCATGCTCGTCGCTGGTGTGACAGAGCACCTCGTCCAGGACGATCTTCAGGCCGCGCGCATGCGCCGCCTCCAGCAGTGCCTGGAAATCGTCAAGCGTGCCATAATCAGGATGGACGCCATCATAATCGGCGACGTCATAGCCCCAGTCGCGATTGGGCGAGGGATGGATCGGCGACAGCCATATACCATCCACGCCCAGCGACTTGATGTAGTCGAGCTTGCCTGTCAGGCCGGCGAAATCGCCCTGCCCATCACCATTGCTGTCGCAGAAACTGCGGACATAGACCTGATAGATCGCAGCGCCTTTCCACCAGGGCTGCGCGGCCACGGTCTACACTTCGGACGCGTGATTGACGACCTTGCCGACCAGTCCGTACTTCACGGCGTCTTCCGCGCCCATCCAGAAATTGCGCTCGGTATCGGCCACGACCTTCTCGTAAGACTGGCCGGTCTCCACCGAAATTTCCTTGATCAGGCGGGCGCGCATCTTGAGGATTTCCTCGGCCTCGATGGTGATATCGCTGGCCTGGCCGCGCACACCACCCAAGGGCTGGTGCAACAAAAAGCGCGTGAAGGGCAGACAGAACCGGTTCTCGCGCTTGGCGCCCAGGAAAATGTGCGCGCCGGCGGAGGCGACCCAGCCGGTGCCGATCACTTTCACCCGGTTGCCGACAAAGCGGATCATGTCGTGGATGGTGTCGCCCGATTCCACATGGCCGCCCGGCGAGTTGACGATGACGCGGATGTCGCCCTCGCTCTCGGCATAGGCGAGAAGCTGGGCGGTGACCCGCTCGGCCATCTTCATGTCCACTTCACCGAAGATCAGCACGGTGCGCGACTTGTAGAGGGCCTTGGCGATTTCCGTCGACTGGGGATCGGGCCGCGGGGACTTGTCTTCCTTGTCGTCTTCTTCTTCGGCGCGGCGCACTGGCATTCTCCGGATAGGGATTCGGGTGTTGGGAAGATATATAGGGGGGCAGAGACTGCTTATAAAGCGTCAATAACCGCTCGCATCGTAGGGCCAATTTCGGCCCGGAACGCCATATCGGCGACATCGTCCTGGGGCGTCTGGTCCCGGTTCAGGATCGCCAATCGCGCCCCGTTGCGCTTGGCCAGCAACGGGAAACCCGCCGCCGGATAGACCGCCAGCGAGGATCCCAGGACCAGCATCAGGTCGCATGCCAGGGTCGCGGTTTGGGCGCGCGCCATCTCCGGTTCCGGCATCGGCTGGCCGAAAGAAATGGTGGCGGTCTTGATCAGGCCGCCGCACGACGCGCAATTGGGCGCCTGACCATGACTTTCAAAGTGCGCGAGGACCGTGCCGATCTCCACCCGCATGCCGCACTCCAGACAGGCGGCGCGGCGGGTGGTGCCGTGCAGCTCGATCACCTGCCCATCCGGCACGCCGCTGATCTGGTGCAGGCCATCAATGTTCTGGGTGATGACGTGGCTCGCCCTGCCCCGCGCCACCAGTTCGGCAACGCACTTGTGGCGGTCATTGGGCTGAACCAAGCGCCAGGTTTCTTCCATCTCCAGACGCCGCTGCCAGGACAGGCGCCGCGCCGCGGGATCGGCGAGATAGTCCGCATACGCAATAGGCTGCATCCGGCTCCAGATGCCGCCGGGAGACCGAAAATCTGGAATCCCGGATTCGGTAGAGATTCCGGCGCCGGTGAAGACCACCATGCGCCGGGCCGACCCGATCAGGGCGATGAGCCGGTGAAGATCGTTCACCGACCCGGCGGCGGTCCGTAAGGCTTCACCGAGCCGCAATCGGCCTTCACGAAGTCGCCGCTGTAATGGGTGGTCATGTCCTGCGGCCGGCCGCCCGACTCGCCCTTGAAGCTGTAGGTGCCTTCATAATGGTCCGTGCCGCGCCAGCTCATCTGCATGTCGCCGGTGCCGTTGACCCGGCCCTTGCAGGTGATTTGGGTATGCATGGCGGTGGGAGTCGAGCTCAGCACCTTGGTGTCGCAGCTGACATCCTCATTGCGCGTGGATGGCGGCTTGTCGGCATTCACCTGCTCCTGGGTCATGCACATCTGCATGGTCATGGGCGAGCCCGGCATTGCCATGCCCCGGGCTTTCATCATCGCCATCGCTTCTGGAGGCATTTGCGGCATGCCTTTCATCTCCATGGTGGAGGTGACGGTCCACAGGCCCGCCCTGCCATGCGCGGCAAAGGCGGCGATCGGCGTCAGGATCAGGGCGGTACCCATCAGGGCACAGATCAGGGAACGGCTCATGCGGCTTTCCTTCTCGACCACTTGGTTATCTGGAGCCAAGTGTGGCGAAGGGCGTGGACGCCGTCAATTTAGGGCTGCTGCGGGATAAAAATGCGAACGCCCCTGCAGTCGGCCCCGGCCCAGTCGGCGCTGAAGCTGGAGGAGATGCGGGCCGGATCGCCGCGGAATTTGCCGGTGAAGGCATAGCTGCCCTCGAAATGGTCGTTGCCCCGCCAGTTGATCTGGGAGCGGCCCACCCCTTCGACCTGGCCATGGCAGATGGTCTCCATCACCATCAGGGAACGGCGGAAGCTGATCACCCGGGGCGCGCAGTCATAGTCGCGATTGTTGAGATGCATCGGCTGGCGGCCGTCGGCTTCATATTGGGTCATGCACATATGATGGACGAATGGCTGGCCGTTGCGGGGGGACTGAAGGCCCTGCTGGCGCGCCAGTGCCGCCAGCACGCCGGGCACGAAGGGCGGGGAAAACTGCCAGGTGGTGGTGACCGTCCACAGCCCCGCCTTGCCGGCCGCCAGGGCCGGGGAAGCCAGCAGCAATGCTGCAATAGTCACGGAAAAGATTCTGCGCATGAGACCTCTGTACACCAATCTGGCATGGTCTGGAAAAACAGCATGGCAGTTTTACGTTTTTGCGACAGTTCGGGAGACCATCATGAGACCCAAAGCCCTCATCACCGGCGCGTCTGCCGGCATCGGCAGGACCTATGCCCGGAAACTGGCCGCGCGGGGTTATGACCTGGTGCTGGTGGCGCGGGATACGGCGCGGCTGGAGGCGCTGGCGGCTGAATTGAAAATAGCGGGTGCGACGTGCGAAATCATCGCGGCGGACCTGACGCAAAGCCAGGATGTGGCACGCGTGGAACAGAAACTGGAGAGCGATCCAGCCATCAGCTTCTTCCTCAACAATGCCGGCATCGCCACGGTGGAGAAGAACCTTCAGACAAAGGTCGCCACCATCGAAAGACTGGTGGCCATCAATGTCACGGCGGCGACGCGGCTCTGCCTGGCCGCCGGCCGCGCCTTCACCAGCAGAAAATCCGGCACCATCGTCAATATGGCGAGCGCGGTCTCGGTCAATCCCGAACGCTTCAACGCGGTCTATAGCGGCTCCAAGACTTTCCTTCTGGCGCTGTCGCAGGCCTTGACCAAGGACCTCACCGAAAACGGCGTCATTATCCAGACGGTGCTGCCAGGCGCTGTGCGCACCGAAATCTGGGAACGCGCCGGCACGGATGTGAACAAGCTGCCGCAGGAACGGGTGATGGAAGTCGACGACATGGTGGAAGCCGCGCTCAAGGGGCTGGAGCTGGGCGAGCGCATCACCATCCCTTCCCTGCCCGATTATCAGGATCTGCTGGACGCCGAAGCCGCACGATTGAAGATGTCGCCCAACCTGTCGCGCAATCATCCGGCGGCGCGTTACCTCCAGAGGTAACCCTCTAAAATTCTCCGTGCAACCGAATGCCGAACACCGACACCGGCCCGCGGTCGGTATTGTAGGCGGGATTGGCGATGAACTGATAATCCAGCGCGGCATGGATGCCTTTGATCAGCTGGGCGTCGTAGTAAGTCTCAAGCACAGTCTCGCTGCCATGATGCGGCAGGCGGCCATCGCCGATCAGGATGCCCACACCACCGGCATTGAAATAGGCTCTGGCGGCACGGGAGATGCCGGCGATTTCAAAGGCGGCACCCACGGTATCGTCCTTGCGATCCCAGGACGCGCCTTTCAGGGATAAGCCGGTCGAAAGGCTCTCATTCATGTCGGTAAATTCATAGGCCTCCTTGCCGCCGTCATTCATGCTGGCGCGCAGGAAAAAGCCCAGATCGTCGGAGAGGCCCTGCTCGATATTCACCGAACCACCGGCGCGCGAGGCGTATTTGCGTACCAAGGCGGTGTCGGGAGCTGCGCCCGTCGCCTGGCCCAGCGTCACCGCATCGCGATAGCTGCCCATGCGGCCGCGATTGATGAAGCCCAGCAGCTTGATCTTGCCGTCATGGCCGAACAGGCCGATGCGGCGTTCCACTTCGCTCACCAGCTCGAACTGGCTGAAGTCCGTCTCCAGTTCGGTGGAGTTGGGCACACGCGAAAGATCGAACAGACCACTGCGCAAGGTCCAGGCGCCAGAGCTCCATTCCGCCGCGCCGCCATACGAATAGGCCCAGGCGTCGGCGGCATAGTCGAAGGCGCCGGCGTCCACCACCGCCCAGTTCAGGAAATCGCCGCGCGGATCGTGAGCGTAACTGTTGGTGTCGAAGATATCCGTGACCGAAAACTTGCCAAAGGTCAGAACCAGATTGTCGGCTGTGTGCGAACCGGCAAGCTGGTTGGCCGCGCCTTCTACGGATTGGACGTCGCCCCCCAGGTCGAAGGTCTGACGGAAAAACAGCCGCTGCAGGCGGCCATAGGGCTCGGCCTTGCCGACCTTGTAGGCCTCGGCGCTGGGAAAGGCGGCCGCGCCGACCGTGTTGGAGAGGCCGAAGCCCTGATCCATTTCCACATCGGCCCAGGCCTCGCCGCCGGCCCACGGACTGGCCCCGGCGAACAGCGTGGCGTCGAAGGTCTCGTTGCCCCGGCTGCCGGGGTCCAGGCTGTTGGCGCCGCGATAGGCCGAGCGGAAGCCCGGATGATACTGGTCGGTGAAGGTGGCCTGGCCGCGGATGGAGAAAGTTTCATCTTCGGCCGCGTGCGCCGCCAGCGGCAGCAACAGGCACAGAAGGACGATCCCCGCACGCATGACAAACCTTTTTGCGATGCGGGAAGGCTGCCCGCGCATGCGGCGTCATAGGCCGCAAATGCGGATGCCGGTCAATCGTTATGACGGCGAAATGCCGGGTCTTGTTTCTTGCCGGCTTTCGCCCGCTCGACGCCTTCGGCGATCAACTTCTTGGCTTCGGCGGCATCGCCCCAGCGGATGATCTTCACCCACTTGCCGGGCTCCAGATCCTTGTAGTGGGCGAAGAAGTGCTCGATCTGCTTCAGCGTGATCTCCGGCAGGTCGCTATAGTTGCTCATGCCATCGAAACGCTGGGTGATGTGGGACGACGGCACCGCCACGATCTTCTCGTCCATGCCGGCATTGTCTTCCATCAGCAGCACCCCGACGGGGCGCACGCTCATCACCGCACCGGGCGCGATGGCGCGGGAGTTGGCGACCAGCACATCCACCGGATCGCCATCGCCCGACAAAGTGTGGGGAATGAAGCCGTAATTGCCGGGATAGCGCATGGCGGTATAGAGGAAACGGTCCACCACCAGCGCGCCGGAGGCCTTGTCGAGCTCATACTTGATGGGCTCGCCGCCGATCGGCACTTCGATGATGACATTGACGTCCTCGGGGACGTTTTTGCCTACGGGAATCTGGTCGATGCGCATGGTGGTCCTGAAACTAGCGCAGGGGTGGTAATTTTATTGCTTACAGCCGTCAACCACGGTGGGCCGGTTCCGGACGAAACGACGCGGGCCGCTTTGCGGGACCGCAAACAGGACCTATTTACGGTCGGTATTCCCAGGCCCAGCCCCAAAAATCGTTGGAGTTTTCATGCAGACCAAAGCCTTTGCCGCCCAGTCCGCCACCACCCCCTTGGGCCCCTTTTCCGTCGACCGGCGCGAGCCCGGTCCCAAGGACGTCGCCATGGAGATTCTCTATTGCGGGGTCTGCCACAGCGACCTGCATACCGCGCGGGGCGAATGGCATGGCGTGCAATTTCCGTCGGTGCCGGGGCACGAGATCATCGGCAAGGTGACCAAGGTCGGCAAAGAGGTCACGCGCTTCAAACCCGGCCAGATCGTCGGCGTGGGCTGCATGATCGACAGCTGCCGCACCTGTTCGCAATGCAAGGAAGGTCTGGAGCAGTTCTGCGACGGCCCTGTCGGCTTCACCGGCACTTACAATGGGCCTGTTGGCGGCGGCCCCAACACTTTCGGCGGCTACAGCGCCGGCATCACGGTGGATGAGCATTTCGTCCTCACTATCAATCATACGGAAAAAGACCTGGCGGGCGCAGCCCCGCTGCTCTGCGCCGGCATCACCACCTGGTCGCCCTTGCGCCACTGGGGCGCCGGTCCCGGCAAGAAAGTGGGCATCGTCGGTATCGGCGGGCTGGGCCATATGGGTGTGAAGCTGAGCCACGCGCTCGGTGCGCACACCGTCGCCTTCACCACCTCGCCCAACAAGGTTGCCGAGATCAAGGCGCTGGGCGCCGACGAGGTCGTGGTGTCAAAGGACGAAGCCCAGATGAAGCCCCACGCCAACAGCTTTGACCTGATCATCAACACCGTGGCCGCGCCGCACAACCTGGATGCATACACGTCGCTGCTCAGGCGCGACGGCGTCATGGTGCTGGTGGGCGCGCCTTCCAGCCCCCACCCCTCGCCCGCCATCTTCAATCTGGTGTTCAAGCGCCGGGCCATTGCCGGTTCGCTGATCGGTGGCATCCCCGAGACCCAGGAGATGCTGGATTTCTGCGCCAAGCACGGCATCACCTCGGACATCGAGATGATCAAAATGCAGGACATTGAAACAGCTTACGCGCGAATGCTCAAAAACGACGTGAAGTACCGTTTCGTCATCGATATGGCGTCTTTAAAGTAACCCCTCCGGCCTTCGCAGCTTTGCTTGGCGCTCAGGTTCGGTTGGCTTGGCCGCCAACCTCAACCCTTCGCGCCTTCGCGCTGCTACGGCCACCTCCCCTTCCTGTGCGCTGATGCGCACGAAGGTTGGGAAGGTCTGTGCTGCACGAGAAAAAGCCCGCCGGAAAAACCGGCGGGCTTTTTCGTTTGAAACAGGCGCCCTACATCGCCGGGCGATGGAAGCGTCCCACCAGCACGGCTTTGGCCAGCACATGACCGTCCATCGCCGCCATGATCTGCGCCCGCGTCGCATCCGGACCCAAGCTCAGCTTCGTATCCAGCGCATAAAGCTGGAAGGTGTAGTGGTGGTAGACATTGCCCCGCGCGCCCGGACCCATGAAGCCGTTCTTCTTGCCGGTGTTGACCGGCTGGATGGTGCCATCCGGCAAGGTCGCGGTGGTCGGGACATTCTCCGGCAATGACGTCGCGGTGGCGGGAATATTGAAAGCCGCCCAATGCAGCACCTCGTTGGTGGTGTGCTGAAGCGCCGTATCCGGATCATCCACGATCAGGGCGAAGCTCTGGGTGCCGGGCGGGGTGTTGGTCCAGGACAATTCGGGCGAGATGGGTGACGGGCTCGCCTGGGTGTACTTGTCGGGAATGATGCCGCCGTCCTGGAAGGATGTGCTGGTCAGGCCCATCGGCGGTGGCGGCGGAGTCGCTGGGGCTGCCGGCTGGGCCAAGGCGAGGCCCGCGCCAAGCCAAAGCGCGACGGCGCCCAGCGCCAGGTTCTGAGTCAGACTTTTCATATTGCGCATGATGGTCGCTCCCGGATTTGCGAATGGGAAGCAGAAGCCATCCCCCTCAGCCTGTCCAGCGGCCAGATTAATTTTGCTCCGGGGGGAGGAGGGAACTTTTTCCAGTTTCGTAGTTTGTACAGTCGGGCCATTTTCGACCTCAGGGAGGGCAACCCATGACCGATACCGTTATACGCAAGCTGGGGATGGGCATGTCCGCCGCCAGCCAGCTCCGCCTCAAGGAATTGCTACGTCATCGGAAGCATTTGCGGCCGCACGAGGATCTGCTGCGGCAGGGTGATGCGCCGCACGACGCCCATTTCGTGCTGGAAGGCATTCTTTGCCGCTACAAGCTGTGCAGCGACCGGCGCGCCGTGCTGAGCTATCTCGTGCCCGGCGACTTCTGCGGTCCCCATCCCGACTTTGACGGCATGATGGATCACGGCATCTGTGCCCTGACACCGGCGATTGTGGCAGAAGCGCCGCACCATCTGTTGCAGGAAAGCCTGCACGACGCTCCCGACCTGGCGAAGGCCATCTCGGCGCTATTCCTGACCGAAGTCCGGATCCAGCGCCAATGGCTGGCGAACATGGCCCTGCCCGCGGACAAACGCACGGCGCATCTGCTGTGCGAGTTGAGGGCGCGGCTGGCGCAGGTGGGCTTGGCCGACGAGCGCGGCTTTGCCCTGCCCCTGACCCAGCAGGAACTGGGCGAGGCGCTGGGCATCTCCACGGTGCATGCCAATCGTACCATCCAGCATCTCAAGGATATCGGGCTGGTGCGGATCCTGGACCGGCATGTCGTCTTCAACGATCTTGCGCAACTTCAGCAGTTCGCCGAGTTCGACGACGCCTATCTGGCGCTCTGGCCGCAAGCCGCAGAACGGCTAGCCGCCGCCCTCTGAAATAGCGTTAAGAAACCGAGGGTCGGTGTGCGCGATTGCCTTGGTACGTCCGAGTACATTGAGTTGACGGCGACAGCACACGATGAATACGTGTGCGCAAAGGCTGTTTCTGCGTTAGAGTCGCACAAACGGGATTGCTCATGGCCCACTATTTCTTCGATTTTCGCGAGGGATCGGACTGCTGCGCCGATGCGCAAGGAACCGAGTTCGCCAATGTGGAACAGGCTTATCTGGAGGCCTTCACGGGCGCCCAGGATATGTGGAGCGAGCTGCTGCGCCAGCGCCGGGACCCCAGGCAGTGCGCTTTCGAGGTGCGCAACGAACAGCGTGACCTATTGTTCGTGCTGATGTTTCAGGAAGTGATCGAGAGTTGCGAGAACCACAAACGCGCGCGGGTTAAACGCAATGTTGAAGAACGACGCTGATCTGCGCCAAATCACGACTATCCGCGAGAACAGTCGGGCCTAGTTTTGCGGCCGACGGTGATACTCCAGCACTTTGCGATAACTCGCCAGATCACTTTCAAGAAGGCGCAATAGGGTCACCGCTCCGACGGCGGGCCTGCCGTCCTGCTGCAATTCCTTGATGATCACTTCCTGACGGCAAATGTCCGCCTCGGTCTCACGGATCAGCCGCTCGATGGTTTCGAGTGTAATCGCGTCGCGTCGATCCGACATGCGCGCCTCCATCTGAATCAGCGGGAGCGCGGACAGCGTTCTAAAGTCTGTCCCGGATATCTCTCAAGCGCCACCGTGCTCGGCGGGGTGGCGACAGTAAATGCTAGCACGCTTTCCCAGCGGCCAACAGGCGAAGCCATCAAATGTTTCGTACGTCAGCCCCTCGCGACTGATCATGGGGCCTGCCTAGTTAGACCATGGCGGGTTGCGACGGCCCCCCTGCCGGCCTAAACCGCAACAAGACCAAGAAGCAAGGCAGGCGTGGCTGACGAAGCGGAAATCTCACAATTCATCCGCATCTATATCCCTTCGGTCTGGGCGCTGGAATTACTCCTGCTGCTGCGCGCCGATCCGGCGCGGCGCTGGTCGCCGGCCGAAATGCTGAAGGAATTGCGCGCCTCCACCAGCCTGGTAGACGAGAATCTGGCGCACTTCGAACGCCAGGGTCTGGCGCTGAAAGACGATGCCAATATCCCGCCATCTATCTGCTGCGCTGGCGGGCTTTGCGCTCATCATCTTTGCCATTTTGCGGAAGAACCTGATGCGCTATTTCTCTTTCAGAATGGTCAGCCTGCCGTTGACCTCCAGGGTCATTTCCCTGACCCGGCCCATCTCCTCCATGCCGTTGAGCTGCGCGCTGCGCATGGCTTCGGAGATATCGGTCTCCGACACCGTGTGCCAGCGCCGCGCCCTCTCGTTCAGCACCCCGTCCCGCGCCAGCACGATCGGCGGGCCCTCGATGATGCGCGACAGGCTTTTGCTGCCGGCGACCGCGTAAGCCACCAGGAGGTGCACCAGCGACAGAACCGCGACCGCCGCCAGGGTGCCTGGCAGGGGCGCGCCGCCGGTCATGGCGCGGCTGAGCGCGGAGCCCGCAATAATGGACATGACGATATCCAGCGCCGACCAGTGTCCGAAGGTGCGCCGCCCGGAGAGGCGCAGCATCACCAGCCCATAACAAAAGATAAGAATGGCGCGGGCACATTCCTGGGCGATGCCGAGATGGTCTTTGACGCCGAAGATCGCGATCAGCGTGCCGGTCATGGGTCGCTCCGCCAATGAAACCCGGCACTCAGGGAAAAGGTTTCACCGCCAGAGGCTTGCCGGCGATCAGACCTGACTTTGGGTCGCGGCCTTGATGCGGTCCATCAATTGTTTGGACAAAGCATGGCCCGAGAGCTGGCTGACCTCGGCCTGGGTATAGCCTTTGCCCGAGAGATGGGCGCGGATGTCCGAGACGGACAAAGCCTTTCCGCTTTCCGCATAGGCAAAGGCTTCTTCCAGCAGGTTGTTGTTGCTCATTGTTCCCGAGTTATTGCGCAAGGCCGCCAATTGCTCAAGTCTTGCGATATCAGGGGGGTGCTCGGCCCGGGGATTTCGGCGTAGACCAGTTCGATTCCGTACCTGTCTGTTTCTCCCGTATTCAGTCCCAAAGGCCGGTCGACAGATATTTAAGGCCGCTGTCGCAGATCATCACGGCGACCGTCTTGCCCGCCATCTCGCCGCCCAGCAACTGCAGCGCGGCGGCGACATTGGCGCCGGAAGAAAAGCCGCCAAAGATGCCTTCGAATTGGGCAAGAGCGCGGGCGGTGTCGCGGGCGACCTCGCCGCTGACGGTGAGGTAACCGTCCACCGGCACCTCTTTCAGAAAATCCAGATCCATTGCATAGCCGCCGCCCTGGATGGGATGGCTTGGCGATGTCACGGGCTTGCCGGCCAGCACCGCGGCGCCTTCGGGCTCGACCAGATAGCAGCGGACGGCCCGATTGCGCTCCTTCAGGGCGCGGGTGACGCCGGCATAGGTGCCGCCGGTACCGGCGAAATCGGCGAAGGCGTCTATCGTGCCCCCGCTCTGCTCCCAGAGCTCCGGGCCGGTGGTGCGGTAGTGCGCGGCCCACGCGCCCGCGCGATGGAATTGATCGGCGCGGAAGGCGCCGCGCTCGGCGGTGATGCGCTGGGCAGCTTCTTCCACCATCGCCAGATCACTGCCGGAGACTTCACCGGGAATGGAATCCGGCAGCTGATCCACCAGCACCACTTCGGCGCCCAGCGCCGTCATCTGGCGCGCGCGCTCCGGCGAATTGCCTTTCGACATCACCGCCACGAAGGGATAGCCCCTGATGGCGCAAACAATCGCGAGCCCTGTCCCCATATTGCCGGAGGTCAGCTCCACCACCGTCTGGCCGGGTGCGAGGCTGCCATTGTGTTCGGCCTCTTCGATCAGGCCCCGGGCGGCGCGATCCTTCTTGGAGAAGCCGGGATTGAGATAGTCGAGCTTGGCAAGGATGGTGCCGGTCAGCCCCCGCGCCCGCACCAGCCGGTCAAGCCGTACCAGCGGCGTGTTGCCGATGGCCTCGATCACGGAAGAAAGCACCGGCATCACCAAGCCCGTCCTGATTTTCAGAACGCTTCCTAGCGCAGCGCCGGGGCGAAGGACACTAGCGCTTCAGCGCCACCAGGGAGAAATGCCCGCCCTGCGGGTCGCGCGCCTGCAGCACCCATTGCCCGCCGGGCACTTCCATCGGCCCCATCATGATCGAGCCGCCGCCCTTCTCGACCCGCTCCTTGGCGGCATCAATGCCTTCGACGTTGATATAGTAATTCCACCAGGACTGAGGCATCTGCGGCGGCTTGTTCATCATCCCGCCGATCGGCTCCGCCCCCGCGGCGAAAAGCTGATAGGTGCCCATGTCGCCCATGTGATGGGCTTCGGCCTTGGTCCAGCCGAACAGCTTTTCGTAGAAGGCGAAATCCTTCTCCCAATCGGTGGCGAACAGCTCGCGCCAGCCCATCGTTCCCGGTGTGCCAACCGCCAGCTTGGGCATGGGTTGGGCTTCCAGGCCCTTGGCGATGATAAAGACCGCGCCTTGCGGATCGGCCACCACCGCGAAACGGATCACGCCCGCCACTTCGATGGGGCCGCGATGGACGACGCCACCAGCCTCCTTGATGCGGGCCGCCGTGGCGTCGACATCGGCGACCGCGATATAGCCGGTCCAGACCGGAAAGGGCGGCTTCATGCCATCCGGATAGGGCATCAATCCGGCCACGCCGGCGCCACCCACCTGGAAAAGACCGTACGTGGTGTTGCCCTGGCTGGCATCCTGATAGGACCAGCCCACAACGTCGCAGTAGAATTTTCTGGCCGCGTCCATATCGCTGGTGGCCAGGTCGTACCAGAAGAAATTGTCAGGCATCGGGATCTCCCATCAGGTTGGACGTCCCAAAGGACGTCCCAAGGTCGCCTTTTCCGACAGCCAGCGGAAAAAAATAGTCGCCTGCCTTTATCCCCCCTCTTGCGCGGCGGAATTGTGACAGGGCTCAGGCCGGAACCTGAGAGGCGCTAAAAAATGCTATAGCCCTGTCGGCGGCGGCGCAGTCCCCGCGTCCTTGGGGCAGCGAAACAAACCGGAGAAAGATCATGGCAGAATCCAACACCGCCAAAGCCAACACAGTAATTCTGCACCGCGTGCTGGCCACCAAGCCCGAGAAGGTCTATCGCGCCTTTCTGGACGCCGACGCCTTGGCCAAATGGCTGCCACCCAACGGCTTCACCTGCAAGGTGGCGCATTTCGAGGGCAAGGTCGGCGGCACCTTCCGCATGTCCTTCACCAATTTCACCACCGGCAACAGCCATTCCTTTGGCGGGGAATATCTGGAGCTCGTGCCGCACAGCCGCATCCGCTACACCGACCGCTTCGACGATCCGAACCTGCCCGGTGTGATGGAGGTGACGGTGGAACTGAAGCAAGTCCTGGTGGGCACGGAGATCCGCATCGAACAGGCCAATGTGCCGGCCGCGATCCCGCTGGAGGCCTGCTACCTCGGGTGGCAGGAATCGCTGAACCAGCTTTCGGCGCTGGTCACACCGGAGATACCTGGCTGATCGAAATCCCTGCGGCGCACCCAGCACCGCAGGGACATTTTCCTAGCGCTTGGGATAGCGCGTGAAAACGTAATCCACCGACGCCGCCTTGGTATGGCAGGCGAAGCCGCAACCCGGCCCGGTGCCCAGCGGCTTGAAGCCGTCGGACGCGGCATCATAGTTGAACTGCGCATAGCCCCAGCCGCCGGTGGCAGCGAAGCGCTTGCTGTCTTTCACCATCGTGTCGAGGTCGTGCAAGGTGTCGGGGACCGTGGCGGCCGGAAAATCGGGGTGCTTTTTCCCGTTCCAGTGGATCTTCACCATCCTGGCGCCATCGGGAATTTTCTTGCCCTCGGCGGGAAGTCCCGACTCATAAGCCGAGATCATCTGCGGATTGCCGACGATGACGTCGATGATGTTGCCGCTCTGGCTGACGCCGATCACCTGCCATTTCTCGTAGCCCTTGAATTCGGACAAAGCGAGGCCATCAGGGACCTTCACCGTGTCCTTGTTCTGCAGGGCGATGGCGACACCGCCAAGAGCGGCGAGCGATACGGCGGCGATGATCATGCCTTTACGCGTGATGGACATGCAAACCTCCTCTGTTCAGCGCTTCTGATAGGGATGAAAGATGTAATCCTTGGCCGCCACCTTGGTGTGACAGGCATAGCCGCAATCGCTGCCCTTGCCGTCGGGGGTGAAGCTGTCGGACGGGGGAGCATAGACGAACCTGGCATATCCCCAGCCGCTGGTCTTGGGAAAGCGCTTGCTGTCTTTCTCGATGAAGAAGATGTCTTGGTACTTGTCCGGCACGTTAACGACAAAGGGCGCGTCGGTGCTCTTCTTCTGCGTCCACTGAATTTTCGCGATCTTGGAGCCGTCGGGGAACGGCTTGCCGTTGCCGGGAATGCCGGCGCGATAGGCGGCGATCATGGTGGGATTGGCGACGATCGCCTTCAGCACCTGATCGGTCTGGGCGAGAGAAACAACCTGCCAGCCTTCATATCCTTTGAAGTCGGAGAAGGAGAGACCGTCCGGCACTTTCAATGTGTATTTGTCCTGGGCCGCCAGGCTCACGCCACCGAGAACGGCGAGCGAGGCGACAAGCGAAGCGACGAAAATGCTTTTGGGCGAAATGAGCGACATAAAGCCTCCTGTTGGCGAAGAGCCTGATCGGCTGATCACGGTCAAAATGACAAAGGCGATGGAAAATCTGTGGGCTGATGAATATGAGCGGCTGCCGCAGTAAGCGGAGCACTCACACTATAGAGATCGGAAG
>Ga0268266_10000696_pt1 | contig 45329 bp, 34 predicted proteins | sample KBSS13metaG_FD_190356 | JGI IMG/M metagenome (GOLD analysis project Ga0268266, IMG submission 190356) | Switchgrass rhizosphere microbial communities from Kellogg Biological Station, Michigan, USA - KBS S1-3 metaG (SPAdes) (version 2) | ecosystem: Host-associated > Plants > Roots > Rhizosphere...
TCAATCTGCTGGCGCGCGAGTTCAAGGCCGACCCCCTCGCGAGCGGCTCGAAACTCGAGCTCTTCGTCTCCCACGGAATCTTCTCCAAGGGCTTGAACGCCATCGACCCCGTCATCGAGCACATCACAACAACCGACAGTTGGTGCCGCCTGGCGAGTGACGCCCGGCTGACCGTACTGCCGCTGAGCCCCCTCTTCCCCTTGATACACGGAGACCACAATGCTTGATTTCATCACCTTGACGGACGGCTACAAGGTCGACCACCGCCGTCAGTATCCGCAGGGCACGGAGTACGTGTATTCCAACTTCACCGCACGCTCGACACGGGTGGGCGGCGCCGACTCCGTCATCTTTTTCGGGCTGCAATACTTCCTCATGACCTACCTGCAGGAGCTCGCCACCCGTACTTTCTTCCAACAGCCCAAGGGCAAGGTGCTCGACTCCTACCGCAGATTCCTGGATTCCTACCTCGGTGAGAATAGCATCGGCGTCGAGCACATCGGCGCGCTGCACGACCTCGAATACATCCCGTTGCAGTTCTGGGCGCTCCCCGAAGGTACCGCCGTTCCCTTCCGGATGCCCATGTTCACGTTTCAGAACACGCATCCCGAGTTCTTCTGGGTTACCAACTACATCGAGACCCTGCTGTCATCCGTGCTCTGGCTCCCGTGCACCTCGGCGTCAACCGCGCGACGCTATCGCAAGCTACTGTCAACTTACGCAAAGCTGAGCGGTGCCGACCCTGCCTTCGTGGACTGGCAGGGGCACGATTTCAGTTTCCGGGGCATGGCGGCGCCCGAAGCGGCCGCCCTATCCGGCGCCGGACACCTGCTGTCCTTCACCGGCACCGATTCGATCCCCTCGATCCAACTCCTCGCGGAACACTACCAGGGTGCCGGCCTGATTGGCGCAAGCGTGCCCGCCACCGAGCACTCCGTCATGTGCGCCGGCGGCCAGGAAGATGAGTTGGAGACCTTCCGGCGCCTGCTGCGCCTGTATCCGACCGGCATTCTGTCCGTAGTGTCGGATACCTGGGACCTCTGGCACGTGATCGGCGGCATCCTGCCCAAGCTGCAAGAGGAGATCCGCAACCGCAAGGGCAAGCTCGTAATCCGCCCCGACAGCGGCGACCCGGTGTTGATCCTGACAGGAGACGCCAGCCAGCAGCCCGGCACCTTGGCGTACAAAGGCGTGGTCGAGGCCTTGTGGGACCTGTTCGGCGGCGAGACGAATGCACAAGGCTACCGCATGCTCGCCCCCTGCATCGGCGCCATCTACGGTGACTCGATCAACGAGGACCGCGCACAACGCATCTGCCAGCGTCTCATGGAAAAGGGGTTCGCCTCGACCAATGTTGTGTTTGGCATTGGCTCATTCACCTACCAGTACGTCACCCGCGATACCAACGGCTTCGCCGTCAAGGCAACGTGGGCCCAGGTGAACGGCAAGGAGCGCATGCTCCACAAGAACCCCGTCACCGACTCCGGCGAGAAAAAGAGCGCCCGCGGTCGGATCGTCATCCGCGCGAGCGACGGCGGCCTGCAGATGATCGACAGCCTCACAGTCGCTCAGCAGAAGGAGTACGACGGTGAGAACCTGCTCCAACTCGTCTGGAAGGACGGCAAATTCGTCCGGCGTAGCACGCTGGCGGAAATCAGGGAGCGGGTGCGATGATCACCCCCATGGGGCGATAGGAGCGCGATCCATGTCCAAGGTCAGAGTGAGCGCATCCATTTCCATCGACGGCTTTGGCGCCGGTCCGCACCAGAGCCTCGAGAATCCGCAGGGCGTCGGCGGGCTGGCGCTGGGCGAATGGGTCTTCGCCACCCAGACGTTCCAGCGCATGCACCGCAAGGACTGGGCGGTCCAGGACATTCGCCGCGAGGACGAAGCCGCCACCGGGATCGACGATGGCTTCTTCGCTCGCAACTTCCGGAACGTCGGCGCCTGGATCTTCGGCAGAAACATGTTCGGGCCCGTTCGAGGGCCGTGGCGTGACGAGTCCTGGAAGGGTCCGTGGGGAGACACGCCGCCTTGGCATGCCCCCGTCTTTGTGCTCACCCACTACCCCCGCGATCCGGTCCCGATGCAGGGCGGAACGACGTTCCATTTCGTGACGGAGGGAATCCATCGCGCTCTCGAGAGAGCCATCGCGGCGGCGAATGGGAAAGATGTTTGTATCGGCGGCATCGCCACGGTTCAGCAGTATCTTCGCGCGGGACTCGTCGACGAGCTGCAGCTGGCGATATCACCCGTGCTCCTCGGCTCGGGCGAACGGTTCCTGGGTGATATTGATCTCGTCAAACTCGGCTACACGTGCACGCAGTACGCGGCGGGCGAGCGAGCGACGCATGTCGTTCTGGGGCGGCACACCCCGTCTGCTTGACGAGTGCGGCCCTGAATTAAACTATTGTTTTTTAATGGCGTCCCCGATGGGAGAAAGTTCGAACCCACGGGTGGAGCCACTCTCCCGGCAGGACGCCAGCGGAGTCATTGAAGGGATGGGGGGTTCTGCTGAGGCAGATCAAGGAAGGACCTTACCGGGATTGAGCAACCCAAGGGGATCGAGCGCCCGCTTTACCCTTCGCATGCACTCGATTTCTGCAGGGCTGCGGCTGTTACCCAGGTATTCGAGCTTGCGCGTGCCGATTCCGTGCTCTCCTGAAATGGAGCCTTCCCAGCGCCGCACGACCTCGTACACGAACGCGGAAATCTCGTCCTTGGGTTGCTGCTCCACATCGGGGAGATTCACGATCAAGTGGATATTGCCGTCACCCACATGCCCATACACCAGCGCGTGGATACTTGGCCACCGCACTCTGAGGCCACGCTGGAGCTCGTCCACGACCTCGCCAATGACCACACGACGAAAGCTGATGTCGAAACTGTTGATTTCCCCCAGGATACGGGGGTACTCGCTGCCGGCACCGCGCACAGCCCAGAACTCCGCCGCCTCGCGCTGTGATTTGGCGATGACCGCATCTGCGATCGTGCCACTCTCGAGCGCCGCAGCGAGAAGCGCCTCGAAGCGTGCAGCATCGGCGTCGAGGTCGAACGCTGCAACTTCCAACAGCACGTAGAGCCCGGGTCCGGGGTTTAGCGGCTGACGCAGATGCAGTAACCGTGTCGTAACCAAATCATAGAAACTGGGCCACATGACTTCGAATGAAGAGACACTGTCGGCAAGCCGTTCTCTCGAAGCCTGAAGAAGCCGTAGAACGGCGGCAAAATCGGGACAGCGGCAGAAGGCGTTCAGCGTGCCTGGCGGTCTCGGGTGCAGCTTCAATACGGCACGCGTAATGATGCCCAGTATCCCCTCGGTGCCGACGAACAGATGCTTCAGATCCAGGCCCGTGTTGTTCTTGACCATCGTATTCATCGAAGTCAGCACAGTGCCGTCTGCCAATACGACTTCGAGGCCCAGCACCAGATCACGCGCCATCCCGTAACGAAGCACGCGGTTGCCGCCGGCGTTGGTTGCAAGATTTCCGCCGATGGTGCACGAGCCGCGCGACCCGATGTCCAAAGCCAACAGCAGTCCGACCTCATCCGCCGCCTTCTGGGCCACTTCCAGCGCAGTCCCTGCGTGAACCGTCATTGTCGAGCCCGCCACATCAACGGCCTCCACGCCAACGAGTCGTTCCAGGGATAAGGCAATACTTCCCGGAGACGGCCGCGCGCCCCCGACCAGCCCTGTCAGTCCTCCTTGGGGGGTAACCGGCTGCCCTTTGAGGCTGCAGACCCGCATGACGGCCGCCACTTCCTGCGTGCTTGCGGGGCGCACGAGGGCCAGCGGCATGATCTCCGGAAGCTTGCTCCAATCGCTACCGTGCTTGCGGGGAATATCCGGCCCGGTCAGTACTGCATCAGCGCCGACGATGGACCGCAATTCATCGAGCAATGCAGGCGCCATACCTTAGAAGCTCACCTCGAAAGTCGCCCCGTACGTGCGGGGCGCGAGAATGCTTCCGGCAACGAGACCTGCCACGAACTGGGCCTGGAACGCGTTGGTGTAGATGCTGGAGTTCTCGATGTTTCTCACGTAGGCGCCCACGGTCCAATTCTGCTTCGCCGACGTATAGGACAGGTTGAAATTGGTCTGCGTAAACGAGTGCAGACGCTCATTCGGGATGAAATCGACTGCGCCCCAGATGGCGGAAGATGCCCGAGTGCTCAGATCTGCCGTCACGTTCGCGCCGGTGTGAAAGGGAAACACGTGCTCAATGGAGGCACTCCCCGACCACCTCGGTGCCTTCTCCGCTTCGAACCCCGAGCAGTCGATGGTGTTCACCGGAACAGCGACGCTCCCCACGGCAATCGAATGCACCGGACCGATGGCGCAACCGGTGTTGAGCGCGTTGGCATAGCCGACGTTCTCGTTGTACGTGAAGGATTTGTAGCGCGACTGATCGTATTCGACCTCGAGCTTCACAGTGTCAAGGCGCGTAGCCTGATAGACAGTGCTGAAGTTGACGCCCTTCATGGTCGCACGCCCGGCGTTCGTCGTGTAATAGGCCGCCCCGCCACCCAACGGGCTCGGGCCGAGGTGCGCCACCTGCTGGTTGAGGTAGTCCCAGTAGAACACCTCTACGTTCAATTGCAGCGTGTTGTCCAGAAAACGGTTCTTGATACCGAGCTCGTATGCCTTGAGCTTCTCTGGATCGTACGGGATGACCGCAGAGCCGGCCGTCCCGAATCCACCTGCCTTGAAACCGGTGCTTGCGGTCAGGTAGAGCATGGACTGCGGCGCAAGGTCATACTCCACCCCGCCCTTCCAGTTGGTCGAGGTCCACGTCTTGCTGTCGGAGAAGGCGCTCGGCACGGGCGCCTTGGTGCCGCTCACGACATAACCACCCCCGTCGATCTCCTTGCGCTCATCCGTGTAGCGCACACCACCAATAATCCGCAATGCCTCGGTGAGTGAATAGCTTGCTTGCCCGAAGACCGCCCAGTTATGGTCGTCCAATTTTGGGACGTTGGCGTACGTGCTCGAGACGGGCTGTGTGTTGACGCTCGATTGGTAGGACTGGTGCTCGTTGAAGTAGTAGGCGCCCACCGCCCAGCTCAATTGACTGCTGCTGTGACCCAAGCGGCTCTCGAGACTCGCCGTTCGGTCTCCTTCGTGAACGAAATAGGGAAACGTGCCGGAGTGTGTAAGGTAGGAACCGTCATTGTGACGCAGCCCCGGAATGACGCTGAGCGTTGCCCAATCGAGGTCCCATTCCGCGTCAGCCGCAATTCCCCAAGGGTGATAATCGATGAAATCGCCACCCGTGTTGGCGGCGAGCGTGGCCAGCTGGTTGGCAACTGCCGGGGGCAGGTGCAGCGCTTGCTGTAAGAAGGTGGATGTGCCCGAGACCTTCACGGCGTTGGAGCGGGGATCCGACTGCCCTATCCAGGGGTTCGAGGCATCGAGCGCCGGATAATCGGCGCCCCCCGCCCCGCGGCCACCGATCTTCGCGTAGTCCGCAGACAGCAGCAGTGAGAACGCCTCATTCGGCCGAAACAGCGCCTTGATACGAGCTGCGGCCTGATTCTCATCGTCGGTACCATCGGAGAGATAGCCGTCGTGCTTGGCATACTCGAAGGCGCCTCGCAGTGCTACGACATCGTTCAACGGCACATTCAGCGCGCCCTGCGCGGAAATCGTGCCGTAGTTGCCACCTTCCAGGGCGGTCTTTCCTGACACAGCATCGAAGGTCGGGCTATTGGTGATGACATTGATCGCGCCGCCGCTGGCATTGCGGCCGTACAGCGTGCCCTGAGGACCCTTCAAGACCTCTACACGACTGACGTCATAAAACAGAGCGTTGATCGCCGAGGGGCGCGCCAGGTTGATTTGATCGACGTTGACCGCCACTGCGGCATCCGCCAGGGGATTCGCGGCGAACGTGCCGACGCCACGCACATAGATCTGGGTCTGAGCGCCCTCGAGAGATATGTTGACTCCTGGCACCAGACTGGAGAGGTCCTGGATCTGTGTCAGCCCGGCACGCGCCACTGCCTCGCCACTCAATGCAGTGATGGCCAGCGACGAGCGCTGAATATCCTCCGCGCGGCGCTGTGCGGTGACGACAATCTCTTGCAACCCTTCCGCTGCCTGCACATCGGCCGCATCCGGTGCGCTTTGCGCATTCGCAGTCGACAGGCCGCTCACCAGCAGTGGGGCGCCGCACAGACCCACTCGCACGGCACGTGACACTCGTTTGTTCGAATTCGACATGTTACCCCCCACAAAATGGCGGTGAGGCCGGCTGAGCGGCCTCACCAAATCTTCAAAACGGAAAGGTCGGCGCTTGAGCGGCCACCGTGAACCACTGCCATTGAGTAAACTCCTCCCGATTGGCCGGTCCACCGATACTCGTGCCATTGCCGGAAGCGCCGCGGCCTCCGAATGGGTTCACGACTTCATCGGCGACCGTCTGATCGTTCACGTGCAGGAGCCCGGTGTTGAGCCTTCCCGCTACCTGCATTGCTCGTGCTGTCGAACCCAACACTCCCGCGGACAGTCCGTACTCGCCCTGATTGGCCAGGCGCACTGCCTGATCCACGTCGTCAAATACGGTGATTGGGGCGACAGGTCCGAAGATCTCCTCCTCGTAGGCCGCCATGCCGGGCGCCACCCCCGACAGAACGGTTGGCTGATAGAACAGGCCGCTATGGGTTCCGCCGGCTTCCAACACCGCCCCCTGCGCGAGGCTTTTTGCAACGATCCGGTGGGTATGCTCAAGCTGCACGCGGTCGATCAGCGGCCCCAATGCCACCTGTGAGCTCGCGGGATCTCCTACCGGCAACCCCCGTGCTCGCTGGGCCAATCGTCCGATGAACTCCGTGACGATCTTCTGTTGCACGAGAATCCTTCCCGCGCTCATGCAGATCTGCCCCGAGTGCAGATAGGCACTCCAGGCGGCGTTGGAAACGGCCCGGTCGATATCGGCATCGTCCAACACGATCAAGACGTTCTTGCCGCCGAGCTCGAGCGAAACCTTCTTGAGATGTCGCCCCGCGAGCTCGCCGACTTTGCGCCCCGCTGCGGTGGATCCGGTGAACTGGATCATCGCGACATCAGGGTGCTCGCACAGCCGTGCGCCCGCGGCACCGGGTCCCGGTAATACATGCAGCACATCGGGCGGCAAGCCGGCGTCCTCGAAGAGCCGGGCGAGAACGACACCGCCACAGACAGCCGTGCGCGGATCGGGTTTGAGCACTACCGCATTGCCGAACGCGAGTGCGGGCGCGAGCGCCCGGATGGCCAGATACAGCGGAAAGTTGAAGGGCGCGATGATGCCCACGACCCCAAGGGGCACGCGTCGCGCAAGACTCAGTCGTTCAGAGGGACCGGGCAACAGCAATCCCTGGGGCTGCGATGGCAGAGCCGCGGCCTCCCAGAGGGCTTTGATCGACAACTGGACTTCGAACGCGGCTTTCGCCTGAATGGAGCCGCTTTCACGCACAATCCACGCAGCGATCTGCTCGGCATTTTGTTCGGCGATGCGGGCCGCATTGCGCAGAATGCGCGAACGCTCCTCGTAGGGCAGCGAGTACCAGTGCGTCTGCGCTGCGCGCGCCTTGGTCGCGGCGATCCCTACCTCATCGGCGCTCGCAATCCCGATGCTGCCAATGACTTTTCCCGTGGCAGGTTCGACGACATCCGCCACACCGCTCACACTGCGCCATTCGCCACTGAAAGCGCGGCCAGACCACCGCCCTTCGCCGAGAAACTCCTGCGTTGCTGTGGTCATACACGCCTCTTTGCTTAACGCATCATCCCGTGTCTGACGAACCACTCCTGCACGAGGCCGGAGATAACATCGCTGTTGCTATCCATCATCATGACGTGTGTGTTGCCGGTGATACCGTGCTTGGGCAGCTCAACCCACTCGGAGACGCCCCCCGCCCCCGCGAGCGCAGCGCTCCACGCCCGTACCGGCGGCATAGCCTTCTGTTGGATAGGGTCGCCGCCGAGAAAATCGCCCCAAAGGAAGAGATGCGGCACACTCTTCACGTTCCCTGTCGCAGCCTCCTTGGAAGGATCAGGCGCACCGGCGGGCTCGATGGCGACGACGGCCTTGATCTTGTCGGGATACTGAACCGCCGCCTCCAGTGCGTACGGGCCACCACTGCTGTGCGCGATGAGCACGCATGGGCAGATGCGTTGAATCAACGAGGACAGCGCCTTCGCCGTGGCCGCAGCTTCCGCACTCCCGCGACTCGGCACACGCTCTCTCATCAACGTATCGAACGCGGCGAGCGGAAATTTGACTCCCGGAAAGCCCACTCGCTTGGCCGGGTCAGTGTTATAGGAGCCTGGCGGCCCGATCCGTGCCAGCGCCCAGGTCCCCTGCGCCGTCGGATAAATGGGCTCACCCGTTTGAAGCTGCGCGGACGACATCCCAGCGCGACCACGACCGACGGAGTCGATCATGTAGACGTCATATCCCTTATCGAGGAAATACGTCTGCCAGCCGGGTCGACCGTCCGGGGTGTCCTCCCACGTGCTCGCCGTCATGCCGCCCCCGTGAATCAGTATCAGGGGATACTTGCTGCGGGGATGTCGGAGCTTCACGTACTGCACGTAGAGTTGATCCACGAAGTAGTCGCCGTTGGGATCGACTTTCATCGTGAAGTTGGCGCCCGGCACCGACACCTCGCGCACCGGCAGGTCGTGCCGCGAAATGACTTCGCCCCCGATCGGGAAACTACCCATTCGCAAGACGTCCAGCGACCAGGCCGTCGGCGCAACGCCCAGAGCGCAACTCATCAGGACGGCATACAGCCGGCGCGCGCACTTCGCCATGCAAATCCCCCTCGGCCGAAGCTCAGTGGCGATGACCGTAACAGTTGCTCCGTATGCTGTCAATTAGTGTACTGTCTTTCTCGGCGGGTGACTGACTGGGCCGGTCCCCTCTATAATGCGCGGCGAACCCCTATGCGCACCCGAGAGTCTGTCTTGACGAGCCACCGCCAGAGCGATTCGCCGCTGTCACTCGAGGACCTGTACTCCAAACCCGGACATCTGATCCGTCGCTGTCAGCAGATCGCCGTTGCGATATTCCTCGAGGAAACCAAGGATTTTGACATCACGCCCGTGCAGTACGCGGCGCTGGTCGCAATCGGGCGCTACCCCCAGATCGATGCGACCCGCCTGTCGCACCTGATCGCCTTCGACCGCTCGACGCTGGGCAGCGTGCTGGAACGCCTCGAGCAGAAGCAACTCGTCGCCCGCACCTCAGGGGCCGAGGACCGGCGGGTGAAAAAGCTGATCCTGACCAAGGCGGGCACCCAGCTGTTGACCGACGTCGAGCACGCGGTGGAGGAGGCGCAGGTGCGGATGCTCGCGCCGTTAAAACCCGAAGAGCAACGGCGCTTCATCTCGATGCTCGAGCGCATCGTGCAGATCAACAACACCTTCAGTCGCGCGCCTCGTAAAGTGGTGGCGCTCCAGGCCGCACCGGCTCGCAAGCGCTGAGCTTTCACGTATCCAATACCGAATGATGGAAGAGCTCCTCGAGTGCCAGCGCACGCGGGATCAGCTGTTGGTCGACCATGTCTTCGATGAAGCGGGTCAAGTTCAGCCGATTCAACGTGAGTCCGCTGCTCCACAGATTCTCCCCTAGAAGGGCCTGCTGTCGCTCGTACGCCAGCCGTGAGAAGACCGGGAGGCCGAAGCCGGGATCGTGGTAGTAATCCTCGGTCAGTGTCTTAGCCTCCTGCCACATCTGCATCAGCAGGGCAGGCAGCTGCGGCAAGCGCTGCGCAACGCGGTCCTTGATGGCCAGGAGATGCATGATCGGCAGATACCCGTGGCGAGCGAAATAGCGCTCGCACTCCTGCTGGGTGTCCACGAACAAGCGCCGTATCCCGTGCTCGCCCGAGAGCGCCTCATGGGGGGGATGCGGATGAACGAGGGCCGCGGCCGTGCCGTCCAGCAGCAATTTGGCGGGATCGGTGTCCGGCGGTAGCTGGGTAACCGGCAGTCCGGAAGCGGCGATCTCCTCCTTCCAGAGGGTGAGCCATTTGAGATCACGCCAGTCGACGCCGTATTCGCGGCGCAAATCGCCTTTCGCCAACACGGACATGGTCACTTGAAAGGCGACCGCCACCACGGGCTTGCCGATGAGCTCTCGCGGATGTCGCAGTCCGGAGCTTTCGGTCACGAACCAATGCGGCTGACTGAACAGACGCCGCGGGAATACCGGCACCGCGGTGAAGAGAGCTCCACGCGAGCGCGCCATGATGTAGGAAGACAGTGAGACCTCCGCGACGTCGAATTCCTCGTCCCGGAGCATGCGCCCATGCCGATCGACGCCGTGACGGCGCGGGGGAAACATGCCGACCTCGAACGGCACGAGCTCGACCTGATCGGTGATGCCCACCTGCCCCAGAAAGAAGGGCATGTGCCGGTCATACCGCTCCAGCGCAATCGTGACCGGAATGCGGGTCATGGTTGGCTGACCTTCGACTGCTCGGTCGCGAGGATTTCGCGCGCTTCGACCATGACGGTCGGCTCGATCCACTCATCGAGCGCCACGTTGCCTTCGAGCACACCGCAGGAGCGCAGGAACGTGAGGCGCTCTTGCATGGCGTGCCGGTCGGCTTGCGAGCAGCTCACCCGAGTCAGGCCGAGCAGATCGATTTCACGGCGCTGCAGGGATTGCGCCGACAAGCCGATATCCTGACCGATGAGCCTCGGGATATCGACTGGGTGGGCAGCGGCCCAATCCTGGGCCCGCAGGAGGCATGCCACGAGGCGCACGACCACTTGACGATGCTCACGCAAAAGCGGCCCGCTGACCAGTAATGCGCGCAATTCGCCGCGTGCAATCAGGGCATCATCGCTGCGGCTCGAATAGATCTCTCGCAGCCCGGTCATATCGACGGGCCGAACAATTGTGACTGCGGCGTCCACCTCGCCGCGGCGCAATTGATCCAAGAACATCTCACCGGCAACCTCGAAAAAATTGCGAGGTTCGGGAGGTGCATCGCGCAACCTCGGCCGCTCGAAAGGAGTGTCAATGATGCGCACGTCATCGAGCGACAGGCCGGCCTTGTGCAAAGCCGTCAAGTAGACCTTGGCAAAAACCTGTCGATCCATGTCGAAGTGCCGTCCAGTGATCCTGGGCAACGCAATCCGACGGCCGCGCAGGTCGGCGGCGGTGTGGATATCCGTGTCCGCCTGCACCAGAATCCGATCGCCGGACTCGCAGGGTGAGAACGCCACAGCGTGCGCATCGGAGCCGCGCGAGCGGGCGTACAGCGATCTCGAGCTCGCGGCATTGCGCATCCAATAGCGATCATCGCGATGGTCGTAGTCGCCGAATTCGATCTTGATGCCGGGCTCGTGGTGGCGGGACGCCTCCGCCTGCAGGTAACCCAATTGTGCCGCGAGGCTGGATGGCGTGGGAACCATGCGACAACGGGAGTAATGGATGATTTGCATTTTGGCCCTCGCTCGCTCGTGTTGGTCAACTGCGCAGTTGGGGTAGCTGGTCCGGATCGAAGCAAGCCAGTGCGTTGGGATTGGCCAGGGCGTTGAGGTTCGCCACCTCGCGCCCACTGACGGCATTGTGCACGGCGGCCTCGGACACTTTACCCGTAACCGTCACCGGAATATCCGCCACAGCAATGATTTTCGCAGGTACGTGGCGCGGCGAGAGATTGTCGCGGATGACTGCTCGAATCGCCTGCGCCAAGCTCTCCTCCCACACGACATCGGGCTTGAGTTTCACGAACAGAATGACGCGCGAGTCGCCGTCCCAGGGCTGTGCGACAGCAACACACTCGGCAACTTGGGGAATGCGCCTGACCTGTTGATACAACTCCGCGGGTCCGATGCGCACGCCCCGGGCGTTCAGGGTGAAATCGCTCCTGCCGTGAATGACGACGCCATTTCGCTCGGTAATCTCCGCCCAGTCTCCATGCCGCCAGATGCCGGGAAAGCGGCTGAAGTAGGCGTTGCGGTAGCGACTGCCATCCGGGTCATTCCAGAACCCCACTGGCACGGACGGAAACGCGCGCGTCACCACCAACTCCCCGGGCTTGCCGCGCAGCGACTGTCCATTCTCGTCGAAGATCTCCACCGCGAGCCCGAGAGCCAAGGCCTGAATCTCTCCCGCCCAGACGGGACCGATGGGATTGCTCGACACCAAAGATCCGCACGAGTCCGTGCCGCCCGAGGGGGAAACCAGGTGAATGTCCCGCTTCACATGCTCGTAAACGTAGCGGTAGCCTTCCGCGTTGAGGACCGATCCGCTGCACATCAAGGTGCGCAATTGGCTCAGACCGTGTTGTTTCAGCGGCTCGAACCCTTCTTTGGCCAGTGTCTCCAGGTAGCGTACGGGCCAGCGAACCAACGTCACGCGCTCCGCAGCAGCCTGGCGGACGAGCTGATCGCGATAAGGATGGAAGGGGGATCCGTCATATAGAACCACCGTGGCGCCACAGCCGAGCGCGACGAGCATGATGTTCCACACAACCCATCCTGCCGCGCACGACATATAGACACGATCCCCCGCCTTCACGTCGAAATGGAGTGCGTGCGACTTCAGGTTCTCGAGCAACGCGCCGCCGGCGGAATGCAGAATGCACTTCGGCGCCCCGGTGGTACCCGAAGTGAAAAGGATGAATGCGGGATGATCGAACGGCAAACTCTCGAATTCGATGGGTCGCGCTGCAAAAGGCGCCAGAGCTGCCGCAAAGTCCACGGCTCCCGGAATCGTCTCGATGGCGGCCGTCGCGGGATCAAACAGGGGAACCACGAGCACGCGGCGAATGCTCGGCACCTGCTGCGCGATCTCGCGCACACGGGGCAGCAGATCGAAATGCCGACCGCCGTAGAAGTAACCGTCGCTGACCAGCAGTAGCTTGGGTGTAACTTGCCCGATCCGCTCCACCGCTGCCGCGGGTCCGTATTCCGGCGAGCAACACATCCAGATTGCGCCAATACTCGTGGCCGCCAACATCCCCACCACTGTCTCGACCATGTTGGGGGCATAGGCAGCAACGCGATCGCCGATCCCTATACCTTCGGCACGCATGAATTGTGATAGGCGCGAGACGTGATCATACAGTTCGCGAAAGCTGACGCTGCGGCGGTGACCGTCCTCACGCAACTCGATCAGCGCCGGCGCCGCATCGGTGCGGCGCAAAAGGTTCCGTGCAATATTCAGCCGGGCATCCGGGAACCAGCGCGCACCCGGCATGCGCGTCGGATCATCGACAACGCAGTCCCCACGAGCTTCGGCGCGCACCTCGCAGAAATCCCATACCGCACTCCAGAATCGATCCGGGTAATCCACGGAGAAGCGGTGCAGTCCGTCGTAATCCGCCAACTTCGTGCCGTAACGCCGATTGATGTCGCCGATGAGCGCAGTGAGATTGGCGCCAGCTACCCGTTCCGGTGAGGGTGTCCAGATCGGAAGATTCATGAGGAGAGGGGCTCCCCGGAAACGACGTGAGTGCCCTGGCGCATGACCGGGAAGAGCGCCGATCCACGCAGAGATATCATTGCCGCAACCGCTGCCGCCAGCACGGCTGCTCCCACAAACATAACCCGCCGATCCCAACCGCCGGCAAGGAGGTAGCCGGCAATCAAAGGGCCGCAGGTCGCCCCGATTCGACCCACCGCCGCGCCCCAACCGACTCCGGTGGAACGCAAGGCACTGGGATAGGACACCGCGGCAATGAAGGTGTCCCCGATCTGCGTGCCGTTGATGCAGAAGCCGGCGCAGAAGGCGGTCGCCGCGAGGAACACTGGCGAGAACCAGCCGAATCCGAGGGCGGCAATAAACAATCCCGTTCCGGCATACGCGAGCACCATGACGCCGCGAGGTGGCCTTCGGTCAATCAGCAATCCGAATCCCACGGCTCCGGCCACACCGCCAAACTGGAACAACGACGTGGCTCGCAAAGCGGCCTCGAGCGACAGACCTGCGTCGCGTCCCAGGGTGGGCAGCCAATTGCTGACGAAGTAATTCACCAGCATGGTGACAAAGTACATGGCCCACAGTAGGCACGTCATGCCCGCACGGCGTTCCCGGAATAGTGCCCAGACGAGAAAGCCGCGCGCCTGTGGTTCACTCACCCACACGGACGCGCCGGGAGGAACCGCGACATGCGGCGCGATGCGCTGCAATAACCGCCGGATGCGCTCCTCACTCGCCCCCCGGGTGATCATCTGCCGCAGGGACTCGGGAAGCCATAGCATCAAGACAGGCACCAACAGGAGGGTCAAAACACCGGCGCTCGCAAACATGGAACGCCACCCGTAAGCCGGAACGATGCGGGCGGCCAGGATGCCTCCCAATCCCGCTCCCAACGGGAAGGACGTGGTGACCAACATGATCAAGGTTGCACGCAACCGGGACGGACTGTACTCGGACAACAAGGCGTAAACGTTCGGCCCCACCCCGCCGATACCTACCCCCACTACGAGGCGTGCAAGTACTAGTGCGTTGACGGAACTGGCCTGTGTCACCATCAGGGTTGCAAACCCGATGAGTGCGACGCACGAGATGATCACCCGCTTGCGGCCGAGCTTGTCGCCGAGTACCCCGAAGAGCATCGAGCCGAGCATCATCCCCAGCAATGAGGCACTGAATACGGCGCCGAGCGCCGCGCGCGGCACGTTCCACTCACGAGTGATCTCGGGCGCGACGTAACCGATCGCCTGCGCATCGATCCCGTCCATCCCCACCGCCGCCGCACTCAACAGCGTCAGGAGCACATGCAGGCGGCCGAGCTTCTGATCATTCAAAAAACGTCGGACATCAAGTCCGGTCACACCAACGTCGTCGCTATCGCCCTTGCTCACCCGTAGCTCGCGTGCAGAATCTCGCCCATACGCTCTCCGATGACGACGCACGGTGCCATCGTGTTTCCGGTGGTGATCCTCGGCATGATGGCGCCGCACGCGACGCGTAACCCTTCGAGGCCGCGCACCGCGAGGCGTGAATCCACGACCGACATCTCGTCGCGCCCCATCTTACAGGTGCCCGTCTCGTGAAAATATGTGCCAGCGGCGTCTCGGATGAAATCCTCGAGCGCCGTCCCCGACAAGGGCCCGGGCATGACCTCCCGCTTGACGAGCTCACGCATCGCCGGTGAATTGCCGATCTCGCGGCACAGCTCCACGCCCCGCACCAGCGCCTTCAGATCCGCGGGCTCGGCCAGGAAGTTGGACTCGATGGCGAGTCCGTCACGAAAATCGGCGGACTTGAGCCGCACGCGACCGCGGCTCTGTGGGCGCACGAGCCCCGGGGCGATGGTCCAAGACGCCGGCGGAACCGCAAAACGCTTCGACGTCACCTCGCTGGTGAACGGGATTTCGATCTGGAACGGCTGCAGATCCGGGGTCTCGAGGGAGGGATCGCTCTTCCAGAAGAATGTGCACTCGGCCGCATTGTTACGCGGAGCAAGCGGCGTGTTGTATTCCCAGACACATCCGCCGACCAGAACATGATCCTGATAGTTGGCCCCGACCCCGGGCAGATGATGCGCAACCGGAAGACCAACGCGGCGCAGCTCCTGCGCATCGCCAATACCGGAGAGCATCAGAATCTTGGGTGTATTGAGTGCGCCAGCACACAGGATCACTTCCTTGCTCGCCTGGACCGACTTCAACTTGCCTTCATGCAGGAACTCTAGACCGACGACGCGCGTTTTCCGCAAGCTGAGCTTCGTGGCGGTCGCACCCGTCAGGATGGTGAGATTGCCATGCTGCTTGACGGGCTCCAGATACGCCGCGACTACGCTGTGGCGCCGCCCGTCTTTGATCACGGTATTGGCCAACGCGCAGCCGCCCGCCCCTTCCATCATGGGACCATTCTGGTCCTCAAATGTCGCAATTCCCACTGCCGCGGCCGCGTGCAGCATCGCAGGAGCAATCGGATTCGGATCCTTTGCAGGTTGAATCCACATGGGGCCACTCGTGCCGCGGCGGTGTGGATCGGGGGACCCTCGCCAGTTCTCGATGCGGCGATAGATCGACAGCACGCTCTCATAATTCCAGGCGCGATCACCGGCGGCTTCGGCCCAGAACTCGAAATCATTCCGATGGCCGCGTGACCACACCATGGCATTGATGCCGGTGCCCCCGCCCAGCACTTTGCCCATCGGGAGCGGGATCGCGCGATTGTGCATCTGCGGATTGGGCAGGGAGGTATAGCCCCAGTCCACATCAGTCCCAATGTTGGTGAACCAGACACCCGGGTTGGTGATACTGGCTCGATCGTCCGAGCCGCCGCTTTCGAGCAATAACACGCTCGCATTCATCTCAGTCAGGCGGCGTGCCACGACACAGCCGGAAGCTCCCGCGCCGCAGATGATGAAGTCGTATTGCTCCAGCAGGGCCGGAGCGCTCCCGTGCGAGCTCTCCTGACTCGAGACGCGTCCCGCCAATGCGGCCGCAGCCCCGGCTGCCATAGCGCCCCGCATGAACGTGCGCCGGTCAATTGATGCAACCGACTGCGGGCGCCTGGCCTCACCGGGAGCGCTGCTGCGGTAGCGCCGATGTGATGGTTTACGATGTTTCATTGCCCCCTCTTTTGCGGCTTCGGTCCGCCGCCGCGGCGCTCGCCACACCAACTCATGTGATGTTGCAATACCGCGCGCTGCCCGCCTGATTGACAGCATAGCGTTTTTCAGCATACTGTCAATCTGCATACGGAGCATCACGGGACCCGGCGTGCTGCGGTCCGTGGCCAGTGGCCGGGTAAGGAACCGCGCGCCTGGCCTGGCGCCATAAAAAACATTCGCTTTTCCGTGCCTTAAAGGAATCGTCGGCTATTTCATGATGCAATTTTTTCTGAATGGCTTCAGAACCGGCGATCCCGCCATCGCTGCGGTCCCCCCGGGGCGGCCCGAGACAGGATCGAGCCAGGAGGCGTTGCCGGCTGAGGTGGACGTTCTGATCATCGGCGCGGGGCCCGCTGGTCTCACATTAGCGGCGCAGCTCGCAGCTTTTCCCGATATTCGCACACGGATCGTCGAGCAGAAATCCGGGCCGCTCCTACTCGGACAGGCGGACGGCATCGCCTGCCGCACGATGGAAATGTTCGAGGCATTCGGCTTCAGTGAGCGAGTGCTCAAGGAAGCGTATTGGGTCAATGAGACCTCATTCTGGAAGCCGGACCAACACGACCGCGGCAGGATTGTTCGCAGCGACCGCGTCCAGGATACGGAGGACGGACTGTCCGAGTTTCCGCATGTCATCCTGAACCAGGCGCGAGTGCATGACTTCTATCTGACCGTCATGCGCAACTCGCCGAGCCGGCTGGTGCCGGACTATGGCAGACGCCTGCTCGAGCTCAGCATTGACCAGCTGAGCGCAGCCGACACAGACTCTGCGGATGAGCCGCACGGCTCGGCCGATTACCCTGTAGTGGCTCGGTTCGAGCGGCTCGATCCCGCCCACCTGGGCCAGATCGAAACAGTGAAAGCGCGTTTCGCTGTTGGATGTGACGGCGCCCACAGCACGGTGCGCAAATCCCTCGGACTCACCCTCCAGGGCGATTGGGCCAACCAGGCCTGGGGCGTCATGGACGTGCTTGCGGTGACAGACTTTCCCGACATTCGCCTCAAAACGGCAATCCACTCGGGGAGCGCGGGCAGCATGCTGATCATACCGCGGGAAGGGGGCTACCTGGTCCGACTCTATATCGAGCTCGAGAAACTGGGCGAGAACGAGCGAATCGCCAATCGGCAAATCACTGCCGACCAGTTGATCTGCGCGGCTCAGAAGATCCTGCGCCCCTATACACTCGAGGTGAAGGAGATCGCGTGGTGGTCAGTCTATGAGATCGGCCAGCGACTGTGCGATCGATTCGACGATGTGCCCAAGAGCGCAGCGCCGGCGCGGACGCCGCGCGTCTTCATTGCCGGGGACAGCTGTCATACCCATAGCCCAAAGGCCGGCCAAGGCATGAATGTCTCGATGCAGGACTCGTTCAATCTGGGCTGGAAGTTGGTATCGGTACTGCGCGGACAGTGCCAGCCCCGCCTGCTGCACACCTACTCTGATGAGCGGCAAGCCGTTGCGAAGGAGCTGATCGACTTCGATCGGCGTTTCGCCGAGATGTTCAGCGCCACGCCCAAGGACCCGACGGACGCCGACAGCCAAGGAGTAGATCCGGCGGAATTTCAAAAATATTTCGTGGCGCAACAGCACTTCACTGCGGGCACCGGGACACACTATCAGCCGTCGCTCATTTGCGGTGAGCCCACCTGGCAGAAGTTGGCCACGGGCCTCGAAATTGGCAAGCGCTTCCATTCCGCCCCGGTCATTCGCCTGGCCGATGTCAGGCCCATGCACCTGGGCCACATACTGCAGGCGGACGGTCGCTGGCGGCTCTTCGTCTTCAGCGACTGCGTGGATCCAACTGCGAGCTCTGCGCGAGTGCGAGCGCTGTGCGAATTCCTCACCGAGGATCCCCATTCGCCCGTGCGGCAATATACTCCGCGTGGAGCTGATCCCGACTTCGTGATCGACGTTCGCGCCATCTTCCAACAGGGGCCTCGCGAGCTGTCTGGCGAGACCATGCCAACCCTGCTTCTGCCGAGCAAGGGTCGCTACGGATTACGCGACTACGAAAAGATGTTTTGTGCAGACTTGCGCGGCGGCCAGGACATTTTCGACCTGCGCGGGATCGATCGAACTCAGGGTTGCGTCGTGGTCGTGCGGCCAGACCAGTACGTCGCCCATGTTCTTCCTCTGGATGCTCATGCGCAGCTTACTGAGTTCTTCGCCGGCTTTATGCGCCGCTCGAGCGTCTGCCCTCGCTTGGAGTCTGCGATCTGACTTTCTGAGGCGCGTCCTCGAAGGACCGCTGCCCTGCGGCAGCAAACGCATCGGTGCCCGGCTCGGCGTCCACGCGGGGATGCCTGGTAGGCCGGGTGCCCGAGCGCGCGGGCCCGAATGGTACTGCAGGATTTTGCGAGGCCCATGCTTTATACTGCATGCATGCCCCAACAGCCCGCCCGCCGGTCAAAGGTCGCTCGTCGCGCAGCACCAGCAGGGTCAGCGGCTATCTCAAAGGCTGACAGCCCTTTGGAGCTGAAGAGCTCGGATGCGCAATTCCTGGCCGGTGTGGGTGCCGCGGTACGCGAAGCTCGCGCGCAACGCGGGATGTCGCGCAAAGTGCTTGCGCAAACGGCGGCCGTTTCGGAGCGCTACCTGGCTCAGCTGGAATTGGGAGCCGGCAATGCTTCGATTGTGTTGTTGCGCAAGGTCGCCACCGCTTTGGGGGTCGAATTGCCCGCTTTGCTGGAGTCCGGGACGGCGCGGCCCGAGCAGAAATTGATCCGTCGCTTCCTCGATGGGCTGTCCTCGGATCGGCTCGCGGAGGTGTTGCAGCGCTTGATCCAGGAGTTCGGACAGGAAGAGAGTGTCCGCCGCCGACGGATTACTTTGATCGGTCTGCGCGGGGCGGGAAAGACGACCCTGGGGCGGGCGCTTGCGAAGGAGCTGCGTCGGCCCTTCGTCGAATTGGATCGGGAAATCGAGCGGGATGCCGGCATGAGTTTGTCCGAGGTGTTTCTACTCTATGGGCAACCCGGCTATCGCAGGATCGAGCGGCGCTGCCTCGAGCGCATCATCAAAACTCAGGAGGACATCGTCCTCACGGTCGGGGGTGGGATCGTTTCGGAGCCGGAGACGTACGATCTCCTTCTGTTGAATTGCTTTACCGTTTGGGTCAAGGCAGCCCCGGAAGAGCATATGGCGCGGGTCGTGGAGCAAGGGGATACCCGGCCGATGTCGGGTCATTCGGAAGCCATGAAGGACTTGCGCGATATCCTCACCGCGCGCGAGCCCTTGTATGGCAAAGCCGATGTGACGTTGGATACCTCCGGTAAGAGTGTCGAGCAGAGCTTCAATAGCCTCAAGCGCTTGCTCTTTTCAGCCGATCGTTAGGAGCCTGTCCGAGTCGAAGCGCGCTCAACTTGCTAGTGCTCGTGCCGCGTGCGCGTCTTCGTGCTCGAACGCTGGTTCCAACTCGGCCAGCTCCGCTTTGCTCAATCCTACATCCCTGGACGTGGCGAACCGCCTCCAGTCTCCGATTTTTACTGCAATGCTGCCTGCGGCTGCTTCCGCTTCGGCTCGCGTCAAGCCGAAATAGGACGCCTCAGCCAGTAGCTGCTCGAGAGACGTAATCGGCCCGGAGGCATCGCTCAACCAAGTCTTCGATTCGCGAGTCTTGTCGGGGAATGGGTTTACGTCGAAGGCGGGTGCGAGGCGCCACTTGCTGTTCCCGGCGTAAAGGAAACCAACGTTCCACAGATGGTCGTCCACGTTCGTGATCAGGAGGTTGATCACCAGCCGCCGCCAGATCTCTTGCACATCATCGATCGGCGCGGCACTGATTCTGCGGATCGCATCGGCAAGTTCCGTGTACGCGCGGTCCTCGTCGCGACGGGCCTGCAGCAGAGAGCCTCCGGAAAGATACGGGATGCGGGCGCCCGCGGAGTTGCGGTCGAAGCGGCGAATGACGGCGATGTCGGTGCCATCTATGGTGACCACGCGGGCGTGAGCGGCTTTGGAGCCTGCGTGCGCGATGAGCTTGAGTGCAAGGACCTCGCCGCGGGTGATTGATCGTTCGTCGTTCACGCTCGGAAATTTGCCAATGGCAAGCGTCCCATCGTCGTCGAGAACCGTGCATTTCGGCCGCAATCCGCCGAGGGATGTTGCTTTGCCCTGGAGATACCCGAGGTCTGCTGCATCTTCGGTGCCCTTTTCGACCCTACGCGTAGCCGCCGCGATCTTGCCGAGATCAACAAGCTGGGGGGTCCGGTTTCGGGTGCTCGAGCGCAGGAACTCGCCGTCCTCTCCGACAAGTCGTAGCGCACCAACGCGGCTGAAGTCGTCGACTGCGGCTAGATAGTCGAACGCGGTCAGCGGTGCGATCTTAGGATCCTCGGCGCGATGTTTCGCGTGCGCACGCTTGATGACGCGTATGCCCCACGCGTCCGGGGCCGTGTCGGCGAGCGCGAAAGGAAACGGCGAGTCGAGTTCGCTCGGCGCACGTCGCGTGATGAATCCCTCGCGGAGAGGCAGATCAGGCGAGACCTCGAAACTGTCCCGCGATCGTAACCACTGCGGTGCGTATGAGAACCCGGAGTACTCGCGTCGCCCGTCGCGTACAAACGTAAGCTGGCCGAGTGGCAATGCCTTTGTGCCGATCACGACCTGCGCCTGATGCCGGATTGGCGGTGCGCTCACATCGCACCCGTCGACTTTCGAGCACGGACGCGTTGCGGAAGCTCTTCGTCCATCATCAAGAGCCCGACCTCGTCGGTGCCGGTATCAAGGAGTTTCTCCAGCCGGTCGATCTCACCCAGCACGTAAAGGATGCGGGCCAAATGCTCGATGGAGCCGCTGGTCTCACCTTTTTCTAACCGTCGCACTGTGTTGAGCCCGATACCGCTTCGCTCGGCCAGTGACGCTTGGGACAGTCGGCGTCGTCGCCGGACGAGCGAGAGGTCCCTGCCGAGCTTGGTCAGGGCACGGGCGACAGGCGTCGGCAGGGGGTAATTCTTCACAAGAGCCCTCGCGGATGGGCGTTTATACAGTTTAAACGCCCTGATAAGGGCGATTATAATCAGCCGGTGCACCCAGGGCAAATCATTCCAAAGTATGACAACCCTAATTTGGTCGCTTATTGAATTTAATGACCCAACTCGGGGCTATTATTTCTGGCCGTATTTCGGGCGTGCATGAATGCCCGTCGCTGCTTGCGTTCGACCCTCAGATCGGCGAGCACGGGAGGTGTGCCGGCAGCGCGCGCCGGCTCAGTTGAATCGTACGTATTCGCAGTCCACCGGCTGCCCGTTGATGCCGCTGCTCGGGGGCGCAATCCAATGAGCGAACTTGCCAGGTTCGACGACTCTCCCCATCAGGGACTGCACGAACTCGCGGTCTTCGGGGGTTGGCAGCCAATCGCGTACCTTGGCGTTCCAGGCGTCCGGGGACAACACCTTGCCCTCCGGCGAGACCTTGATGCCGGCCAACGAGCCGATCTGGCGATTGAACCCCTTGTGCGGCACCACGAACCTGAAATCGACGCCCTGTTTCTTGAGGCTGACGTTCCAGGCTTCCACTCCGGAGTTGGAGTCAGCGATGAAGTCATCTCGCAAGCGCTCGTTCAGCGCATTCAGGGCAGGGGCCGGCTCGGTCACAATCTGGCCTGAGCCCCCGTTGAGCACCGGATAGGTGGCATCCGTCAGTACGTGATCGTCCTGCAGCCGGCTCTCCATGTAGCGTCCTTTCAATCCAGTGGTATAGAAGGTCGCGGCATTGGAGGACAGATCGGCACCGAACAGATCGGCTGTCACGCTGGCGTGGAAATTCAGATACCGCTGAATGGTGGGCAGGTCGATGACGCCCAACGCCCGCAGTCGCTCCGGACTGTCGGTCCGTTCCTGCAGCATCACGCTTGCGGTCCGCTCGATGATGCGGCGGATACCGTTGCGGCCCACGAACATGTGATGCCCTTCTTCGGTCAGCATGAACCGCGTCGTGCGTGCCAGGGGATCGAATGCCGACTCGGTGAGCGCCGAGAGTTGGAATTTTCCATCCCGATCGGTAAAGAACGTGAACATGAAAAAAGACAGCCAGTCGGGCGTCCTTTCGTTGAAAGCACCGAGAATGCGCGGATTGTCCGCATCGCCCGAGCGGCGCTCGAGCAGCGCTTCCGCTTCCTCGCGGCCGTCGCGGCCAAAGTAGCGATGCAGCAGATACACCATGGCCCACAGGTGCCGGCCCTCCTCCACGTTGACCTGGAACAGGTTGCGCAGGTCGTACATGGAGGGTGCGGTCAGGCCCAGATGACGTTGCTGCTCGACGGAGGCCGGCTCCGTATCACCTTGAGTCACGACGATGCGCCGCAGGTTGGCGCGGTACTCGCCCGGAACCTCCTGCCACACCGGCTCGCCCTTGTGAGCGCCGAATGCGATCTTGCGATCCGGCTCCTGGGGATTCAGAAAGATGCCCCAGCGGTACTCGGGCATCTTCACATAGCCGAACGTTGCCCAACCTGCCTGGTCGACGCTCGTGGCGGTACGCAGATAGCAGTCGTACTTGTGCGAGCCCTCCGGCCCCATCTCACCCCACCACTTGAGGAATTCCGGCTGCCAGTGCTCGAGAGCCCGCTGCAGCGTTTTATCGCTCGCCAGATCGACGTTGTTGGGTATCTTCTGCTGGTAGTCGATGGTCATGTGAGTGTTCCTGCTGCGGGCTGAGCGCTAAACGCGCTCCCAGTTGAATCGGGCCTTGTTACCCGTACCGAATACCTTGAGGGCGCCGGCCTCACCCACGGCATTCGGACGGATGAAGATCCAGTTTTGCCAGGCGGACAGGCGTCCAAACACCCGCGTCTCGAGTGTTTCGCCGGGCCCGAACCGCAGACTTGCTTCGAGGCCCGTCAGAGCATCTGGGGAAAGTGTGCGCCGCTCTTCGAGAGCCATCCGCACCTCATCCTCCCAGTCGAGCTCGTCCGGCCTCGATGTGATGAGCCCGAGACGGTCCGCCTCTTCAGCATTCAGCGCAATACCAACCTTCTCACGGCAACACTCGACGGCCTCGCGCTCCGAGTAGAACCGCGCTTCGAGTCTCGACAGTCGCGCCACGGTCGGGTACGGCCCGAAATTCATGTCCGACAGGACGATGCGCGGACCCGCATCCAACATGTAGATGCGATCGGCCGCAAGCGCGAGCTCGAACAGCGTGCCTGCGAAACAGGAATCCGCCTCGATGATGGCGAAGATGCTCCGGGAGGTGACATCGAGTCTTGCAAGAGTCCGACGGAGCATCCCCACCGTCTCGCGCACAAACCAATCATCCCGCAGGCTTTGCAGGGTCTGGTCGCATTCGAGAACCGCGGCAGCCGAGCCGCGGGTCTTGAGGATCCACGTGCCGATCTCCAGGTCGTTGGTCCTCAACATCACAATGGCATCGTCCAGCTCGCGCGCCATGGCGAGCGGCCACCACTTCGCGCCCAGTGCGTGGATCGCCTGCAACTCGGTCGGCTGAGGTGTCTGGGGCGCTATCACGGTGAGCGTCGCTGTACGCGTCGCGCGATCGATCATTACATCGACGCTCGAGTAGTGGTAACCCAAATCGTCGATCCGGCGCTCCAGGGGTGTCAGGGGTATGCCCACGGCCCCGGCGGGCCGGTCGCTGGTGGCAGCGAGCTCATTCGCCCGCTCCCGAACGGTTGACGCGAACTGCTGGGGCTTCGCATAACCGTCAATGAGGCGCCACTCCTTTGCGCGCGGCGCCCGGACTCCCTCGACCAGAGTGCAAAACAAGTCCGCGTGGTCGCGGCGCACCTTGCGCTTGTCGGTCAATCGAGTCAGTCCGCCCGTGCCGGGCAGAACACCTAACAAGGGGACCTCCGGCAAACTGACAGCCGCCGAGCGATCATCCACCAGATAGATCTCATCGCAGGCAAGGGCCAGCTCGTACCCGCCGCCGGCGGTCGTGCCGTTGCAGGCGGCAAGGAACTTCAGGCCCGAGTGTCGGCTCGAGTCCTCGATACCGTTACGGGTCTCGTTCGTGAACTTGCAGAAGTTCACTTTCCAGGCGTGCGAGGACAATCCCAGCATGAAGATGTTGGCGCCAGAGCAAAAGATGCGTTCCTTTCCACTGGTCAACACCACGCTGCGTACTTCCGGGTGCTCAAAACGGATGCGCTGGAGTGCATCGTGCAGCTCGATATCCACGCCGAGATCGTAGGAGTTCAGCTTGAGCTTGTAACCCTCCCGCAGGCCGCCCTCCTCGTCGACGCTCATCTTCAGTGTGGCAATCGCGCCGTCGAACGACAGCGACCAATGCCGGTAGCGATCGGGATGGGTCTGAAAATCGACCTTGCTCCGAGGTGCAGTCTCAACATTCACAGCGGCGTGCGCCATGACGACTCCTATGGGTTCGTGACTCGTCGCGGGACAGGTAGGGCTACTGTAGTCCACCCCCAGGTGCGCAAGGTGATTCGGGCATGGGGACACCCCAGACCTTTTGAGCGGTTTTATACGCGCGCCCCTACCCAGGGTCAAGCACTTTAATGCATAGTTCCGCGCGATGCAGGTGCTATTTAGCCTGAAACGATGCGTTATATTGCTTTAGAGACTGGTGGCGGCCATTATAGGCGGCACGTTTTGCCCCAAAGGTTAGGCCCATGGCGCCCCTTGCGAACTATGTTTCAGGTCGATGGAGCAACGGGACAGGCGCGGGGATTCCCCTGCTCGACCCGGTAACCGGCGAGGAGCTGGCGAGGGTCAGCAGCGAGGGGCTGGACTATGGCGCCGCTTTGGATCATGCCCGCGGTGTCGGGGGGCCGGCGCTGCGCTCAATGACTTATCAGGAGCGAGCGCAGATGCTGGAGCGGATCGCGCAAGTGCTGAGCTCCAAGCGCGAATCCTACTACCGGATCGCTCTGGAGAACTCCGGCTCGCCGAAGTCAGATGCCGCTATCGACATCGAGGGCGCGATTTTCACACTCAAGTACTTCGCGCGCCTGGGGGCTGCGCTCGGGCCCGGCACATACCTGCAGGAAGGTGATCCAACCTCCCTGGTCAAGGGCGATGCCTACCAGAGCTTACACATCGGCACGGCGTTGCAAGGAGTCGCAATCCTGATCAACGCTTTCAACTTTCCAGCATGGGGCCTGTGGGAGAAGGCTGCCGCCGCCTTGCTCTCCGGCGTGCCTGTGCTTGCAAAGCCCGCTTCCGCAACGGCTTGGCTGGCGCAACGAATGGTAGAGGATGTCGTTTCCGCCTCAATAGTCCCACCGGGCACTGTCTCCATCAGCTGTGGCCGCGCCGGCGATCTGCTCGAGCATGTGGAGGGTCGCGATGTCGTGCTGTTTACCGGCTCCGCCGAGACGGCGCAACGCATCCGCAGTCACAGCGCCATCACAGCTCGCTCTGCCCGCATCAATGTCGAGGCCGATAGCTTGAACGCCGCCATACTCGGCCCGGATGCCGCGGGTGAGCTTGCGCAATTGTTTGTGCGCGAAGTGATTCGCGAAATGACCGTCAAGGCCGGCCAGAAGTGTACGGCAATTCGGCGCATACTCGTTCCGCAGCCTCTCGTTGAAGAAGTCATTCAGGGGCTCACCGCGGGCTTGGCGGCGGTCATTGTGGGCGACCCTCGAGACAGCAAGGTGCAGATGGGCCCGCTCGTCAGCAAGGCCCAGCAGGAGGCTGTTGAAGCCGGGATCGGCGAGCTGGCGCGGGAAAGCACTATCGTCTTCGGGGACGCGAAGACTACGGATCGGCCGGATACGGGTGCCTACGTCAATCCGACCTTGCTGCTGCAACGCGAACCCTATTCAGCGCAAGCGGTGCATACCACGGAAGTCTTCGGGCCCGTGGCCACAGTCATGCCCTATCGCGACAAACAAGATGCCGTCCGGCTGGCCGCCAAGGGTCGGGGCTCACTGGTGTGCTCGCTCTTCAGCGACGAGCCGGACTTCGTCCAATCTGTAGCGACCGAGCTCGCGGCCGATCACGGCCGCGTCCATATCGTTTCCACCGCTACAGGCAACGCTCATACAGGGCACGGCAACGTGATGCCGATGTCGACTCACGGAGGTCCGGGTCGCGCGGGTGGTGGCCAGGAGCTCGGTGGCTTGAGGGCGCTGCGCCTGTTTCACCAATTTTCCGCGATCCAAGCACCTGCGGATGCAGTGCGGCGCCTGTCGGAGCGTGCCGCGTCCTATCGGCTCTGATGCAGGAGAGGATTCCCGTGCACGACACGTCTCATTCGACACGCGACCGTTTCGACGCGCTGGTGGCTCAGATCACCCGTCATATAGCCGACCGGCCCCTCGATGCCGCTCTCGAGAGCGATCTCAACAGCACCTTCCCCTTCGATGGAGTGACAGCGCGCGATCTGGTGGAGTGTTGTCAGTTGGGGATCGCAGAAGGGTGGATGTGCACGCGGGAAGCCGGTGGCATTCGCTTCGGCCGAGTCACGAAGCCTGATGCCGCGACACACGGTTTCAGTGTAGATGTCGTGGACATGCAGCCCATTGCCGGGCCTCACCATCGCCATCCCCGGGGCGAAGTCGACTTCATCATCCCGCTCGAGCCGGGGGCGCGATTCGATGGGTACGACGCAGGGTGGCTCGTGTATGGACCGGATAGTGTGCACGCACCGACCGTGACACGAGGCCGCGCTTTGGTGCTGTACCTTCTGCCCCAGGGTGCGATCGAGTTCACGAAGGGTTGACTCAAAGAACGAGGGGGAGCGGCATGACGGGTCTGAGCAGCGCTGATCGCACGGTCTCGCCACCTCTGGTCGATATTCCGCGTGATTACAACGCGGCTTATGACCTGCTGGAAAGCAATCTGCGCGCGGGTCGCGAGGCGAAAACCGCTTATGTTGATGACCGGGGATCGCTCTCCTATGGCGAACTGGCTCACCGGGTGAAGCTCTTCGCGCATGCGCTGGCCCGATTAGGCGTCGAGCGTGAGCAGCGTGTGCTGCTATGCCTGCAAGACACGGTCGACTTCCCAGTTGCCTTCCTGGGTTGCATCTGGGCTGGCATCGTGCCGGTGGCGGTCAACACGGGCCTGAAAGCAACCGATTATCAGTACCTGTTATCGGACAGTCGCGCCAAGGCCCTGGTCGTTTCACACGCCCTGCTCCCTCAGTTCAACCCTATTCCGGGCAGTCTTCCGAGCCTCAAACACATCATTGTGTCCGATGGCGAAGACCCCGCGCACCTGTCGATGAGTGCGCTCCTCTCGGGAGGGATCTGCGCGCAGGCGCCGGCGCCGACCTGTTGTGACGATGCCTGCTTCTGGTTGTACTCGTCCGGCTCGACCGGCACCCCCAAGGGCACCATACACCTGCATTCCAGCTTGATTCAGACGGCCGAGCTGTATGCGCGGCCGATTCTGCGACTCCGGGAGGACGATGTGGTCTTCTCGGCCGCCAAGCTCTTTTTCGCCTACGGGTTGGGCAATGCCCTGACATTCCCTCTGGCTGTTGGTGCGACCACAATTTTGATGCGTGATCGACCCACGCCTGAGGCGATCTTCGCTCGATTGGTCGAACATCGACCATCGATCTTCTGCGGCGTACCCACGCTGTACGCCTCAATGTTGGCCTCCCGACTCCCGCAAGCCGCCTCGCTCAACCTACGCGGCTGCGTTTCAGCCGGTGAAGCGCTGCCGAAAGAGATCGGCGAGCGTTGGCGGCGCCACTTCGGGGTGGACATTCTCGATGGCATCGGCTCAACGGAGATGCTGCACATTTTCCTCTCGAACCGCTTCGAGGATATCCGCTATGGAACCACTGGCCATGCCGTGCCCGGTTACGAGATCAGGCTGGTCGATGAGACCGGGGCCGATGTCGAGCGGGGACACATCGGTGAGCTCATTGCATCGGGACCCACAGCAGCCATGGGATATTGGAACAACCGCGCCAAATCGATCCACACGTTCAGCGGGCGCTGGACCCGCAGCGGGGACAAGTATTATCAGGACCCGCACGGCTACTATGTCCATGCCGGACGCGCGGATGACATGCTCAAGGTAAGCGGCCTGTACGTGTCACCGACTGAAGTCGAATCGGCATTGTTGACCCACCCCAGCGTGCTCGAGGCGGCCGTCATCGGATCTGAAGATGGCAACGGTCTGGTGAAACCGCTGGCGTGTATCGTGTTGAAAGATCGGTCGACGGCCTGTACGGCGCTCGCGGACGAGTTGAAGCAGCATGTGAAATCACTGCTGGCACCGCATAAGTATCCCCGCCGTGTTGAATTTCTCACCGAGCTGCCCAAAACGGCAACCGGAAAGATTCAGCGCTTCAAGCTGCGGGAAATCTACGGTCATACCTCGAGCACACCCGGCTGACGACAACACCAGATGCCATTCATTGACCTCGAAGAGGGACCTGTGGAGTACCAGGCATTCGGTAGCTGCGACCCGGGAGCCGCGACGCTCGTAATGCTCCATGAGGGGCTCGGCTCGGTCGCAATGTGGCGTGATTTCCCACAGAGTCTGGCGAGCGTCCTGGGGGTTTCGGTCGTTGCCTACTCGCGTTACGGTTACGGGCAGTCAGCTCCGGCGCGGCTAAATCCTCGACCGGTCACCTACATGCATGAGGAGGCGCTGAGCGTGCTGCCGCAGTTGCTGCGCGGGCTAGAGATCGAGCGGCCGATCCTGTTGGGGCACAGTGATGGAGGATCGATCGCGCTCATTCATGCGAGCCGGCATCCTGTACGAGGCGTGATCGCTATGGCACCGCACGTGTTCGTCGAAGACCTCTCGGTAAGAAGCATTGCAGCGGCGAAGGTGGCGTACGAAACCACCAGCTTGCGGGAGCGTCTGGCGCGCTATCACGCGAATGTGGATGGCGCCTTCTGGGGTTGGAATGATATTTGGCTGCATCCGGATTTCCGGAGCTGGAACATCGAGGGCTTCTTGGCGGACATCCGAAGCCCTGTTCTGGTCATCCAGGGGACGGAGGACGAATACGGTACTGAGGATCAGGTGCGAGCCATTGCGGCGGGGGCGGGGGACGTCGAGCTTGCGCTTATGACCGAGTGTGGTCACTCGCCACACCGCGATCAGCCTGCTCGGGTCATGGAAGCTATTCGGGTGTGGTTCGATACGAAACTCGGTAAGAACAGCGAGTCAGCCTCTCGCAGACGGACCACTTCTGTAACGTAGAGCCCCCCTCGCCTGCCCAACCGGTTCGAGGCCATCGAAAATGACATCCGAAGTGCTGATAACAAACAATGACTTCACCGTCGAGCTCGACAAGGGCGGCATAACGCACGTGATCTTGGGCCCCGACGGCGCGATGCCGGTCACCGGTCGCGAGGGGCACGCCCAAATCGGTCAAATCTGGGCAACGCTGGCGGCGAACGATGCGGTCCGCTGCATCCTGGTTCGCAGTCGGGGCAAAGGGTTCTGCGCCGCATTCACTGGCACTGGAAATGATGGGCTTCGGATACTCGGACGCGAGACAAAGGTTTCACCGCGACGGTCGGTGGTGCGCGCCAAACAGGGCCGAACAAATCGCCGCGATTCGCTTTAGAACCGCCAATCTGGCCTTGCCATTCAAGGTGTTATGCAATCTGTCAGGCGGCGAAACCGCGATGGCGTCCCCAACGAGATTCGAACTCGTGTTACCGCCGTGAAAGGGCGATGTCCTAGGCCTCTAGACGATGGGGACGTATAGGGGCGCGGAAGGTTACACGGCTTGGGTAGAACGGGCAACGGCCGCGTACGGGATTAAGGCCGACGAGCCAAGGCGGAGTCCAGGCGGCTCGAGGGCGATCGCGCGGCCGGCGGGCAGCCCCACGATCTTCCGGGTCGAGCGATGCTCGGCGCGGGGCAACCTCCCACGCCTGGCGGCGCGCACCGAGCTAACCCGACGCGGCGGAGCTCAATCAAGCGCCCTTGGAAACCGACCCTCCGGAAACAGGCAGCGTGGCCAGCAGCTCCGTCAGCTTATCCAGGTCCAGCGGCTTGACCAGGTGCGAATCGAACCCTGCCTCCTGCGAGCGGCGGCGGTCGGAGTCCTGGCCCCAGCCGGTCAAAGCGACGAGGGTGATGTGCGCACCCCACGGCTGGGCGCGAATCCGGCGCGCGACCTCGTAACCGTCGAGCTTGGGCATCCCGATGTCCAGCAACGCCACTTCAGGGCGATGCTGCTCGGCGGACTCGAGCGCTACGGCACCGTTCGCCGCCGTGTACACCTCGTGGCCGCTGAGCTGCAGGAGGGTCGCCAGGCTCTCCAGCGCATCATTGTTGTCGTCCGCCACCAGGATGCGGCGTTGTGTTCGGGGAGTCCCCTCGGCATTCGTCATCGACTGCTCCAGCGCAGAAAGTGTGTTGAGTTGCTCATTGCTCGCGCCTCCCTCCCGGATATACAGCGGCAGGCGGATCACGAACTCGCTGCCGCGGCCGGGTCCCTCGCTGTGGGCGGTCACACTGCCGCCATGCATCTCCACCAGCCGTTGCACGAGAGCCAGTCCGATACCGAGCCCACTCTGGGCCGGGCCGGATGTCCGGTCGAGCTGGGTGAACAAATTGAAAATCATGGGCATCAGGTCGGGTGGAATACCGATCCCGTTGTCCCGCACCCGGATCTCGATCTCGGCGCCGCTCTGGGCCGCCCCGAGAGCGATCCGGCCACCACGCTCGGTGTATTTTGCGGCATTGCTGAGAACATTGCCGAGTGCCTGGCTGAGTCGCGTGGGATCTCCCAAAACCGAGAGTACCCCGTCCGGGAGTTCCACCTTGAGAGTGTGACCGCGCTCTTCGAACAGCGGCTGCACCGTCTCTACGGTCCGCGCGAGCAGCGGCCCGAGCTCCAGGACCTCCTTGTTGAGCTTGATCTTTCCCCGAGTGATGCGCGAGACGTCCAGAAGGTCATCGACCAACCGTGTGAGGTGCGAGAGCTGCCGCCCGATGACGTCACGGGACCATACCAGCTGCGGGTCGGAAAGCGGCGTCCGGTGCATCAGCGCCACGGCGTTATGGATCGGGGCCAACGGATTGCGGAGCTCATGGGCCAGCATGGCAAGGAACTCGTCCTTGTGCCGATCAGCCTCCTTTAGAGCCAGCTCTACCCGGGTGCGTTCCGTCACCTCCGTCTGCAACGAGCGGTTCGCGGCTTCGAGCTCCTGGTTCGCCCGCTGCAACACGCGGTTGAGCGTCTCGAGCTCGCGGGTCTTCTCGACCTGCAACGTGGTATTGGCTTGGGCCAGGCGCTCATTGGCCTGGGCCAGGTTGCGGTTGAGCTCCTGCAACTCCCGGCGCTTCAGATGCAGCTCGACCAGCACAGCGACCTTGCTGCGCAGGATCTCCGGCACCACTGGAATGGAAACGTAGTCGACCGCACCTACTTTGTACCCTTTCAGGCGGTCGAGCTCGCTCACGTGAACGCCGGTCACGAAAATGATCGGAGTCTTCTCGAAACGCGGATGCTGATGGATCAGCGTCGCCGCCTCGAACCCATCCATGTCCGGCATGCTGACATCGAGGAGCACCACCGCGAACTCATCCTTCATGAGCTTCTCGAGCGCCTCGAGGCCGGAGCGAGCGCAGACCAGATTCTGGCCGAGCTCACTCAGGATCGTCTCATACGTGAGTAAGCGTGCCGGCTGATCGTCGACCAGCAGCACGTTGACCTTGCTATTCACGCCCATGGCGGTACTAACGACCCCTTAAGGCCCAATCCAACCCCCCCATCGCAGTGCATCACTCTACCGGTGTAGCCACATGCGCACCAGAGACAATAGCTGGTCCGTGTTCACCGGCTTTGCAACATAATCCGAAGCACCGGCTTCCAGGCACTTCTCGCGGTCGCCCTTCATGGCCTTCGCCGTCAGGGCGATTATCGGCAGCATGCGGAACTGTTGCTTGCTGCGGATCCGCCGCATGGTCTCGTAACCGTCCATCTCCGGCATCATGACGTCCATGAGCACGAGCGACAGATCGTCCGTGCTCTCCACGAGGTTGATCGCTTCTTGCCCGTTGGTAGCGGTAATGACCTCCATGTTGTGACGCTCGAGCAGGCTGTTGAGCGCGAAGATATTACGGATATCGTCGTCGACCACCAACACCTTGCGGCCATGCAACGGCTCATCGCTCTCGTGCAGGTGAGAGATCATGCTCTGCTTGGCCGGCGGCAGGTCGGCAATGACCCGGTGCAGGAAGAGCGCGGTCTCATCCAGCAACCGCTCCGGCGAGCGCACGCCCTTGAGCACGATGCTCTTGGCCTTCTTGCGCAGCTCGGTCTCTTCGCTGTCCGACAGCTCGCGTCCCGTGAAGACGATGATCGGGGTCTCACGCAGTTTCGGATCCCGCTGCACTTCGGTCAGCAGGTCGAATCCCGTCATGTCGGGCAGCTTGAGGTCCAACACGACGCAATCGAACGCGGCAGCGCGGAGTTTCTCGAGAGCCTCGCTGCCGGTGGCGGCCGTGGTGATCTCGACGTCGGTATGACCCAACAGCTCCGAAACACTGAGCTGCTCGGCCGGATCGTCCTCCACCACCAGCAGCTGCCGCATGCGGGAGTTCGTAAAGGCCTTCAACCGGTCGAAGGCCTCCTCCAGGCTGTCAGTGGTGACCGTCTTGGTCATGAACGAGAAAGCGCCCCGCTCGAGGCCGTACTGCCGCTCGTCCTCGATCGTGAGGATCTGCACCGGGATGTGCCGGGTCTCCGGGTTGCGCTTCAACTGGTTGAGAACCGTCCAGCCCAACATATCGGGGAGGAACACGTCCAGCGAGATCGCCGTCGGCTTGTACTTGGCTGCCAGCGAAAGGGCGTCCGCACCGGTCTTGGCGACCAGGACCTTGAACCCACGGTCGCGTGCGAGGTTGAGGAGCACCCGCCCATAGTGAGGATCATCCTCGACCACGAGCAGAATGTTGTCACCGACATCCAGGCGATCGCGGTCGTCAGCAATTTCCTCCACACGGGCAACGGGCAACACCACCGGTTGATACTGCGCAGCGACATTGGCCATGGAGCCACCGGTGTTCTCGGTCTTGCTCGGCACCCGAGTGTAAGCCGGGCCCATGTAGACCGACGGCAAATACAACGTGAACGTGCTGCCGCTACCCGGCACACTGCTCAGGCGAATCTCGCCGCCCAGCAGGTTTGCGAGCTCGCGGCTGATCGCCAGTCCCAGACCGGTGCCGCCGTACTTGCGCGCGGTGCCGGCGTCGGCCTGTTGGAACGCCTCGAAAATGATCTTCTGCTTCTCCGGCGGAATGCCGATACCCGTGTCGCTAACGGAAAACTCGACGACCGAGGGAGCCTGGCTCAATGTCGGATGATCCGTTGTCCAACCACCAGTGGCCGTACCGACGTGCAGGCGTACACCACCCTTGTCGGTGAACTTCAAAGCGTTCGAGAGCAGGTTCTTCAACACCTGCAGCAAGCGCTTCGAGTCCGTGGTGATCGCGCGCCCGAGGCGCGCATCGAAATCCGCAGTGAACGACAGCTTGCGCGCATCCGCTTCGTGTCGGAAATTGCGCTCGATCGTTTCGCGCAGGTGCGTGAACAACAGGTCTTCGCACTCGACGGTCACCGTGCCCGATTCGATCTTCGACAGGTCCAGAATGTCGCTGATGAGGTTGAGCAGGTCGGTGCCCGCGCCGTGAATGGTCTTGGCGAATTCCACCTGGCGCGCGCTGAGATTCTTGTCCGCATTCTCCGAAAGCTGCTGCCCGAGAATGAGAATGCTGTTGAGCGGCGTGCGCAGCTCGTGCGACATGTTGGCCAGGAACTCGGACTTGTAGCGCGAGGTGAGGGCCAGCTCCGCGGCCTTCTCCTCCAGAGCGCGCCGCGCGAGCTCGATTTCCTGGTTCTTGCGCTCGACCTCCGCGTTCTGCTCCGCGAGCAACTTGGCCTTGTTGGCCAACTCCTCGTTCGTCTGCTGCAACTCGGTCTGCTGCGCCTGCAGCTCGCCGGCGAGCTGTTGGGACTGCTTCAGCAGGCCCTCGGTGCGCATCGTGGCCTCGATGGTATTGAGCACCACACCGATACTCCCCGTGAGCTGCTCGAGGAAGGCGACGTGCGACGGGGTGAACCCGTAGAGCGAGGCAAGCTCGACGACCGCCTTCACGTGACCTTCGTACAGTACCGGCAGCACGATGACGTTCCGCGGGCGCGCACTGACCAAGCCGGCCTTGACGTTGATCGAGTCCGGCGGAATATCGGTCAGCAGGAGGCGTTGCCGATCGGCGGCACACTGCCCGACCAACCCCTCGCCCAAGCCGTACCGACGCGGCTCACGTCCATCAAAGGCCTCATCCGCGTAGCTCGCGAGCTCCTTCAGATTGGAGACCGTGTCATTTCCCTCCATGACGTACACGATGCTCTGGTGCGCATTGACCAGCGGAGCCAGCTCTGAAAGCAGCAACCGACCGACCGTCACGAGGTCGCGCTGACCCTGCATCATGCGGCTGAACTTAGCAAGGTTGGTCTTCAGCCAGTCCTGCTCGGTGTTGCGTTCCGTCGTGGCGCGCAGGTTACCAATCATCGCGTTGATGTTGTCTTTGAGCTCCGAGACCTCACCGCGCGCTTCCACCTGAATCGACCGCGTGAGGTCGCCCTTCGTCACGGCGGTAGCCACTTCCGCGATGGCGCGCACCTGGTTGGTAAGGTTCGCGGCCAGCAGGTTGACGTTCGCAGTGAGGTCCTTCCAGGTGCCCGCCGCGCCAGGCACGTGCGCCTGTCCGCCAAGACGGCCCTCGACACCTACCTCGCGCGCCACGCTCGTCACCTGATCGGCGAAGATCGCGAGCGTGTCCGTCATACTATTGATGGTATCGGCGAGCGCAGCGACCTCACCCTTCGATTCGCCGGTAAGACGCTGGCGCAGATCGCCGTTCGCAACGGCGGTCACGACCTTGACGATACCGCGCACCTGGTTCGTCAGGTTGTTGGCCATCACGTTGACGTTGTCGGTCAAGTCCTTCCATGTACCCGCGACTCCGGGTACCAGTGCCTGACCACCCAGCTTACCTTCGGTACCGACCTCGCGCGCGAGACGCGTCACCTCGGCGGCGAAGCCGTTGAGCTGGTCGACCATCGTGTTGATGGTCTCCTTGAGCTGAAGGATTTCGCCCTTCACGTCCACCGTGATCTTGCGTGACAAGTCACCGCGGGCGATAGCGGTGGCGACTTCGGCGATGTTACGCACCTGGCCCGTCAGGTTACGAGCCATCGAGTTGACGTTGTCCGTCAAATCTTTCCAGGTACCGGCGACACCCGGCACGATCGCCTGGCCGCCCAGTTTGCCTTCCGTACCGACCTCGCGCGCCACGCGCGTCACTTCGGCCGCGAAGCTGTTGAGCTGGTCGACCATCGTATTGATGGTTTCTTTTAGCTGCAGAATCTCGCCACGGACGTCCACCGTGATCTTGCGTGACAGGTCGCCGCGCGCGATAGCGGTCGCCACTTCAGCGATGTTACGCACCTGGCCGGTGAGGTTACTGCCCATCGAGTTGACGTTGTCGGTGAGGTCCTTCCAGACACCACTCACCTCCTTCACGTCCGCCTGCCCACCCAGCTTACCCTCGGTACCGACCTCACGGGCAACGCGAGTCACCTCGGCCGCGAATGCGTTTAGCTGGTCCACCATCGTGTTGATGGTTTCTTTGAGCTGCAGAATCTCGCCGCGCACGTCCACCGTAATCTTGCGGGACAAGTCACCACGGGCAATCGCCGTGGCCACTTCGGCGATGTTGCGCACCTGGTCCGTCAAGTTACTGGCCATCGAATTGACGTTTTCAGTGAGGTCCTTCCACACGCCACTGACGCCCTTCACCTCGGCCTGGCCACCCAACTTGCCTTCGGTACCGACTTCGCGCGCCACGCGCGTCACCTCGGCGGCAAACGCGTTGAGCTGGTCCACCATCGTATTGATGGACTCCTTCAGCTGCAGAATCTCTCCCTTCACGTCCGCGGTGATTTTGCGCGACAAGTCGCCGTTGGCGATGGCCGTCGCCACCTCGGCGATGTTACGCACCTGGCCGGTCAGGTTGCCGGCCATCGAGTTAACGCTGTCGGTGAGGTCTTTCCAAGTGCCGGCAACACCCGGTACGACAGCCTGGCCACCGAGCTTGCCTTCGGTACCGACTTCTCGAGCAACGCGAGTCACTTCCGACACGAACGAACGCAGCTGATCGACCATGGTGTTGATGGTCTCTTTGAGCTGCAGAATCTCGCCGCGGACGTCCACCGTAATCTTGCGAGACAAGTCACCGCTCGCGATGGCGGTCGACACCTCGGCGATGTTACGCACCTGGCCGGTCAGGTTGCCGGCCATCGAGTTGACGTTGTCCGTCAGATCCTTCCATGTGCCTGCGACACCAGGTACTACAGCCTGACCGCCGAGTTTTCCCTCGGTGCCGACCTCGCGCGCCACGCGAGTCACCTCGGCCGCGAAGCTGTTGAGCTGGTCCACCATGGTGTTGACGGTGTTCTTCAGCTCGAGAATTTCACCCTTCACGTCCACTGTGATCTTGCGCGACAGATCGCCCCGCGCCACAGCGGTGGTCACCTCAGCGATGTTACGAACCTGGCCTGTCAGGTTTGTCGCCATCGCGTTGACCGAGTCGGTCAAATCCTTCCAGGTACCGGCGACACCCGGCACGATGGCCTGACCGCCAAGCTTGCCCTCGGTGCCGACCTCGCGCGCCACACGCGTAACTTCGGCCGCGAACGAACGAAGCTGGTCGACCATCGTATTGATGGCCTCTTTGAGCTGCAGGATCTCACCGCGCACGTCCACAGTGATTTTGCGCGAAAGGTCACCGTTCGCTACCGCGATAGTCACCTCGGAAATGTTGCGTACCTGGCCAGTCAGGTTGCTCGCCATCGAGTTGACGCTATCGGTGAGATCCTTCCAGGTACCCGACACGCCGGGCACGGCTGCCTGGCCACCGAGCTTGCCCTCGGTACCGACCTCACGAGCTACGCGCGTGACTTCCGAGGTAAAGGCGCCCATCTGCTCGATCATCGTGTTGACGATCGTGGCCGACCGGAGGAATTCGCCCTTGAGGCTCCGGCCGTCGACCTCGAGACTCATGGTCTGCGACAGATCTCCCTTGGCCATCGCGGAGATGGTGCGGGTAACCTCGGTGGTGGGCCAGAGAAGGTCATCAATGAGGGTATTCACCGAGGCTTCCATGGCGCCCCAAGCGCCCGATCGACGGTCGATGGACACGCGATGGCGCGTCTTGCCGTCTTTACCGACGATCTGCCCCGCGCGCTCCAGCTCGCGCGCCAGGCGTTGGTTCGAAATCACGATCTCATTGAAGGTGTCGGCCACCTTACCCGCCAGGCCGGTCTGGTCGCTCGCCAGGCGGACAGAAAAGTCGCCGTCACGGACCGCCTGTAGTGCGCGCAGCAGCTTGCGGACATCGAGCTCACTGGAATCGAGCTGGGCGCCATTCCCGTTCGTGCCGCTATTGGCCTTCTTGCTCGCGACCTTGCTGGTCTTCGAGGTACGGCGCGCACGTTCTTGTGTCTGCATCATCGGCTCCAGAATTGAACAGCACCGCGCCTACGCCTCAAAGGCGGGCGGCTTCAGTGCAAAGGGACAGGAAAGTCTCCCGGGCGATGCCAGGCGCGTACACGCGCGCACCGACCGTTCAAGACGGTCAGTTCCGCACCCACGGAGAATCTCCAAAACCCGCAATTGCGATGGGATCTCTTCCGTGCGACGTTCGAAAACCCCGAACCAGTACTTTTTTATGTTCCGCACTCGAGCGCCCCGGAAAATAGCGGAAAGCGTCCAGTCAGGCAAAGAAAATCCAAGCTTTCCGCGACGGGGTGCGCGAAAGTGTTTGTTTGCATTTCCATGACTGGCGCGAAGCGGAAGAAATCCCGAGAAGCGCCGGCGGGCGCGACGCGGGGGACTGGCGGGGGGCGGGGCGCCACAAGCGTGGCAGTACTTGCCCGCGTCCGCGCTACGGCGCATAGTCGGGGGGACGTCAGCGGCCAACTGCAGTCGCGAGACTGCAAGGTATACGAATGAACGGGCCCGCTTCCGCCGATCGGTCGAATCCAGACGACGCGCCACGCACGGAACGGCTCTCCGTTGCGGCCTTGCGCCGGGCACGGTCCATTCGCCTCTGGGGCGGCAAAGGATGTGGTGTCCCCTGCGACTTTTGTCGCGTGCTCGTCTCTACCACCGAAGTGGAATACGAAGTCGAAGCAGAGCTCGATGGGACGCCCGTGACGCTGCACTTCCATCCTCGCTGCCATGACGTGTGGAAGGCGGAAGTCGACGGGCTCGCCGGCTCAGAAGCGCCACCTCCCCACCTGTCGCCTCCGGCCGCCTGAAGTCCGCGGCGCCAGCCGTCTGCCTTCCTGAAAACTCCAACCTTCCCTGAGGGCTGCTGCTCACTGTGTTCTGCTGCGCCGCAGCAATCGGCATGCCCGCCTTTCCTCCCCGGGGCGAATTGCGCCACTTACCCGCCGAGCCGTTACACTTTATGGTTCCAGCTTCCCGGGGGGTGACTTGTATCAAGTGAATAGCAATGGCGCTCGAAGTTGAACGTTTCCGTCCGCGTAATCCGGACGAACGGAGCGCGCTCCAGCGCCGGGATGACGGCAATAGCCTCGTCATCGCACTGGTCAACAACATGCCGGACAGTGCGCTGGAGACCACCGAGGCGCAGTTCGCCCGGCTGCTGAATGCCGCCGCCGGCTCCTCACCGATACGGCTCCGACTTTCGTACCTACCGGAGGTGCCACGCGGCGCGGCGGCCCGGGAACAACTCACCAGCGGGCAGTATTGGCCGATCGACACGCTGATGCGCGAGCCGTTGGACGCTTTGATCGTCACCGGCCTGGAGCCCGTTGCGCCGCGGCTCGTGGACGAGCCCTACTGGGAGCGCCTGGGACAACTCCTGCGCTGGGCTGAAACCAACACCACGTCCAGCATCTGGTCGTGCCTGGCAGCGCACGCCGCCGTGGAGCACCTCGACGGCATCCGCCGCCGACGCCTGGAATACAAGCGCAGCGGCGTGTTCTCACACTCCCTCGCGCAGAACGAACCTCTGCTGGCAGGCGTCAACGGCCCGGTCTTCACACCCCACTCGCGTTGGAATGAGCTGCCGCCCGAAGAGCTGCACGCGGCCGGCTACACCCTGCTCACCTCGTCGGCCGAGAGCGGCGCGGACCTGTTCATCAAACAGTCCCGCAGCCTGTTCGTGTTCTTCCAGGGACACCCGGAGTACGAAGCGACCACGCTCCTGCGTGAATACCGACGCGACGTCGGGCGCTTCCTGCGCGGCCAACAGTCGCACTACCCTACCGTGCCCCACGAATACTTTTCTCCCGCAGCGCTCAAGCTGCTCAGCGCGTTCGAGAAGCGTGCGATCACCGCGCGCAGCACCGACCTCCTGGCCGACTTCCCTTTCACGGAGATCACTGACACTGTCAGGAACACGTGGAGCGCGGATGCGACGCGCGTTTATCGAAATTGGCTGGCACGTCTTCGCGACGCGAAGAAAACAGCGTAAATCCCCGCAATACCAGCGTTCCTGAGCAACTCACGCGCAGCTCTCCAGGCGTGCGCGTCCGCCGCGCTCAAGTCAAAAAAACTGCAACCTCGCAACGCCGCTGACGCCAAGCGGCGACAATCCTACTTACATTCCAACATACCAGTGACGCCAACCGGCGACAGTTCCGCGCCATTCCAACATCGGGTGATCGAGCCCCAAACAAACCCGCGCTGTTGGATCGAACACGGGAAACAAACTTCTTCGTTCGTCGCGAAAGTCAAGCGTGGCGGGGAAATGTCGCCGATCAACTACGTCTGCATGTCGAGACATTTTGCGCACGACATATTCTGGGTTTAACTCCAGCGCGACTTAGGTAGCGGCTCGTTCGCAGATTTGCGACAGCCAACGCATCCGTGACTCGTTGCGGTTCATCGCAAGCGCCAGCGGGCACGGCAATTACATCGAAATCCTTTACAGGGGCTTGGGTTCCATGCGGACACTTTCTTTTGTTTCCGGCAAAAATGCCGGCGGCGTTCTTGCGAGCGCCGTGTTAGCCATCTCGTTGTCAACCGTCGGCCACGCGACGACAACCATCTCCGGCGTCGGCGCACCGCCGTCGAGCGTCGCGGTGAACCGCTACTACGGTTTCCAGGCGTGGGCGACGGACAACACCGGTCGTGCAGTGACGTACAGCATCAAGAACAAGCCGGCGTGGGCCACCTTCGACACCAGGTATGGTCACCTGTACGGCATACCGACCACGGCGAGCGTCGGCACCTATTCCAGCATCGTGATCTCAGCGACCGATGGCCTCACCACGGCGTCACTCCCGGCGTTCAATATCGCAGTGACCGGGACCGGCACCTCCACGAGCGGCGGGGGCAGCACTGGTGGCACCACGGGATCGGGCTCCGCCACGGTGCACTGGAACCCACCCACGTCGAATACGAACGGCTCCACGATCACCAACCTCGCGGGCTACCTTATCACCTACGGGACGAGCGCCACGTCGCTGAGCAAGAGCGTGAAGCTGACGAACCCCGGCCTGACGAGTTACATGATCACCGGACTGAGCACGGGAACGTACTACTTCGCGGTCAGCGCCTATAACAGCGCCGGCCAGACGAGCTCGCTGTCGAACCTGGCTAGCAAGACGATCCAGTAAAGCGAGCTGCCGAAGTGAAGGCGGAGGCCTCGCACCCTCCGCCTTCGTCCCCTCACTTGGCCGGACACGACCCTGCAGCGAGCGGAATGGTTTCGGCGAGTCGACATTGCAGTAGATCGAGCGCCGCTCCATCGTCCAGCAGGCGCACCGACGGGCGGGCATCGAACACCATCCACTTGCCGCCGGGCTCGAAAATGGGCCAATCCGGAGCGTCATCGCACGCAGGTTTTCCCGTTCGAGCGAAGGCCACCCAGCAGTTGTGTAGCGCACGCTCCACCCGCGCATCGGCATCGTCCAAGTGAACTTCGGGCATGCGATCAAACACAAACGGTATCTCGGAGCCGTGGTAGGCGCCGGCGCGACGTGGCTGCAGTGCGCCCAACACGTAGCCGAACCGATATAGATACGCTGGGGAGCCCGCGGCGTTGAGCTTGGAGGCGATCCACCTGGCCTCACTGGCGAAATAGCCGTCGCGAAATACCAGCCGCGCAAACTCCTCGTCATTGGGGGCCTGCGCGCCGTAAAGCGCTTTCAGCTTCGCCATGTCGTCCCGGGACAGCTGCGGAAAAAGGCCTTCAGAGTGGGCATCGAGCCCCAGCAGGGAGCCTTCCTCACTGTTGGTGCCGATGATCAAAGGAATACGTGCCGCCCGTCCGCCGGCAAACGCGCTCATCACGGGCTCCTTCAGAAGGTGACCATCGACGATCACGCCCCACTCGCCGACGTGATCCGCCGACTCTTCCTGGGAAATCTTCGGATTCGGTCTCCACCCGCCACCGCCCGACTCCACGATCGCCTTTTGAAACAAGCCACGGGCCGGGGCGGCCGTCATCAACGCCAGCGTGTCCTGGCCGCCGGCGGATTCGCCGAAGACAGTCACATTGTCCGGGTCACCGCCAAAGACAGCGATGTTCTTCCGCACCCACTGCAATGCCGCCACCTGGTCCCAGAGGCCGAAATTGGCCGCTGCGCTGTGCGGTTGGAATCCGAGCGAGCCGAGCCGGTAGTTGAGTGACACCAATACGATGCCGTCGCGGGCGAAGGCCGTGCCGTCGTAGTACTTGACGGCCGACGAGCCATTCTGGTTGCCACCGCCATGGATCCAGACCATGACGGGTGCTTGCTTCGCCGCCTGTAGCGCCCAGACGTTGAGTGTCAGGCAGTCTTCACTGGTCTGCGCTCCACGACTTCCAGGTAGGACGTTGCGCGGCATAGGGCTCTGCATACAGGAAGGCCCGAAGTCGTTGGCGGCGCGCTCGCCGGACCAGGGCACGACAGGCTGCGGCAGCGCGAATCGCAGCGGGCCAACGGGCGGCGCTGCGTAAGGAATGCCTTTAAAACTTCTGACGTCACCATCGAGCATCCCGATCAGTGTTCCGCCCTGCACGCGAGCACGAACGGCGTCCGCGCCCCCTCTTGCGGGCGCGGGCACTCCCGTCGCCGTCATCGCGAGCGCGATGGACGCCACCAGTCCAGTCCAAATGTACCGGAACATATGACCCCGTTGTTACACGGCAATTTGCTACGCTATGCGTACTATATCAGAGTGATCCCCGGGATGGTATGCCCCAATGAATGCGTTGACCGCTTCCTTTCCCAAGCAACTCGTCGAATGGCACGAGGGCCGCTCGGCCGTGCGAATGTTGGTGGCCGCGCTGGGGGCCTACCTGGCGACCACCGTGATACACCTGCCGGGGCCTTACAGCGCCGTCATCACCACCTTGATTGTTGCACGCCCTCATTCAGGAGGCGTCCTGCGAGCCAGTTTCGAGCGTCTGGCGGCCACGATTCTCGGGGCCGGCATCGCCTGTGCCGCGACTTTCGGTCGGCTGATCCACACACCGGAGTTGGTGTTGATCGGACTGGCGCTGGCACCCCTGGCGTTGGTGGCCGCTCATAACAGCGCCTACCGGACCGCGATGATTGCCGCCATGATCGTCCTCTCTGCCCCCGCCACTGCCGGCGCGCCACTTCATGTCGCTGGCGTTCGAATGTTAGGCGTGAGTCTCGGCGCGGTTATCGGGGCGCTGGTGTCGGTGACGATCCTGCCGAGCCGACGCGAAGTCGTCGTTGCTGCCGCCGTCGCCAGGCTGCTGGAGCAATATACAGAGCTATTGCGAAGTGCGACGAACCTGAGCACATCCGACACCTTGACCCGGGAGAAGTTTGAATTCGGTGTCCGTCAGTCGCTGCGGCAGCTGGGAATGCTCATCCGCGATCGCCCCGATGCGGCGCCGACCCGGGGACCCAGTGGGGCAATGGTCAAATTCACTGTGCAAATGCATGCGGATCTCAGATTTCTGCAGCGCGAGTTGGAAAGCGACGCGGCACTGCCGCCGACGGTGGTTCCGGCGTTGGAGGCTTTTATAGGCGCGTTCGAAGACTCGGCGACGCAGGTTGCGGCGCTCGCGCGTGGACGCTCGGGAGAAGTGGATATCCAGGAGCTGCGCAAAACATGCAGCGCAGCAGCGCAAGCCCTACGCGAAGCATGCCCCAACAGTGAAGGTGCGCGGTTGATGCTGCGACGTCTCCTCGAGGACTTCGGCGCGCTCATCCGATCGATCGAGCGCGCCCTTCATCCCGAGACGGCAACCGCCGCGGCTGGCTCATGACCCCGGTGCGTTGCCCAAAGCCGGAATGCAACTGGCCGGTGTCGCGACACCGTTGGAAGTCGCCCTGGACTGAGTTTACGTCTCCCGTCCGTGCGCGAGTGACCTACTGGCGGTGCGTCCACCAAAATGGACCTCAGTCGGTGTAGAGGCACCACCTGTGGGTCGTCCGTCGATCGTGTCCACCACGCCATAAAGGTCGGTAGGCAGGTGCACCCGCGCCTGTGAGCGGTCACCGCTGATGATGCGCAGGTAGGGGTGCCAGCCCATCGCCATGGGCTCCTCTTCGGTGCCTATGTTGGTTGCGACAATACGGGGGGAATTGCGGGAGGTTGCGAACACGCCAAACGACTATCGCTCCGCCTCGGGCGGCCTCTTGCCCAATGCCTCCACGAGCGTCAACTTCTCGAAGATCCAGCGCACCGCCGGCAGCATCGACGCGTGGCTCTCCGATCCGAAGGCGAACTATGCGATCCGCGTTCGGGGCCTGTCACCGCAGATCCAGACTCTGCACCTGTGGTCGGCGAAGGACGACACTTTCTGCGCCATCGAGGAGCAATACAACTTCATGGACCCGTTCGGGCCGCAGTGGAAGGGTATGGACACGGGGTTGGTGACGTTGAAGCCGGGCGCAGCGACCGAGTGGCACGTGCGGTTGGAGTTGTTCGATCCGCCGGCGGCGTGAGCCCCCGGCGGGACTTACCCCCACAGTTACCCTGCCTGCGCGAGTCCGTCACCGGCGCCACCCGACCGTGAGCAAACACAGCCGGACGACCGAGCGACTTGCGCTCGTCTGCGCCGTGGCCACTGACAGCAGCAGCCGCATTGGCGCACTCAATCCTGCAGCGGCAGACTCGCTTGCCAAGTCAGCCTATTCTGGTCCAAAATATATGGGCATTTTAATGGACCATAATTTAAGGACATATTTACATGAAAAGCCCCAAAATGGTCCCAGCGACCGAGTTCAAGGCGCACTGCCTGGCGCTGCTCGAAGAGGTGCGCCAGACCCGCCAGCCGCTACTGGTCACACGTCACGGTAAGCCGGTAGCAGAGGTCTCCCCTTACATGCCCAGGGACACCGAACAGGCGAATCCATTGAAGGGCAGCATTCTCTTTGAAGGGGATGTCATCTCCCCACTGAAAGAGAAGTGGGATAGCGCTCCGTGATCGTACTCGATACGCATGCCTGGCTCTGGTACGCGACGGAGAGCGACAAGCTCTCGAAACAAGCAAAAGCAAGGATCAACCGCGCCCACGCCCTCGGGGTTCACCCAATCTCGTGTTGGGAGATAGCGATGCTCTCCAACGCAGGACAGCTAAAGCTGAGTATGGATATCACGCAATGGGTTGGACACGCCCTAGAACGCCCCAAGGTCGGGCTCTTGCCGTTCACACCGGCTGCGGCTATCCGGGCGGCCGGCTTGGGCGGCTCGTTTCCGGGAGATCCGGCTGATCGACTCATTGTGGGTACAGCGCTCGAAATGGGCGTGCCTGTGATAACCAAGGATCAGCGCATCACAGATTGGGGCCACGTTCAGACATACTGGTAGTAATGCCGACGCGATCCGTAC
>Ga0268266_10000697_pt1 | contig 45307 bp, 39 predicted proteins | sample KBSS13metaG_FD_190356 | JGI IMG/M metagenome (GOLD analysis project Ga0268266, IMG submission 190356) | Switchgrass rhizosphere microbial communities from Kellogg Biological Station, Michigan, USA - KBS S1-3 metaG (SPAdes) (version 2) | ecosystem: Host-associated > Plants > Roots > Rhizosphere...
GATGGTGTGTACCTGCAGGCGCAATCCGGCTCGGTTTTCGAGTTGGCCGACATCGAGCGCATCGAGGTGTTGAAGGGGCCGCAGGGCACGCTCTTCGGCCGCAACGCGACCGGCGGCGCGATCCAGATCATCACAAAGGATCCGACCGGCCAATTCGGCGGATATCAGGAGTTCAGCGCCGGCAATCTCGGCATATTCCGCAGCAAGACGCATGTGGACCTGCCTGCCTTCGGACCGATCAGCGCCTACATCACCTACCTCCATTCCCAGCGCGACGGCGACACCAGGAATCTCGGCGCGGGCACGCAGTGGAATTACGCTGCGACCGGGGCCGTCAGCGGGATTCAGACTTCACCCAGCCGTTTGGGGGATGACGATACCAATGCCGTCATGGCGGCCGTGAAGTACTCGTCCGACGATTTCGATCTCGTTTATAAGGGCGACTACACGCACGACGATTATACGCCGAACGCGGAGGGCGTGGCTTATCTGCCGAAGTATTCTGGCTTCGACGCGACGGGGAAGCCTGTGCTGAATATTTTCAGTGAGCTTTACAATGCCAGCCCCAACCCCATGACGCCGATTACGAATCAGCGCCCGGATGCGGTGAACAACTGGTTTGCCACGCCCGGCGTGACGGAAAACTGGGGGCACAATCTGACCGCGAAATACTATCTCAACGACACCATTCAGTTCAAAAACATCCTCGCGCTTCGGCAAACGAAGAACGTGTCGACTTTTCAGCTCGACGGTCTGGGGGGCTTGGTCAATGTGCCGATTCCCTCACTTGGCGGCATATCGCCTGGCTTTTTTCCATTGGGTCCTGGAAGCAATCCTAACCTGGCCTCGTTCGTACCCGGCGCCCCGTTCCTTTTCCTTGGCAACAACGGTTACAACAGGGAATGGCAATGGAGTGACGAATTTCAGGTCAACGTCAACACCGACTGGATGACGCTGACGGCCGGCTTCCTGCATTTCTACGATCACATCACCAGCGCAGGATTCTCCGACGGCTACAACACCACCATCACGCAGGTGATCACCGGCCAGAATACGCCTCTTAACGGCACACCATTCGTGATTCCCGCAAATCCCGGATATCGGGGCGCCATCGTGCAGACCTTCTCCAATGCGGTCTTCGCGCAACCGGAATTCCATGTAACCGATCAGCTCGATGTCGTCGCGGGTATCCGCTGGACGCAGGACCAGAAGAACGGTCACGAATCTTTCCCCGACCAGCAGTTAAGGCCCGGGGTTTCGCCGATCTTTTACAAACACAGCCAGATAACCTACCTGGGCGGCCTCAACTACAAGCTGGACCCCGATACCCTACTGTATGCGAAATTCTCGACCGGCTTCGTTTCGGGCGGCTCACTGTCAACCTTGACCTACAAGCCGGAGAAGGCGCGGTCCTGGGAACTGGGTGCCAAAACCGAGCAGTTCGATCACAGGCTGCGCAGCAACCTCGCGCTTTTCGACGCCCGGTACTCCAATCTTCAATACGACACGTCCGGACTGCTGACGGGCAATCCCGCCACCGCCGCGTTCGGGCAAGCCGTCGTGAATCAGGGCGACGCGCACGCGCTCGGTTTCGAGTTCGAGAATACGATTGCCGCTACCAGCAATCTGACGTTCACGGCGAGTGTCGGCTACACCAATTTCAAGTTTGAGCAGGCGACGATTCCCCCCGGTCTGGCGTCGCTTTCCGGCCCCCCCGGCTTCAAACCGGCTCAGCGCCCGAACTTCACCGGCACGCTCGGCGCGCAATATACCAGCGATGAGCTTTGGCGGGGCAGTCATCTGACGGCCCGGATCGACGCGAACTTCCGCAGTGAAGCGCTGATGACCTCGAACACCATCTCGGCCAACAGCCCGAACGTGCCCGACCCGGCGGTCCTCGCCGCCGCCACAAGCCCGTTCGTCTGGCTCGTCAACGCGAGGGTCGCGCTCGCTGAGATCGATCTTGGTGACACGAAAGCCGAGGTTGCTCTCTGGGGCAAGAACCTGCTGGATAATCGCGAGGTCACGCAATATGTCGGTCTTGGTCCGGTCGGTGCGGTCATTTATGAGCAGGCAAGGACCTTCGGCGTGGACGTAAGGTTCGACTTCAGCCCGGAAAGCGCCCCTGCGCCGGCTGAAGCTGCTTACGTGCCGCCGCCGGTGCAGGCAGTCGCTCCGGCGCCCAAGAGCTATCTGGTGTTCTTCGACTTCAACAAGTCGGACCTGACGCCCCAGGCGGTGTCGATCGTGAACCAGGCCGCCGCCAATGCCGGCCCGGCCAAGGTGACCCGCCTGACCGTCACCGGCCACACCGACACGGTCGGCTCGGACGCCTACAACATGCGTCTCAGCCGCCGCCGTGCGGAGTCAGTCGCGGCCCAGCTCGAGAAGGACGGCATCGCATCGTCTGAGATCGAGATCGTCGCCAAGGGCAAGCGTGACCTGCTGGTCCCGACCGCCGATGGTGTGAAGGAGCCTCAGAATCGCCGCGTGCAGATCGTCTATGACGGTGGGCCGACGTCCTAGCGGTAATATCAGCGCGATAAAAACGGTGCTTCCCGCATGGGAAGCGCCGTTTCTTTCGTGCCCGATAAGAGTTGGTGCGCTAAGGGGAGGATGCTTATGAGGCGGCTTACGGGAAAGATTGCCATTGTGGCCGGCGGCGCGACCGGGATCGGCGCCGGCACCGCCGAGCGGCTCGCAACGGAAGGTGCTTCGGTCATGGTCGCGGATATCAATGCCCGCGAGGCTGAGGCGACCGTCGACCGCATCACCGCCGCCGGCGGCACCGCCTCGGCGATCCATTGCGATATCGGCGATGAGGCTTCGGTCGCGGCGATGGTCAAGGCCACGGTCGAACGCTATGGCGGGCTCGACGCCATCCATATCAACGCCGCCGACCTGTCGATCATCGGCCAGGACCTGGATGTGCTCGCCGTCTCGATGGAGATTTTCGACCGCACCATCGCGGTCGATCTGCGCGGCCATGTGCTGTGCACCCGTCACGCCCTGCCGGAGCTGCTGAAGCGCGGCGGCGGGGCGATCGTCTACACCACCTCGGGCGCCGCCTTCATCGGCGAGCCGACCCGCGTCTCTTACGCCGTCGCCAAGAACGGGCTGCACGCGTTGATGCGCCACGTCGCCGCCCGCTGGGGCAAGGAGGGGATTCGCGCCAACGCGGTGTCACCGGGGCTGGTCATGTCTGAAACGGCCCTGGCGAATCTCAGCGCCGAACAGCAGGCGTCGCAACTGGCCGACGCGCATAGTCCGCGGCTGGGCAGGCCGTCGGACATCGCCGCCGCCGTCGCCTTCCTGGCGTCCGGCGACGGCGAATGGGTCAACGGACAGGTGATGGTCGTCGACGGCGGTCGGTACTTCCACTAACGCGCTTCTTACCGCTTCGGGTAATCGGTGAAGACATAGTCCTTTGCCTTCACGATCGTGTGGCAGGCATAGCCGCACGCGGAACCCGTTCCGAGCGGTTTGAAGCTGTCGGACGCGGCATCATAGTTGAACTGGGAATAACCCCAGTTGCCGGTGGCCGCGAAGCGCTTGCTGTCCCGCATCATGGTGTCGATGTCGTGCAAGGAGTCCGGCACCAGCGCGTGATTGGGGTCCACGTCGCTCTTCTTCGCGTTCCAATGGATCTTCACCATCCGGACGCCGTCGGGAAACTGCTTGCCCTCGGCGGGAAGCCCGGTCTTGAAGGCCGCGATCATCGCCGGATCGCCCAGGATCACCTCGATCAGCGGGCCGGACTGGCTGACGGCGACGACCTCCCACTGCTCGTATCCCTTGAACTCGGACAAAGCGAGGCCGCCATTCGGCACCGCCACCGTATCCTTGTTCTGTATGGCCAGCGCCGTGCCGCCCGACAGGGCTGCGATGGCCGCGACGATCACGATCGGTCTGGATAGAAATCGCATCATAACTCCCTCCTGTCGCCCATGGACGTTGCTTTCTGGCGCCGGCGGCGCGGAATCTCCTGCGGCGATACGAGGTGAATTTACGCGGGAGCCGGCGGAAACCGGTTGTACGAATTACGCGAAAACACCGTGCTCATAGGATGAAGCGAGCATGATGCTCACGCCGGGCTTACGAAGCCCGCAGGAACCGGGTCGTGCCCTCATATTGGCGCTTGAACGCCAGCGGCGGCAGGTGGAAGACCGCGCGAAAGGCGGCGGAGAAGTTGGCGGCATTGGCAAAGCCCAGGCGGAAGGCGATCTCCTTCAGCGGCAGGTCGGTATTCAGCAGATAGTTCTGCGCCCGGCCGATCTGCACCGCCTTCAGGTATTTGCCGGCGCTCTGCCCCATCTCGTCGCGGAACAGCTGGCAGAAATAGCGCTCGCTGAGGCCGCACAGCGCCGCCAGGGTCGAGACGCTGGGCGCCTCGTATTCCAGGCTGGCGATATAGTCCTCGATGATCCGGTGCTGGCGCGGCGTGAGGCCGGCCTTGCGCGGCTGCTCTGCGGCGCCGTCGGCGATCAGCTGGCTGCATTCGATCAGCATCGCCGTGCCCAGCGATTCCACCAGCGCCGTCGAGGCCGGGCTGGGCGCCAGCGCCTCCTCCATCAGCCGGGTCAGTAGGGTGGGCAGCAAGGTGCCGTGCAGGTCGAGCGTCCGGCGCAGCTGCGCCACGGTCAGCCGGCTGGCTGGGCCCACGATCCGTTCATAGAAATCCGGCTCGAACACACAGCGCACCGCCTTGACCGCCCCGCCCGTACCCCAGCCATAGAGCTCGGCATTCGGCGGCACGAAGAACACCCGGCCGATCCGGTCCAGCCGCCGCGCCCCGCCGCCATCCTGATAGCGGCCCTCGATCTCGTAATCGGCGTCGCGGAACAGCAGGGTGAGGACCGCGTGCGGGTCATGCCAGGTCAGCTCGACCGGGCGCGGCCAGTCGGCCTGGAGCACTTCGACCGTGCAGGTCGGCGTCTTGATAGAGGCAATCGTGCTCAGCATCGCGTCCCCCCGATACGCTCCCCCCGAAACGCCACAGCCGGGCTTCGCCTTTCACTGGACAAAGGCCGGTTTTCACAATCGACGGATGAACCCTGCCATAGGACCGCATGATAAACCGTCGGGGTCAATAAAAAACATTGCGAGTGAAATGATGCAACTTTTGCCACCGGGGAAGGTGGCCGTGGTGACCGGTATCGGACCGGGCCTCGGCCGGGAAATCGCGCTCGGTCTCGCCGGGTTGGGAACGAAGCTCGCAATCGGGGCGCGCAGCGCTGAAACGCTGGAAAGCGTGGCGGCTGATATCAGGGCGATAGGCGGTGAGGTGGTGGCTCAGCGTACCGATCTCACCGACCGGGCCTCCTGCCGGTCCTTGGTCGACGCGGCGGTGAAGCAGTTCGGCGGCGTCGATATCCTGGTCCAGAACGGCCACGATCCGGGCGACTGGTCGTCGGTCGAGGATGCCGATCCGGAATTCTGGCGCAAGGTGATGGAGACCAACCTGTTCGGCGCCCTCCATCTGTATCAAGCTTGCCTTCCTTCGATGAAGGAAAGGGGCGACGGGCGCATGGTCTTCGTGAATTCCGGCGCCGCCAATAACCGCGCGCCTCAAGGGCTTTCAGCCTATGCCGCGTCGAAGGCGGCGCTGGCCGCCCTGGTGCGCTCGATCGCGCTGGAGAACGGGCGCTACGGGATACGCTGCAACAGTGCTCATATGGGCGTTATCGACGGCGGCAATGTCCGCCCCTGGTTCAAGGCCATGGCCGAGCAGAAGGGCCAAAGCCTGGAGCAGTATATGGACGAATATTACGACGCCAACCTGCCGCTCAGATACGTGCCGACGCCCAAGGAATGCGCCGGCACGGTGATCTGGCTGGTTTCCGACCTCGCCCGTGTTGTCACCGGCCAGGCGGTGTCGTGCAACGGTGGCGAATGGTTCGCGAAATAACCGGTGGTTTGCAAGTCACCAACAGGGGGGAAGATATCATGGCCAAGCGGCAGGCACCTTTCCGCGTTATCCAATGGGGCACCGGCGCGGTCGGCAAGTATTGCATCCAGCGCACCATCGAATCGCCACACCTGAAACAGGTCGGCGCCCGCGTCTTCTCGGACGCCAAGAACGGCAAGGATGTGGGCGAAATCGCCCATCTCGCCCCGACCGGCGTCAAGGCGGTGATGGATAAGCAGGCGGTCTATGACGCCGATGCCGACATCGTCCTCTACACACCGCTGATTGTCGACATCGAGGATATCTGCGCCATCCTGGCGTCGGGCAAAGATCTGATCACGCCGTCGGGCTTCGTTTTCCTCAAGGACCAGGCGGTGCTGGCCCGGATCAACGGCGCCTGCGCCAAGGGCGGCTCGACCATGTATGCCGCCGGTATCCATCCGGGCTTCGCCGGCGACCGGGTGCCGCTGGTGCTGTCGGCGCTCTGCCGCAACATCCGCAAGGTGACGGTCTATGAGCTGGTCAGCATGGCCGACATGACCGAAAGCCCAGACCTGATCTTCGGTTATCTCGGCTTCAATATGGATGCCGAGACGGCAGCGAAGACCCCGCCGCCGCTGCTCCAGACGATGAGCACGATCTTTAAGGAATCGATGCAGATGCTGGCCGCCGGCCTCGGCTTCGAGATCGACAGCTTCCGCACCAGCCATGAATATGCGCTCACCACCGAGGACTCGCAGACCGTGCCCGGCCTGATCCCGAAAGGCCATGTCGGCGGGCAGCATTTCAATTACGAGGCGCTGGTCGGCGATCGCACGGTGATCGAGTTCAAGACCTATTGGCGGATGGCCGACAAGCTGACCCCGGCCTGGGACCAGCCGATGAAAGGCCTGACCTATGTGGTCGAGATCGACGGCGACCCGGGCGTGCGCTGCGTGTTCGAGCCGGTGGGCGAGCGCCCGGCCGAGCTCGGACTGATCTGGACCGCGGCGCTGGTGATGAACGCGATCCCCGAGGTCTGTGAGGCCCCGCCGGGCTTCAAGACCACGCTCGACCTGCCGCTGATCGCGGCCAAGAGCGCGGTGCATTTCAAGTGACCTACCGCGTCATCCAATGGGGCACCGGCAGCGTCGGCCGGCAGGCGCTGCGCGAGGTGCTGAAGAACCCGGAGTGCCAGCTGGCCGGGGTCAAGGTCTATGGCGACGCCAAGGTCGGCAAGGATGCCGGGGAGCTGGCCGGCATGCCGGCAACCGGCGTCATCGCGTCGAAGGATCCGGCGGTGGCGAAGGGCGATACCGTCCTCTATTGCCCGATCGTCGCCGATTATGACGAGATCGCCCGGCTGCTGCGCGCCGGGGCCAATGTCGTGACCACGGCCAGCAACGTCTATCCGCAATTCTACGGGCCGGGCGTCTACAACAAGATCAACGACGCCGCCCTCGAAGGCGGCGCCACCTTCCACGGCTCCGGCATTAACCCCGCCTTCATGAGCGAGGTCTTGCCGCTGACCCTCTCCGGGCTGGTCCACCGGGCGCGCAAGATCCGGGTGCAGGAAGTCTCGGACGTCAATCACTACGCCTCGACCGCGCCGGAGATCATGCTGGACCATGTGGGCTTCGGCAAAAGTCCTGAGGAGGCGCTGAACGCCGATGCGTTCCTGAAGGGCATGACCGCCTATTTCTCGGAATCGATCCATATGATCGTCGATCATCTGGGCGTCACGCTCGATCGGATCGAGGAAAGGCACGAGGTCGCGACCTCCAAGGTGCGGGTCGTGCTCGACAACGGCCGGGCGATCGAGCCGGGGACGGTCGGTTGCCGCCTGTTCCGCTGGATCGCCATCGTCGGCGGCCAGCCGCGCATCGAACTGTCGACCTTCTGGAAGGTGACGGCCGAGCTCGAGCCGCAATGGAATGTCAGCACCTCGAAGCTGGTCGAATGGACGATCTCGATCGAGGGTACGCCATCGGTCCGCTGCACCGTCGCGACCTGCGCCAGCTTCGATCCGGACAGTCCTGATTACCTGAAGGGCGCCGAGGAAGCCGCCGTCGTCGGCACGGCGACCCATGCGGTCAACGCCATTCCGTATGTCCATGCCGCACCGCCAGGGGTGAAGACCTTCCTGGACCTGCCAATCATCGCCAGCCGTGGCGCTTTACGAGATTAACTCCCGTCGTCATTGCGAGCGGAGCGAAGCAATCCAGGGCCTCATCGATCGGTATCGGGCTAATGGCTCTGGATTGCTTCGTCGCTGCGCTCCTCGCAATGACGGAGAAAACGTCAATAGAGGGGAAAAATGAATGGGACTGAATAACTTACGCCTGGATGGACAGGTCGCGATCATCACCGGGGCCGGGCGCGGCGTCGGCCGCGGCATCGCCACCGTGCTGGCTGAGGCCGGGGCCACCATCGTGTGCAGCGCCCGCTCGAAGAACGAGATCGACGAGACGGTCGGGCTGATCGAGAAGGCGGGCGGCAAGGCGATCGCGCTGACCGCCGATGTGATGAAGCGGGACGATCTGCTGAAGCTGACCGCCGACACGATGGAGCGGTTCGGCCGGATCGACATATTGATCAACAATGCCGGCGGCAACGAATTCCGCCCGTTCCTCGAAGTCAGCGAGGAGGAGTTCAAGTTCCATTTCGACTGGAACACGACCTCAGCCTTTCTGCTCTCCCAGGCGGTTACGCCGCATATGGTGAAGGCCGGGCACGGCGCGATCGTCAATGTCTCGTCGGGGGCGGCGCGCATCGGCATCCGCGGCATGCTGGCCTACGGCGTCGCCAAGGCCGGTACCGAGCAACTGACCCGCGGCCTGGCGCAGGAATTGGCGCCCAAGATCCGGGTCAATTGCGTGGCGCTGGGCGCGGTGCTGACCCCGGCTTTGCAGAACATGTACGACATGCAGCCCGAATTCCGCGACAAGCTGCATGCACTGACGCCGCTCCGTACCCATGGCGATCCTGAGGATGTCGGCTTGGCTGTGCTCTGGCTCTGCTCAAAGGGCTGCTACGCCACCGGCACGATCGTCCATATCGACGGCGGGCTGCAGGACACCAACCTGCCGTTCAAGCTGCCCGATCTCTGACCCCCAAGCCGGCGTGCGTGAGGGGCGCTCCTTGAAGGGCACAAGGGCAGCCACTATCACTGGGCATCTACCAGGCGGTGGAGTTCCAGATGGCCTCACGGGTCGACAAGGCGAGAGCGGCATTCACAAAGGTTTATGAAGAGAATCTTTGGGGGCTGGATCAGCAGCCGCCTCAGCTCGACTTGCTGCAGCGGGTCGCGACCCTAATCGGCGATACTGTCCGGAAATATAGGATCGCGTCGGTTGCCGAGTTCGGCTGCGGCTTCTGGAATTATGCGAAGCTGGTCGATTGGAGTGGCGTGACCTACGACGGTTACGATGTCTCGCACCACCCGATCAGATTCAATTCCGATGCCTATGGCGCGCCGAACATTCGCTTTCACCAGCTATTGGACGGGGTTCAGCTGGCGCCGGCTGACCTGCTGATTTGCAAAGATGTGCTCCAGCATCTGCCGACCGAGGATGTCCTGCATTATCTGGCGGTGTTCAAGGGACGGTTTTCCTACATGCTGATCCTCAACGCCACCTTCCCCGATAACAACCTCAACGGCCCGATCGAGCACGGGGATTTCCGGGCGCTGCGCCTGGACCTGCCCCCGTTCGATGAGACCGTCGAGGTGATCGATGAGTGGGATAATCCGCTGTTCGGCGTGCCCTATCACAACCAGGCTTGCCTCCTGCGCGGGACGAGGTCCCAGCCTGCACGCGAGACCTGGGTGAAGAAGCTAGTGGGTAGGATGGGTAGAACGTAGCACTCTACCCATCGTACGGCTGCTGACTAGCCCGCATGCGGCAGCACGAAGCGGTGGATGGCCTTGGCGAAGCCTTCGTCTGAGAAGCTGTCGGTGACCGCGCTGGCCTGGGCTTTCACCTGGTCGCTGGCATTGCCCATGGCGATGGAGAAGCCTGAGCGCACGAACATCAGAACATCGTTCGGCATGTCGCCGATCGTGGCGATGTTCTCGCACGGGATGTTGAACCGCTGGGACAGCCAGTCGGCGACGAAGCCCTTGTTGGCGTCCGGGTGGGTGATGTCGAGATAATAGGGCTGGGACCGCGCGGCCGAGGCGTTGCCGCCCAGCGCCTGCTGCGCCGCGGCCTCGGCTTCGGCGACCAGGTCGTAATCGTCGCCGACGCCGACGATCTTCGCCAGCTTCGCCAGATGCTCGTCGGTGAATTCCGGCACGATCACCGGCTCGAACCCCACGGTATGGGATTCGCGCTCGACATGCGGCGCCGCCCGGTCGCGGATCAGCCAGGCGTCGGGCGTGTAGAGCCAGGCGTCGAGACCCTTGTCCAGGATCGTCTGCAGCGCCGTCCGTGCAGCCTCGGGCGACAGCATCCGGGTTTCGATCACCGACATGTCGGGGTTGACCAGAACGCCGCCATTGAAGCCGGCGACCGGCGTGGCGAGCTTCAGCGGCGCGACCAGCTTCTGCATGCCGCGCGGCGGGCGGCCGCTGGTCAGCGCCACGGCGATGCCGGCCTCATGCATGGCATGGACCGCGGCGATGGCTTGGTCGGTCAGCACCTTGTCCTTGGTCACCAATGTGCCGTCGACATCGGCAAGAAGAAGCTTGATCACAGGTTTTTCGCTCATCCGCAGCTGTCCCTCTGTTGTGTGCCGGCCTGCGGTACATCCCGCCAGGCCCGGCCGCCATCGTCGTCGAGCAGTTCGTCTGCGGCAGCGGGTCCGTTGCTGCCGGAAGGATAGAGATGCGCCTCGGTCTTGTGCGCCGCCCAGTCGTCCAGCACCGGCTGGACCACTTTCCAGGCCGCTTCGACCATGTCGGCGCGATTGAACAAGGTAGCGTCGCCGATCATAACATCGTGGATCAAAGTCTCGTAGCCAATATTGGGCTCCTTCGGGAACCAATCGGCATAGGCGAAGTCCATCCTGACGGTACAGGTCTGGAATTCCGGTCCGGGCCGCTTGATGTCGAACTGCAGCGATATGCTTTCCTTTGGCTGGATACGGATGACCAGCCAGTTCGGATGCGTGGTGTCGACCGCGGTAGTGGCGAAGGGCGCCAGCGGGGCGGGCTTGAAGCGGATGGCGATCTCGGTCAGCCGACCGGCCATATGCTTGCCGGTGCGTAAGTAGAACGGGACTCCAGCCCAGCGCCAATTGTCGATCTCCACCCGCATCGCGACATAGGTCTCGGTGTTGGAATTCGGATCGACCTTGGGTTCGTTGCGATAGGCCTTCACCGGGTCGCCGTCGACCGTGCCTGCGCCGTACTGGCCGCGCACGACAGCCTCCGGCGAAAGCGGCGGCATGGCGGCGAAGACTTCGGCCTTGCGATTGCGGATGCCCACCGCGTCGAAAGCCACCGGCGGTTCCATCGCCACCATTGCCAGCAGGCTGAAGACATGGTTCGGCACCATGTCGCGCAGCGCCCCGGTCACCTCATAGAAGGCGCCGCGCTGCTCCACCCCGACGGTCTCGGCGGCGGTGATCTGGACATGGTCGATCCGGTCGCGGTTCCATAACGGTTCGAACAGGCCGTTGGCGAAGCGGAAGGCCATGATCGCCTGAACCGTCTCCTTGCCCAGGAAATGGTCGATCCGGAAAATCTGGTCTTCGCTGAGCGAGCGCAGGATGCGGGCGTTGAGCGCGATGGCCGAGGGCAGGTCGTGGCCGAACGGCTTTTCGATCACCACCCGGCGCCAGCGCTTGGGCGCGCCGTTGGCATCCGGCTGCTGATCGGCCAAGCCGGCGGCGCCCAGATTGTCGACGACATCACCGAAGAACCGGTCGCCGACCGCGAGATAGAAGATCGCGTTGTCGCCGGTGTCGAATTTGGCTGCCGACTTTTCGAGTTCCGCCTTCAGCGTCTTGTAGACGTCCGGCTTGGTGATATCGCCCCGCACATAGGCCATGCGTTCGGCCATCTGCCGCCACAGGCCTTCGTCGATGGCGTCGATATTGAACTCCGACCCGGCATTGCCTACGAAGCTCAGCAGCATCGTGTGCAGATGCTCGGCCCAGCTTTCGGCGGTCCCGTCGACGACGTCGACGCCGAGGATGGCGAAGTTTTCGGGCAGCACCTTGGTGCGGGCGAGGTTGTACAGCGCCGGCATGACCAGCCGCTTGGTCAGGTCGCCGAACGCGCCGAAGATGACGATCGTGCAGTCCTCGGCCTGTGTCCGCGCCGGCCGCTCGGGCGCGCGGACGACGGCCATCGCCTCGGTCGGCGGGCGGTGCTGGTCATCGGGCATGGGCTGACTCCCCGGGATAGGCGTGGAAATTGCGGCCGCTCATCTGCGCCTCCTGCTTTCACGGGGAATGACGAGGCTCTATTTGAGGTCCGCCCCCCGATTGTCCAGGGCGCGCCGAGGGGAAATTCCGCTGCCGGATCACGGCGTTGAGATTCTGAGCAAAAACAGACAATTTCGTAAAACCGGACAAGATAAGCGCGCACCAACACCGGATTATGTGGAGGCTGCGAATGGTTCAGCGGCCGACAGGGGAAGCCAACTTGAAAGCCATCGGACCGTCTCGGCGCATGATCGCCGCCATCTTCTGCCTAGGTCTGATGCCGTTTGCCGCTGCCGCCCAGGATGCCAACCCCCAGGAAACCCAGGCCCGGTATTCCGACGCCCTGTTCGGCGATTGGGGCGGGGTCAAGTCCGGCCTCGAGGATGCGGGCATCAAGCTCAAGCTCGATTACGTCACGGAGACGGCCTGGAACGTCGCCGGGGGGCTGCGCGCGGGCGCCGACTTCACCCACCAGATCGGCATCTCGGGCTCGGTCGACTGGGACAGGATCGCCGGCATCGAGGGCTTTTCCACCAACTATGTCTTCGTCAACCGCGCCGGCCGCAACGCCAGCAAGGACTATATCGGCGACCCGGTAATCCAGGCGCAGGAGGTCTATGGCGCCGGCTTCGATATGGCGATCAAGCTGGTCTATCTCTATGGCGAGCAGAAGCTCCTGGACGGGCGGCTCGACCTCGCGGCCGGCCGGCTCGCCGTCGGCGCCGACTACGCCGCCTCGCCGCTCTACTGCAACTTCATGACGCTCACCATCTGCGGCCACCCGCGGGCGCTGACCTCGAACCAGGGCTTCACCGACTGGCCGACCGCGAGCTGGGGCGGTCGTGCCCGCTACACCCCGACAGAAGACACCTATGTCATGCTCGGCATCTATGAATCGAAGCCGTTTCCGCCCGGCAACCGCAGCGGCTTCGACTGGTCGACGACGACGGCGACCGGCGTGGTCGTGCCGCTGGAGCTGGCCTGGTCGCCGAGCTTCGGCGCCGAGCAGCTGCCGGGCCACTACAAGGTCGGCGCCTATTTCGACGATTCCTATTTCCCGGACAATTTCCACAACACCGCCGGCGAGCCGCTGACCTCGTCCACGCTGCCGCCGAAGAAGGATCAGGGGCGCTTCGCGTGGTGGATCACCGCCGACCAGATGCTGCTGCGCAACGGGCCGGGCGACCATAACGGGCTGATCCTACTCGCCGCCTATGCCCACAACACACCGGACAATTCGCTGTTCGAGGATTTCGCCTGGGTCGGCGTGCTGGACAAGGGCTTCTGGGCGGACCGGCCCGACGACCAGTTCGGCTTCGCCGTCACCTATTACAAGGTCAGCGATAGCCTGAACGCGATCGAGAAACTGCAGGCCGTGCTGAATCAGCCCTTCTCGGGCGGCGCGTTGGGCATCCAGTCGGACGCCTATGTGCTGGAGGCGAACTATGCGATCGCGGTACTGCCCAGCATCGCTGTGCAGCCGGAGCTGGAATATTTCGTCCGCCCCGGCGCACAGAGTTCGGTGCGCGACGCCTTCGTCGTCGGCCTGAAGACCTACATGAATTTCTGACCGCCTTGTTTGCGCAGTCCGGGCGCCGGTTTGCGCAAATAACGGCGTGGATGTCCGCCCGCGAAGCCCCTAGACTTCGCCGATAATTATGACGGCAGGGGGGAGGACATCATGACGACGCAACTGGCGCTGCTTTTAGCTTCAGGCTGCCTGATCGGCGGTGCCGCCATGGCGGCCGACAGTAAGGTTCCCAGTGACGCCATCGGCGGCATTGTCACCAGCAGCAAAGGCCCCGAGGCCGGCGTCTGGGTGATCGCCGAGGCCAAGGACCTGCTGGCGCATTACGTGAAAAGCGTCGTCACCGACGATCAGGGGCGCTATGTGATGCCGGCTTTGCCCAAGGGCCATTACAAGCTCTGGGTGCGCGGCTATGGGCTGGTGGATTCCGACCCCGCCGAGGCCGAACCCGGCGGCCATCTCGACCTCACGGCCAAGGTCGCGCCCAGCGCCAAGGAGGCGGCCGAATATTACCCGGCCGCCTATTGGTACGCGATGCTGAACCCGCCGCCGGAGAGCGACTTCCCGGGCACCGGGTCGAAGGGCAACGGCATCGCCCCGGTGATGGCGACCCAGCAGCACTGGCTGCACAACATGAAAGAGAACTGCATGTTCTGCCACCAGCTGGGCGACAAGGCGACGCGCCAGCTGGCGGTGACGGGCAACAGTGTGGAGGCCTGGGCCTCGCGCATCCAGATGGCCCGCACCGACGACCAGGCGATCGGCACCAACGGCGCGTCGCTGTCGGCGCAGATGCAGAACAACATGGCCCGTTTCGGCCGCGGCCGGGGGCTGAAGATGTATGCCGACTGGACCGACCGGATCGCCGCCGGCGAGACACCCAAGGTGACGCCGAAGCGGCCCGAGGGTGTCGAGCGCAATATCGTGGTGACGGTCCAGGACTGGGGCGCCGGCCATTATGTCCACGACCAGATCTCCAGCGACCATCGCGATCCGCACGTCAATGCCGGTGGGCCGATCTACGGCATGGGTACGCTGGGCGGCTATCTGGAGGTGTTCGATCCCAAGACGATGAAGAACAGCACCGTGCCGATCCCGACGCTCGACGGGTCGAACGGCCATAAGCCCGACGCCGGCGTCCATGCCGACGAGATGGACGGCAAGGGCAGGGTGTGGATGCCGACGATCTACAAGGAGGGGCCTGAACCCGCCTGGTGCAAGGACGGCTCGACGCCCTATTCGAAATACTACCCGCTCTCGGACGCCCAGGCCGGTGCCGTGCTGCCGGTCTACGACCCGGCGACCAAGAAGGTCGACATCGTGCCGATGTGCGCCGGCGGCAATCACGGCAACTTCTCGTTCGACGGCAAGAACACGCTCTATATGAGCGGCGATCTCAAGGTCATCTCCTGGATCGATACCAATGTCTGGGACAAGACCCACGATCCCAAGCAGGCGACCGGCTGGTGCCCGATGGTCATCGACACGTCAGGCGACGGCAAGATCGACCCGGACCACACGAAATGGAACGCGGCCGAGAATCCGCTCAAGAACTATGGCGGCGGGGAGGATGTCGGCACATCGCCGATGAAGAGCGCCGCCGACGATGCGCCGGCCGCCTTCGATCCCAAGAAGGACACCCAGTTCGCCGCTGCCCTCTACGGCATGTCGGTCGGCAAGGACGGCAGCATCTGGGAGGCGGCCTATGTCCCCTATGTGCCCAGCGCGATCGTGCGGCTGACCGTGGGCAATCATCCGCCCGAGACCTGCAAGACCGAGATCTATCAGCCGCCGCTTAAGGACGGAAAATACCCGGCCTATGGCGTGCGCGGCGTCGGCGTCGATGCCGACGGTGTCGCCTGGGCGGCCTTCTCCTCCGGCCAGGTCGGCCGCTTCGACCGGCGCAAATGCAAGGTCATGAGCGGCCCGACCGCCACCGGCCAGCAATGCCCGGAGGGTTGGACCTTCTACGACCTGCCCAGCCCCCATGTCGGCAACACCAGCGCCACGTCGGACTTCGTCTATTCCGAATGGAACGATTTCGACGGGGTGATGGGGCTTGGCAAAAACGCCAAGTTCTTCCCGGCGATCAACTCGGATTCGGTGGTGGCGCTGCGCAACGGCGGGGACAAGTTCGTCACCTTCCGCGTGCCCTATCCGATGGGCTTCTACACGCGCGGGGTCGATTTCCGAGTCGACGATCAGAGCGGAGATTGGCCGAAGGGCGATTGGAAAGCGCGGACGATGCACGCGACCTATGCCAGCGCCACCCCCTGGCACCAGGAGGACGGGGAGGGTTCCTACAGCAAGATCGTGACCTTCCAGATGCGTCCAGACCCGCTCGCGGACTAAGCAAAACGGCGTAATTCCTAGGCCGCCACGAATCCTCGTGGCGGCTTTTTCATGAGCTTGGACAAGGACTTCACGGGCCGGTCACGTCGTTGTCACGGTCATTTGAGTTGCGGTGCACCATCGCCGCGTGTTTGTCATTCCATATGCTCAGAACCGCTCCGCACTTCGCGGCTTCCGCCATGCCGGTGGGCGGCGCCGCAGATCGGGATTTCGCCGAAACCGCCCTGGGCCGGATGTTCCTGCTCGGCGCGCTGATCTATCTCAGCGCCTATGGGCTGGAGGCGCCGATCCGCTATGTCCTCTATCTCGGCGGCAAGGATTCGCTGATCCTCGCCCGCGATGGGCTGATCATCGGGCCGCTGGTCGTGCTGTTCACCGCCCGGGCGCTGCGTCTCCAGATGCCGTCGATCTTCCTGGTATCGGGGGCGCTGCTGGCTTTTCATGCGCTAGTCCTGATCGGCACCGTCGGCAGCTTCGTCGGCGCCGCTTATGGCGTCAAAATCCTGGTCAACCTGCTGTTCGGCATCCTGCTGGCCGGAATGCTGGTCGCGCCGGGCCCCAAGACCTTCCGCTTCCTGCTCCTGGTCTGGCTGGTGACGCTTGTCGGCGTCGGCCTCGACAAGTTCGTCATGACCTTTCCGTGGACCGGCATCAAGACCATCGTCGGCGATCTCAATGTCGACGTGTCGAAGGACTGGCAGGTCCAGGACACGCTGGCTCGCCGGGTCGCCGGCTTTACCCGCAGCTCGATCTGCATCGCGGTATTCTTCCCGCCGCTGGCCATCGTGATGATGAGCCGCGTGCGCCATTGGCTGCCGCGGCTCATCATCGGGGCCGGCGCGTTCGGCGCCGTGGCGCTCAGCACCCAGAAGGGCGCCATCATCGCCTTTGCGCCGGTGCTGGCGATCCTGATGCTGCCGCGTGCGGCCCGGTTGCCGCTGCTGAAGCTCGCCTGTCTCGGTTTCATGGCGGCGGCGATCGCCCTGCCGGTGCTGACCTATGGGCTTCATATGAGCCACGGAAGTGGCGTGTTCAGCACGGAATCGATCTATCTGCGCATCGTGGACACTTGGCCTCGGGCCTGGGAGTGGATCGACCGGCACCAGATGCTGCTGTTCGGCGTCGGGCTGGGCGGCATCGGCGGGCCGCAGCGCTTCTATGCGCCCAATCTGTTCAACCCGGCCGATAATGTCTTCATCCTGCTGTACGCCTATTTCGGCGTCTTCGCCTTCATCTACCTGATCGCGGTCCTGAACCTGGTGCTTCGGCCGGTCACCGGCGATCGCGATCGCGTCGTGACCGCCCTGGCCTTGCTGGCCTTCTGCTTCGGCTACGGGATCGTGCTGTCGATGCTGGAGGACCAGTCCGCGCCGATCTTCATCGGCGCCGCGCTGGGCGTGCTGTGGCGAGAGACGCGGCCCGCGACGAAGACCGTGCCGCGCTGGAGCAATCCGTTCGCCCGGCCGGCAAAGCCTGCACCCGCTTACTGATTCGGCCAGGCCGGCAACCGCCTACTGGACCGGCCGCATCCGCCTACTGAAGAGGAGAACGACATGTCGAATGTTGCCGTTCAGGAACGACGCGCGGTCCTGGATCTGGACAGGATCGCCTTCGACAAGGTCTGCGCCGAGCTGATGCGCCTGGCGGGCGCCGAGCGCCGCCCGGATGCGCTGATCGCCATTCCGACCGGCGGCTGGCACGTCGCCCAGGCGATGGCCAAGGCCGTCGACGGCGACCTGCCGGTGCTGTCGCTGACCTGCCGCCGCCCATCGTCCAAGTTGAAGCCGGGCAGCTCGGCGGTGCGCAGGATGGTGAGCGGCCTGCCGCGTCCGATCGTCGACCGGCTGCGGCAGGCCGAGCACGCCCTGCTGACCCGCCGCCCGGCGGCGGCGCCCACGGTCCCCTATCAGTTCGTCGAGCAGGAGGTCGAGGCCCTCCAGCGCTGGCTGGCGAGCGCGCCCGCGCAGCCGTCGCTGCTGGTCGTAGACGATGCGGTGGACAGCGGCGCTACCCTGGCGCAAGTGGTCGAGGCGATCCGGCGCCATGCCCCCTCAGACGCCTCCGTTCGCTCGGCGGTGATCACCGTGACCACCGACTGGCCGCTGATCCAGCCGGACCACCGGATGTACCACCGGCAGCTTTGCCGCTTTCCCTGGTCCATGGATGCACGCTGATCCGATGCACACTGATCTGGGGCCCACTGACTGGGGGCACGTCGACCTGGGGCACGACGATCCGCATGCGGTCTATATCCTGGACCTGGACGGAACTGTGCTGTCGACCAACAGTTTCCCGCATTGGGTGTTCTATCTGATGCGGGCGCCGTTTCCGCGTGTCGGCATGATCCGTCGCCTGTCGATCTCAGGCCTGGCGGCGGCGATGCTGATGCAGCGCAAGCTCAGGCTGACCGGGCATGAGAGCTTCAAATGGCGGCTGCAGCGACTGTGGCAGGCGGCGACCGACGGTGATGGCGGGGCAGGGGCGCAAGGCTTCGTCCAGCGCATGGTCGATTATGTGCGGCCCGAGCTCCGGCCGGTACTGGCCGCAGCCGCCTGCGGCCGGATCGACGCGGTGATGGCGACGGCTGCCCCCGCCGACTATGCCCAGCCCCTGGGCGCCGCGGTCGGCGTCGCCGATGTGCTGGCGACCCCGACGCTCCGCCCGATCGGGGAGCCCAGCAATGTCGGCCAGCAGAAATGCCAGTCGGTGCTGCGCTTCCTCGCCAGCCGCGGCTGGCAGAACCGCCGCCGCGTCCTGTTTACCGATCATGAGGACGACCTGCCCCTGATCGGTGTCTGCGACGCGGTCCACTGGTTCGGCTCCGAGGCGGGCCGCGCCAAGATTTCTCGTACCTGGCCAAAGGTCTCGATCCGTTCGGGTTTCGCGGAGGCCGGCAATGAACAATGAGGTGCCCATGCTGATTAATGTTTTCGACACCGCCATCGACAGCGACAATCTGGGTGACGGCATCATCATGGACTCTGTCTGGAAGGTGCTGCACGAGCTGTTTCCACAGGCCCAGTTCCTGCGCACCCCGACGCACCGCCGCGCGACCCTTGCAGAGATTCGCGCCGGGCGGCGGGCGCCGCTGTCGATCGTCGGCGGCACCAATATCCTGAAGTCGCACATGCTGATCCGCGGCAACTGGCGGATCACACCGCTCGATTATCTGTCATGGCGCAATATCGTGCTGATGGGGGTGGGCTGGCAGCAATATGGCGGCGAGTCCGATGCCGCCACCCGCTTGTTCTTCCGCACGGTGCTGTCCAAGACCGGGCTTCAGTCGGTGCGTGACATGCACACGCACGGCCATCTGCGCCAGCACGTGCCCGGCGTGATCTATACCGGCTGCCCGACGATGTGGGAGTTCGACGAGGCGAAATGCCGGACGGTCGCGGTGCGCAAGGCGCGCGACGCGGTCTTCGCCCTCACCTATTACCGCCCGGCCCCGGCCGAGGACCGCCAGCTGCTCGAGCTGCTGAAGCGCAAATACGAGCGGGTCTATTTCTGGCCGCAGCAGGCGCTCGACGTGCCCTACATGCGGGAGCTCGGGGGCAGCGGCTTCGTGCCGATCCGGCCCGATCTCGCCGAGTACGACCGGCTGCTGGCAAGCGAGGACGTCGATTTCGTCGGCGCCCGGCTCCATGGCGGCATCCGGGCGCTGCAGCATGGGCGGCGGGCGATGATCGTCCCGGTCGATAACCGGGCGATCGAGATCGGCAAGTCGACCGCGCTGCCGGTGATCGCGCGCGACGATATCGGCGCCATCGAGCGCTGGATCGACAATCCGCAGCCGACGCGGCTCGACATGCCCTGGGCCGCCATAGATCGCTGGAAGGCCCAATTCCTGCCTCAGGCTGCGGATTCGCGGATCGCCTGCCGGTAGATCCGCGCCAGATTGCCGGCGTGGGTGTCGCGTGTTTCCGCCGTCGCCCAGAATGCCTGGTAAGCCGCCCGGCCGGCATCGCGAATCAGCGCGTCGTTTTTGATCAGCGTCAGGCAGCGGGCCAGGTCGGCCGGGTCGCCATTGCGGAAGCGCCAGCCGCTGACGCCGTTGTCGATCCGCTCGGCCGCGGCCGAGATATCGCTGACGATCGCCGGGACGCCGCGCGCGGCCGCCTCGCTGACCACCAGCCCATAGGTTTCGTACCAGAGGCTCGGGAAGACCAGGCAGCGCGCGTCGTCGAGATGGCGCCGCACCGCCTCGCTAGAGACCCAGCCGGTCACGGTGACGCCGGGAATCCGTTCGACCGCCTGGCGCAGCGGCCCGTCGCCGACGAAGGTGATCGGCACGCCGAGGCGGCTCGCCTGATCGGCCAGCAGCAGCACGCCCTTTTCCGGATCCAGCCGCCCGACGCAGACGATAGTGCGGTTGCGCTCCGCCTCGACCGGCGGGTCGACCGCCACGTCGACCACGTTCTGCAGCGGATAGAGCCGGGCGTCGCGCGGCAGATAGGGGGTGAGAAGCTCGGCTGAGCGCTGCGACAGCGAGATATAATCGGTCACGATGCTGGGGAAGCGGCCGCGGAAGCGTTGGACACCGCCGCGTACCACCCGGAACAGCTTATGGGCATAGCCGCGCTTGTCGCACTGCCGCACGACGCAGGCCGCGGACAGCGCCCGCCGCTCGCACGGCTTGCCGGCGGTATAGTCGAAGAAGGCGCCGTTGGGGCAGGCGGCAAAGAAATCATGCAGGGTGCAGACGACATGAAAGCCCATCCGCCGTGCAATGTGCACCGGGCTGGTGGTCAACGCCTTGGTATAGCCGTGCAGATGCACCACGGTGCTGTCGCGCGGCATATCCTCCAGGATCGCCCGGATGGTGCGGGCGGCCTTCAGGTTCCAGATTCCCTGCAGCGCGACGCCGGGGTGGCGGGCGACGTTCAGCAGCTCATGCTGGTTCAGGCATTCGACGGTCAGCGGCGCTTCGATGAGCTCGGCCGAGGCCGGCCCGACGGCGCCGATGAAGGTTACCTTCGCTCCGGCATTGGCCAGGCTGATCGCCTCGTCGATGGCGACTTTGCTGGCGCCGCCTTGGACGTAGCAGAAGTCATTCAGCACCACGATATTCATGTTCGGCAGGTCGATCTCTGCCGGCGTCCCCAATTGTGGCGCCCCCGGTTGCGGAGAATCCGGGCGCGGCGGAGCTAGCGGCCCGGCTGCCTTGCGCGGCCGGCCATAATGACGGGCGATCCGCTTTCCGGCATCGATGCCGGGCCGCTCGACCAGCCGCTCGGCGATCAGCGCCAAAATCACTACCACCGTGAGCACCGCGCCGAGCCCGAGCCACCCCGGATAGTAAAGCCCGGTCAGCAGCGACAGCTGGATGATTGGGGCGTGCAGCAGATAGACGCCATAGGAAATATCCGTGTCCATCCGCGCGCGCGGCGCATACAGCACCGCGGCGATGGTCAGGCCGGCGATCGCGAGCGGAAACAGGAAGATCGGACGGTCGTGCTGCAGGCCGGTAACGAGGATCGCCAGCGCGACGGTCGCGGCCAGCCCGGTATTGCGTCCCATCCGCACCCGGTCGCGATATCTATAGGCAGCGACGCCGAGCACGAAATATTGCAACTGCCCCGGCAACTGCTTGGCGAACTCCGGCTGTCCGGCGGCCTCGACCAGGGCGTAATAAAGCGCCGATGCCACGAAGATCACCGCGATCGCCTTCGCTCCGGCGCGCTCTATCAGCCGCCACACGAACGGCAGGATCAGGTAGAATCCGAACTCGATCTTGAGCGTCCACAGGCTGGCATTGAGGCTCGGATCGACCAGGCCGTTCATCACCCCGCCGATATCGTGCTTGGCGAAATTGGCGAAGATCGCATTCAGGAAAAGATAGTGCAGCGTCTCGCCGACATGGGCGAGCGGTCCGCCGGGCGCCATGCTCGCCAGCGCGATCGTCTGCAGCACGATCACCGCGAAATAGAGCGGATAGATGCGGAAGAAGCGCCGGACATAGAATCGGAACAGGTTGGAATCGCGGTCGAAGCTGGCCGAGACCAGATAGCCCGAGACGACGAAGAAGCAGTCGACCGCGGCGCCGGCATAACCGAACGGCCAGTCGAAGCTCTTGACGCCAGCGAAGCCCTGGAAATGGCCGAAGACCACCAGCACCGCCAGAAGCAGGCGGAAGGCGGTGAAATTATTGTCGGTATCAGCGACTTTCATGGGATCAGATCACCAGGTCGATTGCGGATCGCGGAACAGTTCTGCGCGCCTGAGCCGCCACGCGCTCGATCGCGCGGGCATCGGTGCGCTTGGCAAAGATTCGGCGCAGCCGCCAGAAGCCGTAGCGCAGCATCCCCGGCTCCTTGGCCAGGCGGCGGAGTGCGCCGACGAGGTCGCCGTTCGCGACGCATTGCTTGGCCTGGTAGTAGAATTCCAGGGCCCGCAGTTGTTCGTTGCGCCGGCTCAGCCGCGCGGCCTGGCCGGGGGTAAGCTTCCCCTTGGCCTGGGCAATATGGCGCTGGTTGTTCCTGTAGGCGGTCTCGAAGTCATAGCGCTTGCGCGCCGCATGCGACCAACTGCGCGAGACCGTCCCGTAGGGCTGGGTGTAGTGGTAATAGGGCTTGTCGCTGACCACCGCCTTGCCGCCGGCCAGGTAGAATTGCAACAGGTGGAAGAAATCCTGCCCATGCCGCGCCTGTTCGTCGTAACCCAGGCCGCTGCTGTTGATGAAGTCGGTCCGGATGATCGGCTTCAGCATGCCCAGGTTGAAGGTGGCGAAAGCGGTCGAGCCTTCCAGGAAGCCGTCGAAGGTGAGCGGCCATTTCGTTGCCCCCGGCGTCCAGGCCGCGCCCACCACCTGGTTCGCAACGGCATCGAAGAAGAACTGGTTGTCGGCGACCATGTCGGCCTGCCAGCGCTCGCCGATGGCGATCAGCTCCCCCAGTCGCTCGGGATGGTACCAGTCGTCGGCGTCGAGGATCGCCAGCCACCGGCCGCGCGCCAGCGTGATCGCCCGGTTCATGCCGACCGGCTTGCCGCAATTGGTTTTGTTCAGCACGCCGCGGATCCGCGGATCCTCCAGCGCCATCGCCCGGATCAGGCTCCAGGAATTGTCCTTCGACGCGTCGTCGACGACGATGACCTCGATCTCGCGCATCGACTGGTTAAGCACGCTGCGCAGCGCCCGTTCCAGGGTCGGTTCGGACGAGAAGGTCGGGACCACGACCGTCGCCTGCACCGGTTGGTTGGGCGCTGCATAGGGGGTCAGCCAATAGCCTGGCCCTTCTTCCAGATCGTGCATGACGCCGTCCATGATCTCTCCGTGACTCACGAAACTTGGGGGCTTAGGAACCGGTCTGCCGATCGGCGATCAGGCGGCGGCCGAGCAGGCGCAGCACGAGCCAGCGCCCGCGAACGAGGATGGGATAAAGGATGCGGGCGAGGCGCGGATGCTGGAACAGCGCCCGGTTCAGCCGGTTGAAGACGCCGCCGTCGCTGCCCAGGATCGCCAGCATGTTCATCGCCGCGGCCCCGTGATAGAGCCGCCCCTGGAACTTGACCGCCATGCCCTCGTCGAGATTCAGGCCCTGGCGCCGGACCTCGTCGACCAGCGGATGATCCGACCGCGCGTCGATCAGATGGACCTGGCCGGCCCGCTCGCGCAGCCGGTACAGCAGCACATACGAGCTGCAGAACGGGCACTCGCCGTCATAGACGACCCATAGTTGCCGGTCTTCTTCGGCCAGGGGGATGTCAGATTTAGCGGCGAACATCGATCTCGAAATCCGTACGCTTGCGCACGTCGCGCGTGAGTTTGCCGTCCTTAAGGCCGAGGCAGACCGATTCGACGCTGTAGCGATAGCCGACGATGTCATCCATCGAGAGGCTGTTGAACGCGCCGTACATCATCGGGTTCGACACCATGTGGTGCGGATAGAGGTAGAACAGGTTGGCGTTCTTCACGAGCGTCGCCCGCCGCATCGCCGCGTCGCCCTCGCGGACCATCGATTCGATGGTGGCCAAGGTCACCCCGGTATTCTGCTCGTGCCTGATGTCGGGCCCACAGGTCTGACCGTCGACCCAGTCTGCGCGGTTATAGGTGTTGCCGCCGAGCCGCATCGGAAAATGATCTTCGGGGATGAACATCGCCGTCTGGGCGATGGAATAGGACATGATCCCGAAATAGACCGGCGGGACCGGCACGGTGCGGCCATCGCGCGTCTCGGCATAGAAGCTGGGGCTGGCGAGCTTGGCGGCGTCGAGCCAGCCCAGATGGCTGGTATAGAAGAAGACATGGGCGGTCATGAGCGAGACCAGCCCGACGATCTTGGCCAGCGGCGTCATCGCCCGATCGTCGATCCGGCGGCAGGATGCATAGATCAGGACATTGACCGCGATCCAGAAGAAGAAAAACGCGCCCAGCGTGCCGACCACCGCGATATGGAACAGGTCGAACATCACGGTGAAGGCCATCAGCATCCGCCGATGCAGCAGGGCGAGCGGCGCCAGGATCTGTACACCCAGCACGAAGGCATTAAGCGCGATTCCGGCGGTGACGATGGCGTCCCAGCTGAACTGGACCAGCGACGGCCAGGCGGCGAACATGTTGTCGCCGCGCTCCAGGCCGATCAGGATCGAGGTCTGGGTCGGGTTATGCAGCATCCAGAACAGCGGCTCGCTGCCGCCGGCCTGGATCTTGGTCCAGCCCGAGATGAAATAGTTGCCCAGATGGGCGCCGACCGCCCAGATGAAGACCAGCATCGCAGCGTTGGTCTTGAGCTCGGCGATATCGACCCAGGCCGGCAACAGGTTGCGGCCGCGGCGGCCGGTCAGGAAGACGGTGAACAGCGCGCCGATGGCGGCGAACTCGCCGACATCCAGCATGCTGAGATAGTCGGTCTCGGAAATCTCCACCCCGCTGACCCGGTTCAGCTGGTGGCGGAAGGAGACGTAGTGGAACAGCAGCGGCAGGACGAAGCTCGGCCGCCACAGTGCGAGAAGGCCGCCGGCGATGGCCAGGCCCGTCCCCAGGCCGAAGAAGGCGCCGTTGGCCCCGGTCAGCATCGGTTCGGGGCCATAGAGCAAGGTCGACCCGTCGAAGGCGATCTGGATCAGCACGACGCCGGCAATGCCACGCATCAGCGGGCGCAGGACCGGTGGAATCTCGCCGTAGCGGACGGAATGGAACCAAGCGGCCACCCCGGTGGCGGCGATGTCCAACGCCAGGCAGTTCTCCGGGGTGCTGGCGGCTACGGCCAGCAGGCCGTAGCGCAGCGCCGCGTAGAGGACCAGAGCCCCGGCCAGCACCAGAACGGGCATGGCACCGCTGGTCAGACGCGGCGCAGGCCTTGCTGACGGCAGCGCGGAAATACCGGCCGTCATCGCGCCCTCTCCGTGAAGGCCGGCCGATATCTTTGCAAATTCACTGTTCGATGACAAAACACGTGGCGACTATCCATGTCCTCGGTTGCTAGGCAGCACGAAAATACATGACGCGGGGCGAATATCCGCCCCTCATCTCCTGCGTTATTTTATAGAATTTGCCGCGCACCTTATTCATTCGATAGCCGGAAACGGCCCTGTGCGCAGGATCATATAAGATGAATTTTCTTGTTTGTGGTGTGATAATACTGTGACGCTACGGCGTTTATGCTGTTCTGCGTTGCAATCAACTACACCATAGCCCAGTTGGTTTATCGATTGCGCAATTCGAAAGCGAGAACTCCGCGTGAAGCCAATGGGATCGCCCTCATCGGAAGTGCCGGGCGTGGCGCGCTCGCCGGCTGCCTTCAGCGTGTCCCGGCTTCGCGGCGCGCTGGCACGGCGTCCATTTCTCAAAAACGTCTCGATCATGCTGTCCGGGTCTGTGGCCGGGCAGGCGGTCTCGATCCTGCTGTCGCCGGCGCTGACCCGGCTCTATTCGCCGCATCAATTCGGTGTGCTCAGCGTCTATACCGCGCTGCTCACCATCCTGGTGGTCGTCGCCTCGCTGCGTTACGAGCTCACCATCCCGATGGCGAAAACCGAGGAGGATGCGGTCAATCTGGTGGCGCTGTGCGGCTGCGTCCTCATCGCCACGACGACGGCGATCGGAATCGCCGCCTTCGCCTTCCCGGAGGACTGGCTGAAGGCGTTCTGGCCGACGCCGATCAAATCCAGCTATATTGCCTGGTATCGCGGTCTGTTCATCCTGGGTTTCCTCTGCCTCGGCGGCTACTACATCGCCCTCTATCTCGGCACCCGCGAAGCGGCCTTCAAAGCCATTGCGCGGACCCGGCTCTACCAGGGGATCGTCGGCCCGCTCTCGCAGATCGGCCTGGCGCTGGCCGGCGCGGGCGCGCCCGGCCTGCTGGTCGGCTCGATCGCGGGACAGTCGGCCGGCACCGTCGGCCTGTTCCAGCTTCTGTTCCGGTCGCGCCGCGTGACCGGCGTGGTGTCGTGGCAACGCATGTGGGCGCTTGCGAAACGATATCGCCGGTTCCCGCTGATCGCGAGCTGGGCCGCACTGATCGATTCCGCGGGCGGCAGCCAGCTGCTCTATCTGCTGGTGACCGCCACCTATTCCGCTCGCATCGCCGGCTTCATCTTCCTGGCCGAGCGCGTGGTTGCCCGGCCGCTGTCGATGGTCGGCACCTCGATCCTCCAGGTCTTCATGGGGGAGGCGGGCAAGACCGCGGCGGCCGACCCCGCCAAGCTCAGGACACGCTTCTATCAGGTGGTCAGCCGCCAGTTCCTGCTCGCCGCCGCCTGGATCGCCGTTGCCAACCTGGCCGCAGCCCTGGTCTTCCCTAAGGTCTTCGGGGCGGAGTGGGGCGATGCCGTGATCTTCCTCCAGGCGATGAGCATCGGCTATCTCGCCCAGGCGATCGTCCTGCCGGTGTTCCACACGCTCCAGCTGCTGGAAAAACAGACCATCGCCGCCGGCTGGCAGCTGGGGCGGCTGCTGGCGGTCGCGACCACATTCACGACAGCCTCCCAACTCGATCTCAGCGCGCCGGTCACCATCTTCTGCTACAGCGGCGTCCAGGCGGCGGCTTGCGTTGTCCTGCTGCTGCTGATGGCGCGGTCGATCGAGAAACTGCAACAGGTGAAACCATGACCCTGAACCGTTTCCTGCGTTCCCGAACCCTTCTGGCCGGCCTCCTCTGCTTGGGCGCAACCCAGGCCAACGCCGCGCCTTTCTGCGTCCAGTTGACCGGTTTTCCGCTGCAATGCCTCTATGTCGATCCGGGCCAGTGCCAGCATGAGGCCGACCGGCTGGGTGGCATCTGCTCAGCCAACCCAGCCGAGTTCACCACCCCCGTCGGCGGTTCGCCGTTCTGCACGGTCGAATCCGGCAACGTTCCCAACTGCGCCTATGCCGATCGCCGCACCTGCTCGGACGAGGGCCGCCGTAAGAACGGCACCTGCATCGCCGCGACGCCGCACCAGCCGCCCAAGGCGACCGATCCATTCGACGTCAAGCGTCCTTACTGAGCGGGGTCTTACTGGCTAGGGGCGGCAGCCGGACTAGCGGTCAGCGACGGCACGAAGCGGCCGGGGCCGCGCTCGGGAAAATCCTTGGCCTCGACGGCGCCGCCGTCATGGCTGAGATAGACCCGGTACTGGTTGCCCGGCTTCAGCACCTCCTCGGCGAAGGCGGCCGACAGGTATGATCCGCTGTTGCGGAAGGCGGGCGGCGGCGCGCCCTGCGGGTCGCGGACCATATAGACCAACCCGCCGAAAATATCGGTGCGGGCGCCCTCCTGGTTGTCGACGATGGTCGAAACGCCCTCGGTCTTCAGCCCCAATATGCTGAGCGGGCTGCCGCGGTTGAGGATCCTCGTGCCGCCGCCCTCGGTGTCGAACTGCAGCGCGTCGACCGGCTTCGGCCCGGCGATCTCGATCCGGCCGCAGCACACATTCTCGAGATGGACCCGGCCGCCGTCCTTGCCGCGGTTGAGCAATACGACCCCGGCCGAAACGATGTCGCTGAGCGCGACGTCGCGGCCGCCCGACACCTCGACCGCCAGCTGCGACCCCTGGTTGGTGTTGTCGAAGGCAAGGTTTTCGATCGAGAGCGATTCGCCCGTCGATGCAACCCGCAGCATGCCGGCGGTGCGGCTGAAGCCCGGCTTGCGGCTGGGCGCCACCCGGATGGTCGAGTTCATGCCGACGATCCGCCGCACGGTGGCCGGAATCTCGACCGCGTCGTCGATCAAATAGGTGCCGTGCGGCAGATAGACGACCGCCTCGCCAGAGGCGAAGGCGCGGCGCAGCCCGTCCGTCACGGCCTGCGGTGAATCCGGCGGCGCCCCGTAGCGGGCAACGCTGCTCCAGCGCGCGGGCGGCAACTCGGGCGGAGGCGCGACGTCGAACGGCTTGGGTGTCCAGGATGCCGCCGCGATCGGCTTCCAGCCCTGGTCGGGTGCATGCAGGTCGCGTCCGACGACCATTCCGGTGCCGGCGGAGATCGCGGATTCGAGCTTGCCGCCGTCCACGGCGACGAAGCCCTTTCCGCCCTGGTTGACGATTGCCGGTGCCGAGCCCGTAATCTCCAGGTCGCGGATCGACAGGGCGTTCTGGTCGTTGCGGATCGCCGCGCTGCGCTGGCCGGCCAACCTTATATGGTCGAAGGTCAGGCCGTATTCGGTCTGCGCTGTTGCGATGCCGGTGTCGAAGCCGTGGATGCTCAGATTGCGGATCAGGGCAGGGCCAGGCCATTTGCGGGTCATCGACAGGCCGACCGCGCCGCTGCCGTCCGGCGCGGTCAGGCTGACATTGCGGATCGCGCCCAGATTGTTGGCCAGATAGTCGATGCCGATGGCGCCTTGATTGCCCTCACCGATCTCGATTGTCAGATCCTCGACGAAATTCATATAGGCGTCGTTGCCCTCGCCCAGCCCGGGATAATCCTTGCCGCCGCTGGTCGGCGTGCCGTCGATCTGCTTGGAGGTGGTGAACACTACCGCGCGCGGCTTGCCCGGATCGTCAAAGCCCGGCGCGTGGTCGGCCAGGCGGATGATCGTGTGGGCCCGCGACTGTCCCACCAGGAACAGGCCGGAGCCAAACCGTCCGTCGGCATAACGCTTCAGCAGCGTGTCGGAAACCAGATAGGTGCCGTCCGGCAGATAGACCGGCCGATCCTGCCAGAAGGTGCGCCCGGTATCCGCGCCGCTGGCGGCGATCGCCTTCAGCAGCGCAGCGGTGTCGTCATGTGTGCCGTCGCCCTTGGCGCCGAAGGCGCGCACGTCGATCGCTCCGGCGTCGGCGGGCAGCGGCCCGGCCTTTACCGCTTGGATCGAGGCCGGCCAGGCCGCCAGGATCAGCGCGCAGACCGCGAACCGCATCAGCTGGCCATGGCCATGAAGGGGCGCGGCACCGCCATGTCGCGATAATGCGCCTCATAGGCGTCGGCCATGCGCTCGACCGTATAAAGCTCGGCGAGCGCGCGGGAGCTGTCGGGGAGGCCCGGCAGCTGGTCGAGCGCCCCGGCCAGCCGGATCATCATCCGCGCCAGCGCGTCTGCATTGCCTGGGGCGAACAGCTCGCCGGTCTGTCCCTGTGCCACGAATTCCGGGATGGCGCCGATATTGCTGCCGATCACCCCCAGCCCATAGGCCGCGGCCTCGACGATCGTCACCGGCGCGTTCTCGTACCAGAGCGAGGGCAGCAGCAGCCAGCCGGCCTCGGTCAGCGCGTTCAGCTTGTCGTCGCCGGCGACATAGCCCAGATACTCGATGCGCGGGTCGCGCGCGGCAGCGGCGCGGACATGTTCCTCCAGCGGCCCCTTGCCGCCGATCGCGACCTTGATGTCTGTTCCTTCAGGCAGCCGCGCCACCGCATCCAGCACCACATCGACGCCTTTCTCGACCGTCAGCCGGCCCAGCATCAGGAAACGCTTCAGGCTGTCCGGCGGGCGCGCGGTCCGCACGCGGTCGATCTCCAGCGGCTGGGGAATGCCGTTGGCGACGACGGCATGGCGGCGGGCTGGAAGACCGGCGGCGATATGCTTGTCCAGCAGGAAGCGCGACGGGCTGGTGAACAGGTCGACATAGCGCGTCGTCGCCAGGTGCCAGTTGCGATAGAGCCGGCATTTGGCCGAGGGGCGGAGGCACAGCTTCCAGTCGCCGGTCAGCATGAAGGCGCGCGGGCACAGCAGGTGATAATCGTGCGCCGTGTGGATGACCGGGATTCCCCGCACATGAGCGCGCCGCCAGATCGCCGCCGACATGCCGTCGATGAGGTGGGTGTGCATGATGTCGGGCCGCGACCGATCGAGGATGGATTTCAGCCGCTGCCCGGCCCTGCGGTTCCAGGCGTCGCGGGCATGCCACAGCAATTTCTTCATGCCCGGCGCCCGGTCGCGCTCGAACGACCAGTAAATGTTGGGCGGAAAGAAGCGGATCACCTCGACACCGTTCCGGATCTCGGTCGGGTAGGGCTCCATGTCCGGACCGCAGGTCGATACCACCGTCACACGATTGCCGCGCCGGACCAGTTCCTCGGCGAGATAGGCGACGATCAACTCTGCCCCGCCGGCCATGATCGGCGGGTAGATGTTGTTGGCGAGGAGGATGTGCATTAAGGGCCTACAGGAGCTTGGCCAGCCAGCGCGGCAGATAGTTCTTCTGCCCGGCCATCACCGCGCCAACGATCGGCTGGCCCGAGCGGGTCAGGATCTCGCGCAGCCGGATGGCGGCGAAGCGGCGGGTCTGTTCGGCCTCGATGACCATGACGTTGCCGTCGACATGGCGCGCCAGCACGGTGCCCAACGGGTCCTCGTCGAAGGGCGGTGGCGCGATCAGGACCATGTCGAAATACAGCGACAGCTCGTTGAGGTGCCGGTCGATCTCGACGGACGGCACCAATGTGCCGGTCGATGTGCGCCAGCCGCGCAGGCTGCCCAGATAGGCTTCGTAGCCCGCCAGCTTCACGAACTCCTCGTTCCAGCTGCCGATATTGAAGCTCGGGCCCTTGGCGATCGTGTCACCTTCAGGCGGGCTCGGCGGCAGGAGCGAGGTCAGAAGCAGGACGCGCTTGCCCAGCACGCTGGCGCCGATCCAGGCCAGGTCGCAGGCGATCTGCTCTCCGCCCGGGCGCGGCGACATGCTGGCGAACTGGATGACCAGGCGGTTGCGGTGGCCCAGCGCCGCCTCGATATTCACGTACATCTCGACGAGGTCGGCTACCGGCAGACCCTCCGGCGGGGTGAATTCGATTTCGCGGATCGTCCGTCCGGCGGAGACGAAACTATGCTCGGCGATCTCGCCGACCGCGAATGTCGCATTCCTCATGGCGAGCCTCCATAGGTGAGCAGACCGCGGATGGCGGGCTGCTGATAGCGTTCGAAACTGGCCAGGACCGGAACGTCGAGCGTCAGCATCACCTGCTCCGCGGTGGTGAAGCGGTCGTCCTTGGCTTCGAGGAAGAGCGCGGTGCCGACCGCCAGGATGGCGCCGCCGAACAGGCAGGCCAGCACGGTGATCAGCTTGCGCGGACGCGCCGTCTTGTAGGGATAGGTCGGCTGGCTGATGAGCGCCGCCGGCGAGATGCGCTGCTTGTTCAGGCTGTCCTTGACCCGCGCATCCTCATACTGGGTCGACAACGACTTGTAGGTGTCCTCCGCGATCTGCTGCTCGCGCTGCAGATCGTTGAACTTGCCGCGATTCTCGCGCAGCTCCTTCAGCCGCAGGTCGATCCCGCTGATCTGCTCGGTCAGCACCCGCACCGGCTCGGCATTGCTCTTCGCGTCGGCAGTGGTGCGCAGCAGGTCGGTCTGCAAAGTCTGATAGACGGTATTGGCATTGCTAGCCGACCGGTTGTTGACCTCGCCGCGCCTTGACTTGAGATCGGCCTCAGCCGTGGCGATCCCGGCATTGAGCGATTCCATCGCCGGGCTGTTGGGCGAATAGGTCGCTAGCATCTGGCTCTGCTTGGCCCGCAGGTCCGCCAGGCGCGATTCGGCGTCGTCGACTGAACGGTATTTCTCGCCGCCCGCCGGCTCCGGTTGCGTCGCCGGAACGGTCTTGATCAAACCCTCGATCTCCGTCTGGCGGTGCACCGCCTGGTCCAGATTGGCCTGGGCGGTGCGCAATGCCGTGTCGACGTCGCCGCGCTGCTGCAGCAGGTCCTGCACTTCCTGGTCGAAGTCCGAGATGCGCCACTGCTGCTTGAACTGCTCCGCCGCGTCCTGGGCCTTGGTCAGCCGTTCGCCTGCCGTCTTGACCTCGGCTGCCATGAAGCCGCTCTGCGGGTTCTGGTAGATCTGGGTCTGCTGAGCGACATAGAGGTCGATCAGCTTTTGCAGGATGTCATGCGACAGCTTCTTGTCGGGATGCAGATAGGTGATGTCGATGATGTTGTCCTGGCTGCCGACATCGACCGACAGCTTGTCCATGAAGCGCTTGACCGCCTCGTCCATCGGCGTCCAGCGGGTCGGCGGATCCGCGGCGATGTCGGGATAGACGACGTCGAGCCCGAACGACTCGATCGCCTTCTGTGCCAGGTCGTGGCTGCTCAGCATCGCGGCGTGGGCCTCGACGATCTCATGCCGGTCCGACTGCGACATCTCGGTCACCGGCGATCGCGACAACTCCGGGATCGACCGGTCGCCGAACCGGACGATGAGCTGGGCCTCCGACTGATATTTCGGCGTGGCGATCACCAGATAGGCCAGCCCGGCGAACAGCACGCCGAAGAAGACGCCGAGCACGGCGCGCCTGTGCCGGAACAAGGTGGTCAGCAGGCTGTAAGGCATCCATTGCGGGTTCATCGCTGTCTCCTCAATGGCCCGCCGTGTTGTTGACCACCGGATTGACGTTGTAGGAGAAGCCCCAGCTGACCGGCACGAACTGCTGGACGAACTGGTTCCAATAGACCCACACGTCGTAGATGCCGGTGCGCGGCACATAGACCACGTCATATTGCGCCAGCCGGACGTCCGATTCCGGCTTCTGGCCCTCGATCACCGCCATATAGTCGACCGAGAAGGACTGCGGCACGTCGTTCTGTCCGCGCCGGATCACGAACAGCCGGCTGCGGTCGGCGGAGAGCCTCACGCCGCCGGCCCTGGCGACCGCCTGGCTCACCGTCAGGTTCGGGCCCACGGTGATGAATTCGCCGGGGCTGTTGACCTCGCCGCCGACATAGACCCGGTTCGGCGCGAAGGTATGGACGACGACCGCGATCTGCGGGTGGGTCAGGTTCGACTTGTAGCGATCGCGCAGGTCGGCCGAAATTTCGGTCGGCGTGCGATTATAGGCCGGCACGTCCTCCGCCAGCGCGGTCGAGATCATCCCGTCCGGCCGGACGGTGACCTCGTCGTTGAGCTCCGGGTTCTGGAACAGCTTGACGTCCAGCACGTCGCCGACCTGAACCTTATAGGGCGGCAAGGTTGCTGCCGGTGCGCCGCTGACGGGCGCCGGGATGGCGGGAATCGGTTGCATCGCACTGGTATTGGTACTGCTGCAGGCTGTGAGGTTCGCCCCAGCCAGCGCCAGGCTGACACAGGTGGCGATGATCGAGAAAATGCGGGTCATGGCCGTCTATCCAGTATTATCGTTGGTAGGGTTGGGTCAGGCACGGCGTCTTTATTAGTAGGCGCCTCTGCGTGCGATCACGACGAACACGGTCTTCCACAGCAGCTTGATGTCGGTGCCGAGGGACCAGCTGCGGGCATAATTCTTGTCCATGCGCACCCTGCCGCCATAGTCGACATCGTTGCGGCCGCTGACCTGCCAGACGCCGGTGATGCCCGGGCGGCAGCGCGTATAATCATGGAAGGCGGCGCCATAGCGCGGGACCTCGTCGGTCACGATCGGCCGCGGGCCGACCAGGCTCATTTCACCCCTCACCACGTTGAACAGCTGCGGCAGCTCATCCAGGCTGGTGGTGCGCAGAAACCTGCCGACTGGGGTGATGCGCGGGTCGCATTTCAGCTTTTGGGTTTCGTCCCACTCGGCCTTGGCCTCGGGATCCCGCGCCAGCAGCTCTTCCAGCACCTGGCTGGAGTTCGGCACCATTGTGCGGAATTTCCAGCAGACGAAGCTCTTTCCGTCGGCGCCAAGGCGCCGGTGGCCGAACAGGGCAGGCCCGCCATCGCGCGATGCGAGATAGGCGATCAACAGCAGGAACGGCGACAGGCCGGCGATCAGCAGGGCGCCGAAGAAGAGGTCGAAGGCCCGCTTGGTGGCCTGCCTCGCCGGCGCGATATCGATATTGCTGGCGCGCTCGACCACGCTGCGGTCGACCGCAGCGGCGTGGAGCCGCGACCAGTGACGACCGGGCGATGCATCATAGCCGGAGGCGCGACCGCTGAGGGCTTGCCCGCGAAAATGACTGGCATAGCTGGCTGACTGCATCGATAACCCCTTCGCTTACGGGAGGTGAAAACTGAGACGACCGCTGTCCTGCGCCTGTTGGCGAGGGCACACGGTCGTCTGCACGATGCAATAATAACAACAGACTCAGTCTTCGGAGTGTGGTCGTTCTGTGTTTGTAAAAAGGCCTCAATGGCCAGAACGGCCTGTAAGAATAGATCACAATGTATCAGAGGGAACATTTTCAAATTTGCGGATTCACTTGTGTGACGAGTTGCCGCGTCTTCCCAGGTGAAAAATATGCTCCTAAATACAAGGCCTAAACGATGATCGAAATTAAGGATAATTTTATATATTAAGATTGTTAATTATCGGGAATATTTTTTCTGCTGTAACGTTAATTGAAAATGTGACAAAGCTGTGGTTGGGCGCTATTAATGGACACATAAATGCCGCAACGCACAAAACCCCGTGGGATTTGTACGTGAAAGCGGATAACATCCAAATATGTACCGTTAAATAGGCCTGAGGGATTTCTCTAGCGTCAAGTCGCTGTTGTCGTCTGGCATCGTGGGAAGTGCAAGGCCGTCGGGCCTTGAGTGACCTGCGTTGTTTTGCGGCCTTCAGGCGGCGACAGGACCGGGTTAGTCAAGAGGGAAAGGTTTATATCGGTCGTGCAAACCGTGCGTTATCGATACTCATTACTGTTGCTCGCGGGCGTTGTGGGCGGCTGTCATTCGGGCAAGCCCGATCAGGACAGCGTCGTGCGGACGAACGCATCCGCAGCAACGACCGTTGCGATGGCACCCGAAGCTGTGGCGCCGCACCCAAAAAAACCAAAGGCGCCGTCGGCCGCCGTACTACGGCCGCAAATCGATGATCTAATCGGGTGGAACGAATCGGAGATCAAAACCGTATTCGGCACACCAGCTGTCCAGGAAGACCACGCGCCGACCAAGCAGATGGTCTACCACGCCAAGAAATGCACGATGAACGTAACCCTTTACCCCGAAGTCGAAACCAAGCAATTCCACGTCCTTAATTATGAGGTAAATAGCGATGACGGATCCGCGAAGCGGCAGCAGACATGCGTCGCCGAGTTCTCTTCCCGGCTTCCAGCAAAACCTCTCTCCAAGTAGTTTCATGGTGCGGGGCGAAGCTGGCTCGGAGGCGATCCGGGCGATACTTGTCGATGACGACGATTTCTATCGCGAGGCGATAGCCACCGAGCTCGATTATCTGGGCTTTGCCGTTACCGCCTTCTCTTCGGGCGAACCGATGCTGGCCCATCTGGTGGAGTCCGGCGCGGGCGCCGCCGAGGTGATCGTACTGGATTGGAAGCTGCAGAGCGGGCTCGGGATCGATCTCCTGCCGCTGCTGCATGAGCGCGGCATCCATCTGCCGGTGGTGTTCCTGACGGGCATGCCGGCGGTGGCGTCGGAATATGCCGCGCTCGATCTTGGCGCCGTCGATTTCGTCGACAAGGCGCGCGGAACCGCGATCCTGGCCAAGCGCCTGCGCTTGATCGTCCAGGCCTATCGCGCCCAGCCACAGGCCGATGCCGGCGCGGTCGTCGCGTCCGAACCGGTGGTCTGCGGACGGCTCACCCTCAATATCGACAATGCCCGGGCCTATTGGGACGGCGTCGATGTCGAGCTCACATTGACCGAGTTCAAGATCGTTTTCCTGCTGGCGTCCCGCGCCGGAGAATACGTCACCTATCGTTCCGTCTATGACAGCGTCCGCTACTCGGGGTTCGTGGCGGGCAGTGGCGAAGAGGGGTTCAGAACCAATGTACGCTCCTCCATCAAACGTATCCGCAATAAGTTCCGCGCGCTCGACGACGAGTTCTGCGACATCGAAAACTATCCAGCCTTCGGATACCGTTGGCGCGGAGCCCCGTCCGGAGCCGCATAACCTCCTTCGCCTGCTGCGGCGGACGGCGTCGTCGCTGACGCTGAAATTCGCCGTTCTGGTCGCAATCTTCGTCGTCCTGCCGTTCCTGGTCTATAATCAGTTCGAGAAATCCGACGCGCGGCTCAGGGACCTGGTCACCGCCAGCCTGCGCCATCAAAGCTGGCTGGTCGCGCAGGGCCTTAAGCCCGTCCTGGACCGGCCGGACCGGATGCCGGGCAGCGAGCTTGGCGAGCAGCTCGCCAAATACGACAGCGACGGAACCAAGCTGCAGCTCATGCTGAAGCCTGCCAAGGGCGCGGTCGGGCATTTCTACTATGTCGCCTCGTCCTCGCCGGTACAGGCGGACCAGATTAACGCCGAGCTCACCAGCCTCGACGAACACGGCATTCTCGACCGGCTGTCCAAGAGCTGCGACGCCGACGCGCCGATCGACGTCCAGTATCAGCGGCCCGGCGGCACCGACAAGATCATGAGCTCGCTGGTGCCGCTGCGGACCCGCTGGGGCTGCTGGATATTGGTGTCGTCGCACACCACCGCCGAGTTCCTTTACACTGCGGTCGACCGGCCGCTGTGGCGGACTCCGGAAACCAAGATCGCCGTCAGTTTTTACATCGCCGCCGCGTTGATTGTGATGCTGGTCGTCGCCGGCGTGACCCGCAGCCTCGGTCATTTCCGCCGCGTCGCCGCTGATATCCGGCAAGGCCGCACACGGCATCTCTCCTTTGCCTCGCAGGACATCGCGCCTGAACTCGGCAGCGTCGCGGCTGATTTCGACGCGCTGGCGACAGATCTGCAGAATGTCGCGCGCGACATTCGCCAGTCGGCCGAGGACAATGCCCATTCCTTCAAGGCGCCGGTCGCCACCGTCGAGGCCTCGCTGGAGATGGTCCGTCGCAGCCTTCCGGCCGACGATGCTAGGGCGCTGCGCGCGCTCGAGATTATCGTCGGGTCGATCGACCGGCTGAAGGCGCTGATCTCCGCCTCCCAGCAGCTCGACAACGTCACCGCCGACCTCATCGAGGCGCCGCGTCAGCGCATTGAGCTGGCCCAGGTGGTAAAGGATGTTGCCGGCCGCTTCCAGGACGTGCTGGCCGAACGGCGGATCAAGCTGGTCCAGAACCTGGAGGACAAGGTCTCGGTCGTCGGCAGCACCCAGGTTCTGGATGTCGCTTTCGAGAACATCCTCGACAATGCGATCAGCTTCTCGCCCGAGAATGGGGTCATCACCGTCTCGCTGACGAAATCGTCCCAGGTGTGCGAGCTCAAGATCGACGATCAGGGGCCGGGTATCGATCCCAAGAAGATCGACTGCATCTTCGACCGCTATTTCTCGCTGCGCCCTGTTCCGCAGTGCGACGATGACGATGATGCGCCGCTGCCGCATGCAGGGCTGGGCCTGTGGATCGTGCGCCGCAACATCGAGGCGCTGCGCGGCACGGTGACCGCAGCGAACCTGAAGCCGACCGGCCTCCAGATCAGGATCGTCCTGCCGACCATCCGCAAGTGGCACTAGGGCCCGTGGACAGTAGGATCGCGGGAGGCGACGCGGGTATTTTGCGCGTCGGACAGGAACAAGGTGCGACGCGATGCCAAAGCATCGCGAGCGCCGCAGTGACGCAGCCGACGCGCAAAATACCCACGTCCCTTTGGGTTGCGCAGGGATGGGCATCCGCGGCGTCGCCGCGGTTGCGCGTACGTAAAGTACGCGCGGCCCCTTGCTCCTGGCGTCTGTCCCATCCCTGCGCAACGCCGCCCACGAGCCTACTGTCCACAGGCCCTTTGGGCGTCTTCGTACAATCGACTGTCATATAGCTCGGCTATTCTTGCCCGATCCCATCAACAGGAGATTTACGATGATCCGTAAGGCGAAGGCGGTTTGGCGCGGGACCGGCCGGGACGGGACCGGCGATCTCACGAGCGACTCCGGCGTGTTGTCGCATACGCCCTACAGCTTCAAGACGCGCTTCGAGTCCGAGCCCGGAACCAATCCGGAGGAGCTGATCGCCGCGGCCCATGCCGGCTGCTTCACCATGGCGCTGGCCTTCCAGCTCCAGGGCGCGGGCTTCACCCCGGACGAGCTCGAGACCGAGGCGGCGATCTCGCTGGTTCAGGACAGTTCCGGCTTCACCATTACCAAGTCGGCCCTGACCTTGAAGGCCAGGATCCCGGGCATCGACAAGGCCAGATTCGACGAGCTGGCCGGCAATGCCGAGAAGGGCTGCCCGGTATCCAAGCTCTTGAAGGCCGAGATCACGCTCGACGCGACTCCTCTAGGCCCTAATGATGTGAACGGGGCGGCCCGAGCCGTCCCGCTCCATCAAGGGCCGGAGTTCCGATGCGGACAGCGATGCGGTGGATATTGGCGGCGATCTATGCCGTCGCCGGCACCATCCACCTGTCGATGCCGTCCGTGTTCCTGCCGGTGATGCCTGGCTGGGTGCCGGCGCCAGATCAGGTCATCCTCTTCACCGGCGCCTGCGAGCTGGCCGGCGCCGTCGGCCTCATCGTTCCGCGCACCCGCTGGCTCGCCGGGCTGATGCTCGGCATCTATGCCGTCTGCGTCTTCCCGGTGAACATCAAGCATGCCCTCCATGGCCCGACGGTGTTCGGGCTTTCCAATCCATGGCTCTATCACGCGCCGCGCCTGCTGCTGCAGCCGGTGCTGGTCTGGTGGGCGCTCTATGCCGGTGAGGTCACCGACTGGCCGTTCGGAAAAGCTAGTTTAACGCGGCGATCTGCGCTCTGAGCAAAACGCGCCGTTCGCGGCTGCTGAAGGCATCGCGCCGGTGCATGACTGCGATATTGCCCCACATCACCACGTCGCCCGGCCGCCACGTGTGGGTAATGGCGAAGCGGTCGTGATCGGCGGGGTCCCACAGCGCGTCGAGCAGCGCCCTGCCATCGGCCTCGTCCAGCCCGATCACGGCGCTCTGTCGCCGACGGCCCAGCAGCAGGGACTGCCTGCCCGACAGCGGTTCGGTGATCACCAGCGGATGGTCGACGGTGGCGAAATCCTCAGCGGCGACCCGTTCGGTGCCGGCGCTGGTATAGCGGGAATCGTGCACCAGCCGGCGTTCGCCGATCGAGGCCCGCACAGCCGCGGGCAGCGACTCCAGGCAGGCGGCCATATTCAAGAAATGGGTATTGCCGCCTTCGCTCGGGATTTCCCGGGCGAACAGCACGCAGCCCTCAGGCGGATCGGCGCGATAGGTCATATCGCTATGCCAGGCGAGCTCTCCGGCCCCCAGCCCGCCGATCGGCGCGCCCTTCTCCTCGACATTCGAGACCACGGCGATCTCGGGATAGCCGGGCAGGTTCGATTGCTGCTGGTCGAAAGGCGGCGCCAGGTCCAATCGGCCGAAGCCGCGGGCGAAGTCGAGCAGGGCCTCCGGCGACAGCGACTGGCCGCGGAAGATCAGCACCAGATGCTTGCGCCAGGCGGCGAGGATGTTTGCCCGTACCGCTCCGTCGAGCGGCTGCGACAGGTCGATGCCCGATATCTCGGCGCCGAAGGTCGGTGAAAGCGGGGCGATGGAAAATGCTTCAGTCATGGATAGGGCTCAGTCAGCTGCCAGAACGGTTCTGGATATCGTTGAAGAACAGGTCCTTCCAGTTTTCCGCCTTATGGGTGGTCGATCCGATGCGGTTCATGAAGTCGCTGAACTTGGTGATGTTCTCGGGCGTGGCGGAGTATTGGATGTCTGGATCGCGCAGCAGCTGCGCAATGAAGGGCGCCGGCAGGTCGGAATGCTCGATCTTCAGGAAGATCTTCGCCGTCTCCTCCGGATTCTTCTGGATGAACTCGGTCGCCTCGTCGATCGCCGCGACCACCGCCGCCGAGAGCTTGGGGTTCGCGTCATGGAACTTGCCGGTCATCCACAGCACGCTGAAGGTCGCCGGGCCGGTGATCTCGTACGAGCTCATCACCTTGTGCACGGCCGGGTTCTGCAGCTCCTGATACTGGAAGGGCGGGCTGGTGAAATGGCCGGTGATCTCGGTCTTCGCCGACATCAGGGCGGCCGCGCCGTCCGGATGCGCCATCGACACGGTGAGCGAATCCAGCGCGGTGCGCTTATCGGCGCCCAGCTGCTTTTCCGCCGCCATCTGGAGGATGATCGCCTGGAAGGACGATTTTACCGAGGGCACGGCGATGCGATCGTTCGGGCCGAAGTCTTTCAGCGCGGCGATGGCCGGCTTGTTGCTGTTGAGGAAGGCCGGCTGGGCGTTGAGCGCGGTCAACGCCTTCACCTTTTGTGAGCTATAGGTCTTGTCCCACAGCAGGAGAAAGGGCGGTACGCCGGTACCGGCGATGTCGGCGGAGCCTGACAGGATGGCATCGTTGATCGTCGCCGGGCTGCCCAGCGGCAGGTAGGAGACCTTGACGTCGCCCAGGCCCGCTTCCTTGGCATGCTTCTCGATCAGCTTCTGGTCCTCGGTGACATAGAGCTGGAGATAGCCGAGGCCGAGCTGGCGGGAGATGCGCAGTTCCCGCACTTCCGCTTGCGCAGGATGGCCGATCGCCAGCGCACTGAGCGCGATGAGGGCACCAAATGCCGCTCCGAAGCGTTTGCCTGCGGACACAAGACGATCGATCTTCATATTACCACTCAAGAAATGTAATTAAATTACAATCAGTGTTGACATGCTGTAGAAATAACCACAGCTATTTTCTTTTCAAGCTGTCTGTCATGCAGGTCGAGAGTTGGGCGACATCATCTCAATGAACAAGGTCAAGTCTTTGGAACCTGCGTCGGCGGAAAAGCCCCTCCTTGCGTTGCGGGATGTGACGCTGGCTTACGCCGATGCCGGCCGCCGCGTCGTTGCGGCGCAGGACATCTCGCTGGATGTCGTCGAGGGTGACAGGATCGTTTTGCTGGGGCCTTCCGGCTGCGGCAAGTCGACCCTGCTCAAGGCCATCGGCGGTTTCATCGCACCGGAATCCGGAACCATAGACCTTGCCGGCGCGCCGGTGACCAAGCCCAGTCCCGATGGGATGATGGTGTTCCAGGAGTTCGACCAGCTCCTGCCGTGGAAGACCGTGTTGGGCAATGTGATGTTCCCGATGGTCGCGTCGCGCCGCTTCGACCGCGCGACGGCGCGGGAACGCGCCATGGAAACCATCGGCAGGGTGGGGCTGGAGAAATTCTCCGGCGCCTATCCGCACACGCTGTCGGGCGGGATGAAGCAGCGTGTCGCCATCGCCCGGGCGCTGGCGCTGGAACCGAAGATGCTGCTGATGGACGAGCCGTTCGGCGCACTCGATGCGCTGACCCGGCGGCGCATGCAGCATGAGCTGCTGGCCCTGTGGGAGGAGCTGCGCTTTACCCTGGTCTTCGTGACGCACGGCATCGATGAGGCGATCATCGTCGGCAGCCGCGTCTTCGTGATGAGTTCGCATCCGGGCTCCATCCTTTCGGAGTTCGATGTGCGGGAGTTCGGCGATCACAGCCGCGCCGACCCGGCCTTCGCGCGGCTGGAGGGCGAGATCGAGGATATGCTGCTGGAGCGCAAGCAGCGGGGGCCGGAATATGTCATCTGACTGGTTCCGTTCGGTCGCCTTTCGCCGTGTTCTCGTGATCCTGCTGCTGGCCGCAGCGTGGGAGGGCTATGCACGCTTCCTCGGCGACGATCTGCTGTTCCCTTCACTGTCCCGCACCGTCGCGGCCTTGTTGGAGAGCACCCGCACCGGCGAGCTTCCCAGCCGGCTGCTCAACTCACTGTGGACGCTGGGCATGGGGTATGCCGCCGGTGTGGCGCTCGCCACGCTGCTGACGACCTTGGCGATCTCCACCCGCTTCGGCGCCGACCTGCTGGCGATGCTGACCGCGATGTTCAGTCCTCTGCCGGCGGTGGCGCTGTTGCCGATGGCGATATTGTGGTTCGGTATCGGCCAGCCGGCCATCGTCTTCGTCATCATGTTCTCGGTGCTATGGGCGCTGGCGCTGAATGCCCAGAGCGGCTTCCGCGGCGTCAGCCCGGCGCTTCGCATGACGGGCTACAACCTGTCGCTCACCGGCTGGCGCCATGTCGTTCATATCCTGATCCCGGCCGCTTTTCCCTCGATCCTGGCGGGGCTGAAGATCGGCTGGGCCTTCGCCTGGCGCACCCTCATCGCCGCCGAGCTCGTGTTCGGCGCCAGTTCCCGCTCGGGCGGGCTCGGCTGGTTCATCGCCGAGCATCGCAACGAGCTGGCGATCGACCAGGTCTTCGCCGGCATGCTCGTCGTCATCCTGGTCGGGCTCCTGGTCGAGATCGGCATTTTCCGGACTGTCGAACGATTCACCGTGATACGCTGGGGCATGCAGCGCTAGTCACGGGACCCCGGGAATGCCGATTGAATTCGACGATGCCGATTTGGCGGCTACCCGCAGGGCCAATGATTTCCTCGCCCGCATGCCGCGGCTAAGGCTGCAGAGCGTGCTTCACCGCAATCTGATCCAGGGGCTGATCGCGCTCGGCAACCGGTTCGGGCCGGACCTCGCCGCCCGGGCCGGCGTGGCGACCGAGCAGCGGACGGTCACCGCGCTGGGCCGCATGGCGCGGGTCCGCATCCTGCGCCCGCCCGGGCTGCTCCACGGCATCCATGTCCATATCCATGGCGGCGGCTGGACCATCGGCGACGCGCGGATGGACGATGCGATGAATGCGCGGCTGGCGCTCGGCATCCATGTCGCGGTGGTGTCGGTCGACTATCGGCTGATCCCGGGCTTCGCCTTCACCGACTGCATCGACGATTGCGAGACCGCCGCCCGCTGGGTGCTCGACACGTCGAAGGAAACGTTCGGGGTCGAGCGGATGACGATCGGCGGGGAATCGGCCGGCGGCCATCTCGCCGCCGCGACGATCCTGCGCCTGCGCGACGCCGGCCACCGCTTCGACCGGGTCAAGGGCGCGGCGCTGACCTATGGCTGCTACGACCTGGGCGGCACCGAGATGCGGCGCCGGGCTGGACCGGAGACTTTGCTTCTGCACGGGCCCACCATGTCCCGCATCCTCGACAAGGCGCGCGGCATCCCGGATCAGAACCGCCGCCATCCGTCGGTGTCGCCCCTCTACAACAACCTCGCCGGCCTGCCGCCGGCCCTGTTCGTCGTCGGCACACGCGATCCGCTGCAGGAAGATACAGAGCTGATGTATGCGAAATGGGTGAAGGAATCGCACAATGCCCAGCTCGTCATCGTCCCGGAGGCGGCGCACGGTTTCAACCACCTGGCCAACAGCACCGCGGAAAAGACCAACGCCCATATCGGCCATTGGATCGGGCGGCAGCTGGCGCATTGAGCCGGGGGACTGGATTTTCGCAGCGCAAGCGCCCACAACCCCGCCCATGACGCAATCGTTCCAGCCCGTGGCGCTCCAGATCGGCGACGTGACGGTGCCGGGTAATGTCCTGCTCGCGCCGATGACCGGCGTGACCGACCTGCCGTTCCGCCGGGCCGCCTCACGCCTGGGCGCGCCCTATGTCGCGACCGAGATGGTGGCTTGCGCCGAACTGGCGCGCGGGCGGCCCGACGTCGTGCGCCGCGCCGCGGTGGGGGAGGGGCTGCCGCTGATGGTGGTTCAGCTCGTCGGCCACGATCCGCGCTGGATCGCCGAGGGCGCCAGGATGGCCGAGGCTTCAGGCGCCGATATCGTCGATCTCAATATGGGTTGCCCGGCCAAGGAGGTGACCGGCTGCGCCTCCGGCTCGGCCCTGATGCGCGACCTCGACCAGGCCGAGCGGCTGCTCGATGCCGCCGTCGGCGCCACCAGCCGGCCGGTCACGCTCAAGATGCGGCTGGGCTGGGACGACGCCTCAAGGAACGCGCCCGAGCTGGCAGCCCGGGCCGAGCGGGCCGGGGTCAAGGCGGTGACGGTGCATGGCCGCACCCGCCAGCAATTCTATACCGGCCGCTCCGACTGGGCGGCGATCGCCGCGGTCAGGGCCGCGACCGGCCTGCCGGTGATCGTCAATGGCGACATCGTCGACATCGCCTCGGCGCGCGGGGCAATGGCGGCGTCCGGCGCCGACGGCGTGATGATCGGCAGAGGCGTTTATGGGCGGCCCTGGATCGCGGCGCACCTGCAGGCCGTGCTGGCAGGCGGCGGCGAGATGGAAGAACCCGGGCCCGCCGAGCGTCTTGTCATCGTACTGGAACATTTCCGCGATAGCTTGCGCTTTTACGGTGACGCGCTGGGTCTCAAGATTTTCCGCAAGCATCTCGGCTGGTATGTTGAGACCGCACCGTGGCCAGCCTCGGCGGAGGCGCGGCGGGCGGCGAAAGCGCGGCTTTGCCGTCTCGACCGCCCGGCCGAGATCGAGGCCGCGCTTGGCGCCCTATGGGGCGCTGGCTTGGGGCTGGAATCCTCGACTTTGCGCGCCGCCTGACTATGATAGAGACATGCTCCAACTTATGGCTGCCAACCATGGCTGATCATCCAATGACCTCGCTTTCCGGTCCGCTTCGCCGCTCGCGCGAACGGGGCTTTACCCTCCTCGAGCTGCTTGTCGTCATCGCCATCCTGGGCATGCTGGTCTACATGGTCGCGCCGGCTGCGCTCAGGCAGCTGGGCTCGTCCAAGCAGAAGATCGCTGCGCAATCGGTCGAACGCCTGGTCGGCGTTCTCGATATCTACAAGCTCGATGTCGGCAACTATCCGACCACTGACCAGGGGCTCCAGGCGTTGGTGGCGAAACCCAGCGACGCCACTGGCTGGGCCGGTCCGTATCTGAAGAACGCCAACGCCGTGCCGCTCGACCCGTGGAACCATCCCTATGTCTATCGCAGCCCTTCCAGCCGCGATGGCCATGACTTTGACCTCTGCTCGGCGGGCCCGAACACCCAGAACAGCAGCGCCGGCGGCAACGGGCAGATTTGTAACCAGTGACGGTGAAGGGCGGATTACCGTTAGCGTAATCCGCCGGCCGCGCACGGCGCGGCGTTTGACCGTGAGGTTTGTCGGATTACGTTTCGCTAATCCGACCTACGGCTGCGCTTCCGTATCCCACGCCAATATCCC
>Ga0268266_10000698_pt1 | contig 45298 bp, 33 predicted proteins | sample KBSS13metaG_FD_190356 | JGI IMG/M metagenome (GOLD analysis project Ga0268266, IMG submission 190356) | Switchgrass rhizosphere microbial communities from Kellogg Biological Station, Michigan, USA - KBS S1-3 metaG (SPAdes) (version 2) | ecosystem: Host-associated > Plants > Roots > Rhizosphere...
TGGCATCGGAACTAATGAAAGCGATCTGAAATTGCTGAAATGCTGCCGCCCAGGGCCCCAGGTTTTCGAATGGGGCCTCTCCGTCGAGCCTTATAGTGGGTGGTCCAAAGACAAACTGGAATCGCGCGGTCGGAGTCCTTGCAACGCCGTGCCAGTGGGCCGACGCGAATTGCAAATCGATGAAGAGCTCCTCACCTGCCGGGAATTTGCACTCGACCTACCCAGCAGCGAAAGCAATTTAAAGAAAACGAATCTTCTAGTTATTTGCGATGGCACAGGACGCCTGCACGCTCGTTTCGCGGGTGAATGGAGGGAACTGCAAGACTTCTACGAAATGATCCGAAACCTCACTCCTGAAAACCAGCCGAATGCAACCCAAGGACAAAACTAATGCGATCGTTTTACTCCGAGAACGGTGAGGCCGAGTCCCGCGATGAGGACGACCACTGACGCGACCGCGGGCACGTGGGCTACTTTCTCTTCATTCACAGTCGCTCGCACAGGACCCAGGTGAGCCACTTCTTCCGTCTTGTGGTACGTGAAGTCCGGATGGACGAGTCCCACGATTCCCAGCACAAAGAACACGAGACCCGCAAGCACTAGCACTTTTTTCATGCGGGCAAACTACCACAAACAATTGTTCTACCGTGAGCAAGGTCCCTAGCGCCGGGTTGGCGTGTACCCCCGTGCTTTCCGAAAAGAAAAACGCCCGCACGGTATGGTGCGGGCGGTGAACTTTGCGTTTGCTGCTCTGGAGCTTACGAACGGGCCGCGGCAGCGGCAGCTTTCTTCGCGGCTTTTACCGCGGTCGACGCTTTGCGGCGCCGCTTGGTCTTGGGAGGAGTGGCAGGCGCTTCTCCGATCAATTCCGCGGTCATGATGCTGGTGACGAAGAGCTTTGGTCCGTGATCGTCAAAATCCACCGTGGTCCGTTCATTGTCCGAAGCGGTCACGATTCCCAGCCCATACACATCATGCTTGATTGTCTGGCCTTCTTGCATTGCTTGCACGACTTCCTCCTATGGCCACTCACTCGACTTTATTCACTAAATCCGTTTGCACCTTGCGCTGAATCCCCAAAATCCGATTCCGTATGTTGGGGCGGAACTTTTGTCTTGCTAAGGGTTTGTAAAGCGAACCCTTAAACCCGCAATCCCGCCCCGGCACTGAACTTAGAGGCTCGTGACGTTCTCTGCCTGAAGGCCCTTCGGACCCTTCTTGACTTCGAACTCCACCGCCTGGCCTTCATTGAGGGACTTGTAACCGTCCATCATGATGGCGGAGAAGTGCACGAAAACATCTTCTCCGGTCTGGCGTTGGATGAATCCATAGCCCTTCGAAGCATTGAACCACTTCACTGTTCCTTGTTCCTTCACTGCTTTACCTCTCCTACGTGATCCCGGTGATCCCAAGACCATCGTTCAGTTTGGGTCAGAATTCATAAAGCAGGTGAACTCTGGAACCCGTATTGCGTGCCTCTCTTGGTCCGTGCCCCACGTCTTGCCCGGCTGAGTTCCGGAAAACCCTTTTCGAAGACTCAGGATCCGTAAAAACGAAGCCTGAAACCCTGAATTCCGCTACGCCGCCAGTTCTGACTAGCGCCGTGACACCCCTTTGAGCGAAAAAAAAGACTGCAAAGTTTTGCCTTGCAGCCCTCTGAAACGTTTCAAAAGGTAGTACAAGAGCAACAAACGCTATGTTGTAAAATATCACAAAATGACGGATTTGTCTACCCTGCTCGCGAAGAGCACGGGTTTAACTAACTGATTTTATTAGGTTTATCCTAAAAATGTAGCGGCCGGCTTTATTCAGCGGTATCAGGGAGAATGCTAGCTCCGGCTCCGACGTCCTTTTTCTCCCAGTACTTTTTTACCCAGGCTTCCCAGCTCTTCCCGGCAGCGGTATCGCGGCCTGTAAACGCTAACGCCGCAATTTCCGAATAGGGAATTTTCATCCGGCTACTGCCGTTCTTTGGCAAAATCCGCACAAAAGAAGAACTTAGCGTCGATCCGGCGACACGATCAAAGATATAACCCTCAATTTTGGCACCATCTTTTTGCGTAAGGGTGATATCACCGCGATAGTCGAAAGCCTTTTCGAGTGCTTCACCTAATTCAGCTTCATTGACCAACTCGGGAATCCAGCCCTCGAGACCTTCGCGCTGCCGTCCCGGAGCGACCTCCAGCTGATCCGGATTCTGAAACGTGCCCGGACCAGCGGCTTCGTGGCGGTCAAAATGCGTCGGGATGCTCATGCGCGAGTCTCTTCCATCTGGCTCTTGCCAGTTTCAATTTGGATTAGCGGATTATACGAATGCACTGGGCGCACAGGTTCGTTCAGCATTTCGAAAGCGCCCTGGTCACCGTAGGTTGTGGAAAACGTTGCTTTGATCGTCGCCCACAATCCGCCCATTCCACTGAAGGTGTGGTCCACGGCAGAAGCTTCGTAGCCGCTATGAACCATGCAGTTCGCGCACTTCGGATTGCCGGACTCGGTGCCGTAGTTTTTCCACTCGACGGAGTCCATCAGCTCCTGGAAAGTATCGGCGTAGCCGTCCTGCAGCAAGTAGCAAGGCTTCTGCCAACCAAAAACGTTGTATGTTGGCATCCCCCACGGTGTGCAGGCGTAGTTGCGCCTTCCCATTAACATTTCCAGAAAAAGCGGCGACTGATTGAATCTCCAGGATTTCTTGCGGTTGGACAAAATGGCGCGAAACAGGCGGCGTGTACGCGCTTTTCCGAGAAAATGCTTCTGATCCGGCGCCTTTTCATAAGAATAGCCAGGGGAAAGCATCATGCCTTCGACGCCTAGCTCCATCATTTCGTCGAAAAACGCACGGACGCTCTTGGGGTCGGCGCCGTCGAAAAGCGTTGTGTTGGTGGTGACACGGAAGCCGCGCTTCGCCGCTTCGCGAATGCCTTCGATGGCCTGGTCGTAACCGCCTTCGCGGCAAACAGAAAAGTCGTGATGTTCCTTCTGGCCATCTACGTGAACCGAAAAGGTCAGATACTTGCTGGGCTTAAAAAGATCGAGTTTTTCTTTTAGTAGCAGCGCATTGGTACAGAGATAGATGTACTTTTTGCGTGCGACCAGGCCTTCGACGATTTTGTCGATCTGCGAATGCATCAGCGGTTCGCCGCCAGGGATGGAAACCATTGGCGTGCCGCACTCGTCGGCGGCCTTAAAGCATTCTTCCGGAGAAAGTTCCTGCTTGAGGATGTGAGCGGGATATTGGATTTTTCCGCAGCCTGCACAGGCGAGATTGCAGCGGAACAGCGGTTCCAGCATGAGCACAAACGGATAGCGCTTGCGCCCGGCCAGCTTCTGCTTGATGACGTAGCTGGCGACTGTCCACATCTGCGAAACAGGTACAGGCATTTGGCTCCTAAGCCGGTCTAACGAGCTTCAAATCAATAGGGGAATAGCTCAGGCCCCCAGACGTATCCATTTTACCTGACCGGCCGTGATTTTTGCCGCGGTATTTCGGAGGCAAGTTCTATTGGCTGTGCAGATCTGCATCTCGCATTGGATGCAAGCCGAGTGGTTTCAGTGGCATGCGACGTGCGATCCGTAGAGATGACCCACCAAGACCGCTTCGCCTTGTCAAAGGCTCGACGCTCTGCGGAGGAGTAAAATCGCCCCGTAACCTGTATGAAACGCACAAACCTCAACTCGCTTTTGGAGAATTTTCTGAAATTTGCTGCGGATGCCGCTGTCGCGGAAAGGCAGGGGTACCGCCGGAAATCGCGGACATACGCGGAGCTCGGTGCGGAGGCGAAAAGTTGGAGCGCTTTGCTTGCTGGCCGAGGCATTGGCGCCGGTGATCGCGTTGTCTTGTGGGGAGCAAATTCAGCGGAGTGGGTCGCGGCGTTTTGGGGAGTGATGTTACAGGGAGCAGTTGCCGTGCCCATGGATGCCGGAGCTACGCGCCAGTTTGCAGAACGTACGGCGCGCGAGTCTGGCGCGAAGTTGGTTCTGCGCGACAGCAGTTTGCCGGAGCTGACTTGCGGAGTGGCTTCGCTTGTATTCGGTGAAGATTCCGTAAGGTTGAGGCGCGTGGATAGTCTCTCGCCAAGTCCCGGCCGATTGTCCCGCTCGAGCATGGCGGAGATTTTGTTTACGTCAGGAACGACGGCAGAGCCGCGTGGTGTTGTGCTGACGCACGGAAATTTTCTGGCGAACCTGGAGCCGATCGAGCGCGCGATGCGGCCGTACTTGAAATACGAGCGGTGGCTGCATCCACTGAAATTTGTGTCGCTGGTGCCGCTGAGCCATGTGTTCGGGCAGTTTATGGGATTGTTTGTACCGCAGCTGCTTGGAGCGACCGTCGTTTGGGAAAATTCGGCGAATCCCGCGGACATCTTGCGAACCGTGAAACGTGAGCGAGCGACCGTTTTGATCGCCGTGCCACGAATGCTCGATCTGGTTCGTTCACAGATCGAACGCGAGATTGACCGGCGCGGCTGGAGGAAATGGTTCGACAGAAATTACGAAGCGGCGTCGGGGCAGACCTTTTTACGAAGGGCGTGGAGGTTTCGGCGGATTCACCGGTTGTTTGGAATTCGCTTCTGGGCGTTCATTTGCGGCGGCGCGGCGCTAGGGACAGAGACGGAACTGTTTTTAAAGCGGCTCGGTTTTGCGGTCGTGCAGGGCTACGGAATGACGGAAACCGCGTCGCTGATCAGCCTGAATCATCCCTTCAGCGCAGCGGAGGGATCGGTAGGCAAGATTCTGCCCGGACGCGAATTCAAGCTGGCGGAAGACGGCGAAATTCTGGTGCGCGGCGAAAATGTTTCCTCCGGCTATTGGGAAAAGGGAGAGCTGCGTGGTGCATCAGACGGCGGGTGGCTCAGAACAGGTGATCTGGGCCAGCTCGACGCGAACGGCAACCTGAAGTTCCGTGGGCGCAAGAAAAATGTGATCGTCACGGCGGCGGGTTTGAATATTTATCCCGAGGATTTGGAAAAGGCGCTCAAAAAAGAGTTGGCAATTCGCGACGTCGTTGTGATTCCGGTAGAAAGCAACGGAAACTCCGAAGCTCGGGTGTTCTTGCTCCCGAATAGGGGAGCTTCGGAGGCGCAGATTCAAGCGTCTGTTGTGGCCGCGAATGCTTCGCTTGCGGAATATCAGCAAATTCGAAACTGGTCGGTGTGGCCGGAATTGGATTTTCCGCGGACGCCTACTGGGAAGCCGAGACTAGCGGCGATTGCGGCGCACGCCGGCTTTGTCTCCAGCGCGACTGATAGAGCGAACCGAGGAGCAGTTAACTTAGGGGATCCAATCTCGCGAATCGCGGCAAAAGCTACTCTAGAGTCGCTGTCCTCGCTTGATCGTGTCGAACTGCTTTCCTCATTGGAACAGCGCTACAACATCGAGATTAACGAAGAAGAGTTTTCGCAGGCCAAATCCGCAGAGGATTTGCGAAGGCTGGTCGCGCAATCCACCACGCGCGGCGATGACGGTGGCTCGGAATCGGGCGTGCGCTACCACTATCCGCGATGGGCGCAGAGCGAACCCATACGCTGGCTGCGACTGCTGGTTTATTACCTGCTGGTGTGGCCGGCTACGCAGATTTTGGGCCATCCCCGTATCGTGGGGCGCAAGCATCTGCACGGGGTAAAAGGGCCGGTGATCGTAATTTCGAATCACATTACACGTCGAGCGGACATGGGACTGATTTTGGCGGCGCTACCGGGACGATTTCGTCATCGCCTGGCTCCGGCTATGGGAGGGGAAACGTTGCTGCGGATGCGCAAGCCGCCGCGCGAGTGGTTTTTGCCAAAGCGCTTGGCGTATCAACTGGGCTACTGGCTAGTGACGCTGCTGTTCAATGTTTTCCCATTGCCGCAATTTTCCGGATTCCGGCAGAGTTTTCGTTTCGCAGGTGAATCGGTCGACCGCGGCTACTCGGTGCTGATTTTTCCGGAAGGTGAAGTGAACAATTCAGATGATGGACGCATGGCGGCGTTTCAGTCGGGGATTGGGTTGCTAGCAGAAAACTTGCGTTTGCCAATTGTGCCGATCCGATTGGACGGCGTGTGGCAGATGAAGCAGGAGCACAGGCGGTTGGCACATTTAGACGAGATCACGGTCCATATTGGGAAGCCAATGACGTTTGCCAGTGGAACTCCGCCCGAGCAAATCGCTCGCGAATTGGAAGCAATCGTTCGTTCTCTTTGAGCTGCGGCATAAAGCCGGCTGCTTCATGCAGATTTAGGGCTGGCCGGTTTGGTGGATTCTGGCTATGACGCCGCTGGAGTAACGCGCGACATAAAGTTCGCCGGCCTGGTCTTCGCCGATGGCGGCCAAATCGGTGGCCGCGGTGGTGGTGATGTCGGACCTCGTCCACGTCTGGCCGTTTTGCCGCAGAAACCAAACGCGACCACTGATGAAGTCCCCGAAAACATAGACGCCAGCTAGAGCCGGCATTCTTGTCCCGTGATAGACGTGCCCTCCGATCACCGTTTCGTCGCCCTGTGAGCGGTCGTAGTCGAAGATTGGATCGGTAAGCGTGTTGCCGGTTTGCGCGCAAGCAGTCGAGAACGGATGTGTGCCTTCGCGCAGATTCCAACCCATATTCGCGCCGCCTTGCTGCGGCGTGAGCATGTCCACTTCTTCGTACGCATTTTGGCCAACGTCGCCGATCCAGAGAAATCCGTTAGCGGTGTCGAAGGAGAATCGGAAGGGATTACGCAAACCGTAGAGCCATATTTCGCCGCGCGCATTTTGGCCAACAAAAGGATTGGTGGAGGGAATGGCATAGTTAAGGCCGGGCGAATGCGGCGCGTCTACGTCGATGCGCAGGATTTTTCCGAGAAGCACGTTGATGTTCTGGCCGTTGCACTCAGGATCGCCGCCGCTACCGCCGTCGCCGAGACCGATGTAAAGAAAACCGTCTCTGCCGAATGCCAGGCCGCCGCCTTTGTGATTGGAAAACGGCTGGTTCACCGTGAAAAGAATATTTTCCGTGTTGGCGTCCGCGAAGTTGGGGTCGCTCGAGGAAGTGGTGAATTCGGCAATCACGGATTGAAGCTGGCCGCCGGAGTTTCGTGTGTAGTTCACAAAAAAGCGGCGGTTCTGCGCGTAGGTGGGATGGAAGGCGAGACCGAGCAAGCCGGTTTCGCCGCCACTGGTGAAGCCGGTTCTGCTGCTGACATTGAGAAACGGCGCTGCTACGCGGGTTCCGTCATTTTGGATGATCTGGACGTGGCCGCCCTGTTCGACGACGAAGAGGCGTCCTGTTCCGTCGCCAGGTTGTTGCACGTCGAGCGGGTTGGAAAACCCGTTCGCTATTGGGACCAAATCGAAGGTTGCGGGTCCCGGAGGCGGCATGGGATTGGGTGTTGAGGAATAACTGCCGCCACAACCGTTGACCAGAAGGGCCAAGACGAAAGTCCATCTAGACCGTTTGCCGTAGCTACAAGAGATTTTGCGGAAATTCACCTGGCCCTCCGCGATGGGCCGATTTTGCCGTGTGAAATTGCGAAGGTCTATAGAGTTTCCGCGTTAGTGGAGGAGGATATGTCGGCGTTGTCAGAGGAATGTCTCGTAGTGGCAAATTCTGGCGTGCAATGCGCGGTTCGACGACACGCCACTAGAGTTGCTTGTTCATGAAGATGGTGGCTTGAGGATTCGTGTTGTACTGCTCGCAACGTTGATAGCCGTTCCGTTCATAGAGGCGCGCGGCGGCTCGCATTTCGTCGGTGGTATCCAAGAAGATGCGGCGATAGCCAACGTCTCTTGCGAAGCTTTCGGCTTCAACGAGCAGTCTCTGGGCGATGCCGAGGCCGCGATAGGCCTCGCGAACGTACATTCGCTTGATCTCGGCTGCCTCGTCTTTGTTCATTTCGCGAAGAGCGATGCAGGCAGCGATTTCTGAGCCAACCCACGCCAGCCAGAATCCAGAGGCCGGCCCGAAATATTCCTTACGGAATTCATCGGGGGTTTCACGTGCAACAACGCGCAGGGCTTCATAGTATTCTGCGACGATCGCATAGGCCAAATCAGCTTGGGCTAGGGTTGCCCGCTCGACCCGAACGTCATGAACCGCTCGATCCATGCACGAGAATTAGAACCGAAGACAACACTCAACAAGGCCCAAATTGACTGTCACGGCGCTTGGGGAATTCGCCGAGCGGAGGAAGTTTCGTTCTGTGGCAGAATTAAGGATTGGAGCGGTCGCGTTGCGGCCGCTTTCAAAGGGTAAGAACCAAATGGCACAGCGAACCACTCTCGAAGCCGAACGACCCGCAAAATCCCCAAAGGCGAGCAAACGATCCGCAAACGGGGCGGCGCCGGCGGCGAAGTCTGCATTGACGGTTGAGCGGGCTCGGGTGTTCGAAGCGTTCCGGCGGTGGGGATACCTTGAGGCTTCGCTTGATCCCCTCGGATTTCTGGAGCTGTTGAAGTCGCCGGACCTGGATGGGTTCACCGGAGGAGATGCGGAGGAGGCGCGGCGAATCTATTCCGGAACCATCGGCGCCGACTTCATGCATTTGCTGCAGCCGGAGCGCCGCGAGTGGATTGCGGCGCGGATGGAAAGCACTGCGCCAGAAACCGACCGGCACATGATTTTGTCGCGGCTGGTGCGCGCGGATTTGTTCGAACAGGTGCTGCAGTCGCGGTATTTGGGTACGAAGCGATTCTCGCTGGAAGGTGTGACGTCGCTGATTCCGCTGCTGGACGCGATTCTGGATGCGGCGGGCGAGCACGGAGCGATTCAGTCGTTGATGGCGATGAGTCACCGCGGGCGACTGAACGTGATGGTGCACACGGCGTGCAAGACGCCGCACGAAGTGGTCGCTGGATTCGAAGACGTGGATCCACGAAGCGTGCTCGGCGCGGGCGACGTGAAGTATCACGTCGGCGCAACGGGAACTTACCTGACGGCGCATGGCAAAGAGATCGAGATTCATCTGGTATCGAATCCGAGCCATCTGGAAGCGGTCGATCCCGTTGCCGTAGGGCGCGCGCGCGCGAAGCTAACGCGCTACGCAGGCGGAACGACGAACTTTGATCCGAACAAAGTTGTGCCGATTGTCATGCATGGGGATGCGGCGTTCGCTGGCCAGGGAATTTTTGCGGAAACACTGAATTTCGCTGACCTGCAAGCGTATACGGTGGGCGGCACGATTCACATCATCGTAAATAACCTGATCGGATTTACGACGCGGCCGGTGCAGGAGCATTCTTCCCGGTTTGCGGCGGATTTGGCAAAGCGGCAGAACGTCCCTATTTTTCACGTGAACGCGGAGGATCCGGACGCCGTGGTGCGGATAGGCGAGATTGCTGCCGATTATCGCGCCGCTTTCGGCGGCGATGTGGTCGTGGACCTGATCGGCTATCGACGCCACGGGCATAGCGAGGTGGACGACCCAACAATCACGCAGCCGCGGCTATACGACAAGATCAAGAGCCATCCGCCGCTGTGGAAGCTCTACGCGGAGCGCGTGAAAGTTGACGCGACCAAAACCGTCGAAGCCGTGCGAGCGGAATACGAAGTTGAGCAGAGCAAAGCAGGAAAACTAAAGAAGATTCCACACTTGCGGCAGCTGCCTGACTACTGGTCGGCGTTCCATCGCGGGAAGTTCAAACCGGAGTATGAAGTGGATACCGGCGTTTCTGCTGAGAGGCTTGCGGAGATTACCGACATGCTCGTCTCCGTGCCGGCTGGGTTTCATGTTCACCCAAAGATTGTGAAGCTGCTGGAGCAGCGCGCGGAAATGGGGCACGGGAAGCGTGCGGTGGATTATGGCTTCGCGGAAGCACTGGCATTTGGTTCGTTGTTGCAGGAAGGAACGCCGCTCCGTTTGACGGGACAGGACTCGCAGCGCGGGACGTTCAATCAGCGCCATGCCGTGCTGGTGGATACAGAAAACGAAGAGACGTACGTGCCGCTCGCGGCCATTGCGAAGGAGTCGGAACGGCAACCATTCTGCGAAATCTTTAATTCATCACTCTCGGAAGCGGGATGCTTGGGTTTCGAGTATGGCTTCAGCCGAGATTTTCCCGAAGCGCTGGTTTTGTGGGAAGCGCAGTTCGGCGATTTTGTGAACGGCGCGCAGGTGATCATCGATCAATTCATCAGCGCGGGCGAAGACAAATGGGATTTACCATCGGGCATTGTGATGCTCTTGCCGCACGGCTTTGAAGGGCAGGGGCCAGAGCATTCCAGCGCACGCATTGAACGATTTCTGCAACTGGCCAGCGAAGAAAATATTCAGATTTGCCAGCCCTCGAGCGCTGCGCAGTATTTTCATATGCTGCGGAGACAGGCGCGACGGCCGTGGCGCAAACCACTCGTCGTGTTTACCCCGAAGAGCATGCTGCGTCATCCGGATGCGTCTTCAGGCATCGAAGAGTTTTCGCAGCCGCGGTTTCTACCGATCGTGCCGGACCGCGACGTTACAGACGCGCGACGCATTCTGATCGCGAGCGGCAAAGTAGGTCACGAACTTAAGGCGGAGCGGAGAAAGCGCAAGGATACCAGTACCGCGATCCTGTTCCTGGATCAGCTTTACCCATTGCCGCGGCCGGAGATTGCGGCGGCTCTGGCAGCGCATCCGCACGCGCGCGAAGTCGTCTGGGTACAGGAAGAACCCCGGAATATGGGGCCATTCTTCTATGTGATGCCACGCTTACAGCAGCTGGTGCAGGAACGCGGCCTGAGCTTGCGCTCGGTAAAGCGCTCTTCCAGCGCCAGCCCAGCAACCGGTTCCGCGAAAGCGCATGAGCTGGAGCAGAAAACGCTGCTTTCGCTGGCGTTTACGACCACTTCGGGCGACTAGTTGTGGGCGCACGGAATTGCAAAATGCCGAGTCGATGTGCTTTTGGCAGCCTCCTATATTCACAATCTATTCATAATTGCGTAAAGGCTTCGTTACGAATGGCTTGCACACTATCTTTGTGTTAAGACCCGTTCACGGGACCTCAAATCCGAAAGCTGCCTACCGCACGACGCCTGGCTACGATACACTGCCGCCCAGCCAGCGAGCGGTACGCCCAACGCGCATGAAACGCATCCTGATCATTGAAGACGACCGAGATATTGTGGAACTCGTGCGGTACAACCTGGCCAATGAAGGATTTCAGGTAAACGGCGCGAACGATGGGGCGACCGGCCTCAGCACTCTGAAAAAGTCACCACCTGATTTGCTCCTTCTGGATTTGATGCTGCCAAAGCTTTCCGGCCTGGAAATTTGCCGCGAGATTCGCAAAGACGAATCGCTGAACCGTCTGCCGATCCTGATGCTGACGGCGCGCGGAGACGAAGCAGACCGCGTGGTGGGGCTGGAGATGGGCGCCGACGACTACGTGACCAAGCCCTTTAGTCCGCGGGAACTGATTGCGCGCGTGAAGGCATTGCTACGAAGAGCAGAACCTCCGGCCGATGCTCCGCGAACCATTGATTTGGGAAAGCTGTCGATTGATCCTGCTTCATACCGAGTGAGCTATTCGGGGAAGACGGTGCCTCTAAGTACGCTGGAATTCCGGCTGTTGTATTACCTAGCGTCCCGGCCGAATCGGGTATTCACGCGAGATCAACTGCTCGACGCGGTTTGGGGCACTGACCGCTTTGTGACTCCGCGAAGCGTGGACGTATACGTGCGGCGCTTGCGCGAAAAAATCGAACCGGACCCCGAGAACCCGCTACACTTGAAGACCGTCCGCGGCGCGGGATATTTGTTCGAAACACGTGCGGCGTAACCTCTTCACAAAACTGGCGCTGGTGTTTTTCGCGCTGCTGCTGAGCGTGCTCGCAGCAGTGGATTTCTTCGCCGACCGCGCGCTGCGGCGGGACTACGAACGCACGGGGTTCGAACAGTTGGTTGCGATTGCCCGAATCGCACAGGAAAATCCGCCGCAATTTTCCGCGCTTCCACCGACTGATCCGCAGGAAATTTCCGCGCTGCAAACCTGGGTGCGGCGGCTGGCCGCGAGCGGAACCCGCGTCACCGTCGTGACCGCCGAGGGGCTTGTACTCGCGGACTCACAGTCCGAAACGCAAACGATGGAGAACCACGCCGGGCGGCCCGAAATCATGCAAGCCATGGTGGAAGGAAGCGGCCGTTCGATCCGGCACAGCGCAACGATCAACCGCGAGTTGTTGTACTACGCAGTGCGGCAGCCGTCCGCTGCAGGCAAACCCTTCATCATGCGTTTCGCGCTGCCAGAGGACACAGTTAGTCAGGTGTTAGGCCCATTCCGCAGGAGCCTTTGGCTCTCGTCACTCGTGATTCTGCTCGTGGCGGGTATTGTCATCGTCTTCGTGTCCAGAGGTTTTTCGCAACGTATCGAACGGCTGAATGCTTTTTCGCAGCGTGTCGCTGAAGGAGACTTTCGCCCGCAGACGTCGGACGGGACGGGCGATGCGCTGGACCGGCTCAGCCATTCGCTGAATCAAACTGCAGCGCGGCTCGATCGCACGATTCACACGCTCACCGAAGAGAGAAATCTATCTTCCGCCATCCTCGGCAGCATGGTCGAAGGCGTGTTGGTGGTAAACGGCTCGGAGCGAGTTGTTTTCGCCAACCAGAGTTTCGCAGAAATCCTGGGATTGAAGGTACCACCGCAGCCAGCCAGCGGGCTCGTTGAGGTCGTTCGACAGACGGAATTAATAGAGGCGGCGCGCAAGGTGCTGGCCGGTGAGCCGCGTGTAGAATCGGAAATCGTAACGGGCACACTGAGGCAGCATTTCTTTGCCGCGACGGTGGCGTCCGTGCGAGCGGCGGAGACCAACGGCGCGGTGATCGTGCTGCATGACATTACGGATCTGCGCAAGCTCGAACGTGTGCGGCGTGATTTTGTGGCCAATGTGTCGCACGAATTCCGGACGCCGCTAACGGCTATTCAAGGATTCGCGGAAACGCTTTTGGCGGGTGCCATGAACGACCCGCAAAACCGCGAACGATTTCTGGGAATTATCGTCGAGCATTCGCGGAGACTGGCGCGGCTGACCGAAGACTTGCTCATGCTCTCCAAGATGGACGCCGATCGTCTGGAATTGGAAATGAGGCGGATTCCAGTCGCGCCCTTCGTAGAGAGCTGCATCGAAACGTCCACACCGCGTGCCAATGAGAAAGACTTGAAGCTGCTTGTGAATTTGGCGGAGCGTGTTCCCGATATTGCCGGCGACCGACGGCGTCTGACGGAAGTGCTGCAAAACCTGCTAGACAATGCAATTCAATACACGCCGGCGGGTGGGCAAATCATGGTTAGCGCCAGCCCGAAGAACGGCGAAGTGGTCTTTACCGTGTCGGACACGGGGATTGGCATTCCGCAAGCAGACCAGCCACGGATCTTTGAGCGGTTTTATCGTGTGGACGTGGCCCGGTCGCGCGAGGTGGGTGGCACCGGTCTGGGCCTTTCGATTGCAAAACATCTGGTGGAAAACCACAGTGGCCGCATTTGGGTGGAAAGCGAAGTAGGACGCGGCTCGCAGTTTCACTTTTCTGTGCCGATATTTGATCCCGAACGTTCCTCGCGTAATTCCGCCAACAGCGGACGCCCGAACTGACTTCACCAAAAATTAAAACCACAATCATTCCGCGTTAATGACCCTTGCATACCTTCGAAGTAGGAGTGGAGATAGATTTCCGCTCCTAAAGAGGGCTCTATGAGCACGTCGGCGGGACTCACGGAGACGGTGCTTTACGACACGCTAGTCAACTACCTGGTTTCAATGGCGCGGACTGTTGAGGGAGCCGTGAACCGTGCGCTCGAAGCGATTCTCAGTGTGGATGATCCCAAGGCAGCGGCACTGACAGGTGAAGTATTCCTGCTCGAACCGCGCATCAATGAAATGGAAATTGTCATTGATGAACACGCAATCCGGTTGCTGCGTCGCGGAGCGTTTAGTGACGACGAAATGCGCCTGATCGTAGCGTCGCTAAAAATTACGAACGACCTAGAGCGAATTGGTGACCTCGCCGTCAATTTGGCGGAGCGCGTGACCAGCTTGCGCGAGATGCCTGGCTCGCGCGCCCCGGAGGAATTGGAACCGATGACGCAGGCTGTCAAGGCCATGATGACGAAGAGTCTCGGTGCGCTGATCTTCAAGAATGCAACAATGGCGACGCGAGTTCTGGAAAGCGACGACCTCGTAGACCAGTTTCGCGACAGAATTTTCGAGCAATTGCTGGAGCAAATGACACAGCAGACCGCTCTGGTAGTGCCGAGCATGCAATTCATCTTGGCTACGCGCCACCTGGAGCGCATTGCAGATCACGCCACCAACATCGCGGAAGACATCATTTACTGGGTGCGCGGGCTGGACGTGCGGCATGGCCGCGGGTTGGGAATTTCTCCGCTTCCATCTACGGCCGAAGTAGAGCCTGCCGAGCCTACGGGCGAGGTCACGCAGAATTCACACAGCCTTTATTTGGGAGTGAATCAATTCGCCGATACTCAAGGCGTTTGAACTTCAGTGATCGAACCTACCACGGGGATCATTGCACCCCTGGCGATGATCCCCACCTCCTCTCTTGCTCTACGTGTTGACACGGGAAATCACTGGCGGGCATCCTCTTGACCCGAGCGGCAATCGAATCTAACGTGGAAGTGTCAAACTCTGGCAAATGACCACCGCACAAGCCACGAACCGAGGCATATCTGTCGCCACTTGGCAGGTTCTGGTGTGTTTTCTGCTTGCCGGACTGTTTCTCTACAATCCATTTCTGAACGGCCACCGCGAGCACGGAAACTTGGCTGTGAGCCATCCCGCGAGCCACCGCGCCACGGTGGGTTCGTCTGAGATGGAGCAGTTTCCCCAGCGGGACGGGGTTGTGGCTCCGCTTCCCGACCTGGATGTAGTGCAGCTTTTCGCTGACCTGAGCGCAGAGCCTCCTTCCGCGACTCGGCAAACCGCCGACCACGAAGCAAGCGTGCCTCCGCAGACTGCTGGATTCTCCTCGAGTCTGTGGTTCCGGCCGCCTCCTGCTGTCTAAAAGCAATCCGTCCAATCTGTGAAATAGGTCCCGCTGAAGTGCAATGACCGGGCGGCCAGCTTCGGGCTCTTGAAGAAAAATTCTGCGGGTGTTTGCTTCGGCCCTGGGCCAACTGAATTTCTGTATGCGATTGGAAGAAAAATGACTAGCAAAAAATTGATTGGTGTAGTGGCGGTGCTTCTCGCGATGCTCGCAGGAGCTTGGCGATGGTTCGGACATTCGACTGAAGCGGATGACGCAGATCATGCATCGGCCAGCGAGGCTGTGATTGCCGCCGTAGTGAAAGCGCAGCGCGGCCCAATGGACAACACGCTGACGATCGCGGGCGAGTTCAAACCGTTTCAGGACGTGGACGTCCACGCAAAAGTCGCCGGCTACATTCAAGAGATTTACGTCGATGTCGGCGATCACGTGAAACAGGGTCAGACGCTAGCGGTCCTTGAAGTTCCCGAACTGACGGCACAGCTGAGTGGTGCGGACGCCGCGGTGCGTCGCGCAAAAGAAGACATTCGTCGCGAACAAGGTGACGTGCAACGCGCACAATCGGCGCACGCCGCCGCGCATTCCATGTACGTGAGGCTGAAACAGGCCAGCGAGCAGCAAAAGGGTTTGGTGGCGCAGCAGGAACTTGACGACGCGCAAGCGAAGGATCTTGAGACCGAAGCGCAAGTGTCCAGTGCGCAAGCCGCTCTCTCCGGCGCCGAACAGCAAGTGGAAGTTTCGGTCGCAAACCAGAAGCAGTACAACGCGATGTCAAACTACACACGGATTGTGGCGCCGTTCACGGGCGTAGTGACCGTGCGCTATGCGGACACCGGTTCGCTAGTGGCGGCGGGAACCTCATCGAGCACGCAGGCGATACCCGTGGTGCGCATCGCAGAGGTCTCCAAACTTCGCTTGGTGCTGCCGATTCCCGAATCCATCGCAGGGCAAATTCATCTGGGCGATCCAGTGAAGGTTCGCGTACAGGCGCTGAGCAAAGACATTACGGGAAAAGTGTCGCGCTTTGCCAATTCGCTGGACATGCAGACGCGGACTATGGAAACGGAAATCGATTTCGAGAACCGAAGCGGCGAATTGATGTCCGGCATGTATACCGAGACACAGTTGGTGCTGGCACAGCGGCCGAGCACGTTGAGCGTGCCGCTGGAAGCGGTGACACAAAGCGGAAACAACGCGACGGTGCTCATGGTGACGACACAGAACACAGTCGAAGAACGCAAGATCGTTTTGGGTTTGCAAGGCAAATCGCGAGTGGAAGTTGTATCCGGCCTCAACGAAGGTGACCGAGTAGTCGTCGGAAACCGCAGCCAATTTCGCGACGGAGAAAGAGTGCAACCTAAGGAAGTTGCGCCGAGTGCGTCGGTGGGAGGAGCAAGCTGATGGCCGGCTTCTCCATACGCAATCCGTTTTTCATCATCGTCTGCTGCCTAATTGTCGCGATCGTTGGAACCGTGACGCTCGTGCGCATGCCCGTGGACTTATTTCCACCGATAAATATTCCTGTTGTGGTGGTCGCGACTTTCTATTCGGGGATGCCGCCGCAACAGATTGAAACAAATATTACCAACCCTTTCGAACGGTTTTTCACGCTGGCAAGTGGTGTGGACCACATCGAGTCGCGCTCATTGCCGGGCGTAAGTCTAATCAAGATTTATTTTCAGCCGGGTACCAACTCCGACGCGGACCTGAGCAGCATCTCGAATCTGGCCATGGCGGATCTGCGCCGGCTTCCGCCGGGTACGCTCCCGCCTGTGGTGTTGAAGTTCGATACATCGAGCTTGCCGGTCTGCTTGATCACGCTAAAAGGTCAGGGACTGAATGAAACGGAACTGCACGACCTCGGCCAGTACAACGTGCGCAATCAAATTGCGAACGTTCCAGGAGCTTCCGTTCCCCAACCATTTGGCGGCCGCTATCGCCAAATCATGGTTTATGTGGATCCACTGAAATTGCAGGCGCACCAGCTCAGTCCCATGGACGTGGTTCGACAGATTAACGAAAGCAATCTGATCTTGCCGGCGGGCGACGTAAAGATCGGGCCGTTCGACTACAACCTTTATTCGAACAGCCAGGCGCCGACGCCGGGTTCGATCAATTCGATGCCGTTGAAGACGGTTGGGCAGTCATCGGTGCTGGTCGCCGATGTAGGAAAGGCGGTGGATGCGCAGGCAATTCAAACCAACGTGGTGCGCGTGGATGGTCAGCCGTCGGTGTATCTGCCGATTCTTAAGCAAGGTGGGGACACCAACACCATCGCCGTGGTTGAAGGAATACGAGATGCATTGAAGCACTTGGTCGACATTCCATCGCAACTGAAGACGCGCGTGGTGTTCGACCAATCGGTTTTCGTTCGAACGGCAATATCAAACCTGCTGCGTGAAGGCGGCATCGGTCTGGTGCTAACCGGCCTGATGATACTGCTGTTTCTGGGCAGCATGCGCGCGACTGCCGCGGTGTTTCTCTCGATTCCCTTGTCGGCATTGGCTGCGTTTCTGGCGATCGGCGCCGGCGGCGGCACTGTCAACACCATGGTGCTGGGCGGTTTGGCGCTAGCGTTTTCCCGCCTGATCGATAACTCGGTCATCGTATTGGAAAACATCTTTCGCCATTTGGAAATGGGCGAGTCGCCGGAAGTAGCAGCCGAAAAAGGTGGTAACGAAGTCGCGCTCGCGGTTCTTGCTGCAACGATCGCTACTTCCATTGTTTTCTTTCCGGTAGTTTTTCTCTATGGAGTCAGCCGATTCCTGTTTGTGGCGCTCGCTACTGCAGTCATTTTGTCGCTGTTCGCTTCGTATGTAGTGGCTATGACGGTGGTGCCGCTTTTCTGCGCCAAGCTGATCAAGAAACACCAAGCCGACGAAGAATTGGGCGAAGGCTCGATTGAAGCCCGTATGGGGAAGATATCCAAGAAATTCGACGGACATTTCAATCGGTTGCTGGCGAAGTACGACCGCTCGCTAGCGACGGCCCTACTCAAGCCAGCGGCCACGGTGGTTGGATTGGCCGGCGTTTCGTTGCTGTGCTTTGCTATGTATCCGCTGCTTGGCGTTTCGTTCTTTCCTCGCACCGATCCGGGACAGTTTGTGATCAACCTGAAAGCGCCGACGGGCACGCGTGTTGAATTGACGGAAGACTACGTAAAGAAAATCGAGGACATCGTTCGCGAGGTGGTTCCCAAGGACGAGTTGCAGATCATCGTCGCGAATATCGGCGTAACGACTGACTTCTCGGCCATTTATACGCCCAACTCAGCGCCTCACACGGCATTCGTGCAAGTCAGCTTGAAGGAAGGGCACAAAACAGGAAGTTACGAATACATGAGGCGGGTTCATGACCGCTTATCCAGAGACCTGCCACAAGTCTCTACATATTTCCAATCCGGCGGCCTGGTGGACGCAGTATTGAATCTGGGCTTGCCCGCGCCAATCGATGTGCAAGTCAGCGGCAGCAACATGAAGCAAACCTACGCCGCCGCGGTGCAGATCGCTTCGAAAATCCGCGAACTCAAGGGCGTGAGCGACGTGCTCATCCCGCAGGACATCGACTATCCCGCATTGCAACTAGACGTGGACCGCGAGAAAGCCAGCCAACTCGGACTCTCGCAAAAGGAGATCGTGGACAACGTCATCACTGCGCTGACTTCCAACTCAATGATTGCTCCGAACTATTGGATTGACCCAAAGAGCGGCAACCCATATTTGCTAACCGTGCAGTATCCGGAGAACGCTGTTAACAGCATGACCGATCTGAAGCAGATTCCGTTGCGTGGGCCAAAAATCTCGCAGCCCACTTTTCTGGACAGTGTGGTGAAGGTGAGCACCATCGCGTCGCCAACAGAAGTCGACCACTACCAACTGTTCCGCGTGATCGATCTTTACGTTGCGCCAAAAAAGGAAGATCTCGGCACCATCACCAGCCAAATCGACAACATTTTGAAGGACACGAAGGTACCGGAGGGAGCGCGCGTGACGCTGCGCGGCTCTGTTCAGGGCATGCGAGCTTCCTTCAAAAGTTTTGGCATCGGACTGATTCTTTCCGTCGTTCTGGTATATCTCGTTTTGGTGGCTCAGTTTGCATCGTGGACCGATCCATTCATTATCTTGTTAGCTGTTCCGCCTGGTCTGGCCGGCGTACTACTGTTCCTGCTGGCTACGCACACCACTCTGAACGTCATGTCGCTGATGGGTGTAGTGATGATGGTCGGCATCGTCGTATCAAACAGCATTCTGATCGTCGAGTTCGCGCGCCATCTGCACCACGAGGGCAAGCCGCTCAAGGAAGCGGTGTCAGTCGCATCGCGTTTGCGGTTGCGACCGGTGCTTATGACCTCGCTTGCAACACTGCTTGGCTTGATCCCCATGGCGTTAGGTATCGAAGCAGGCAGCGAACAATACGCACCCCTTGCACGGGCCATCATTGGCGGATTGTTGGTTTCGGTTGTGGTGACCGTCTATCTCGTACCCGCCGCCTACCTCATCGTGCACCGCAAGGAAGAACAGACGAACGAGGAGGCGCACGCCTAATGTCGCTTATGCCCAATCGTCTGAAACTTACTTCGTTCGCCCTATCGCTCTTCGCAGTTTTGCCGATTTGCGCGCAGTCACCGGCGAATCCGACTTCCCCTGCAAGTACAACCACGAACCCGCCGGTGCAAGTTGCTGCGCCGGCGGGCGCCCCTTTGACGAGAAAACAAGCCGAAGCATTAGCGCTGAAAAACAATCCGCAGATCACGGTGGGAAGGTTGCGCGCTCTGGAAGCGGCGCAGTACGTGCGGGAGCAACGTTCGGCTCTCTTGCCGACCGCTTATCTAAGCTTGACGGCTGTCGATGCGAGCGACCGCGCGCGCATTGCGGCCGGAGGGCTGAACAATCCGATCATCTATCCTCGTGCCGCGACGGGTGGCACTGTGAGCCAGCTGATTACGGATTTTGGCCGCACCTCAAATCTTGTCTCTAGCGCAAAATCCGCCGCCAAAGCGGAGGATGAAAACTCCGCCGCGACCACGGCTCAGGTCATCGCGGCCGTGGATCAGGCCTTCTATAGTTCGCTGGAAACGAAGGCGCTGTTGCAGGTCGCCCAGCAGACCGTCGATGCTCGCCAGCTCATCGTGGATAAGATCAGCGCGCTAAACCAAGCCAAGTTGAAATCGGATTTGGACTTGAGCTTCGCGAATGTCGACCTTGCTCGCGCCAAGCTGCTGCAACTGGAAGCGAAAAACAATTACCAGGCATCGCTCGCTGTCCTTTCGGCGATTCTCGGCTACCCGGACCAGCAGAGTTTCGATTTAGTTGAGTCCTCGCGAGAGCCGGAACAACCCGAACCCGACGTCACTCCGCTCATCATGGCGGCCATGCAGCATCGCCCGGAAATCCTGGCGCTGCAGGATCAGGTGGAAGCCGCCGAAAAATTTGGCCACGCGGAACACGATTTGTGGAGACCTACGGTGAGCGCGCTCGGCACAGTCGGTGTGGCGCCAGTCAGAAACGAAAACCTACCCAACTGGTATGGCGCGGTCGGCGTCAATGTGAACATCCCGGTCTTCAACGGGTTTCTGTACAACGCTCGGGCAAAAACCGCTGATATACAGACTGAGGTCGCCAAGCAAAAGCTGATGGACCAACGGAACAACGTCGCGCGTGATGTGCGCACTTCCTGGCAGGACTCACAGCAAGCCTTTGAACGGCTGAGCGTGACGAAGCAGCTTCGCGAACAGGCGAGCCTCGGTCTGAACCTCGCACAATCCCGTTACAATCTCGGGCTTGGTTCTATCGTGGAACTTGGCCAAGCCGAACTGCAAAAGACCGAGGCCGATATCGCCGACACCGACGCGCAATATCAATACCGCCTGACGCGACTGATCCTTGCATATTCGATGGGCGAGCCGAAGTAGGTTTCCTTCCGACCTTGTAGCGCCATAGACCACGCTGCGGCGTTGGCGTTCTGATGAGAACGTTCCCGGGTATCTAGGATTTTCTGCCAGAGCTTTCACATTTGCAGTGCGACTCAATGTCGCGATTTTGTCGGCACCGAATCTCGTCCCGATTTAACTCCAATACCCTCAGCGGGTTCCACTGTAACAATTCCTGTTACCGGATATTCACATTCGATTGACAAGCCCGTAAGAAGAGGACCCTACGTTACCAACCGCTGGGTAAGTTCGCGTACACACCAGGTAATTCCATTTTGCAATTGCAGAAACGGAAGGGTGACCGCTTGCGCGGTCAATAAGAGAGGAAATGAAAAAACTAGCAGCTATCTTACTGTCATTTTTCCTGATGTCAGGGACGGCGTTTGCGGACACACCAAAAGACGGTGACCCGCAACCGGCGGAAAACACCAAGAAGAAGACCACCAAGCCTGCTGCGAAGTCCGCGACGGCCGTTCTCGCCGAGCAGGTGGAAGCACTCCGGCAGACTCTCGAAGCGCAGCAACAGCAGATTCAGCAGCTGAAAGAAGAACTGTCACGCCGTGATGCTCAGATCGGCGACGCGAAGAGCGCAGCCGCTTCTGCGGACGCCAAAGCTGCCGAGGCGAACACGAAAGTCGCCGAGGTGGCGGCCAGCACGGCGGAAGTCAAAACCACGACGACTACTCTGAGCTCTGACGTCGCTGATTTGAAGCTCGGCAGCGACTCGCTAAAAGGCGCTGTGCAAGATACTCAAAAGAAAATCATCGCCGGTGAGTCTCCGTCGTCGATTCATTTCAAGGGAATCACCATTACCCCGGGCGGTTTCTTCGCCGCAGAATCGGTCTATCGCACGCGAGCCGCTAGTGCAGATGACAATACGCCGTTTACGGGGATTCCGTTTCCCGGCAACAGCCTTTCCAGGGTTTCCGAATTCAACTTCAGCGGCCGCCAGACTCGTTTAACCCTACTAGCAGAAGGCAAGCTCGGCGCCGCGAAGCTCCTCGGCTATGTCGAAGTCGACTTCCTCGGCGCGGGCACGACGTCGAATAACCGCCAGAGCAATAGCTACGTTCTTCGTGATCGCCAGGCGTACGCGCAAGCAGCTTTTGACAACGGCTGGTCGATTACTGGCGGTCAGATGTGGAGCTTGGCGACGGAGACCCGCAAGGGCATCCTCAACCGTCAGGAAGCCACGCCGCTGGTCGTCGATCACCAGTACAGCGTTGGGTTTACCTGGGCGCGTCAATACGGCCTGCGCGTTGTGAAAAGCTTCCACGACAAGTTCGCCTTGGGCTTCTCCGTGGAGAATCCGCAAACTACAATCGGTGGCCGCGGATTTTCGACTTTCACGGCTGCCAACGGCACACTCTCGCAGAACTTTTGGTTGAACGCGCCCGGTGCGAGCGGCGGTCTGTTCAACGCGTTTGATCCCACGGGATACACGACGAACAAGGCGCCGGACTTCATTGCTAAGGCTGCTCTTGATCCAGGCTGGGGCCACTACGAGGTTTTCGGCATCGTGAGCGAATTCCGGAACCGCATTTATCCTTGCGCGGTGGTTAGCCCTGCCGCAAGCACCGGAACGCCAGGAACCGCAGGATCCGTTACGCTCGTTGGACCGGCTCTTTCCTGCACGCAAGCGCCTACGGCAACCGCTCCAACAGCCACTGGTGCGTTCAACGATTCGCGAACCGGCGGCGGCGCGGGTGCAAGCGCCCTCGTTCCTCTCGGCAAGAAAGTGGATGCGGGCTTGAAGTTCACTGCCGGCAGCGGCGTCGGCCGTTACGGCTCCGCGCAGTTGCCCGACGCAACGGCTCGTCCCGACGGCACGCTCGCTCTGCTCAAGAGCGCACAGTGGCTCGGCCGAGTTGAGTTCCATCCAAACTCGAAGCTTGATCTGTATGCGTATTTCGGTCAGGAATACGCTGGCCGCGCCGCATACACGGGCTATCAGTCGGTGAGATTTACCACCACGACGTTGACGGGCACGAATCCGGGTGACCCGGTCGGCGTTGCGACGACCATCAACACATCGAACAGCGGAATTGGTGGCTACGGCTCCCCGTTTGCCAACAATTCAGGTTGCTCGAGCGAAGGCACACCCGCTGGAACGGGAACGCCAAGCTCTGGCGGAACTTGCGCGGGCGACATCCGCGCGATCACCGAAGCGTCCCTTGGGTTCTGGCACAAGGTTTATAACGGACCGAAGGGCGGCATGCGGTGGGGCATTCAATACTCCTACCTGACAAAATCTGGTTGGTCAGGTTTGAACAGCATCGCGCCTAAGGCTGTCGACAACATGATCTTCACCTCATTCCGCTACTACATCCCCTGATCGGACAGTAGTTAGCGGTTTCAACCGAGGAGAGGGCGGGCCGAAAGGGCTCCGCCCTTTTCGCTTCTTGGTTTGTCAAAAAACCTTTTTGTCAAAAAACCTTCGCATCAACCATCAAACCTTTCTGTTTCAGCAGGTTGCGGATTCAACCAACTCTGAACGGCTTGTAACAATCCCGTAACAATCAATCCACAAAATTACTGTCTAACGGATGTTCCCCGACCTGGTCTAAAAAATCGCCCGCTCAACGGTGCGATGCGTGTGGAGAGGCACAACATGAAAAGATTTTCAGTTCTAGCGGTGCTCGCAGCTGCGCTAGCAGGAGTGGTGCTTGCGCAAGGCTCGCTGCTCATCAACGGTGCAGGCGCGACATTCCCTTATCCCATCTACTCAAAATGGTTCGATGAGTTTCACAAAGCGAACGGCTCGCAGATCAACTATCAATCCGTCGGTTCTGGCGCGGGAATTAAGCAGGTTACCGAAGGAACAGTGGATTTCGGCGCGTCTGATGGCCCCATGAATGACGAGCAACTCAAGGCGTACAGGACCAAAAATGGAGTCGGCATTCTTCACTTCCCGATGGTGCTGGGCGCCGCAGTTCCGACATACAACGTTCCGGGATTAAGCGCACCGCTCAATTTTACGCCCGACGCTCTCGCCGGAATCTTCCTTGGTCGTATCTCCAAGTGGAACGATCCCGCGATTGCAAACGCGAACAAAGGCGTCAATCTTCCTGCCAACGACATCGTCGTCATTCATCGCTCCGATGGCAGTGGCACGACCTACATTTGGACCGACTATCTTTCCAAGGTCAGCGTGGATTGGAAGGACAAGGTCAGTAAGGGCACTTCCGTAAATTGGCCCGTTGGCCTTGGCGGTAAAGGCAATGAAGGTGTTACCGGACTCATCAAGCAGACCCCGAACGCGATCGGCTACGTGGAATTGATTTATGCGGCGCAGAACAAGATTCCATTCGGCGCCGTGAAGAATTCTGCGGGCGCGTTCGTGAAAGCCGACCTCGCCAGCGTCAGCGAAGCTGCTGCGAGCGCATCGAAAACTATGCCGGACGACTTCCGGGTGTCCATTACCAATGCTCCCGGTAAAAATGCTTACCCGATTTCGAGCTTCACTTGGCTGCTGATACCGGAAAAATTCAAGGATACCGCCAAGCGCGACACCTTGAAGAGCTTCGTAAAGTGGGCAATTACCGACGGGCAAAGCTTTGCAGAGACGCTCTCATATGCCAAGCTGCCCAAGGAAGTTGTCGACAAAGAACTCCAGGCGTTGAACAAGGTCCAGTAAGAGCCGGCGTGGCCACTTCTTCCATTAACGTTCCGAGCGCGAGTCCTGTCGAGGGCTCGCGCTCGTTTCTTTCCAAGCTCAAAAACGGCGACGAAATCGCGCGCCTCGTCACGTTTCTGTTCGCTGCCTCCGTTGTTTTCATCACGATTATCCTCGTCTTCGAGCTATGGACCGGGTCGGCGCTTCCCCGTCACAAATTCGGCCTTCAGTTTTTTGTCACGCGGGTTTGGGATCCTATCGCTGAAGAATTTGGCGCTCTCCCTTTCATCTATGGAACCCTGGTAACGTCGCTGGTCAGCTTGTTTATCGCTGTGCCTTTGGGAATCGGTGCCGCCATTTTTCTCGCCGAACTCGCGCCGCAGAAAATTTCTGACACCCTGCAATTTTTCATTGATCTTCTGGCCGCGGTGCCCAGCGTCATTTACGGTCTGCTCGGCGTGTTCATTGTTATTCCTCTGATGAGGAACTGGGTGCAGCCTTTTCTCAAAAGCACCTTGGGGTTCCTTCCCATTTTTTCTGGACCGGCGTATGGCGTTGGCTTTTTGACCGCGGGCATCGTCATGGCGATTATGGTGATCCCGTACATCATCTCGGTTTCGCGCGAAGTGCTCCTCGCCGTGCCGCGCGACCAGCGCGAAGCCGCTCTCGCTCTTGGCTCTACTCACTGGGAATCCACCTGGAAAGTAGTCGTACCTTTTGCCCGTACCGGCATCATGGGTTCAATCTTCCTTGCTCTGGCTCGCGCTCTTGGCGAGACGATGGCGGTCACCATGGTCATTGGCAATACGCCGACCATCAGCAGCTCGTTGTTTTCTCCGGGATACTCGATTGCCGCCGTCATTGCCAACGAATTCACCGAGGCTACAGGCGATCTGTACCTGCAGGCGCTCATTGAACTCGGCCTGGTGCTCTTTCTTTTGACCTTCATTCTCAATGGCGTGGCGAGATTACTGATACTAGCCACCGCTCGGCGCGGTGGAGGGACAGCACACGCATGAACGCTCGGCTGCGCTGGCGCAAATTGGTTAGCGGCTTCATGCTGGCAATGACGGGCGTGTGCGCTCTCATCGCGGTTTCCGTTCTTTTCTTCATCCTCGGCTACCTGGTCTACAACGGCGGCACTTCTATCAATTGGGATTTCTTCACCAAACTTCCCACACCTGTGGGTGAATCCGGCGGAGGGATGGCGAACGCCATCGTAGGAACTGCCAAGCTCCTTTCATTGGCGGTTTTGATTGGCGTGCCGATTGGATTCTTTGGCGCCATATACCTTGCGGAGTTCAGCGGCAGCACGATGGCCTTCATCGTTCGCTATGCGGCCGATCTGCTGAACGGAGTGCCCTCCATTGTTATCGGGATTTTTGCTTACACGCTGCTCGTTTTGCCGTTCAAGCACTTTTCAACCTTCGCGGGCGGTTTTGCGCTCGGCTTGATGATGATTCCGATTACTCTGCGCAGCACGGAAGAGTTTCTGCGCAGCGTTCCGCGTTCCTTGCGCGAAGGCTCCATGGCTTTGGGCGCCAGCAAGTGGACAACGATCATGAGGGTCATTGTCCCCGCGGCATATCGCGGCATCCTCACTGCGGTTTTATTGGCTCTCGCGCGCGTTGCGGGAGAAACGGCTCCCTTGCTCTTCACGGCTTTTAGCAACCGGTTTTGGAGTCATGGCTGGAACGAGCCGATCGCCTCGTTGCCGGTTATGATCTTCACGTATGCTATAGCGCCTTACGAAGACTGGCATCATCAGGCGTGGGCTGCGGGATTGGTGCTTCTCGGGTTGATTTTGATGGTGAACATCGTCGCGCGGGTTATTTTGTCGCGCGGAGTGTCGGTACCGAGGTCTTGATATGCCAGCTTCAGCGAGGTCTGCTGTGACCGTGAATTTGACACCCACCGGCGTTGCAAGCGCCAGCCGGGAAACCGCAGCGCCGGCGCCCGTGCGCATGAGCATTTCCAAAGTCAACTTTTTCTACGGCACAAAGCAAACGCTCTTCGACGTCAATATGAGCGTCGCCGCCAATCGGGTTACGGCGTTGATCGGGCCGTCAGGCTGCGGAAAATCCACTCTGCTTCGCACTTTCAATCGCATGCACGAGACCGTGCGTAACGTGCGCCTTGAGGGCGAAATCCTCCTTGATGGACAGAACATTCTTTCGCAGGACGTCACTCTGCTTCGCCGCCGCGTCGGTATGGTCTTTCAGCGGCCAAACCCTTTTCCCAAGTCGATCTTCGACAATGTTGCCTACGGCCCCAAAATCAACGGCGCAAAAGAACCGATCGCAGACATCGTCGAGCGCAGCCTCCGCCGCGCCGCGTTGTGGGACGAAGTAAAGGATCAACTTCACAAATCCGCCTACGAGCTTTCCGGCGGACAGCAACAGCGGCTTTGCATCGCGCGCGGTCTGGCCGTCGAACCCGAAGTTCTCCTTCTCGACGAGCCTTGCTCCGCACTCGATCCTATTAGCACCGCGAAAATCGAAGAACTCCTCGTTCAGCTGAAAGATTCCTGCACCATCGCCATCGTGACGCATAACATGCAGCAAGCCGCCCGCGTCAGCGATTTCACCGCCTTCTTATTGGTCGGCCAGTTGGTGGAGTTCAATCCCACGCCGCACCTCTTCACCACGCCAACCGATCCGCGCACTGAGGCGTACATCACCGGCCGTTTCGGATGAGGAAACTATGGAACGTCATTTCGAACGAGATCTGAACGAACTGAAAGAACGGCTGCTCTGGATGGGCAGCCTCGCCGAACGCTCGGTACACCAATCCGTTCACTCTGTACTGGATTCCGATGAGCAACTCGCCAAGCGCGTTCTAGAAGAAGAGAGCGCCATCAATGAATTGCAGCTCGAGATTGACGACCGAGTCGTTCAGCTCCTCGCTTTGCATCAGTTGATGGCCGTGGATCTCCGCTTTGTTCTCGCCGTGTCGCGCATCAATAACGACCTAGAGCGCATCGGCGATCAGGCGGTCAACGTCGCACAGGGCGCGCTTCGCATCCTGCGCCACCCGCGCGTTAAGCCTTACGTCGACTTGCCGCGCATGAGCGAAGTCGCAGAGGAAATGGTTCGCGACGCGCTCAACGCGGTCGTCCGCCGCGACGTCGAGCTGGCCCGCAAAGTCCTTGAAAGCGACGACAAGGTAGATCACTACCGCGACCAGATTTTCCGCGAACTGCTGACTTACATGATGGGCGACTCCAGCGTCGTTTTCCCAGCGTTCGAACTAATCCTCGTCGCGAAAAACCTTGAGCGCATCGGCGACCACGCTACGAATATCGCCGAAGACGTCATCTACATCGTGCAGGGACAGGATGTTCGCCATCCCGCGGTGGACCGCCGCTAGTCCTTAGCTTTTCGCGTTTGCTTGAAGTCGTCGCCGCCATAAGAGCAGCGCTATCGAGCCGGATGCCGCCAGCGCAGAAATCCATCCGCCAATTGCTCGATCCATTGTTCGCGTCAACGTAATTTCGATACGGGATTCTCCCGCCGCCACAGGAATCATCATCTGTGCCGTCCCCGCCGCGTGCTCGATTGGCATGGAATTCCCGTTGACCGTGGCTCGCCACGCCGGATAGTCCACCAACCGGATCGCCACGCGCGCTTTTGTCGCGCTCGTTACGCGCAAAACGCGATGTTCTGCGGTCCACGCATCTGTGAAAATCCGTTTGCTCTTGTCCTCGACGGCGTCGGTCTCGTCGGAAACGAACCACGCTCGCCAATGCTTCTGCGGCAAGTCGGTGTGGTCGTCCCCCTTGGGATCGTACTCATCGGTTCCTTCGAAACCCTCCCCGCTCGCAAGTGAAGCTTGCAGCGTCGGCATGTCTTCCGTATCCCACCAGGTATGCTTCACTAGGTATCGTCCGCAACCCAGAGTGGCTAAGGCCACTGCCGCCAGCGAAATCCATTTCCATTTCCCTTCTGCCGTGGCTGCGGTAAAAAGCATTGAGGATACCGCCAGCACCGACATCCAGCGCCACGGGAATTGCACGAACCGCAGCTCAGGCAGGTAATTCCAAGCGAATGCCGAGACCGGGAGCATCAGCAGCAACACAACTGCCGTCAGAGCAGCAAGCGCCTGCAAACCGCCCGGCCGAACGAGATTCCGCCACCGCCTGCTTCGATAAGCCGCAACCGCGGCGATCGCCGCCCACACCAGCAGCACCACAGAAATGTTCGATGCCACACGATTGAACGCATCGTGCTCCGCATCCGTGGTTGTAGCGTATAGAAAATTCTGAGCAGGTGTCAGCCCACCGACCAGTGCGCCGGAAATATTCACCCACTGCTGTTCATAGATCGCCGGAACGAGGTAGAAACTCGCCAGGCCAAAACCCAGCAGCATCCCCGTCGCGCCCTTCCACAACGGGCGCAGCGAACGCAGCCGTATCGCCGCAAATGCAAAAAGAAAGGCCATGCTATACGTCGTGATCACCGCGGCAGGTGCATTCGAAAGCCAAACCCCGCAAAACGGAACCGAAAAAAGAATGATGCTTTGAAAATTGTCCGTCGCCTTAGTCTCAATTTGAAAACCGCAAAGCCGGAGCGCGCCGAGAAACACCAGCGGAAAAAAAGCCATGGCCAGCAGCTCCGCGAAGTCGCTGCGCGCATACACGATCATCAGCGCGTACGGATTCGCCGCAAAACAAGCGCCACCAAGCGCCGCCGCCCATCGCGAATCTACACTCTTCCGCAACAGTGCAAACGCTGAGATACCAGCAAACGTCTGCACGCACACAACGAAAACCGCCGCCACCGCGCTCCACGGAACGATTGTTCCCAGCAAAGCTCCGAACAGCCACGAAAGCGGGGGATAAAAAATGAATCGCGGCTCGCCAAAGCCGAAGTTCGCCCACTCCATCCAACGCGGAAGCATGATTCCTTGCTTCCACTGCCCCGCCGCATCCAGCCACGAAGCCATATGGAACGCGATGTCATGTCCCGAAGCAGTGCCGAGGAAAAAAAAGGGGCTTACCACCGCCATCGCAGCAAGGAGGGAAACGCCGGCCGCGCCGGCCCATTCTCGCAACACAAACTCAGGCTGGCCGCGCGCCCCAGAACTGGCGAGAGAATTCATGGAGTGTCAAGAATTGTAACCGGAAGAGGGTTCATGTCCGCAGCTAGCTGGCCGCCTTCAGGATGCCTTCATCACCTCTCGCGCGAGATAGATGATTTGGCCGACGTGATGGTACGCATGGCCCGCACAGCGAAGAAAAATGTTGAATCGCTCCTTCGCCTCCGGCTCACGTTCAGCAGAATAAGCGCGCAACCAGCCGGTTGGTTCTTGTCGTCCAATCGTTTCCGTCACCATTGCGATCACACTATCAAACGCGGCCAAAAGTTCGGCCTTGGTTTTTCGTTGGCTTTCGGTGAATTCGCGCTCGCGATCTCGGATATATCCCGTACCCGCCACGCGGGCTCCAATGTAGTAGTTCAGGTTTCCCGTCATGTGCAGTAGCAGATGGCCGATCGAGTTGCCATGTTGAAATGGCTGCTGCCAGAGCTGCTCGTCACTCAGCGGGTCCACCCATCGGTGCGTTTGCTCGTGGACCATTTCATAGTAGGCGCACAAGTCCTCGGCCACGGTCCTCGCAAGATCACTCATGCAAACAAGCCTCGTCCGCTCGCCTAATTCGGCTTCTCGTTCTTGAAGATGGCGCCTTCCTTCATCACAAAAAATACATGCTCTGTCTGCCGGATGTTCTCCACCGGATTTCCTGGCACCGCCACGACGTCGGCTAACTTGCCGGATTCCAGCGTACCGATTTTGTCGGCGAGTCCGAGCAAGTCTGCGTCCGCCGAAGTTCCTGCCTTGAGCGCAGCGATCGGCTTCATACCTAAATCCACCATCTGATGAAACTCTTCCGCGTTGCGCCCATGCGGATAAACGGCCGCGTCGGTGCCTAAGCCGATCTTCACGCCTTTTGCCAGCGCCCGCTGGAACGTTTGATGAATCGCGGCAATCGCCGCCTCCGCCTTTGGCCGAATCGCGGGAGGAATCGCCACACCTTTTTGAATCTGCTCGGTCAATCCCTGCACTGCCATCAGCGTCGGCACATAGTAGGTGCCTTTCTGCTTCATCAAGTTCAGATCCTCTTCGTCCAAGAACGAACCGTGCTCGATCGAATCAATTCCCGCACGAATGGCTCGCTTCGCCCCTTCAGCTCCGTGAGCATGCGCCGCCGTTTTCAGCCGCAAGGCGTGTGCCTCGTCCACCAGCGCGTCCAACTCGGCTTGCGTCAGTTGAGGAGTATCCACTGCATCCGCCAACGACAGCACGCCACCTGTCGCGCACGTCTTGATTACCGTCGCGCCGTACTTGTGCGCCAGCCGCACGGCCCGCCGCGCTTCGTCCGCTCCGTTCACGACGCCATCCTCCGGGCCCGTCTCCTTACCGATCGCGCCTTCGCGAAAGCCTGTTTCGTCACAATGTCCGCCCGTGGCTCCAATCGCATGCACCGCCACCAGCATCCGTGGGCCCGGCACCACGCCTCGATTGATGGCGTTTCGCAGCCCTGCATCCAGGTAATTCGAAGAGCCCACATCACGCACCGTTGTGAATCCCGCCATCAATGTCACGCGAGCGTTCACGCTCGCATCCAGCGCCATCTCCGGTATCGGCTTCTGCAGAGAATCCAGCATTGCCTTCGTGTAATCCTCGCGGTACATCATCGTTAAATGCGTGTGCGCGTCGATGAAGCCCGGCAGCAGCGTTGCGTCTCCGAGATCAATCACTTCGGCGTTCTCAGGCACGTTTGCGCTCGCGCCAACTCCCACAATCTTGCCGTTCTGCACGACCACCATTCCAGGTGTCGTCAGTGAATCGCTTTTCCCATCGAACATTCGCGCCGCTTTCAGCACGTAGGCTTTGCTTGGCTTTTTCTCCTGACTTATCGCTGGAACCACTGCCAACCCGCACACCGCCGCGATCAGCAAAAGCTTTCGCATCATTGGCTCTCCTCGGGATTTATCGCCGAAAATCCGAACGCCCAAAATAGCGTGTCATCGGGAAATGTCAAGCAACCTATAGCCCTCGTTTGCACCTGGTCGCGCCTCGGTTATTCTGAACTCCCTGCGTCTCTCCTGGTTTAGGAGCACTCGTGAACCCCGTCCCCTCTGTTCGCATCCGACAGCTAAACCACAAATTACTTCGCCCCGCGGCTTCCTATGTCTTGTATTGGATGATCGCCAACCGCCGGCTGCGCTACAACTTCGCCTTGGACCGTGCTATTGAACACTGCCATGCACGGTACGCTACATAAGCTCCGAAAACACTGCTCGCAAGTTTCGTGTCGCAGGTTACATCCAAAAGTTCTCTCCAGCATCGATGCCGAGTAAGTCCAAGTTTTGAGCATCGAAGAATCTGAATAATTCATTCCGCGCAGCAGCATAATCTGCTAGTCTCGTCATGTTGTTGTCCAAGAGAAGTAACCTCAGGGAAGCCCACCCCCTAGTCGCTTTTCTCTTTCGGTCTCAAAAAACACCGTTGGATGGTCCGGATTAACCGAGAGGTCCCTATGAATGTGCACTCTGGCGTCAGGCAGCGCGGAAGCGTCCGGCAAAGGATGCTAGGTTCCAAGTTTTCCTTCTTGCCCGAGATTCCGCGTGACTATCTCGCGCGCCGAAAGCTGTTCCGCACGATCTCCAACGTGTTGATGATTGTTCTGTTCAGCCTCGCGATCGCTGGCGTTATCGTGTATACGTCGGACCCCTCGTCGTTTGGGTTCCTCCGACATTGAGGTTGCCAACGCTAACCCACTCTGATTACTGAGTTTTCCTGGTTTCCACACCCCTGAGGAAAATCTTCAAAAAAAGTTTCAACGGGGGCTTGACGCATCGGAAGGATTCTGTATAATTGCAAATGGTTCGGGGGATTCCCAAATCCGCCGGACTGATCAGGGGATTCACGGTCGGGTCTGCAGGGCAATAATCAGATCCTAGAGTGAGGTACCTTACGAGTACGGCCTAGCATTTTGTCGAGCTTCGCGCGGAGCCACTGAAATCTAAAGGTGGCTGTGCCCGGCGCTCGGCGCCGGGTTTCTTATTTTTGGGCCCCTTTTTTCGATTTGAGAAAAATGGGTTTCAGCTTTAAGCGCTGAGTAAACAACTCCCAAGAATCGCGCTGGAAGGCTGGATTGGGCAATCCAATCCGTTAAGTCCCGCCAGACCAGCTCCAGAGATCCTGGGGCATTCCGATGGAATCGGAAGAACACGTTCATTGACAACTGAAAGGCTGGCAATTTCACGCCGACAATCGTGACCTGATTACGGTCAGGCTCGACGCCATGGTGTGGAATATTACAAGTTCTGCTCGAGTTGAGCAGTACTGTGGATGAATTACAAGGCGAATTCATTCAGCAGCGAGATGCGTTTTGGTCTCGCAGTCCGATAGGCGCGGAGTCGAAAGCCTGGGTTCCGGTTTACCCAACCGGAAATTCGGGATGTATGGAACTGCGTACGTCGGTGCGTTTACCTGATAAGAGGTCGACGAGTTGGGTGAGTTTTATGATTAAGCTACTAAGAGCGTACGGTGGATGCCTTGGCGCTAGAAGGCGATGAAGGACGTGGCAAGCTGCGAAAAGCCTCGGGGAGCCGCAAGCAGGCTTTGATCCGGGGATGTCCGAATGGAGAAATCCAACGAGATGAACTCTCGTTACAGCCCGCTGAATACATAGGCGGGTATGAGCTAACTCAGGGAAGTGAACCATCTCAGTACCTGAAGGAAAATAAATCACAGAGATTCCGAAAGTAGCGGCGAGCGAAATCGGAATAGCCCAAACCCAAGTGCTTGCATTTGGGGGTTGTAGGACCGCATAAGTAGAGTTACCAAACCGGTTGCTATGCGAACCTGCTGGAAAGCGGGACCATAGAGTGTGAGAGTCACGTAGCAGAAAGCAAACCGGACTCGAAGCGGTATCCTGAGTACCACCGGACACGTGTAATCCGGTGGGAAACTGGGGAGACCACTCTCCAAGGCTAAATACTCTCTAGCGACCGATAGTGAACCAGTACCGTGAGGGAAAGGCGAAAAGCACCCCTGCTAGGGGAGTGAAATAGAACCTGAAACCGTATGCTTACAAGCAGTCGGAGGGCCATGCATGGACTTCGGTCCATGAAAGCCTGACGGCGTGCCTCTTGCTTAATGAGCCGGCTAGTTATTCTTACGTGCAAGGTTAAGCGCAAGCGAGCCGTAGCGAAAGCGAGTCCGAATAGGGCGACAAGTACGTAGGAATAGACGCGAAGCGGGATGATCTACCCTTGGCCAGGTTGAAGGTCGCTTAACCGCGACTGGAGGACCGAACAGGTGTGAGTTGAAAATCGCTCTGATGAGCTGAGGGTAGGGGTGAAAGGCTAATCAAATTCCGTGATAGCTCGTTCTCCCCGAAATGTCTTTAGGGACAGCCTTGCATGAATTCCCACGGTGGTAGAGCTCTGAATGGACTAGGGACCAACTCAGGTTACCGAATCCAATCAAACTTCGAATGCCGTGGAGAACTGTGCGGGAGTGAGACTACGAGGGATAAGCTTCGTGGTCAAAAGGGAAACAGCCCAGATCGCCAGCTAAGGTCCCTAAGTATGTGCTAAGTGGGAAAGGAAGTGTATTCGCTCGGACAGCCAGGAGGTTGGCTTAGAAGCAGCCATCCTTTAAAGAAAGCGTAACAGCTCACTGGTCAAGCGGATATGCACCAACAATCCAACGGGGCTCAAGCACATCACCGAAGCTGCGAAATGACACTTCTTCGGAAGTGTTTTTGGTAGGGGAGCATTGCGTGGAGTCTGAAGGTAGACCGAGAGGACTACTGAACACTACACAAGAGACCCTGCCGGCATAAGTAGCGATAAACACGATGAGAACTCGTGTCGCCGAAAGTCTAAGGTTTCCTGAGGAAGGTTAATCCGCTCAGGGTTAGGCGGGTCCTAAGGTGAGGCCGAAAGGCGTAGCTGATGGACAACAGGTCAATATTCCTGTCCCGCCTGGTGACGTTTGACGATGGGGTGACGCAGAAGGATAAGAGATCCACCTGATGGATGGTGGTAGGCAAGTGTAAGCCGGTTCCCGTAGGCAAATCCGCGGGGGCATTCAACGGTGAGACTTGACTGGTGGCCTTACGGCCGACAACTCTCCTATTTCACGCTGCCAGGAAAAACCTCTAAGGAGTCAACCAGGTGCCCGTACCACAAACCGACACAGGTAGACGAGGTGAATATCCACAGGCGCTCGAGAGAACGCTTGCTCAGGAACTAGGCACATTAGCCCCGTAACTTCGGGAGAAGGGGTACCGCAGTAGGGTTTATAGCCCGATGCGGTCGCAGTGAATCGCGCTCTGCAACTGTTTAACAAAAACACAGCTCTCTGCAAAGTCGAATACGACGTATAGGGGGTGACACCTGCCCGGTGCCGGAAGGTTAAAGCAAGGGCTCAGTCCGCAAGGACGAAGGCTCGAACTGAAGCCCCGGTGAACGGCGGCCGTAACTATAACGGTCCTAAGGTAGCGAAATTCCTTGTCGGGTAAGTTCCGACCTGCACGAATGGTGGAATGATAGAGCGACTGTCTTGGCAAGCGGCTCGGCGAATTTGTGGTTCCGGTGAAGACGCCGGATGCCCGCATCTAGACGGAAAGACCCCGTGCACCTTAACTGCACTCTGGTCATGAGTAACGGTCCGATCTGCGTAGCATAGGCAGGAGCCTGTGAACCCCGGGTTTTGGCTTGGGGGGAGGCACCAGTGAAATACTGCCCTGATTGAACTGTCGCTCTAACCTACCACCCGTGACGGGTGGGGAGACACGGCCAGACGGGTAGTTTGACTGGGGCGGTCGCCTCCTAAACTGTAACGGAGGCGCTCAAAGATCGGCTCAAGCGGATTGGAAACCCGCTGTGGAGTGCAAGAGCATAAGCCGGTTTGACTGTGAGACCTACAAGTCGAGCAGGAACGAAAGTTGGATCTAGTGATCCGGTGGTCCCGCGTGGAAGGGCCATCGCTCAACGGATAAAAGGTACGCCGGGGATAACAGGCTGATCTAAGCCAAGAGTTCACATCGACGCTTAGGTTTGGCACCTCGATGTCGGCTCATCGCATCCTGGGGCTGTAGAAGGTCCCAAGGGTTAGGCTGTTCGCCTATTAAAGCGGTACGTGAGCTGGGTTCAGAACGTCGCGAGACAGTTCGGTCCCTATCTGGTGTGGGCGCAGGAAACTTGCGAGGAGTTGTCCCTAGTACGAGAGGACCGGGATGAACAGACCCCTTGTGTACGGGCTGTCGCGCCAGCGGCATCGCCCGGTAGCGAAGTCTGGTAGAGATAATTGCTGAATGCATCTAAGCAAGAAGCTCGCCTCAAGATAAGGTTTCCCAAGACCAATAAGGTCTATGAAGGGCAGTCGAAGACTACGACTTTGATAGGCTGGAGGTGGAAGCGTGGCAACACGTGGAGCTGACCAGTACTAATCGCCCGTTCGGCTTAATCATAAAACTTACCCAAACCGTCGATCGCACGCGACTCGGCAAGAGTCGCACTTGAAAAAGTCCGATCGCACGCAAAGGTGGGTTCCCTTGTAACATCAACAGATTGCTCGTCTAGGGCAAACTTGTATGCCAGCCAAATCAGTTGTCTCGAATTTCTTGCGAAACGATTTCGAAGTTGTCGCTCGCTCTGCGGGCGCGAATTACTCGGTTTCCGTTCTTGGATTACTGAAAACTTAGAACTGACAACTGAGAACTTCAAAGAGTTTCCGGTGGTCATATCGCGAGGGTCACACCCGTTCCCATCCCGAACACGGTAGTTAAGCCTCGCTGAGCCGATGATACTGCACGGGTAACTGTGTGGGAACGTAGGTCACCGCCGGGATTAATTTAAAAGCCCCGAGCATCTAACCGATGCCCGGGGCTTTTGCTTTTGAGGCCGGGTTTTGAGCGCAACTCAGACCCGGCCTTTTTTGTACATAGGTGAAATTCAGATCCTTGCTCTTGGCCGACCATTTGAGCGGTGGCCGGAAGCTCGACACTGCTCCCGAATTCAACTAACTTGGCGCGCGCCGTTCGGCATTGTGCAAAACGCGGAGGCTCCACATGTTCTATCGCCGTTCAGCCATAAAAGCTGTTCTTACCGCAGGCATTCTTGCTTTGCTCTTTTCTCAATCAATTCTTGCGCAGGCGAATTCCACTCCGGAAGAACGCGCGCACTGGATCGAACTCACGCGAAAGTTGGAAGCCGACCCGCTGGATAGCCAACTGAATAAAGACGCGGAGATCGCGGTGAAGCGGTTGATTGAAGTGAAGGACATTCACGTAGCCATTTGCGGAGCTGTTTTCTCGGACTTGGGCGCTTCCAAGTACAAATACTCGGGTCAGATCACGCGTCAATACCTGCTCGCAAGCGCAGTGTTTGTAATCCAGAATCCAGACAAGGCCGGCGACGCAGCACTGGCCAATCTCAGTGCAGTGCAAAGCGTGCTCAAGGTATACAACGCAATCCTGCAATCGAAACCCAAGGAACATTCGAAGTCGTTGGATGAATTGGTCAAAGAACAGAACGCGGGCAGTCTGGAATCCAGCATCCACAAGAAGTGTGGTTAGACCTTCAATGCACGGGCGAAGACGGCTTGCCGTGAGCAGTTATGGGAAAGAAGCAGCCTTGTGCGAACGAGCGCGATTGCTGAGTGGATCAGGTGTTTTGCAGCAGAAGCTTGATCCGGGCCTGCTGGGCGTTGCGAACGTGCGTGCGAATGGCAGCTTCCGCAGTACTGGGGTCATGTGATGCAATCGCGCTAACAATGGCGCGATGTTCTTGCAGGGCCGTATCGCGGCGATCGGCGCCCGTGCGCCCAGCGGGCTGCAAAAGAAGCATCGCGGTCTGAATGTATTGCAGCATCTTCAATATGTAGCGGTTATGGGAGCAGTAGTAGATAGCCTCGTGGAAGCGGCGATTGTGGTCCGCGAGCTTTCCCGGATCGCCGATGAGCTGTTCCTCCAGTTCAAGCATATTGCGCAAGGTGGCGATCTCGATCTCAGAGGCGTTGCGGGCAGCCAGCGCCGCAGCGGTGGCTTCGAGCACTTCGCGCACCGCATATAACTCCATCACGCTCTGATAATCGAGTTTGGTCACAACCTTTCCGAGCGCGTTATCCAAAGAAATCAACCCGTCGGTTTCGAGTAAGGCGATTGCTTCGCGCACCGGTGTGCGGCTCATTTTGAGCAGCGCCGCCAATTCGCTCTCGAGCACTCTGTCGCCGGGTTTCAGTTTGCCGGTGGCGATGGCCGAGCGCAGGAGTTCGTAGGCCTGCACGCCGCGCGAGCCTTTGCGGTCCTGAAGCGCGTCCTGTGGTAAGGCGTCAAGAGTGCGCTGGCCTGGTGGAGCGGAGCGAGCGGATCTGCGAGGTTTTTTCGGCATGCTCTTTCTTCTTGGAAAAGTTGTCACAAAACGAGCGTTTCGCGCCGCGAGCAAAGGCTAGCGGCAGGAAAAAAGTATGGCCAAGCATCGAGCCGAATACAAGAACGGCGACAACTCGGCGACAAACATACTACCGTATATAGACGTATACATACGCATACAATGAGTGACAATCGCATCATACCTGCAGCAAGCAAGCAACCGCGCCCAGATGGCCCGGCCGATGCTCGGCGGCTTTACGAGCAGACGCCTCCTGAATCGGCACCCCGGTGGTCTTCGACGCAGCTGCTAATTCAGGTCTTGCATGAGGAGAGCGAAGTGAAGAACGACTACGTCAGGGAGTGGATGAGACGAGCTTTTGCCTATCGAATCGTCCGCAAAGTATTCGGAGCACTGGCGGTGCTGGCGTGTTGCGGCACTGTCCATGCGCAGGCCAACCCGCAGGCCACAGCACAGGAAAGGAGAGCGGAACTCAACCTCCGTAGCACCATCGAGAGCCCCGCGACACCGGAAAGGATTACGCCTCCGGTCGGAAATGTCGCGTATCTGCATGGCCTCGGAGTCGGCACGCAAGGCTATGTCTGCCTGCCAACGGCAAACGGCGGTGTCTCCTGGACGGTCAACAACGCGCGCCCGGAAGCAACATTGTTCACCAAGATCTTCGGAGAAGCCGTCCAGATCATTACCCATTTCCTGAGCCCGGTGGAGAACCCCAACAAAATTGGCCCCAATCCCCCGCGTTTCGGAGATGTGACTTGGCAGAGCTCGTTCGACAGTAGCCGGGTGTGGGCGCAAAAATTCGATTTCATCCACGCCGGAGACGATCTCAGCTGCCCCAATGCCGGCTCGATTGATTGTTTGTTGCTGCAGACCATCGGCACCGATGAGGGACCGACGGGCGGGAAACTGCTCACCAAGACCACCTACATCCAAAGGCTGAACACCAAGGGCGGATCAGCGCCGACGAACAGCTGCCTTAGCCCGAGCGAGATCGGCAAGCAAATTCTCGTGCCATACAGCGCGGACTATTTCTTCTTCCGTGCCGAGTAGTAGGGAACCGGTTTGCTGCTGCAGCGACGCGAGAGACGCACGCGAGGGGACCGGAAAACACTTCGCGTGCGCTTTCGTGAACACGCAGCGCCGCTGCCGAGTTTCAGATTCTAAGTGGGACAAGATTTTCAAATAGAGAAAAGGAAAAAAGGAGAAGGAAGTGCGAAATTCTAGTTTTCAGAAGTTTCTTGCAGTAATGCTAGGGCTGGCGGCTGCCGGTTTTTGCAGCCAAGCGGCCGCACAAGGGCCCCAGGTCGTCGTAAACACAGGTAATCCCGATGGCAAACTCGGCGCGCTGTCCCGGCCCGCTAGTGTGAACAAGGTGGAAACCGAAACGGCCGATGATTTCTTTTTGAATCAGACTACTGTCGTGACGGGAGCCACCATCACCGGCCTGCTCACCAACGGAGCGACGCTGGCCAACCTCAAGAACGTGGAAGTGGAGATTTACCACGTTTTCCCACTGGACTCCGATCAACAGCGAATTCCAGAGGTTCCCAGCCGGACCAATTCTCCCAGCGATCATGAGATTGAATTCGCAACCCGTGCCGCGAACAACGGCTCGCTGCGCGCCCGCGGAACGGTGTTGAACGACGGTTTTACTGTTCTCAACAGCGTGGAAGATAAGATCAATAAGAAACCTGCGAACACCACACACGGCGAAGGCGCAGTCACCGGTCAGGAAGTACAAATCACGATTGCGTTCACGACTCCGATCGCTCTGGGGCCGGGGCGTTATTTCTTCCGGCCTGAGGTATTCGTAGACAACGGCAACTTTCTGTTCCTTTCGGCGCCAAAGCCGATCGTCCCGCCCGGCGTGGCCATACCAGGTGACCTGCAAGCTTGGATTCGCAACGCGAACCTGTCGCCGGATTGGCTGCGCATCGGCACCGACATCATCGGCGCCGATGTCCCCGGCACTACCGCGCCAACCTTTAACATGACGTTCACGCTGAGCGGGATCACCGTCCGGAACGCAGGCTCGCCGGGAGAACCCGACTGCAACGGACAAACCTCCGCGGCATTGAACCAACAGTTTGGCAACCATGCTTCTGCAGCACTGGCGTTGGGCTACCCCAGCGTCCAGGCGCTGACGGAATCTTTCCGTAACGCCTGCAAGGAATAACAACCAATCTACCCCCTCGAGTCACAAGGCAATTGAAACGCGAGGCGATCCGTCGAGGATCGCCTCGTGTTTAACGGCCCAGCAGTTTGTGACGAGCATCTCGGTGCGATCAAAAGTCGCAAAGGAGCGAAGATGAACCAGTGTTTGGTCAGGCGTACCGCGCAGGTGCTTTGTCTTATCGTGCTAGGTAATGCTAGTGCATGCGTGGCGCCGGCGAGCCCGCAGAGCAACGAGACATATGAATTCAACGATGCGCACGTTCATCTGACCAACAACATTCAGGAAGGCCCCAGCATCCGGGAACTTCTCGAAATGATGAGTAACAAGGTCGGGCGCGCAGCCGTGTTCGGCATTCCTTTGCAGCAACAATGGTCGTATGCGGTGGATAGAGATCGCGCTCCGACTTACTACCTCCACTCGGATGCGCCTCTCTACTACTACTCGTTTGTGGATGCGCGCATCGCAGTGGCCTACAAGTCGCTGAGCAAAGAACAGCAGAAGCGATTCGACCCGATGATTACGGGATTCAACCCAGCCGACATGTACGCTGTGGATCACATACGCCGGGCGCTTCAGACCTTTCCCGGAGTGTTCACTGGAATCGGCGAGTTTACGATTCACAAAGAGTTTGTAGCGGGAAAGATTTCCGGAGAAACCGCCAGTTTGCAGAATCCCGCGCTCGATCGCATCCTCAATTTCGCCGAAGAGTCTGGGCTAGTGGTTTTGTTGCACAACGATGTAGACATGCCATTTGCAAATGGCGAGCACGAGCCGGTCTACCTGGACGAGGTGAAAGCTCTTTTCAAGAGACACCGCAACGCCACAATTATCTGGGCGCATATGGGCTTGGGACGGACCGTGGCCCCCACCAAAAATTACTTTGCTCTGATGGATCAGCTCTTGAGTGACCCGGAGCTGTCGAACATCTATGTGGACATCTCCTGGGATCAGGCGGCGAAATATCTGGTAGCCAGCCCGGAAGCGACCAAACAAACCGCCGAATTGATGCGGCGCCACTCGGATCGCTTTCTGTTCGGTACGGACGCTTCTGCGCCGCCCAATCAGGCGGCCTATCTGAAAACCTACGGAGTATACGAGCCCCTCTGGAGCATCCTTGACAGCGAAACGTCTCGAAAGGTTCGGCTAGAAAACTTTGCACGAATCTTTGACAACTCGCGGCGAAAGGTACGCACGTGGGAGAGCCTGCACTCAAAGGACAGTGTGCGAGCGGCTCTGTGAGAAATCAGTGCCGAGCGATAAGAAGCCAGGGGAAGCAACTGCGGCCCGTCTCCATGCACTCGAAATTGCACAGAAGATGATTGCGGAAGCCGCGAAGTCCGGTCACAAAAAGGAGCTGCTGGTTATTGCGGCCCTCGATGCATCGTTTTTACCGGCAGCGATAGGGACGCACTCACGGAATTAGATGAGGCCGCCAAGCCTAAGTACTCCGATTCGAAGCTGGACAAGGAGAAATCCAAAAACTGCGACGAATATCTGTCATCGCTGATCACGGAGTTTGTGCCGGCAATTCGAAACGGCAACCTCCCGGATGGCTCGCCAGTGGTTAATTTTCTTCAGATCAGCACTCTGCCCTTTGGCATTCAATGTCTGTAAGTCTTTTAGAATGAATATTTACAGAGACGTCTCTCCTGTAAGTTCTTCGTCTCCTATACCTACGCCAAGCAGGCGGGGTGGGGGCCCTACTTGTTTTCGGCTCGCAGCATTTCGCAGTTGGCGACGCAGCGAGCGGCCCACATTTGGATTTCCGTTTTTTTCTTCGGGACCTTTTGCGACGCTTCGGGCACCACGATGAGCGACTGAGGACCATCTGCCATGTCGAACGTGCACTCAAACTGCAGCGACTGCACGGCGCGTTGCTGGCAGGAATTTTTCTCCAGAGCGGGCTGCAGCAGTTCCGGTCTTGCGTACAGCTGATTCGCGACGGAAGACGGCAGCATCGCCACCAGCATCGGAACGGGCGCTTTGATCTTGATGCTGACCTGCTCGTTGTCATGGTCGGCCTGGAATCCGCCGTACACCTTCAGAAAGGAAGAGAGTTCGTATTTTTCTTTCACCTGCGTCTGCCACTGGATTTCCGGCTGGATGCAAAAGTCGACGCAAGCCCAGCGGTAATACTGAATGTGGACGTCGTTGGGTGAAGCGAAGTGGCGCGGCACTGGCCCACCGCCCGTGAAGACAGCAGCAATGCCGGCGTTGATCGCGCGATCGGTCTTGTCGTGCCGATCAAGAACAGCACCAAGCCCGGTAAAGACAACCGGATCGAGGCTGGCGCGATCGTCGCGAATAATCAGCGTCATCGGCTCGCCCGGCATGTCGCACACATAAGTAGTGTCGACGACGTGTTCGCGGAAGCAGACCTGGCGCAGCTGAACAGCGGCGCGCGGATTCTGCAGCACAGCGTTCCAGTCGGCTTCCGGCGTCATGAAAATCGTCACCGGCCTTTGCGACTTGATGTCGACGTGGTTGTTGCCACCGCCCGAGCCGGGGTGATACGTCCGGCCCGTGTGGTAGTTGCCGGGATCGAGGCGAACGCTTTCATCGTTGGCAGGCAGCCAGTTGAAAACGCGGTCCTGCGCAAATGCCGAACTGCCGCCCAATAGAAGAAAAAGGAGCCCAAAGAGACCTGGAAGTCTTTGGTATTTCATGGTGATTTCAGTTTGAAGCAGCGAGGAACGGACGAAGTGGGTAAAAGAAAAAATGTCGCAGCAGAGTACCTGTCCCAACGGGCAAGCGAACCATGGCTTTCAAAACGATCGGCTGGCCGCCCGGATTAATCTCGTTCCAGCGCTTGACCGCTCGCGATTCCCGCGATAGCCTCTCGCCTAATTTCAGGCCATTCCCGATTCAAACGAGAGGTGACGTATGGTTTCGCTCACAGCGTTGTGGCTGCCGATTCTGCTTGCCGCGGTGATTGTGTTCATCGCCAGCTCCATCATCCACATGGTGCTGCCGTATCACCGCAGCAACTACAAAAAGCTTCCCGATGAAGACAACATTCGTAAAATCCTCCGCGCCGCGAATCTCACGCCCGGTCTCTATCACACGCCATACTGCACGCACAAAGAGATGAATACTCCGGAAACAAAAGCAAAATTCGCCGAAGGCCCAGTCGCGTTGATGACAGTTTTTTCCAATGGCTCCGTCAACATGGGGAAATTCCTCGGCCAATGGTTGGCGTTTCTTCTCGTCGTCGGAATTGTCGTAGCGTATCTCGCTGCTCACACGCTTCATGCGGGCGCACCTTATCGCCACGTCTTTCGCGTCGTCGGAACGGCTGCATTTCTTGCGTACGGAATCGGCATCATGAGCAACGGGATTTGGAAAGGCCAGCCGTGGAGCGTCGTTGCAAAAGAAGTGTTCGACGGATTGATTTACAGCCTGCTAACTGCGGGAACATTCGGCTGGCTCTGGCCTCGTTGATTTCACTGTTGGCGCAAACCGCGGTTTTCGATTCATCAGCACTTTTTGCCGGAATCAATCTTGGCGGCGCGCCACTGCGCGACGCCGCGTACGCATCGGACAAATTTTCCAGTGAGTACGAAACGATTCGCTACTCGAGGTGGATCTGTTTCAGAACCGCGTGGAATCGCGGTTCGTTCCGCAAGGGGTCGTAAATCGGATCAACTTTGATCGCGTCGATGTTCGCGGTATGTTCGGCGCAAGCTTTTTCGAGCCAGTCCAGAGCTTCTTGCTTTTTGCCTAAGCCGATATTCAGGAGCAGGTAGCTGGAAGGCTCAAGCCGTGCTCTGCGACTCAAATTCAGTGCTTGCTGGAAGGCCCGTTCGGCGTCGCTTTGTTTTCCCCACCGGCCGTAAATGTACGCGCTCATCGGCCAGCCCCACGCCCCGCTCTCGCCAGTCTTCCACCGATCAACAATGTGCAGTGCTTCGGGGAAACGCCCTTCTTCCACGTAGGCGTAAGTAATCATCTGCGCGCGCGGAAAATCGGGATCCATTTCCAGCACCGTGTGAAACTGTTGAATCGCCGGCCCGTACTGGCGCGAGAAATATAGAATTGCGCCGTAGTCCGCGGCGATGATCAGGGACAAGGGATCAAGTTCGCGCGCTTTGCCGATTTCCGCGAACGCTTCATCGAAGCGACCCTGCAGCGCGAGACATTCCGCATACCAATGGTGCGCCGTAGCATAGTTGGGATTCAGTTCGATAGCGCGGCGATATTCCTTCTCGGCGGTAGCCCAGTCCCAATCGTAGTTTTGCGCGACCGCGGCCAGAGAAGTGTGAGCTTCAGCGAGGCCTTCATTGAGCTCAATCGCGCGAAGAGCGGCCGCACGCGCTTTCGGCATAAAAACTTTGGGCGGAATCCAACCGTACGATGCGGAGAGCAGGTACGAATCCGCCAGTCCGGTGTACGCCTGTGCGTACGCCGGCTCCTTGTCGATCGCGCTCTGAAATTCGCGAATGGCCAGTTCGAAACCTTGCTCGGTGCGGCGATTCCAGAAAAAACGGCCCTTTAGATAATGAAGATAAGCCTCGGATTGGTTCGGCGAATTGGATGCCCCGGCTTGGACAGAGCTGGCATGCTTCTGCTCGCCCAGCACCAGGAAAATTGCGTCGGCGGTCTCCACGGCGATTTCTTGTTGAACTTCGTTGAGGCTGTTTGCCCCGCGCTGGTATTCATGTGACCACACCGGAATGCGATCGCTAACCCGTATGAGATCGGCCGTGATGCGGACACTATCCGCGTCGCGCCGCAAGATACCTTTCAGCACGTATTGAGCGCCGAGCTTCTTCCCTACGACCTGAACCTGCTGATCCGAATGTTTGTACTGCATCACGGAAGTGCCCGCGATGACGCTGATCTTGTTGGGGTCCGCCTGGCCGAGCCGCGCAACGATTTCCTCGGTCAGGCCGTCGGTGACAAATTCCTGCGAGGGATCGCCGCTCAGGTTTTCAAACGGCAGCACCGCCATCATGAGATGAGCCGGCGCATTGGCCACAGGGCGTCGCGAGTGGCGCCACCAGTAGCCGCCTAGTACAAGAATCGCCGTGGCAGACAAAGCAAGGACGCTAGTCCACCGGCGTGATACCGGTGATGTCGAGCCAATATTTGCGATTTCGGCTGGCGGCGCGGCCTGTGTCTCAAAGGCTGCCGCTTCTGGAGGGAGACGATGGACCCCGGAGTCCTCAGACGGAGCTCGCTCCACGGCAGTGATGAAGCGATAGCCGATCTTGGGAATGGTTTCGATGTAGCGAGGTTCCT
>Ga0268266_10000699_pt1 | contig 45251 bp, 31 predicted proteins | sample KBSS13metaG_FD_190356 | JGI IMG/M metagenome (GOLD analysis project Ga0268266, IMG submission 190356) | Switchgrass rhizosphere microbial communities from Kellogg Biological Station, Michigan, USA - KBS S1-3 metaG (SPAdes) (version 2) | ecosystem: Host-associated > Plants > Roots > Rhizosphere...
AAGCGCTCTGGGAGGGCGAGGCTCCCGCCGAGCCGCGCAGCGCGTTTGATTGCCCCATTTGCACGGCGCCAGTAGGGTACGCACTCCGTGCGTACCAAAAATTACGCCCCGCAGTCGATTCAATCGCAAATTCCCAATCTCTTGCTCACTTCATGCCATAGCGACGTCACGTATTCGACGCCCTCTTTGTCAGGTTGCGAATATCCGTGCCCTGCTTCCACATGGTAAGCGTTGGCGAACGATCCAGCTTGACGTCGTGCGGCGCCAGCAATTTCAACATAAGCGTCCCAGTGTGCGTTTTGAGAACCGTCGATCTCTGCCAGAACCCAGCGCAAAATGCCCAGCAGATCATCAGCGTTTTCCGCTAAAGGCCCATACATGTGTGGTCGATCGTAAACATCTTTGACGACGTCGACGATGCGAGCCCTGAGTGAAGCGATATCGTGCATTCGGCGCTTCTCCTATCGATGCGAAGTTGGGTCGAAATGGGCAATGGGATGTTGAAACCGCATCTCCGCTCGTCGGGAGCCTCGCCCTCCCTGAACGATTGTTCTCGCTTCGAAGGGAACCGGGCGGCTTGTGTCGGGTTGTTACGTGATGCGTTCTATTTGTCCTTTTCTCTGCGTCCTTTGCGTCCTCTGCGGTTAATTCTCTTTGTTTGATCAGAAGAGGAGATTCAACCGCGGAGGACGCAGAGAGCGCAGAGGAAAGCGCCAAAGGCATTACGAGTTTACGCTGGTGGTTGCACCGTGCGCGCATCGCGGCTCGGCGGGAGCCTCGCCCTCCCAGATCGTTATTTCGCGCTTCGACGTCTTGTGTGACGTTACCGCGCGGCTTCGACTGCTTTGATCAGCTTGTCGAGATCTGCTTCGTTCGTGTACGCGTGGGGGCTGATGCGGACTCGGCCGGCGCGGCAGCCGGTGGCTACTCCGTGGGCGAGGAGTCGCTTGCGGACTTGCATGGAGTCTCGGCCGGCGAGGTCGAACGCGACGATGCCGCTTTTGTGAAGCCCATCGCGGTGACTGTGGACTGTGGCGCCGGCGGCGGTCAGGCGGCGGCAGGCTTCGTCCGTGGTGGCCAGGATGCGCTCGGCCATTTGCTCGCGTGTGTAGCCGAGCAACAGCGCCAGGCTGGCGCCCATGGCGTGCAGGCCGGCCATGTTGTAGCTGCCCCCTTCGTAGCGCGCGGCGGAGTCTTTGACGATCAGCTCGATGTGCGTGAAGTCGTTGGCGTGCTTGACGCTATTCCAGCCGACCGCGAGTGGGCGGAGGAGGTCGAGGTGTTCGCGGCGAACGTACAGCAGCCCGGCGCCTTCGGGGCCTAGCAACCACTTGTGGCTGTCGGCCGCTAAAAAGTCTACGGGCGTGTGGCGGACGTCGAGCGGGAACATGCCGAGCCCCTGGATCGCGTCGACGAACAACAGCGCGCCGCGCGCGTGCGCCAGTTCGGCCAGCGCGTCGAGGTCGTTGCGCCAGCCGTGCGCATAATTGACCCAACTGATGGAGATCATCCGCGTCCGCGCGTCGCAGGCCTTTTGGATATCCGCTAAATCGACACGGCCGTTGTCGGTTTCAACGCGACGGCACTCGACGCCGCGCGAGCCAAGGTTAATCCAGGGATACTGGTTCGACGGAAACTCATCGGCCAGCGTGACAACGTTGTCGCCATCGCGCCAGGGAAAGCCTTCGGCGACCAGATTGATCCCCTCGGTCGTGTTGCGAACCAGGGCGATTTCGGTGGGATCCGCGCCGATCAGTTCTGCGCCGTGGCGGCGGATCGTTTCTAACTTGCCGGCCCAGGCGGGCCAGTTCGTGTCGCCGTTCTCGGTCATGTCGGTGGCCCAGGCCATGAGGACATGACCGAGAACGGCGACGAGTGGCCCGACCGCCGCGTGATCGAAGTAGGCCCATTGCCGCGTGACCGGCATGGCGCGGCGCAGTGCGTCCCAATCTGGAGCGGTGGATGATGCGAGTGTGGTCATGCAGAGTGGAGACGGTTCGAAGGCTTGAGCGCGACCCCCTCTCCCCTTGGGAGAGGGTTGGGGTGAGGGCTACGACGCGAGTTGACGTTTTGTAAGTTAGTTTGATCGAAAGCGGTTCACAGCCCTCATCCGGCTTGCTGACGCAAACCACCTTCTCCCCAGGGGAGAAGGATTTGCTGCGACTCCCTCTCCCGTTGGGAGAGGGCTGGGGAGAGGGCTACGACGCGAGTTGACGTTTTGTAAGTAGTTTGATCGAAAGCGGTTCACAGCCCTCATCCGGTTTGCTGACGCAAACCACCTTCTCCCCTGGGGAGAAGGATTTGATGCGAAGCTTCTGGCGTTTACTTACTCTTCGCGCCAAACTCTGCCGCGAACGCTTTTGGATTCAGATCCTCGCCGGTGGCGAATTTGGTTAGCTCGTTCCAGGGCAGGTTGCGGCCGGGGGCGAAGACGCGGGCCTTCATGAATTCGCCCACGCGCTTGTCGTCTGTATAGAACGCTTGCGAGGGATCGTTCGACTTGAGGACTTCGCGGGCGATTGTGTTGTGGACCTGGCAGGCGAACAACTGGCCCATCATGTAGTTGTGATAGTAAGCCGGGGCCGAGACGATGTGGATCTTGCTGGCGTAATCAGCCGCGTTGCGGCCTGCCGGGCGCTTGATCAATTGATAGCGCTCGACCAGGTCCCACCACAATTTGTTGAGATCTTGCGTGGGGTCGGCGTACATGCCCTGCTCGAAGCGCAACATCACCTGGCACCAGCGCGAGAAAATCAGCAGTTGATTGCGCCGCATCTTCATGCCGGTCTCGGTGTATTTGGCCGGATCAGGCACGTTGACGCCCATCTTGATCAGCCAGTCGCCGTTTTTGCTGAACCGCTCGAACATCATCGCTACGCCTTCGGTGCAGAGGATGTGCGCGTCGGTTCGCAGCACATACGGCACGCTTTGCGGGATGTTTTTGCTGCTGTAGACACTGTGGCCCAGCTCGTGCAGCATCGTGCCCATCCAATATTCGTTGGGCACAATGTTGGCCAGCACGCGGACGTCTCCCTCGCGATTGATATCCGTGCAGAACGCGTGCGGGCTTTTGCCTGGCTTCTCGTAGAGGTCGCTGCGGGCGATCACGTCGTCGATCGGCAGGCCAATCGCGGCGTAAAACTTTTTGCAGATCGCCAGCGTGTCAGCCGTGGCAAAGGGGCTGTCGAGGCTAACGTCAAAGATCGCGGGACTCTCTTGAAAGAACGGATCGTGATAGTGCCACGGCCGCAGCTCATCGACCGTGATGCCGTAGTTCAATGAGAGCTTGGCGTCGATCTCGCGCTTGGCTTCGGCAAATGGTTCGCGCGTCAAGTCGTCGAGCTGGTCGAACAGCTTGAGCACCTGGGCCTGGTCTTGCTCGTTCAATTGCAACTGCATCGCGTGATAATCTTTGAAGCCGAGCTTCCGGGCGGCCTCGTTGCGCAACAGCACAAGTTGTTTTAGATTCGCTTCGACCGAGGCGCCGACCCCTTTGCTCGATTCCCAGACGGCTTGCCGCTCTTTGCTGTCCTTCGAATCTTTGAGGATCTTGCGGACTTCGCTATCGGCGAGTTGCTTATCGCCCACCTTGGCGCGATAGACGTTGAACGACTTTTCGATTTCGTTGGCCGTGGTCGTGATCCGCGCCAGCAGGGCCGGGTCGACCTGCTTCTCCAAGTACATCAGGTAGAGAATGTCGATTTGCCGCTTGATGATGGGCGTGGCGATCGCTGCGTCGTGGATGGTTTTCAGTTCGGCGAAGCTCCGCGGGTTGCTCAGCGCCGCATCGAGTTTATTCTGCGCTTCGACCTTGGCGGCGAAGTCGGCGTCTTTGCCCGAGGTGTTGGCGTTCCACCAGGCGACTGCCGTGGCGATCTCGAGCGGGCGGACCTGCTCTTCGTGCGTTTTGATGAACGATTCGGCGCGGCTGTCGTTGTCGGCGGCCGCAGCGACCGGGCTGGCGAGGCTGTGCATCGCAATAGCTCCTGCAAAGAACCAAAAGGCAACGACCGTGTGGCAGCGGCGCGCTTGCGCGCTGGCGCTGGACGAATGCGCATGCGCGCTGGATGGGCGTTTCATCACGCAATTCCTTTTCCAGAAGTGAGCCCCCGAACCAACCGCTGCTCTGGCGGCGCCTGAACAGGCATACAGAATCTCAGACGCCGCTTAGGGTAACGCTTTCAGAGGTGAATTCCAAGCGGGCGAGGGGGGGAATGCGACACGGACATGCATCGCGATTTGAGGCCTGCATGGCCGATTGACGGGAGTGCGAGGCTCCCGCCGAGCAATGAAGCGCGTTGGATAACGCTTCAAAGAAGAAGTGTCACGCGGAGGCGCGGAGAACGCGGGGAATGATGCCTGCCATTCGTAGAGAGTCGATTCAATTCGTCGTTCGTGGCGTTGCCAATGACGGCGCATCACGCGAGTTTACTTGAATTGTCTTCCTCTGCGTCCCACTGCGCTCTCTGCGGTTTACCTTCTTCTTGCTTTTGGCAGGTTAGACGAAGAAAGGGTGACCGCGGAGGACGCAGAGAGCGCAGAGGACGAAGATAGAATGCAGGTGGTCGACGCGCGTCGTGGGGAAAGCGGCGCGCGGATCGGCGGGAGGAAGAAGCTCCTGCTGAGCCGAGCGGCTCGCTCGTCGTTGCCCTGGAGCATGACCTCCGCGTCTCGGCGTCTCGGCGGTTTTTACTCTTCGTCATTTCTGTTGGATCGGGAAAGACGAGTACGAACCGCGGAGGCGCGAAGACGCAGAGAAGAAAGGTAAGTGACTAGTCGGATCGATAGTGGCGCCGAAAGCGGCGCGCGGCTCGGCGGGAGCCTCGCCCTCCCTGTGGCGTTTGCACTCGCTTCTGAAGAACCGGAGGGCTTGCGCCCTGCCGCTAACGAGGATGCTGCGCCTACTTGCTTAGCGCTGCGCGTAGGCCGGGGATTTCGTCGACTCCGACTGGGACCGTGATATTCGATCCTTGGAACGAATTGCCGATCGGCTCGGCGCGGCCGCCCAGGTATTGGGCCAGGAAGATTTCGCTAACGGCTTGCATCGAGAGTCGATTCTCGGGCCGGGCGAAGCCGTGTCCTTCGTCGGTGTAGAGCGCGTAGATCACCGGGATCTTGTGCGAGCGCATCGCCTCGACGATCTGGTCCGCTTCGCTCTTCTTCACGCGCGGGTCGTTCGCGCCCTGCGCGATCAACAGCGGCTTCGTGATTTTCTCGACGTAAGTTAGCGGCGAACGCTCGTTGAGGAACTTCTTGCCGTCGTCGGTCGTGAAGTCGCCGACGCGATCTTTGAACATCTGGATCTCGGTCTGCCAATAGGCCGGAATGGTTTGCAGCAGCGAAACAATGTGCGACGGGCCAACGATATCAATGCCGCAGGCAAAGACGTCGGGCGTGAACGTCAGCCCTACCAGTGTGGCGTACCCGCCGTAGCTGCCGCCGGTGATGGCGATTCGTTTGGGATCGGCGATTTTCTTTTGCGTGGCCCACTCGACAGCGTCGAGCAGGTCGTCATGCATTTTGCCGGCCCATTCCTTATTGCCGGCGTTGACGAAGCTCTTGCCCAGGCCTGTCGATCCGCGGAAGTTGACGCTCAGCACGGCGTAACCGCGGTTGGCCCACAATTGATGCTCGGGGTCAAAGCCCCACTCGTCGCGGGCCCATGGTCCGCCATGCACGTTCAGCACCAGCGGCAAGGGTTGCGAAGGGACGCCGTCGTCGTCCGTGTCGGTTCCCTTGGGAAGGGACAGATAACAAACCAGTTCCAGCCCGTCGCGCGCTTTGACGATTACGTCTTGCATTTTGACCAGCGGCAGGCCGGCAAGTTCTGGACGGTTATCGAACAGAAACGTGGCCTTCTTCGCGTCTCGATCATAGAGGTAATAACGGACCGGGCCGTTGTCGCTGAGGTAGGCGACGATCCACAGTTTGTCGTCGAGCGTGCGGCTGGGGACTTCGATCTCGCCACGCTGCACCGTGCGCAGGTAGTCCATGTCGGGCTGGATCGCCGGATCAAGGATCTTCCATTCTTTGCGCGAGTAGTTGAACGCCACAGCCTGGATGGTGCTCTCGGTCGGGTGGCTCATCACGCCGTCGACGTCGCTCTTGGCGTTTTCGGCGATCGTGGTTTGCTTGCCGGTCTTCAGATCAATGGCCGTTAGCGCGCCGGTGTCTCGCTCGCGACTATCAATGAAGTAGAGAATCTGGCCAGTTTTGTCGAAGCCGGCAAAGCTGGTGGTGGCGGTGTCTAGCATCGGAATCTTGACGAAGTCTTCCCAGCCGCCCGAACCGTCTGGCTTGAGAATTTGCTTACCACCGTCTGGAGTGGAAAGCTCGGCGAAGCGAACTTGCAGGTCGTCGTCGACCAGATAGCCGCTGAAGCCTTGCTTGTTTTGCTCGACCAGCTTGCGATCGCCGGTGACGATGTTCACGCGGTAGATGTCGTGCAGCTCGGCCACGCGATCGTTCAGGCCGATCAGCATTTCGTTCGGCACGCGGTGGCTGACCCCTTGGATCTGGGCGTTGACCTTGGGTAGCGGAGTTAGGTCTTTCACATCGCCGGTGTTGATATCGGCGGCGAAGACGTGCCAGTCCTCGTCTCCTTTGGTGTCTTGCACATAGAGAATGTGCCCGTTGGTATAGGCCCAAAAGTAGGCGGGGACGCCGCGTTCTTTTTCTTTGGTGACCGGCTTGGCTCCGGCGATGTTGTCTCGATCGGCCACCCACACGTTCATCACGCCGTCGACCGGGGCGACATACGCGATCTTTTTGCCATCAGGGCTGAGCCGGGCGCTGCTCTTGTCTGGATTGCCGAACAGCTTTTCGCGCGGGATCAGAGGCACGTCTGCCAGATACGCGGGAACAGGGCGCGCCGACAGATCGGCCGGCTGCGGCCCTGTTAAAGCGGGGCCGGTTGGCGCCGTTGCATCCGCCGGCGCTTTGGCGGGAATCGGATCAATCGCCACTTCTTCGGCTGGTGGCGGGGCCGACTCGACGACCACGGCCTTCGACGGCGTTTTCTTCTCGGCCGCCGGATTGCAGCCTGTTTGAGATAGCAGCGCAACGCAAGGAAATACCAATAGCAGGCGAGTCGTGGCGTACATCGTCGGTCCTCCAACGTCTTTGCGCTAGCGCCATCTTTGCTGCGCGGTGCAGATTCTTCGAGACGTGCAACGCGCAGAATAGCGGATTCGTGTAGGGATCGCCAAGACCGCAAACGCCGCAGCGCTGCGGCGTGGGGTAAGTGAGTAGTTTTTGGCGACGAGTCGTAACCGTGACGAACGTTCAGTAAGCACTCGCCTGATCGAGCTTCGCCACCTCGTCCTGGCTCAGAGTAAGCTGGGCCGCCTTGGCCAGCTCGGCCAACTGCTCGACGCTGGTGGCGCTCGCGATCGGCGCGGTGACGCTCGGGCGCTCGATCAGCCAGGCCAGGGCGATGACCGCCGGCACGGTGTGCTGCGCCGCGGCGACTTCATCGAGTGCTTGCAGGATGCGAAAACCACGGTCGTTGAGGTAGCGCTTGCCGATGGTTGCGCCGCGAGCGCTTTTGCCCAGGTCCTGCTCGGAGCGATACTTCCCACTCAAGAAACCGCTGGCCAGCGAGTAGTAGCTGATCACACCGACGTTCTCTGCGAGGCAGAGTGGTTCCAACGCTTCTTCAAAACCTTGTCGGTCGTACAAGTTGTATTCCGGTTGCAGCGAGATATAGGTGGGCAGATGCGCTTGGCGGCTGACCGTGAGCGCTTCTTTCAATCGCGCGGCGTTGTAATTCGAGGCCCCGATCGCACGGACCTTGCCTTGTTTGATGAGGGTGTCATAGGCTGAGAGCGTTTCGTCCAGCGGGGTCTCGGCGTCATCCTTGTGCGACTGGTAAAGGTCGATATGGTCGGTCTGCAATCGCCTCAGCGATTCCTCGGCCGAACGCAGAATGTAGTCTTTGCGCAGTCCCTGCGAACCGTCTCCCATCGGCATGCCCACCTTGGTGGCGATCAGCGTCCGATCGCGTTTGCCACTGCTCTTGAGCCAGCGGCCGATGATCGTCTCGGACTCGCCCCCTTTGTTTCCTGGAACCCAGGCCGAATACATATTCGCCGTGTCGATCAGGTCGAAACCGAGATCGACAAAGGCGTCGAGGACCGCGAATGATTTCTGCTCGTCAATCGTCCAGCCAAAGACATTGCCGCCCAAAACGAGCGGAGCAACCGAGAGGCCGGAGGCGCCGAGTGGTTTCTTTTTCATGGTGTTTGTCTCGTGAACTGTGGATTCAAGATTTGCGAGGTGGAGAGCGCGATCGGGCCGTGCATGTCAGCGGCGACGACGGTACGGTCTGGAGATTGTTAATCGACCTCGCTACACGATTAGCACGGATTGATCGCGAGCACTTTAGCTACTTCACCGCCTCGGCTACAGGGAACTTCCATTCGCCATCCAGCAGCGCCTTGCGTGGCCGGTACAGCCGCACTGTGTAGTTCCAGCCGGGTGGGATTGGTAGGTAGTTCACGGCGTCGGGTGAGCCGCCGAAGTGGATGGTGTAGGCGCCGTCGGCGTTGCGCTTGGCCGTCAGGTTGTTGAACGAGTAGGCGTTGCGGTCGTTCTTCTCGAAGAATCCTTTGGCGTTATAGACGCTGATGCTCCAGAAGCCATCGACTGGCACGTCTTTGACCGTGAGCGTGTAGGGCGTGCGGCCGTCGTTGTGCTCGGGCGTGACGCTCGAATAGATGGCCGCCGAGCGCGGGTTGCCGCCCCAGCCAATGGCCGTGCCGATCAGGTGCAGCACCGGGTCGACTTCGTTCTTCGCGCCGAACACGGGACCGTCGAGGCCGCCACTTAGGCTGCCGAGCATGGCCAGCGCTTCGCGCGCTTTGTTCAGCGAGGCCTCGTCCCAGCGCGGCGCTTCCCACGTTCCGCGCGCCGCTTGCTCGATCTTGATCTCGTCGCGCAGCTTGTTCGCCGCTTGGACGTCGGCCGGGTCGTTCGGATCGGCCAGCGTACGCACGATCACGAACATGTAACGTCCGCCGACGCGCTCGCGGGTGTATTCGCGGCGCACGGGGGCGTAGACCACTTCGACGGTGTAATGATCTTCGTTGATCACTTGCATGGCCATGTAGCGTGGGCCGGCGTCAGGCAGGGCGATCGTCACCGGGCCGGCATTGAGATCGAACACGCCCGACGAATAGAGCGTGTCGCGATTCATCCGCACGATTGTCTGCTCGTCAATCGGCGTGAACTCACGCGGGCCGCCGAAGCGACCGATCCCGCCCAGCTCGTGAATGATCTGCGCGAAGTAGCGGTCCGTCTCGGCGCGGGCGAAATTTTGCGAGTTGACCGGCGTGGGCTGGCTATCACCGGTTTTGGTCGCTTCGGCCGATTCCTTGGCCTCCTTGGCGATCGTGGCGTCGAACTTCTCGCGCTGCGCGACGACCCACTTGCGATAGCCGGCCGGATCGACCCACGCCTTGGCGCCTTCTCTGGCGGCGCGGGCCCGCTTAGCGGCAAAGTCGTATGCCTCGTTGTGCGGCATCAGCCAAATGTCTGGCTTGAGCGAATCCAGCGTGACGAGCGTGCGGCGGTAGTCGTCGGCAATGCCTGCGTAAGACGGTTTGTTCAGCAGGCGATAGCCGGGGTTGATGCTCGTGCCGTTGGGGAAGGCCACGCTGTACGTCTGGCCGTCGCTGGCGACGTTCAATGTGAACGTCGTCGAGCCGCGCGTTTGGCCTGCGGTCAGCAACGACTTGAGCGTGACGTTGCCGAGCTGGATCTCATCGCCATCGGCAAAGACGCGTTCGACCTTGGCCGGCTCGAAGGCAAAGTCTGTGAACGGTCCGTAATGAAAGTCGAGCTTGCCGCCCGACTCGAAGAGATCCTTCTCTTGCTCAATCATGGCGATCTTGCCGCGCGACAGTTTTTGCAAATAGGCGTGGCCGCCGACATGATCGACATGCGCGTGACCGGCGAGCAGCAGCTTGACATCTGCGGGCTGGAAGCCGAGCTGGCGGATCGATCGCTCGATCAGCGGGCCCGAACCTGGCATGCCGGTGTTGAGCAGGATGTGCCCGGCGGGCGTGGTGATCAAAAAGACGCTCAGCCCTTTGGTCCCGACAAAGTAGATCGGTCCGACGATCCGGCAAGGCGCTTCCGGCTCGTCCCACTTGAGCATCTTGCGGGCGGTCTGCAAAAACGCGGCCGGGTCATTCGCCAGCGCCTCAGGCGTTGGCTGCGCGACTACGACAGCTGGCGCCGACAGGAACAGAAACGCAAACGAACAGATCGCAACAATCGAGGGGCGTGACATGGAAAATAGCGTCCTGAAAAATCGGATGAGTTGGCCGAGGGGCACCGATCATTAGAAAGCGGCCGGGCGCAGCTTGCCAGATCCCTTTTGCCCAAAAAGGACGCGTTGCTTTCGAGCGGTCTCAACAAAGTCACTGGCGGGGTCTGTCGAAGCCGACTGGAGAGGAATTGAAGCCGCAGATGACGCAGATTTCACAGATGAGGGAGCACGATCGACCGTCTTTCAATCTGCGGATCCTGCTCTTCGATTCCTTCGTCTGACTGTAGCACTGTGTCTACTGTGTCCTCCGTCCCTCTGTGTTTCGAACTTTTCTTATTGCAGTTGAAACACAGAGGCGCAGAGAACACAGAGGGAAAGGCAGTATTCGTAGCAGGCTGGATTTGCACGAGGACCAGGGAAAAATCGCCAGCGGGAACGGCCAACTATGCCGCGCCGGCCTACTTGGCCGTGGGTATATCGAGCGGGTTCAGGCCCCAATCAAATTGCGGGAGCTCGATGGGGTTGGCTTGAATGAAGCAATTGGGCGCGCTGCGCCGCAATCGCTTTATCTCGGACGCCGTGACGCCGGTGTCTTTGATCGAGAGAGATGTGAGTTTCGTGAGCTCGCGCAGTAGTCTGGCAAGGCCTGCGGCGGTTACCTCTGTCCTGTCGAGTTCTAATCGCTTCAAACTCGTCAGCGATAGCAAGTGTTCAAGGTCTGCGTCGGTTGTGCGCGAGTTTGACAAGTTGAGCGATCTCAAGCTGCGGAGCTGACCGACCGCGTCGATGGCCTGTGCGGGATCCTGGCTGAAGTCCGTTGGCACGGGCGCTGGTCCCAGCCACAAGTATTCGCCGTTCGCGTCTGTGATCGGTCGCATTCCGACCGCCTGAACATGCCAGGCCGTGTCGAAGTAGTGGTTGCCCAACCAGCGCCGCGCCGACAACCAGTTCGTCGGTTCAACATTGATCTTGAAGCTGCGCAAGCCAGTGGGACCGATGGAGTATTGATAGTCATACCAGACCGTCGCGCCGAGGCTTTCGATCCGTTCGACCGCGCGGCGCTGCCGCTCGGCGCGATTAACGATTACGCCCAGCGGAATCGCCACCAGCGTGATCGCGATGAGCAGCGAGCGCATGCCGAATTGCAACCAGCGGCGACGGATTGTGGCGACAGTGGCCATGTCTTTGGTTGTAACTCTGCAAATCAGTCACATCGCGGTAATCGCGAAGCGCGAGTCACGCCGCGTTCTGGGCAGCCTGCGGTTTACCTTTCACCATTTGTCAGCCTGAAGACCCGGAGCGATCCGTCCTGGCTGCCGACGGCCAGGCGTTCGCCGTTTTCGGAGAAGGCGACGGCCATGTTTCTGTCGGGCGAAATGGTTTCCTGGTCAGCGACAACTTTGCCGGCGAAATCAAGAACCATCAGTCGACGATTGGTTCCTGCAACCGCAATGTGCTGGTGAGGAAAGTCAACGTCCATCACGACATGACCATGGCGAGAGTCGAAGTGCGCCAGTTCCTTATTGTCGACAATATCATGCACAAACACTGTGCCTGTCGCCCAACTGTTGTCTTCGGTGTAGACCAGCGTGCGATGACCATCGAACTGGGCATTGCTAAAAAATGGCGCGTCCATGACTAGCTCATTCCGGTCCTCTTCAAATTTGAAAATCTCCTTGCTCGTCTTTGTGTCCCAGATGCGAATGTTGTTCGTGATGGAGAGTGTGACGATGAATCGGCCGGTTGGATCTGTCGTAATCTGCGCGACGAAGCCGTCCGTCTTTACTTGTCCGACCTTTTGCAGAGCGCCGTCGAACAGATACCCGTTTGGACCGTACTCCTTGGCGAATGCCGTGATGAGCAGCCGGTTCGTGCCTGGTATAAAGCCGATGTGCGTAGGATTCAACGATGCCATTCCGGCGCGCTGCGCCAACTGTGTTGGCGTCGCGGACCATTCGTGTTGTCCGTTTGCTAGAGCAAACGCCTGCAGGGCGCCATTGCTGCCCATCGCGTACAGTCGTTTGTTCGAGACGGCAACAGACCCCCGTTGCGATGGATTGCCAGCTGGCGCCGACCAGATCAATCGCCGCGTGGCAAGGTTGTAGCGGTGCGCGAACCCGGGATGTCCGCAGCAGATGACGTCATCCCTGACCCAATGTACGAAGTCGACCCTGGGGCTTTGCCCTGCGAGATTCTTCATCGCGGGGACGAAGAACGCGGCGTCCTTCACGAGTTCTTCCGCGGCGCAAGCGGAGTGGCCTAACAAGATGATGATTGCAGCGAGCAGCGTCTTCTTCATCTTCGCCCTCTTCAGTCCGACATCGCCCGTTATTGATCGCGCAATTGAAGCGATGGGATTGCATCCACCATGATTACGATCTGCGCCTGTCAACGCAATGGATTGTGGCCAATGGTCAGACCTGGCCGCGCCGTTTGCAATTCGCTGACTTGCGGCGTTGTGACCAGCGTTCCGCCTAGCTGCAACACTTGCAGCTTTGGTAACTTGGCCAGGCAGGAGACGTCGCTGACCGAAGTATTGTGAAGATGAAGCTCCGTCAGGTTCTTGAGCGAGGCCAAAGGAGTGATGTCTACGACTTGGGCTGACATGATGTGGAGCACAACTAGCTGTGTTAGCGCGGCGAGCGGCGCGACGTCTCGAATCAGCGACTCGTGACAGGAGTAGATAGTAATAGTAATTGTCACCGCCCCAGAAGATAGAGGCCGCCGTATCGTACACGTCAGTCCCTCCATTTATGTCAAAGTTAAAAGTCCCGCCCCAAGTCTGTCGCGGGCTGAATTCCAGCCCCCAAGGCTCTGAGTCGCCAAGGTACAAATAGCGCAGATTCTTGAGTTTGGCGAACGGCGGGAGATCTGCGACGGGCGTGTCACACAGCGAAAGCGATTGCAGCCTGGTGAGTTTTGCGAGCGGCGCCAGATCGCTCACTAGCGACTGATTGGCAACGAGCCTGCGGAGGCGCGTAAGGTTTGCGAGTGGTGACACGTCTCGAACAGGCGTGTTATTGAAACTGATCTCCTCCAGATTCGTCAGCCGCGCAAGCGGGCCCAGGTTGCTGACGCGGGTGCTATCGAGGTAGATCCTCTTCAAGTTCTTGAGTCCAGCCAGCGGAGTCAGATCACTCACCGGAAGATTGCTGAAATCCGCCGTCTCGAGGCAAGTTAACTTGGCGAAAGGCGCCAGGTCGAGTTCGCGGCTGACGTCTGCCCAGGGATACGTCGGCTCGACAACGAATCCTGATGAATCTTGGTCCCAAGGATTGTGTGGACTTACGTCCACGATACGATCGCCAAGCAGTTGCCGGGCAAACTTCCGCCAGCCGGCGTGGGGCTTGCCATCGAAGCGCAGCTCGGTCGAGTCTTGCCAGTCGCACCGGCCGGCAAACACGATGTACTCGAAGCCAAGCTCGCGAAGCTCCTCAGCGATCAGCGCTTCCTGCGCCGACTGCCTCCGTTCGTTGGCCACCCACGCCAGCGGGATCGCTACGGCAGTGATCGCCAGCAATAGCGACCGCAGGCGGAAGCGAAACCAGCGGCGGGTTTTGGCGGCGGTGGCCATGCTTTTGATTCTACCGCCGCAGGTGGGCCAATGGCTGCATGGATTTCGGCGTGATTTCGGTTGAGAGTGAATGAACTGCGGCCGTAGCTTCGGTAATTGCAGTAGTTAAAATAACGACAAAGGTTTGAGCACGAATCATTCACCACGCGGGCAACCGCTTTCATTGACACCGTCGTACGCCCCTCGTACTATTCCAATTGGTCTCCGTGAGTTCACCAATGTCAGTATCTTGGAGTAATGAATGGGGCAGATTAGAGCTTGTCTGGTCATATGTGCGAGCTTCTTTCTCGCACTTGCTCTTTGCGTTCCAGCGCATTCTGAACCGGTCATCTTTTTTGTCGACGTTACCGGTGGGGCCACAGGCCTCACTCCCATCCCCAACACACCAGACAACATCGGCAATTACGCGGCTGGAAGCTGGCTGACATTGAGTGGAAATGTCGCCGCTACGATAAACGGAGAAACCTATAGCGCCGATTTTCTCCCACAATCTCCCGTGATCGGTAGCTTTCCGGACGGTTTTGCGAGTTCGTTGGATTCTTTTTATGACGGACAACTATTTGGTGGAGTTGATTCCTCTGGGTTCAGCTTGCTATACGGCCAATTCACCGCCAGCGCATTCAACGGTCATTACCCGCAAGTCTTGGGGTCCGCAATTCGTCTGTGGCCCGCAATCGGTGGCGGTACTTCGCCGTCGACTTCTGGCAGCGATTTGGCAAACTACGGCGCGGGTTTTCGGGTCGATACCCCGGAGCACGCCGTGTTAGCGGCCGGACATGCAGCAGTGCGAAATTTTGGCCTGTCGGTTCAACAGATTGTTGGGGGACCAGGTGCTCTGCCACTCACGGGCCCGCTTGGCCAATCATTTGTCACGAATGGCAATTTCGAGGTCCAGGTCTTCGGGAACTTTGACTACAACCTCGCAAGATCCGGGATCTCTGGTAACACGATGCCAGACACGATTGGTTCGATTCCGTTGGGCGACTTTTTGCGCACACCAACGATTGGCGCCGACGGAACCATCAGCAAAATCCTCAACCCGGATGGATCGAGGTATTACATGCTGACGTTGCCGATCACAACTACGTTTGTCCGAACGATTCCTGGCGATATTCCACTGACGGTCACGTTCACGTTGAGCGGCCAGATTGCGGCGATGGGGATGCAGGCGCCGGAGCCTTCCACGATCGCGCTGGTCGGTTCGGCGGCGTTACCGGCTGCATTTTTTGCCTGGCGACGGCGCCGATAGCCTGCGTGGGCGCTTGGCTGTATTTAGTTTGAACCGGCGCCGGCCCAGCCAGGAGTAAGCCCCGCTCTAGTTTTTGATAAAACGCATTTCAACCGCCCGCACGTGCCAGGCGGTGTCGAAGTAGTGGGTTGCCTAGCAACCGCCGAGCCCACAGCCAATCTTGCCGCCCAAGGTTGATGGTAACGCTGGTCCCGCCGAGGCTTTCGATCAGTTCGTCCGCGCGGCGCTGCCAAATCGGCGCGCTTAACGACCACGCCGAGCGGAATCGCGAACTGAACGCCAACTCAACAGAACTCGGGTATTGTACCGAACATGGACACGTCGCTGCCAATAGTGGTTTGTGCGTTTTTCGGCAGATAGAATGGCGGCTGGTCCCTGCGCGCACGCAATTGCGATGCGTGGCGCTACCAATGGAATCATTCACCACGCGGGGCAATCCTTATTGCGTGACCCGGCGCTTGCGGATGAGCTGACTGTCCGGCCGGCGTATCTTCCGCTGGTTGTTGTCGCGGTCGTTGTCTGCGCTGGCGTGGTGGCGGGGCGGTATCTGCCGATTGGCGCCACACATTGGTTCACTGGTGGGTCGTTACTATGGTTTGCCTGGTTATTTGCCTGGCGTCGGCGGAACGAGCGCGCGGCCTGCTGGCTGTTGCTCGCGGCGTTGGCCTCGACCGGGGCTGCCTGGCATGGTTGTCGCTGGTCGCTGTTCGACAGCGATGAACTTGGCGCATTCGCCTCGGCGGATCCGCAGCCGTCGGCCATTCGCGCCGTAGCGCTGGCCAGTCCGCGCCGCGTGCCGGCCCCGCAGTTCGATCCGCTCCGCGCGTTTACGAGCGGCGACCGCAGCCGGGTGCTGGTGCGGGTGACCGCCGTGCGGGCCGGCGAAAACTGGATTCCTGCTTCAGGGCGCGCCACGCTCACCGTCGATGGGCATCTGCTCGATGTTGCCGCTGGCGACGAGTTGCAAATCTTTGCGCAGCTCAGCGATATCCGCGCGCCGCTCAATCCTGGCGAGTTCGATTTTGCCCAGTACGCGCGGGCGGAGCGCCGGCTGTGTTTGCTATCGACAGATTTTCCGCAATGCGTTACGCGTGTCGAACGTGGCTCGCCTTGGTCGCTGGCGCGAGTGATCGACAATGCCCGCGTCGCCGGGCAGCGCGTGTTGAGCGAAGATTTGCGAAGTGGCCAGGCGCTGGGCCTCGCGCTCTTGCTCGGCGAGCGGCAGCGGCTCGATCCGGAAGAGACGCGCGAGTTCTTCGAGACCGGGTCGGTTCATATCCTGTCGATCTCCGGCTTGCACGTGGCGATCCTCGCGCTCGGGCTGTTTTGGGTCTACCGGATGGGCTTTGTGCGAAGGCCGATCGCGCTCGCGGCGATTGCGCTGGTGGTGGTGAGCTACGCCCTGGTGATCGACGCTGAGGCGCCGGCCGTGCGCGCGGCAGTGATGGTGCTCGCCGTTTGCTTGGCGCTGGCGCGCGCTCGGCCGGTGTCGACGTTCAACGTGTTGGCCGCCGCGGCGCTGGTGGTCGTGGCGATGAATCCGGCCGATTTGTTTCGGGCTGGGCCGCAGTTGTCGTTTTTGGCGATGGGGGCGCTGGCTTGGATTGGACCGCGGTTGCCGCGCGGCTACATTGCCGACCCGCTCGATCGTTTGATCGCCCGCACGCGCCCCTGGCCGATCAGGGCACTGCGTTGGTTGCGGCTGTGGACGGTGAACACTGTGTTGCTTTCGGCCGGGGTGTGGCTGGTCACGCTGCCGCTGGTGTTGTGGCAGTTTCATTTGGTGTCGCCTGTGGCGCTGGTGCTGACGCCGGTATTGGCCGTGCCGATCTTCGTAGCGCTGTTGAGCGGCTTTGTGTTGTTGGTGCTGGGTTGGTTGATCTGGCCGCTCTCTGGCGTGGTCGCGTGGCTGTGCGATTTTTGCATGAGCGCGGTTCAGTGGATGGTCAGCCTGGCCGATCGCGCGCCGGGCGGACATTTTTGGGCGCCGGGGCCGGCCTGGTGGTGGGTAGTTGGTTTTTACGCGCTGCTGATCGCGTTGGTTGCGCTGCGAGTCCGACCGCCGCGTCGGTGGGTGGCCGGCATTGCCGCCGGTTGGATTGCCGTGGGATTTTTCGCGGCGCAGTTCGAGGGGCCCGCGCGCGATGAGTTGGAATGCACGTTTCTATCGGTCGGGCATGGCTGCGCGGTCGTGCTCGAACTGCCTGATGGCGGCACGCTGTTGTACGACGCCGGGCAATTGGGCTCGCCCGACGCCGCGGCGCGCTCGATCTCGGGCTATCTCTGGTCGCGCGGGCGGACGAAGATCGACGCGGTCGTGATTTCGCACGCTGACGTCGATCACTACAACGCGCTGCCGGAGCTGCTGCGAAGGTTCTCGGTCGGCGCCGTCTATGTCTCGCCGGTGATGTTCGACGAAACATCGGCCGCGACGACGGCGCTGCGGAGCGCGATCGACCAGGCCGGCGTGCCACTGAAGGTGCTCTGGTCTGGCGACCGGCTGCGCGGCGCGTTCGGCGGCGCCGCGGACTGCAAGATCGAAGTGCTACACCCACCGGCGCGCGGCACGCTGGGGAGCGACAACTCGAACAGCGTGGTGCTGAATGTGGAATTCGCAGGCAGGCGGTTGCTGCTGCCCGGCGACCTCGAATCGCCCGGCCTCGATGAACTACTGGCCGAAAGCCCACTCGATTGCGACGTGCTGCTGGCCCCACATCACGGCAGCCTACAAAGCGACCCGCCCGGCTTCGCCGACTGGACCTCGCCGGAGCTGGTCGTGATCAGCGGCGACCGCCGGTCGAACCGCCCGGAAGTGTTTGACGCCTACACCGACCGCGGCGCGCAGGTGTTGAATACGTCGCGAGCAGGCGCCGTGAGCGCGACGATTGGAAAGGAAGGCGTGCGCGTGCGGACGCAGCGAGGAGCGCCGGGGTGAGAGGTGAAGGTTGACCGTGCGAATAAGGTTTCGACGGTTCAACCCGTTTGACGAACGGCGAATCCAAGTGCCGGAAGCATCACGTTGCAATGCAAGCAATCTTCTTTGCGTGGTACGACTTCTGCCGGAAGCACGAGACTCTAAAAGGCGCCACTCCTGCGATGGCTAGCAAGCTGTCCGGGTGGTCTTGGAGCGTCAAGGAATTGCTGGAGCGGGTGGCGCGATAGGGGGACGGGGCCGCGGCGATTGTGGCTCTGGCCTTCTCCCATGAATCCATAGTTGTACCTTCAACTCATAATTCTCTATCTCTGACTTTATTATTTCTACCTCCTTGTTGTTTGCTAAAGACCACAGTCGTGCCTGCTCTTTTTCTAACGCCTTAACTCGGGGGCTCGTAACCTGCTCGACATCCGCTTCCAACCTCTTCCGGTGACGATGCTCATTGAAGCCGTAAAGCGCCAGAGCGACCAACAGGGTTAATACGAGCAAGCCTCTCAAGCTGAACTGATACCAGCGGGTGCGGTGTGGGGTTTCCATCCCCTCATGCTACACGCCGACGGCGTCGGAAAAAATCCTTTTCCCACACACTGATCGAGCAGTACCACCCACCCGGCTTCGCCGACTGGACTTCGCCGGAGCTGGTAGTCATCAGCGGCGACCGCCGGTCGAATCGACCTGAGGTGTACGACGCCCACACCGACCGCGGCGCGCAGGTGTTGAATACGTCTCGCGCAGGGGCGGTGAGCGCTCACCGCGCTGCGGACTAGACTGTGCGGCCGGCCGCTAAAAAGTGCGCCAACCCCAGATGCCAATGGCGATCGCAATCGCTTCCGTAATGGCGAACGTGACCAGAAAGGCGAGCGATACGGCTCTACGCCCGAGTGCATAGCCGCAGAACGCGAACGGCATTGAGAACGGAACGATGACCAAATACTCCTCAGGCAATACTTGCACGGTGTGCTGGTTGACCGCCACCCAAGCGCCGAGTGTAATCGCCACAAACGCGGTCGAGAGCAGTAACGTTGCGATGCTGAACTGGGGTTTCATTCCTCGATGATATCTCGTGCCCCGCCGCGGATAACGGCGTTCAAAACATGTACATGAAAATGAAATCCGCCAGCGCGAGCAACACGGCGCCGCCGAGCATGCATAGCGCTACGACGCCGAAGGCGATCGATAACACGCCGCCTGGCTTCAGTTCCCACTCGGGACGTTTGGGTGCTTCGCTCATGCCCGCAGGATACCAGTTCAGGTTGCGCGAAGACAGTTTCGCTGCGCACGGATCGCTCGCTGCCGGTGGGTAAACCGGCAAACCCACCCCTGGTTGTCGTGCAATTGCTGAAGCCTGTGATGCGTTAGCCAAAAACCGCTTGCCACAACGAGGCGCCGAGAATCCAAATCCAAATCAGCACGAAGGGGGCGAGGAAAGTTCCCAGCGTCACGAGCATCGAGATCGCTAGGACGACCGATGGACGCGCGAACGGCAGGTTGACCGCAGCGGTGATCAGCGCGATGCCGGCCGCCAAGAGGCACCAGCCCATCATGTCTGCTGCGCTGCTGCGCGGCGCCATCACCTGGCGAGCGCCCTCGATGAACACAGTGAGGCCAGCGGCGAAGACCGCGAATGCGACGAGCAGGCTCAGCATGGTGAATTGGAGCCGTGGCATCACTGCATCCCGACTGCGCGGTTTAGATTTAGGCGCAGCTTAGCTCTACGAGCTCCCCGGCCGTCGTGGCATGCCGGGCACGCTGGACGGGGCGGCTGTCGGGCCGGCTTCGTCGATTTCTTCGATATACCCGTCGGGGTGCATGCCGCGGTCGATCATGGCCATCCGCTGGCGGTGCGCCAGCAGGACTTTTGGCAGCATGATCGCGACGATCGTCCCGCAGACGATCGCGATCACGCCAACGATCATTCCGGCCACGGGCACGGCGTTGTGATGATCGAGTAGTCGAAGCAACCAGTCATCGGGGGTGGTTTGCTGCATGGCGCGCCTCGCGTGTCGAAAGGATGCCGGGCGGCCGTGCTTCTAGTGGCAGCGGCCGAACCGTGGATGGCTCGCAAGCGGCGCAACTCGCCGCAAGTTCGATCCTAACCTGTGTTCGCCCAGGCGGCGAGAATCTTGGCGTTTCGGCGGGGCGGATTGCAAAGCACTGAAGAAGGGGGGCAGACACATGTTTTCGGACATGGTTTTTTGGCAATCGAGACTCTTCGCGCCGAAAAAGGAGCCAGACCCCCGGCTTTGACCGTTGCGTTGGCGTTTTGGCGGGGCGCCGCTGGTCGCCAGCCTGGGTTGCCAAGCGCGAAGGGGCAACCACGGCATCAACTGAACGCTCGCGGTTTGCAGATTTTTAGGCGCCCGCGCTCCGCGTAGCGGGCGAACCGGGCGCCAGCGTGCCCCTACAGTTTCTGTGACCGGCACGCATTGCCATTTGTATATCGCAAGTGCCGTAGTGGTCAGTAGATAACGCGACGATTGTCGTGAATTCTCCGTGCGGGCCGGACCGATAGCATCAATGGGTTGGTCGGATTGCGGCGCGCGGTGTCGCGCTGTTGTTCCGTCGATTCGCTAACGGATTGGTTAGGCCCTGGCATGCTGTGAGGCGGCACGCTGCGTCGAAACCCTTGTGATAACGGAGTTTTTGGAAATGAAACTTTCGAACGGAGCTCTGGCCTTCGCGATTGCCACATTGTTGGCAGCGGGTCAGGCAGGCGCGCAGCAGGCGAGTCGGCTCGCGCCGCCGCCTCGACAAACTGCGTACGCCTATGACGCGTACTATGCGCAAGACGCCGGGGCCAGCCCCAGCGACGCGCCGGCGGCCCCCGCGGCTGCTCCGGCTCCCGCCGCTGCGCCCGCTGCCCCCAACGGCTGCGAAAAGAATGGCTGCGAAGAAAACGGCTGCGAAAAGAACGGCTGCGCGGAGGAAGAAGAAGATGACATGTGCCATCTCTTCGAGTGCTGCTGGACAAAGAAGGCCGGCATTCTGATCGGTGGTTGGACGACCCAAAGCTATACCTGGAACCCAGGTCGGCCGGCGGATCGTTTCAACGGTCCGGTCACCTGGACGGATCGCTCGAACGATTACCAGTTGAATCAACAGTACTTCTATGTTGATCGCCCGACGAATACCGACGGCGAAGGCTGGGACATCGGCGGACGCGGCGACATCCTCTACGGCACCGACGCTCGGTTCACCACCGCGGCCGGCCTGGAGAATGGTATCAACCGCAACGGAAACAGCTTTTATCAAACAGCGTTTCCGCAGTTCTACGGTGAAGTGGCCTACAACAACTTGAAAGTCAAGATGGGCCACTTCTACTCGCCGGTCGGTTACTTCGTAGTGCCGACGATCAACAACTTCTTCAATAGCCTGCCTTACACCTTCCAATACGGCGAGCCGTTTACTCACATGGGTATGCTGGCTACTTGGACGGCGAATGAGCACTGGACGATCGGCAGCGGATTCATCCGTGGCTGGGATAACATCGGTGGCTTCAACCCCAACCTCGGCTACCTCGGCACGTTGACTTGGACCGGCGACGCGAACGATTCGTTGGCGTTCGTCTACATTCAAGATCATGAACCGGACTTCAACAGCGGCGCCGTGGCTCCTCCGCCTGGTGGTCGTGTCTTCACCTCGCGCTACTTGCACACCTTGGTGTATAGCAAGCAGTTCAACGACAACCTGACCTGGGTTGCGCAAAGCGACTTGGGTGTGCAGGGCGCTGCGTTTGGCCCTGGCACTCAGACTGCTCGTTGGTACGGCTTGAACCAATACCTGTTCTACAAGGTCAACGATAGCTGGACCTGGGGTATCGGTTACGAGTGGTTCCGCGATGAAGACGGCTTCCGCGTAGGCGGCGCCGTTGTGCCGTCGGCGTTCAACCCGAACGGCCGTAGCAATCCTGGCGCTGGTGGTTTCGCTGGCAACTTCAATCAGTGCACGTTCGGCCCGCAATGGCGTCCGAATGGCAGCAAGAACTTGCTGATCCGGCCGAACTGCCGGTTTGACTGGTACGGTGGCCCTTCGAGCAACCTCGTTCCAGGCGCGTTGCCATATGACAGCGGCACCCGTAGCCAACAGTTCATCCTTGGCACGGATATCTCGCTGATCTACTAGGCCTAGCAAGTTAGCGAGTCTTCGGAAAATTGTGCCGCCCGCGTCCAGCCTCGGACGCGGGCGGCTTTTTTTATGCGCAATGTTTGGGGTTGATTCAGCCTGCCCCTCACATGCGCGGGTCTGTGCGAGCGAAAGAACGGCATGGCGCCGCGCGATGCATTCTTGCGCGACGCCCGCTGCCAAGATAACGCGCAATTAAGGAGCAGAAATCCCGTCCGCAAGGCCCCGAAAAAAAGCCAGGAATATCTCGAACCTCTTACGGCACAACCGTCTACGTCCGAAGATTACCGCCGCGCGCAGTTCATGGCACGGTCATTGCTATAAGGCTGGTGGGCGTGCGATGCGTGACTCGCGGGTGAAGGGCCCTCACCCGCGAGTAACTTTTTTCTCTCGCCTGAGAAATGCCGCGTGCAGAGCAGTGCAAAAGCACTAAGTCGTTAAGACTGAGTCGATAAAAAAGCTGAGCCGACAGGCGCCCTGGTATGGCGCCGGATGTCGGCTCGAGCAGCCGTGCGACGGGCGACTCAGATATCCATGATAGCAATTGTGCCGAACAATTGGAATCATCCGTTTTTCCAGATCTTTGGAAAAACCCAGGCACGGAGGTAACGGTACCCGGGCAAACTCTTCCCCCCGCAGCCATGCTTCTTCCGGACCTTTGTCTTGCCCCTGTTTTCTACCCCATAGAAGACCACTCGGATCTGCAGGCACGCCGGATCGGCGGGAGCCGCAGGTCGACCAAAATAGCTGCCAGGCGGGTTTGTGTGCGTTCGTCCAGAAGGATGCCCTTTGGCTTGGGTGGGTGCTCCGCCTAACTCACCCAAGCCAGGGTGTCTTTTTTCTTTTGGACGCCGCTGGTGGCGACGGACATTCTCGCTGGCTCCGCCAGGCTCAGTTTTCCTCGTCGTTTCCTCATCCGTGCGAATTGTGTCTGGCGATTTGCCGTTTCTCCTTGGCGGATAGGCGTTTGGCTCCCCTTGAGAGGCCGCGCCGCGCCGGATAGTATCAATCTCATGGTCATCCGCACCGAGGGAGCCGCCGGCCCATGAAGTTGATTATCGCTGTCATTCAGCCCAGCCGGCTCGAAGCAGTCAAAGCCGCCCTGACCGAGGTCGAGGTCTTTCGTCTGACCGTCATGGACGTGCAGGGGTTCGGCCGGCAGAAGGGGCACACCGAGGTCTACCGGGGACACGAGTTCTCCGTCAACCTGCTGCGCAAAGTGCAGCTGCAGATCGCCGTCAACGAGGATTTCGTCGAACCGACGATCCAGGCGATCATCAAAGGGGGCCGCTCCGGCGCCAAAGGCGAAATCGGCGACGGCAAAATCTTCGTCCTGCCGCTCGACGACTGCATTCGCATCCGCACCGGCGAACGGGGTCAGGAAGCGATTTAAGCAAGGCTTGAGGCTTGAGGCCTGAGGAGGAGCGACGCCAATCGCGCCCTTCTCCCCTGGGGAGAAGGTGGTTCGCCGACCAACGCTCCGCGTCGGTGCCCGCGAACCGGATGAGGGCTGGCGCGGCGCGCACGGCGCTCAATCCGCCGATGCTGCACAAGAAGTGCTCAGATGTCACATTTACCGCAATAGCCATCCGCAGTTGCGAAGCGATTTGCGCAGTCGCCAGAAGCGCAACGCCACATGTCGAGCTCACCCAAGCTTCCGGATGCGATGTCGGCGATCTGTTGCTTGCTCAGGATGTATGTCCATTCCGTGCAAGCAAACTCTGGGCCGTCTTCAGCGTCTTCGTCAAAGGGCTCAGGAAAGAAAGTAAAGCCGAACTCCATCTCGTCAGAATCAATGAGCCCACCGAAGTAGTCGTGTTCGTCGTCTTGCAGCAGGTCGTCGGATTCAATCGTTGTCGACTCGTCGCCATTCGCGATCAGCGTCGCGACGTGCTTGATAACGTCTGCGAACCTTGCAGGGACCTTCTCGCGGACTAGGATTTTTGGCTGCGTTTGCATTGCGGTATCCTCGTTGGCAATTCCTGCATTTGAAACCACCAATTCGCTTCGTAGCCCTCACCCCAGCCCTCTCCCAAGGGGAGAGGGAGTGAGCGCGGCTCAGCGGTTCCGCAAGCGCGCTTGCGTCAGCGTCCCGCGCTATCGAAGCAATTCATTACCGCCCTGGCGCTTCGTCCAGCGGCCCGCTACCGCCTGCTCTTGGCAGGTACTGGCAGAGCAGCATGCCGCCGAAGTAGAGCAATGTCAAAGGGCAGGCCATGAACAGGATGCTGTACGGATCGGCCGGCGTGAGCACGGCGGAGATTACGAAGATCACCAGCACCGCGATGCGCCATTTGTCGATGTACGCGCGAACCGAGAAGATGCCGATGCGCTCCAAGAACAGCATCACCAGCGGCAACTGAAAGCTGACGCCAAACCCCAGCGGCAACAACAGCACAAAGCCTAGCCACTCGCCGATACGCGGTTCCGGGTCAATGTGCAGGCTGGTGTTGTAGCTCAACAGGAAGTTCAACACCGGCGCGAAGACAAACCAATACGCCGTGGCGGCCCCGGCCAAAAACAGCCCCAGACTGAAGGGCATGAACATGTAGACGTATTTTTTCTCATGCGGATAAAGGCCCGCGGCGACGAACGACCAGATCTGAAAGAAAACCCACGGGCTGGAAATCACCACGCCCAGGACGAGCGATGCCTTCAGCCAGATGCTGAACGTTTCGGTAATGCCCATCGCCTTGGCGCGGATCCGCGCGTCTTCGTTGACCGGGTGGAACACAAAGATCGGCGTCAGTCGCTGGCGGATTTCCAGACCCGCCTGGACGGCTTCGGGCGAGAGGGGCGGCTCTTCGTCTTTGGCGCCTTTGGCGGGCGAGCCTTCAGGGAGTTTTTCGGACGAATCGATCGGCGCTTCCGGCGCGGCGGTCGAGGACTTCGTCGTTGCAGCGTCGGCGGTAGTGGGGGCGATGCCGACGGCCGACGCCTGCACCGCGGCGTCCCAGTTGCGCATGTGCTGTTGCGCTTCGGCAACGGCCTGCTGCGGATCGATCAACATGATATCGAACAGCAGCCCCTCGTTCTTCACGAGCGCCTTGAGTTGCTCTTGCGTGTAGGGAACCGGCAGTGGGTCTGGCTTGTGCGCAGCGCGCTCGGCGGCCCAGGACTCGTAGCGCTTCAGCCCGTTGTCTTCGTAATAGACAGCCAAGGCCTGTTCGAGCGGGGCCTGAATGACATGGACGACGCGATCGCCGAAGTAGAGCCCAATGGCCACGCCAATCGCCAGCCCGACGACCGCTTTGAACAGACAGACGCGTAACTCATCGAGGTGCTCCCCGAAGGTCATCGTGGTGTCTTTAAATAGATCGTCGTGCTTAATCATGCGCGAGAAGCTCGAAAACCGAGCGCAGGGACCGCGGGGCGAACGGGCGGGAAAAAGGGCGGGACTATTCTGCGCCGTGGCGCAACGGAGGGCCCAGTTCGATCATAGCACCCCCCCCGGGACCGGGCAACTTGCGGGGGAAATGCGACCGCGCCCAACTTCCGCGAGTTTGTATGGATATTCTGTGTGCCACTGGCTTTGCCAGTGCTTTGAGAGATTGAGGCTCAATGTACGATTTCAGGGTGAGTCGCGCGTTTCGCCCTCGGTTAGGTTTTTGCGAAGTCGGTCGCTTTACGCGCTCGGGCGACCAGGGGGCTCATTGCCGCCCCCTGGACCCACGGCTAGCCCTTCTCTGTGTTCCGTTACACGAGAGCTTCGCGATGGGAGTGCGATCCTGGCACGCCGGGACTACCGAGCGAGAAGCGAGATATTTGCGCCACAATCCATAAGACGACGCGCGCAGACGTTTAGCGCTAGTGCTTCGTGTTGAGCATCATCAGCGAGATCGACTTCACGACGTCCGTCAGAATCTCCACAGGACAGGCTGCGTCGCGAACGAACAACCAATACTCGCCGAACTGCGTGTCTACGGTAAATTCGTGGCCGCGATATGTAAAGTCGATGATAGCCTGCGTGATGCGGTCGGACACAAACTTCGTCACTATCACTCCCGACTTCGATGTGAGCGCGCCTCGCAATTCCATCCACTCAATACTTTCCGGAAGCGCCGCAAAATGACGTGATCCATCGCTGGCGCGTACGTCCAGCAAGTTGTTAGTCGAATCGGCCATGTCGTCGAAGTCTGTTCTGGGCAAGCGCGATACTAATCTATCGCGCGCTCGCCTGACCCCATGCTTTGATCGCGTCATCTGAAACTTTGATCAGCGGTTCATACCGCGGGTGTCGTGATTCCTTATACGGATCGTTCCGCGCCGCGTTGTAGCAGCAAATCAAACTCCAGCGCGGTCGCTCTGAGAGGTTTTGGTCCGAGCGGTGCAGCAGGTTTGAGTGGAAGAACAGCGCGTCGCCGGGCTCGGCTTCGATAAAGACCAGTTCCATTCGCTCGAGCGCCACGTTCACCCGTTCCATGTCGGCGCCGGTTTGCTCGCCGACTTTACCGTGATCGATACGGCCCAGTTGATGCGAGCCACGAATGACTTGCAGGCAGCCGTTTTCCTGGTTTGCGCGGTCGACCGCGATCAGGCAACTGGCCAACAGCGGCGCCAGGCAGCCATTGTGATACCAGTAGCCATAATCCTGATGCCACTCCCAGGCGCCGCCGACGCGCGGCTCCTTGAGCATCATCTTGGTGTGATAGTGATAGACCTCGCCGCCGAGGACCTGCTCCATCCGATCGACGATCCGCGGCGAGCGCGAGAACATGCTGTAAAGATCGTCGCCGGCGTGGTTCCACAGTGCCAGTTTTGTCTCCGCGCCGCTGGCGTCTTTGCGAGCATACGCGCCGGCGGCCAGCGCCGGATCTTGCCGCGCGTGCGCCAGCAAAATCGACATCTCGTCGGCGTCGAACAACCGCCGCGCCAACAAATACCCATCACGCTCAAACGCCGCCAACTCGGCAGCAGAAAACACGCTAGCATGCATAAATGAGATCTCCCGGATGCCAAGCCAAGGCGCAATATAACAGACGCGCGGTGACCGAAATCGTGGCCGGGCGGGCTGGCTACTGAGAGCAGCATCGGACTTTAACCAGGGGCTATGACACCGGTGGCCGTAGCGTAAATGCCGGCCTCAGAGGGGCCAGCTACAGACACGGCGATCCGAGAGCCTTGTTTTGCAGTTTTAAGCCGGGCGCCGGCATTTTCTTGACTTCGGCGGGCCTTACATTATCTTAAGGCGGCTGAAGCACTCCCACAAAACAGAGATCTAGCTACTGCAACGCCGTTCAACTGCATTCCTCTCATCGCCACTGGCGTCATGAGAGGTTGCCGTTGAGCGGCGTTTTTTTTGTTGATTGGCCGTGAAATAACCGCTTTGGAGAGTTGCAGCAAGAGTTGCCTCAAACCATAGAAGCTCAGAGCAGGCACGCGCGCCCGCGCATCGAACCTGTCGAGTTTCCATCCTTCACTCGCACCCCGGGGGCTTTCGATGCGTTTTGTGATTTTGGCCTGTGTTGCTATCGGTTTGGCGCCTGTCGCCGCTGCGCCCGCGGCCACGATTGGTGATTTGACGGCTAGCGTGAGTATGGCGAACCTGCAGGGGCACGTGACCGCGCTATCGGGAGACCGAGCCAGCGTGGCCGGACGGAACGCGGCCCGGAGCTACATTGCCGGGCAACTGCAGGGGTTTGGCTACACAACGACGATCGACGCCGCCGGGAATGTCATTGCTGAACGGACGGGCGTCACGACGCCAGGCGAGATCCAAGTCGTCGGCGCGCACTTCGACGCTGTCGCGGGCTCCCCGGGAGCCGACGACAACGCCACCGGCGTCGCCGCGGTGTTGGAGATGGCCAGGATTTTTTCGACCAAGTCGTTTGATTCCACCGTTCGCTTCGTCGCCTTCGATCAGGAGGAAGTCGGACTGCTCGGCAGTTTGGCCTACACGCAAGCCGTGGCGAACGCCGGCGAGAATATCGATCTGGCGACGATCTTTGACATGATCGGATACACGAGTCCAACGCAGGCGCCCGTGTTGACCGGGAACGCTGGCGCCCTGGGCTCGTTCGCCGTGTCCGAAAACCGCCTGGTGGGTGACTTCGTCGGCTTGCTGGTGTTGAACGATTCGCAAATTCTCACCGACTATGTCAACGCGGCGGCGCTCTATGCGCCGGCGCTGCCTGTCGTCTCGGGGCTGTTTACGACCAGCAACGTCGCCAATCCCAACACGCACGCCATATTCAGCGATCTCTACCGAAGCGATCATGTCGGCTTCTGGCTGCACGGCTACGACGCCATCTTGTTAGGCGACACCGCGAATTACAGAAACCCGAACTACCACAAGTCGAGCGACGCTGCGGCGACGCTCAACTTTCCGTTCATGACTCAGGTGGTGCAAAGCTCACTGGGTTTCGTGGCAGAGCGGGCCGGACTGGCACCGGTTCCAGAGCCGAGCACGGGCTTGCTGCTGGCGGTTGGCCTGGTCGGCATGGCGATGTTGTCTCGCCGTCGAGTGCGCGGACGCCGCGCCGGGGCGTAGTTCGTCGAGGCTGGCAATCTGCAAGATCGTCCAACATCACGGCGGTCTACTGCGCGCCGGTTCGATTGATGCGCTTCGCCGTCCGTCGCCCGGCCTGCGCCAACGGGCGCCCGCCTCTTGTGGCCGCTTGGTGATCGATCTGTGGCCGATTGCTGGTCCACCAGTGAGCAACGCCTGATATGTCGGTGTCACAAGCCGGCAAAATTGCTGTATGGGTAGGGCAGGGGTATTCTGGTGCTCGTTCCGCCGGACGCCCATGGATTTGCGATTGCAACCACCCAGCCACGCTTTGCCGCTCCGATGATATACCGATCTCGCCCCTTCACTGTCGCGTTACTCATTGTCGGGCTAGCTGCCTGTGTCGTGGGCTCGTACTCACGCCTGGCCATAGCGCAAGCCGCCGGGCAACAGGCCACACTGCAAGACGCGCAGCGGGTCATGTCCGAGGCCGACGCGCTCTATCGGCAGGGGAAGTATCAAGAAGTGATTCCGCTGATGGAGCAGATGGTCGGAATCTTGCGCGAGGTGTACGGTTCGCGCCACGGCGAGACTGCCAACGCGATCAATAACCTGGCCGTGGTGCATTGGAAGCTCGGTCACAACCAGCAAGCTCGCAAGCTGATGGAAGAAGCGCTGGAGATCCAGCGCGCGGTGTTACCGGCGGATGATTTTCGAATTTCCGCCACGCTCACGAATTTGGGCAACGTCGCCGAGCTCGATGGCAACCTGGCCGCGGCCCTGAAATTCACCCAACAGGCGCTCGACCTTGAGCTGAAGTATCGCGGCGGCAATCAAGCGCAATCGGCCGTTGCGCTCAACCGCATGGGCTCGCTACTCAAGTTGCAACATCGGAACATCGAAGCCCGCGCTTACATGGAGCGGGCACTGGCCATCCGGCGCCGACTGTTTGGCGACGACAATCGAGACACGGCCGAGTCGCTCAACAATATCGGCACACTGCTGAGCGACCAGGGAGACTTTGCCGGAGCAAAGCCGTACTACGAACAGGCGCTCGCGATTTATCGACGCGTGCTAGGGCCGCGCCATCCGCATGTGGCGACGCTCTACATCAACATGGCGAACCAGATGGCCGGTCTCAACGATTGGGGTTCGGCGCGCAACTTCTACACGCCGGCGCTCGATATCTATCTGGAGACGTTTGGCGAAAACCATCCCGACACCGCCTTCGTGGTCCACAAGATCGGCGCGACGTATGCAAACACCGGCGATCATGCCGAGGCCCGCAAATACTACGAGCGGGCTTTGGCCATCTATCGCGCGGCCGAAGGGGACCAGCAAAGAGCAGCGGCTGGCGCGTTGCTTTCGCTGGGAGAATTGGAGGCTAAAGACCGGCATTACGAAGCGGCGCAGCGCTACTTTGAGCAGGCGCTGGCCGTTTATCGCAGCGAGGAGCACGGCGAGCCGCGGTCGGCGACAACCGCGCTACAGCATCTCGCGTCTTTACACGCGGATCAGAATCACTTTGCAGAAGCGCATAAATTGTACGACCAAGTCCTGGCCGGCTACGGCGAGGTACTGGGCGAAAATCACCCCTACTGCGCAAGTGTCTACGACAGCCTTGGCGATCTGTACGCCAAGCAAGGTAAGTGGAAAGAAACGGCCGACAGCACGGATCGTGGTCGCCGGATCGCCCGCCGGCACGCGGCCAAATCATTGGGAGGCTTCTCGGAGCGCGAGCAACTGTTTTATTTGTCGAAGGAAAGCGTCGGGCAGCTTCACGCCGGACTAACGTGGAGTTATCTGCGCCCCGACGACGCGTATTTGGCCAACCTGGCCGCCGGTTGGTTGCTGAACGGTAAAGGGCAATTGCAGGAGACGCTGGCCGAGCGCACGTTACTGGCCCGCGACAGCCGCGATCCGGCGCTAGCGCAGATCGTCGACCAGTTATCGCAGGTGCGGCAACAGATGGCGTCGATCGGCGTCGCCGGCTCGGCGTCAGCCAACCCAGAAACGCGACAAGCGCTCGAACGCCTCGAAGCTCAGGAGGACTTGCTCGCGCGGCGACTATCGCAGGCCGGTGGCGTTGCGTCGGCCGAACCGTGGGTAGAGCTGGACGCCGTTCGCAAGCAAGTCCCGGCGGATGCGGTGTTCGTTGATATTTCGCAGTTCAAGGTCTATCAGCCCGAAGTCGCGATCGGCCAATCGCACTGGAAGGCGGCGCGCTATGGCGCTTGGATTTCGCCACCCTCGGACGTGGGAGCGGTGATGTATGTCGACCTGGGCGACGCGACTGCGGTCGACGCCGCGGTTGCCAATGCGCGCAAAGTGATTGAAGACGAAGACGCAATTCGCAAAGACGGCGAAGCGAAGGCCGAAAAGGCGGCCCAAGCGGCGCTGGCAGAATTAAGCCGTTTGATCCTGGAGCCGATCGTGTCGCGACTGCCCAAGGGAACGACGCGGCTGATCGTCAGTCCAGACGCCAGCCTGTGGCTCGTCCCCTGGTCGGCATTGCCGTTGGCGGATGGCCGCTACGCGGTCGAGCAGTATGAATTTTCATTTGTGGTGAGCGGACGTGACCTGGTGGCCCAGCCCGCGGCCGCGACGAAGACGTCCAAGCCAGTGATCATGGCCGATCCGGCTTTTGATCTCACACCGAACGAAGCGCTCGACGCGACGCGAGCCGTGTTGCGCCAACAAGCCGGCGCAGGGCAGTTTGCCACACGTTCCGTCAGCCGCAATAGCGCGATTCCGAAAGTAGAGCGGTTGCCAGGCACGGCTATCGAAGCTGCGGCTGTTGGCCCCCGCCTCGCGGCGTACGCCGGCGAAGATCCACTCCAATACACCGGCAAGTACGCGCTGGAAGGGGTGTTCAAGAAACTGGCGCATCCCAAGGTCGTGGTAATGAGCACGCACGGTTTCTTCTTCGACGATCAACGAGCTTCTACCGAAGAGCCGGATGGCCAGGAAGTGAGCGTCGCGACGGAGGAAGATGGCAAACCGCTCGAAAACCCGCTGCTACGTTGCGGATTGCTGCTGGCTGGCTGCAACGCGCGCGGCCAGGCTGGCGCCGGCGACGATGGCGTTCTCACCGGGATCGAAATCCTGGGGACCGATCTACGCGGCACGGAACTGGTCGTGCTGAGCGCCTGCGAAACCGGCCTGGGCCGTGTGAACAATGGCGAAGGGGTCGCCGGGCTGCGGCAAGCCTTTCAGTTGGCCGGCGCTTCGGCCGTGGTGGCCACGTTGTGGCAAATCCCCGACCGTGAAACGATGCTGCTGATGACCGACTTTTTCAATGGTCTCTCAAGCGGCGAGAGTAAGTCGGCGGCGCTGCGCAAAGCCCAGCTCGCGCAGATCAACGCCCGACGCAAGCAAGGAGACGCTGCGCACCCGTATTTCTGGGCAGCGTTCACTTTGACCGGGATGTAGCCGGTTTGCAGCTTCCGACGGTCATTCGCGAGACGCTTCGCTTGCGTCCGTTTGCGCCGCGCGGATAATCGTTGCACATTGCTACTTCTGTTCTCACTTCGCATGCCCACGCGAGCGTGGGCATGGCACGCGTAAAATAAAAATCCAACGGCGCGCTGCCGTCATTCCTAGGAGCTTATCGATGAAGGCCGCGTTTATTGAACAGCAAGGTCCGCCCGAGGTGATCCAGTATGGCGATCTTCCCAAGCCGCAGCCGGCGCAGGGCCAAGTTCTCGTGCGCGTGACCGCGGTTTCGGTGAACCCGATCGATACCTACATCCGCAGTGGGCTGATCAAACCCGAGCTGCCAAAGCAGTACATCATCGGTTGCGATCTGGCCGGTGTCGTCGAAAGCGTTGGCCCAGGCGCCACGCAGTTCAAGCCGGGCGATCGCGTCTGGGGAACGAACCAAGGCCTGGCCGGCCGACAGGGGACGTTCGCCGAATTCGCCGCGGTCGACGAGAAATGGCTCTACCACACCCCCAAGAATGTGCGCGACGAAGACGCCGCCGCGATTTCGCTCGTCGGCATCACGGCACACATCGGCGTTGTCGAGCGTGCTCACCTGCAACCCGGCGAGATTCTGTTCGTCAACGGCGGCACAGGCGGCGTGGGCTCGACGGTTGTGCAAATGGCCAAGGCGATGGGCGCCCGCGTGATCACCACGGCCGGCACAGATTCGAAGGTCGCCGAGTGCCAAGCGCTCGGCGCTGATCTGGCGCTCAATTACAAAACCGCGGACCTCGACGCCGAGATAAAGAAATTTGCGCCGGCTGGCGTGAACGTCTGGTGGGAAACGCTGCGCGAGCCGGACTTCGACCGGACGGTGGCGCTGCTTGCGCCGCGCGGCCGGATGATCCTGATGGCGGGCCGCGAAGCGCGGCCGGTCTTTCCGGTCGGGCCGTTTTATCTCAAGGGGTGCGCACTGCACGGCTTCGCGATGTTCAACTCGACGGCCGATGAGCAGCGCGTCTGCGCCGACGACATCAACCGCTGGCTGGACGCCGGCAAACTGAAGCCGCGGATCGGACGCGTGATGAAACTCGCGGAAGCCGCAGCCGCGCATAAGTTGCAAGAAGAAAACACGCTCAACAAAGCCGGCACGCTAGCCGGCAAGATCGTGCTGACCCCGTAGTTCGCCCACGGCGAACAGAGAGTAGAGGGGAGAAAGTTGAAAGTAGACTAGAGAAGGCAAACCGTTGTTTTCTCTCCTGTCTACTTTCTCGTCTCTACTTACTCGCCGCAGGCGCGGCGTTACTCGGTGATGGCTTCTTTCACCGGTTGGACGAAGTGGGGTGTTTTGGCGCTGGCGGTGAGTTCGGCGGCTTTTTTGTCGGCCTGTTTGCGTTCGCTGTATTCGAACAGGGCAACGCGCTTCAGCGACTGATTGAAGACTCCCCAGAAGGCTTTCATGCGGACGTCTTTGGCGGCCTTGGCGCGGCTCTTGCGCTTGGCCGGGGCCTTCTTGGCGGCCTTCTTCTTGCCACCTTCTTCGCCTTCCTTGGCCTCGGCGGCGTCGTTCTCGCGTCTCAATTCTTTGCGGCTGACGATCTTACGAGCCATGGCGTGGTTCCGCTTGAAAAATTGTGTGCCGCTGCGTGGAGTGCGCCGCGTGGAAGACAACGCAGCGACCGTTCCCCCCAATTGCATGGAAAAAATCGGGCCGCTACGAACCGAACATAATAACGATTTTACCGTGGATCGGCCAGGGCCGGTCGATTGCCCCTATTTTCCACCAGGCGGCCGGCTTCCAGTGGTTGCTCGCGCTACTCACCGGGGGCAGGCTCGGCGACCAGGTCAGTCTTCCCACTCGTCGGCCGGGTCGAACTTTGGCAGGCAGACGATCATGACCGTCATCTTGCCGAGCGCCCGATGTCGCACGCCGGGGCGAATCAGCACGCACATCCCCGGGTGCACCGGGATCACCTGGTCGTCGAGCTCCAGGCGGGCGTCGGGACCGCAATCCAGGAAGTAGTAAGTCTCCGTCAGCGTCTTGTGGTAGTGCCGGCGGGCATCGACCGAGATCTCGGTCCGATGGATTGTGGCAGGATAGTCCGGCAGGTCCGCAAAGGCACGGCGGGCCGATCCGCACGGACAGTCGACCGGGGTAATTTTGGCAAAGTCTACGGCTTGCCAGCGCTCGGGTGCAGTTTTCGACATGGGGACCAACTCCTGCGTCTGGTCGGGGGCGTTGACGCGCGTTCGCCGGCGTGGCAAGCACGACTAATGTCACGATAGCGGCAAGCCTTACGACGAGCTACCGCGATCTGTTCTGGCGTCCCCCACGCCTCAAGCCCCACGCCTCAGGCCTCCGCGGTCGCCTGTCTTTCTCGGCAAAGTTTGGCCAGCTTACGCGCGCGTCAAGGTTTGCGCCTAAGGAGCCTTAAGCCATTTGCTGAAAATTACTTCCGGCTACTCAAGGGTTCTTCGAATCGTGGCCGATACCGTAGTTGTCCCTCATTGAGGAACACCTGCCATCCAAGGCAAGTCAGGGAAGCATTGATCCGCCGCTAGTGTTATCGAGCCAAGGAATGGCTCGACGGCGTCATTGCGAAAACGGTTTGAACTACGGGTTTCGACCCCAAGCTGCCTGACTGCAACCGCCCGACTACCCCACCGCGTCCTGGTTCAGCCCCACGGTTGAGCCCCCCACGGAACCGAGCGACTCGACTCGCTCAATAAAGCACCCGGTAGATTCGTTCGATTGCAGTCCTGCACGCACTGCCGCTCGTAGTTCTTTCACAGGAGACGATGGTCGATGAAATGGAACATGTTGTTTGGAGCGCTAGTTGTTAGCGTGGGCCTGTGTAGCCAGAGCTTCGGCTTCGAACTTCTGGACCGCATGCTGGGAATCAATGGTTACGGCGGTGGTGGCGGATGCAGCAGCTGCTGCGAGCCGACCTGCTGCTCGGCCGAGCCAACCTGCTGTGCTGCAGCCCCAAGCTGCTGCGAGCCAACCTGCGCTGCTCCGGCTTGCGAGCCGACCTGCTGCGAGGCTGCTCCTTCCTGCTGTGATCCTTGCAACAGCTGCAACAGCGGCTGCTGCAAGAAGAAGTGCCACTTGTTCGGTGGTCTGGGCGGTTTGTTCGATTGCCACAAGAAGAGCTGCTGCCAGTCGTCGTGCTGTGCTCCAGCTTGCGAACCGACCTGCTGCGAAGCTGCTCCTTCGTGCTGCGAGCCGACCTGCTGCGAAGCCGCTCCTTCGTGCTGTGACCCATGCAACAGCTGCAACAGCTGCTGCAACACGGGCTGCAAGAAGAAATGCGGTGGTCTGCTCGGTCTGTTCAAGTGCCGCAAGTCGTGCAACAGCTGCAACACCTGCTGCAGCAGCCCATGCAACAGCTGCGCTGGTGGCTGCTCGAGCTGCGGTGACGCTGCTCCGGCTGCCGCTCCGGCCGCTGCTGACGCCGCTGGCGACGTCCCTCCTTCGCCCCCGATTGCCGACCAGTCGGCTTCGATCCAGGGCAAGCGTCGTGTTGTCCGCACCAGTGCGGTCTCGCGTCGCTAAGAGTTAAGTGAGTGACGAGCACAACTGTGCAAAATCAAGCCTGCCCAGGAAACTTTCCTGGGCAGGCTTTTTTTGTGCGCGCAGGGTGGGGTAGGGGTTTGAAATGGAGCGGAGTGCATTGCACTGGCAGAGCCAGTGGCACACAAAGGCCGGTAGATCCGTCAGCAGATCAAGCCGCCAGGGCGTCGGGATAGGCGAAGCCGGTGCTGGCGTCCATCCAGCGCCGCAGGGCGACTGCGGCCAGATGTCCGCCGAAGGCCACGGAGAGTTTCAACGCCGCCTGAAAGCGCATCGTGCGCCCGACCAGCGGAATGCAATCCAGGTTGCATTGCGGATCTTGTTGCGTGAGATTCAACGTCGCCGGGGCAAAGCCGTCGCGCAAAGCCAGCGTGGTGATCGCCAGTTCGACGCTGCCCGCGGCGTTGACCAGGTGGCCGAGCATTGACTTTGTCGAGCTGACCCAGATCTTGTCGGCGGCCGAGCCCAGCGCACGGCGAATGCCGCGTGATTCGACCACGTCGTTTTGCAGCGTGCCGGTGCCGTGCGCGTTGATATAGTTGACGTCTGTCCGCGCCAGTCGCGCGTCGTCGAGCGTCAGCGAGATCAGCTTGGCCAGCGCGTCGCTATCCGCGTCCATGCCGGTCACGTGATGCGCTTCGGCCAGCATTTTGCCACCGGCGATCTCAGCATAGATGCGCGCGTTGCGCTCCAGCGCGTGGGAGCGACGTTCCAGGATGAACATCGCGGAGCCCTCGCCCATCACGAAACCGCTGCGCTGACTGTCGAAGGGGCGGCAGGCCTGCGCCGGATCGGCGTGATGCGCCAGCACTCCCATCCGATGAAAACCCGCGGCGAAGAGGGGATGAAAACCTTCGGCGCTGCCGGCCAGGGCAATATCTGCCTGGTCGTCGCGAATCGCCCGCACCGCCGACAAGATATCGACCAGTCCACTGGCGCAGGCCGTGGAGTGGCAAATGCGCGGGCCGGCCAGTCCGTAACGATTGGCCACGGATGAGCAACCGGTATTGGGCATCCATTGCTGCCACCAAGGAACGGCGGCCGGGTCGATCAGGTCGAAGCGGCCCATCTGCTCGGCGACAAAACTATCGTCTCCCATGTGACCGCTGATAGCGCAGGCAAAGCGATCGCGATTGACGCGCGTCAGGTTGACGCGGCTATCGGCCATGGCTTCGGCGGCGGCGATGTGCATCAGCGTGATGGCCTTCATCTCGCCGCGCTGCACGCTGGGAACATTGACCGGCGCGCCGATCAACAGGTCATCGGGAATGCTGGGGAGTCCGCGCAGGTTTCGCACGCCGCTCTGGCCGCGCCGCACAGCGCGCCAGACGCTTTCACGGTCGCGCCCCACCGAGGCAATCATGCCGATGCCGGTGATGACGACCGCATCTCCATCGTCGTGGTATTGGCCGACGGTACGAAACACGGAGTTCACTTTCTGACAGCTCGCCCGGCGCCGCGCAGAGGTCTGCCTGACCAACGCGATGAGGGCGCAAGAATTCTTGTCGTAAACCAATCAATTGGAGCAAACCCGCGAGCGCGATCCTCCGGGACCTCGGCGCCGCGTGGAGTCTGGATTCTGGAGAATTCAGTAGAGCGAGTCAAGTTTAGCTTTTGCGGATAGCCAAACTATTGCGGCGCCACGAGTTGCTGGTCGCGCGGAGTGCAGCAGTACTTGGGCGCCACTGCTGGCTAGTCCAGCAGTGCGACCGTCGGAGGGATCACCTAGGGCGCTTCGACCTCACGCAAGCGTTCACCACGCGCGGCGCGGCGAGCCAGCGCGGCTCCGATAAACCCGCTAAACAGCGGGTGCGCCTTGGTGGGCTTACTCTTGAATTCCGGGTGGAACTGTACGGCAACGAACCAAGGATGGGCCGGTAGCTCGATCAATTCGACCAGCGCGCCGTCTGGGCTTAACCCGCCAAACAACATGCCGTGCGCGGCAAACTGCTGCCGGTAGACATTGTTGAATTCGTAGCGGTGCCGATGCCGTTCATCGATGTGTTGGGTTTGGTAGGCTGCGGCGGAACGGCTGTCTGGGGACAAAACGCACGGCTGTGAGCCCAACCGCATTGTTCCCCCCTTTTCGGTAATTGTGCGTTGCTCGTCTAGCAAGCAGATCACCGGATGGGGCGTGTCCTTGCTGAACTCGGTGGAATGTGCGCCGGCGAGGCCGACCACGTTGCGGGCGAATTCAATCGCTGCGCACTGCATGCCCAGGCAGATGCCGAAGAACGGAATGTTCCGTTCGCGGGCAAAGCGGATCGACTCGACTTTGCCCTCGATGCCGCGCTCGCCGAATCCGCCCGGCACGAGCAGGCCATCGTAGCCGGCGAGCAGGCATTCGGGCCCTTCGCGCTCGACTTCTTCGCTCTGAATCCGAGAGATGCGGATCTGCGCGCCGTGGGCGATGCCGGCGTGGTCGATCGCTTCGTAAATCGACTTGTAGGCGTCGCGGTGTTCGGCGTACTTGCCGACCACGGCAATGCTCAGCTCGTGCTTGGGATTGCGCAGGTTGTGGAGCAAATTGCGCCAGTCTTGCATGTCGAGCTGGCCCGCCTGCAAGCCGAGCTGCTTGACGATCAACTCGTCCAACTGGTTGTCGACCAGGCTGAGCGGTACTTCGTAGATCGAAAAGTCCTTGTCCTTCTCTTCGATCACGGCTTCCTTCGGCACATTGCAGAACAGCGCGATCTTCTCGCGATCTTCACGGCTGATCGATCGCTCCGTCCGGCAGATCAAAATATCAGGTTGGATACCAATCTGTCGCAACTGGCCGACCGAATGTTGCGTCGGCTTGGTCTTCAACTCGCCGGCGGCCTTCAGATAAGGAACCAGCGTCAGATGGATGTACAGGCAGTTGCCTTTGCCGACGTCGAGCGAGAACTGCCGAATCGCCTCTAGAAAGGGCTGGCTTTCGATATCGCCGACGGTGCCGCCGATCTCGGTGATGACGACGTCGACATTGTCGCCACCCAGCTTGGCGATCACGCTTTTGATTTCATTGGTGATGTGCGGAATCACCTGCACGGTCTTGCCGAGGAACTCGCCACGCCGCTCCTTGTTGATGACCGACAGGTAGATCTGGCCTGTGGTGTAGTTCGAGTCGCGCGTCAGCGGGCTGTTGGTGAACCGCTCGTAATGGCCCAGGTCGAGATCGGTCTCGCTGCCATCGTCCAGCACGTAAACTTCGCCATGCTGGTAGGGGCTCATCGTCCCGGGATCGACGTTGATGTACGGATCGAGCTTCTGCATCCGCACGCGCAAGCCGCGCCGTTCAAGCAACATGCCGACCGAGGCGCTGGTCAAACCTTTGCCGAGCGAACTGACGACGCCACCGGTGACAAAAATGTGTTTGGTCATGTGTTGTTTGCCATCCATGTCGAGAGTGCGCGGCGTTCTTAAAGACGTGCAGAGGTGGGTGATCTTAGCGCGCTTCGGCCCTCACCCCGGCCCTCTCCCGAGGGGAGAGGGGGAAATGCAGACGGCGCGCGACTGCGGCAGGAATTGAGTCAGGAGAAACTGGCCGCTAAAACCAAAACGGCCCACGGTCATTCGACACGGCGGGCCGCAGCGGCAAAGAGCCAGGGTCTTCTTCGGTCTCAACCCTGGGACCACATTTTAGCGTGATCGCTCGCGACTGACAAACGCCTGATAATCGTGCGGCGTATCGATCCCCACGGTCGGCTCGTCAACCACGCCCACGCCAATCGAGTGCCCCGCGGCCAGGACTCGCAACTGCTCAAGTTTTTCCAGGCGTTCTAGCCGCGCCGGCGGCATTTGGGCGATTTCGAGCAGGAATTCCCGGCGATACGCGTAGAGCCCGACGTGCTGAAAAAAATTCGGCGGATTGGCCGTCAACAGCGCGTCGTCCCAGTCGCGAACAAACGGGATGGGGCTACGACTGAAATAGAGCGCGCGGCCGGCGTTGTCGAAGACCACTTTCACGCAGGCCGGATCGTTAAATTGATCGCGATTGCGAATCGGCGTCGCCAACGTCGACATTTGCAGCGCGGGATTGCGCTCCAGCAAATCCACCACCAGGTCGATCGACGCGCCGGCCAACTCCGGTTCGTCTCCCTGCACGTTGACAAAGATATCAATGTCGGGGCGCGACCGCGCAATCTCGGCGACGCGATCGGTGCCGCTCGCGCACTCGGGACTGGTCATCTGCGCCTGACCGCCAAAGCCGCGGACTTCAGCCAGGATTTCTTCGTGATCGGTCGCCACACAAACACCTTGCGGACGACTTGCGCGGAGCGCCGCTTCGCAGGTGTGCTGAATCAACGTCTTGCCGGTCTCGCGCAATAACATTTTGCGCGGCAGGCGCGTCGAAGCCATGCGGGCCGGAATGACGATCAAGCTCGTCGAATGAATACGCGGAACGAACAGGCCGGTGGCCATTAGGTAGACCCTCCATGGTCAGTGCGATTTTGCGCCGCAGTGTAAACCAGTAGCGCGAATCGATGGTAGGCCAGCGCGCGCGTGCTAGCGTTCCGCAGGTGGGTCTTGTTCGGCTGCAGGCGCCTTCGGTCGATAGCGATTGGTCAGCGTGATCCACATCGAGAAGAGAAAAACGCCAAAGAAGACGGCCATGAACGACCCCGCGGTCCAGCGCACCAGGGTCTCAAGCCACGCGATCATTAGGGTCTCCGTGCTAGTGAGGGCCAGCCAATCAGGACGTCATCGAACGAGCGATCGCATCCGAGGCATTATGTCAGATTTCGCGGGCGTTCCAGGCCTCGGTGCGATTGGAATGCCTCAATCGATCACTGCAAATGCCACTGGCTCGACCAGTGCAATGAACCGAATCGACTCAACGGCCCCTCACTGGCAGAGCCAGTGGCACACGCTGGAGAATGGAACGCAGACGCAACGCTAGTCGCAACTCTTTGACGTAATTGAACTTTGCGCCGAGATTCTGGTTCTGAAAACAGTTCGTTCCGCGGGCGGAAAGTGTTTGCTTCGGCTTACCGCAATTGCTTATATTGATGGATTGGGAGGCTCGGGGGACCGGACGTGGCGCGAGTGCGCTGCCGCGGCGCCCGCTTTTTCTCCCAGCCCGCCCTAAAGTGCCTGCCCCGGATTGGCCTACCAAAGATTTGGCCTGGCAATCGCCCACCCAAAGTTCTTGCCTGCGAGGAGTGTGGATGAACCGGTCCCTACCTCTGGCGATGTTGTCGCTAGTTGTTTCTGGTGTCGCGTTTTGCGCAGTGGCGCCTGCGCGGGCCGACGACGCCAAGCCGGCCGACGGCGCGAAGCCCGCGGCCAAGGTCAGCTTCTTCCGCGATGTGCGGCCGATTCTGCAAGAGCGCTGCCAGGGCTGCCATCAACCTGCCAAGTCGCTCGGCGGCTTTGTCGTCACCAGTTTCGATGGGCTGAAAAAAGGGGGCGAGAGCGCCGCCGCCGGGATTGTTCCTGGCAAGCCGGAAGAGAGCGAGCTGCTGTCGCAATTATTGCCAAGCGGCGACACGCCGCCGGCCATGCCCAAGGGTGGCGCGCCACTGAAGGCGGACCAGGTCGATGTGATTCGTCGCTGGATTGCCGAAGGCGCCGCGGACGATACGCCGGCGTCGAACGAGCCGGTGATCGACATGCAGCATCCGCCGGTCTACACGGCCCCGCCCGTGCTGACGTCGCTGGATTATTCGCCCGATGGCACGCTGTTGGCCATCAGTGGCTATCACGAAGTGCTGTTGCACCGCGCGGATGGCAGCGGACTCGCCGGCCGATTGGTCGGACTGGCCGAGCGCATTGAATCGGCCCGGTTCTCCCCAGATGGCAAAATGCTGGCCGTCACCGGCGGATCGCCAGGGCGCTTTGGCGAAGTGCAGATTTGGGACGTGGCGGAAAAGAAGCTCACGCAATCGATTCCCGTGACATTTGATACGGTTTACGGCGTCAGTTGGTCTCCGGACGGAACCAAGGTCGCCTTTGGGTGCGCGGATAACACCTGCCGCGCGATCGAGGCCGCGACTGGCAAGCAGGTTTTCTTTCAGGGCGCCCACAATGATTGGGTCCTCGATACGGTCTTCTCAGTCGATGGCTTGCACCTGGTAAGCGTCAGCCGAGATCGTTCAATGAAGCTGAACGAGTTGGCGACGGAACGCTTCATTGACAACATCACCAGTATCACGCCGGGCGCACTCAAGGGAGGCTTGATCGCGGTCGATCGTCACCCGAAGCGCGAAGACCTGCTGGTTGGCGGCGCTGACGGCGCGCCGAAGATCTATCAGATGCACCGCACCAAGGCCCGCGTTATCGGCGACGATTTCAACCTGATTCGCGCGTTCGAGGCGATGCCCGGCCGTATTTTCTCGGTTCGTTACAGTCCCGATGGCACACGCATCCTGGCCGGCAGCAGCAGCGACGGCCAAGGCGAAGCGCGGATCTACAACGAGGCCGACGCCAAGCAGATCTCGCGTTTCGCAGAACAGCACGGCGCGATCTATACCGTCGCCTGGCGTCCTGATGGCAAAGAGGTGGCCGTGGGCGGCTTCGACGGCATGATTCGTTTCTATGATCCAGACACCGGCAAGCTGGTGCGAGAATTGGCGCCAACGCCTAGCGCCAGCGCCGCGGCGTCTCCGGCAGCGGCAGTCACGGCGCCGGCCGCGGCCCCAGCGCCCGCCAAGTAACACAGAAGTCGATCCATCGCAAATAGTGAACAGCGCCCAAATCAATCGTTATCACAACCGTATGAAGCGGTGAGGAAAGAACGCATGCTCCGAAATGTTCGTGCCCAGGCCACGACGAGGTTCTACGTCGCCGCCCTGTTGGTTGGATTCACCGTCGCAGGCCAGACTGCCATTGTCTCGACGGCTCGTGCCGACGAACCGGCCGCCGCCCCAGAAAAACTGCCCGAGGGCGCGCAGCTCGCGTCGCTCGAGGTGACGCCGGCCGCGATCACGCTGCCGCACAAGTACGCGTACGCACAATTGCTGGTGACCGGCGTGCTGACGACTGGCGAGCGCGTGGACGTGACGCGGATGGCGACGATCGAAGCCCCGACATGTGTGGCCGTGGCGACGAATCGTCTTGTTCGACCCACCGCCGATGGCGAAGGCGCCCTGCAAATTGCGTTCGCCGGCCAGTCGGCCAGTGTGCCCGTGAAGGTCAGCGGTTTTCAGTCGGAGTACCCCGTGAGCTACATCCAGGACGTGGCTCCGGCGATGTCGAAGATGAGCTGCAACGCCGGCACCTGTCACGGTTCGGCCAACGGCAAAAACGGTTTCAAGCTTTCGCTGCGCGGCTATGACCCCATTTTCGATCATCGCGCACTTACAGACGATCTGGCCGGTCGCCGCTTCAATCGCGCCGCGCCCGATCAAAGCCTGATGCTGCTCAAGCCATCAGGCGGGGCGCCGCACATGGGCGGCGTGTTGACCAAGCGGGGCGAACCGTACTACGAGCTGCTGCGAGCCTGGATCGCCAAGGGCGTGAAGCTTGATCTCGACGCCCCGCGCGTCACGCAGATCGAAGTCTTCCCCAAGAGCGCGCAGATTCCGTTGCCGGATATGAAGCAGCAAGTTGTAGTAATCGCAACGTTCTCGGACGGCAAAACGCGCGACGTCACGGCCGAGGCCTTCTTGGAAAGCAGCCTGACCGACGTCGTCGTTGTCGATAAGCAAGGCCTGGCCACCGGCCTGCGCCGCGGCGAAGCCTCGCTGCTGGCCCGTTACGAAGGCGCGTACGCGGCCGCAACCGTAATCGTGATGGGAGACCGCAGCGGTTTCGAGTGGCAAGATGTCCCGGCCAATAACCACTTGGATGAACTGGTCTACAACAAGCTCAAGAAGATCAAGGTGCAGCCCAGCGAGCTGGCCAATGACTCGGACTTCATCCGCCGCTTGTATCTCGACTTGCTCGGCGTGCCGCCGCAGCCAGAAGACGTGCGCAAGTTCCTGGCCGACACGCGCGACACGAAAGTCAAGCGCGACGAGCTGATCGATCGGCTGATCGGCAGTCCGGAGTTTGTCGATCATTGGACCAACAAGTGGGCTGACCTGTTGCAGGTGAATCGCAAGTTCCTCGGCGAAGAAGGGGCTTGGAGCTTCCGCAACTGGATCCGCCAGTCCCTCTCTGAGAATCAACCGTACGACAAGTTCGTTTACGAGATTCTGACGGCGTCAGGCTCGACGATCGATAACCCTCCGGCCAGCTATTACAAGGTCCTCCGCACGCCGGTCGACGCGATGGAAAACACCACGCAGTTGTTTCTGGCCGTGCGCTTTAGCTGCAACAAGTGCCACGATCATCCGTTCGAGCGTTGGACACAGGATCAGTACTACAATCTGTCAGCCTACTTTGCCCACGTTGGCCGTAAGGCGTCGCCCGAATCGGCCGGTAAGACGCTCGGCGGCTCGGCCGTTGAGCAGGCGCTGCCCGCGGTCGAGGTGATTTACGATCAAGGGACGGGCGATGTCACGCACGACCGCACCGGCAAGGTGGCGCCGCCGTCGTTCCCTTACACCTATCCGAATGTCGCCGCCGGCGAGGCCTCGCGCCGCGATCAACTGGCCCGTTGGATCACTTCGAAGGACAATCCCTACTTCGCCAAGAGCTACGTCAATCGGATCTGGAGCTACCTGTTGGGCGTGGGCGTGATCGAACCGATCGACGACATTCGCGCCGGCAACCCGCCGTCGAATCCGGAATTGCTCGATCGACTGACAGCCGATTTTGTGAACAGCAAGTTTGACGTGCGCGAGCTGTTCCGCGAGATCTGCAAGACGCGCGTCTATCAACAATCGCTCACCACCAACAAGTGGAACAAGGACGACGACTCCAACTTCTCGCACGCCGTTGCCCGCCGCCTGCCGGCGGAGACGCTGTTTGATGCGGTGCATGTCGCGACTGGTTCGAAGGCCAAGCTTCCAGGCGTGCCGGCCGGCTTCCTGGCGTCGCAACTGCCGGACAGCGGTGTGGAACTGGCCGATGGATTCCTCGCGCTCTTCGGTCGTCCGCCGCGCGAAAGTGCTTGCGAGTGCGAACGCTCAACCGGCGTGATGCTGGGCCAGGCCCTCAACCTGGTGAATGGTCCGACGATTGCCGAAGCGATTTCCGACCCAGAGAATCGGATTGCAACGCTCGTAAAATCGCAGCCGGACGACAACAAACTAGTACAAGAGCTGTTCATGGCGATCCTCAGCCGTGAGCCCAAGCCGGAAGAAACCGCGGCCGGCGTCGAAGCGATCAACGCCGCCAAGCGCGAGTACGATGGGCTGATGGCGGAACTGGCCAAGTTCGAGAAAGAACAACTCCCCGCGCGGCAGGCCGCCTGGGAAAAAGAACAGCGCCCAGTCGCCTGGACCACGCTCGACTTTGCGAGCGTGACCACGGCGAGCGGCGCCAAGGCCACGCGACAAGCCGATGGTTCGCTGCTGTTCGGCGGCAAGCCGGCCGATAAGGACCGCTACACACTGCTGGCCGCCACAAAGCTCGCCGGCGTCACGGCCCTGCGTGTGGAAGTGTTGCCAGACCCTAGCTTGCCAGGGAACGGGCCAGGCCGCGCGGCGAACGGCAACTTTGTGCTCAACGAGCTGACCGTAACGGCCGCCCCGCAAGATAATCTGACGGCCGGCAAGAAGTTCTCGCTGAAGGTCGCAGACGCTGATTTCAACCAGGAAGGCTTCGTCTCTGCGAGCGCCGTC
>Ga0268266_10000702_pt1 | contig 45182 bp, 43 predicted proteins | sample KBSS13metaG_FD_190356 | JGI IMG/M metagenome (GOLD analysis project Ga0268266, IMG submission 190356) | Switchgrass rhizosphere microbial communities from Kellogg Biological Station, Michigan, USA - KBS S1-3 metaG (SPAdes) (version 2) | ecosystem: Host-associated > Plants > Roots > Rhizosphere...
CTCGCGTGCACTGCAGGGCCTCGCCCAGGGTGCCTTCACCCGCCACGAGCGCTCGGGAGACGGAGGCCGACAGGGGTAGCTCTTCGACGATCTTCTGCGTGGGCATGCCTACGAGCGCGCCGAGCAGTGAGAACAATCCTGTTATGAAGAACGGCCCGCAATCCTTGGCGCCAGCGAGGCGGCCGAGCTGCTCACACATGCGCGCACGGGTCATGGCGTGGATGTACAGACTTGGCGGCCGGTCATCGAAACCCTGGAGGCAGAGCAACCCGCACAGCTGCCGCAGGCTCTCGATGCCCAGAATGACAATCGCCTGGCGGATGGAGTCGATCTTGCGCGGGAAGTTGTAGTAGCTCGAGTTGATGCAGCGGAGCACGTGATACGACATGGAGACGTTCTGACTCAGCAGCTCCTCCACCTCGTCGAGCGAATAGTCCTCGTTCTGCAGCGAGGCCACGAGGCGCAGTGTGCCCAGCTTGCTCGAGGGTACCCGCTTCGCCCGGAAGGTCTGCGGATGCTGGAGAAAGTTGCCTTGGAAGCCGTCGAAACCGAGCCCGATGCAGTGCTCGAATTGCTCGACCGTCTCGACCTGCTCGGCGATCAGCTTCAAGCCGCGCGCCTTGAGCTCCTTCACCAGGCCGGGCAGGTGCGCCGGGTTGGTCTGAGCGAGCTCGATCTTGACTATGTCGGCGTACTCGAGGAGTTGCGGATCGGTCGTGCGCGGCGAGTAGTCATCCAGCGCGATTTTGTAGCCACGCGCCCGCAGGGTCTTGATGCCCGCGATGACCTGCGGTTTCGCGGGGACGTGCTCGAGGACTTCGATGACGGCCAGGTCCGGACGCAGCGGCAGTTCCGGCACGTTGGCCAGCAGGTCTTCGGGAAAATTGATGTGGACCGGGAGTCCGCCGGCCAGGCGCTCGAGGCCGATTTCCAACGCTGCGTTGGTGATCACGTACAGGGTCGCGCGGCTCGGGTCGGTGATCTCGGCCATGGTCGATTTTGGGGAGTGCCGGTACAGCAGCTCATAGGCCGTCACGGCCATCGCGGCGTCGTAAATGGGTTGCCGGGCGACGAAGACCTCGACCTGCGCCGGCGTGCTCGCCACGGGATCCAGCTCCTGTTCTACGTTCTTTTGGCTTCCCATGAGGTCAAAAACTCGTCGGCTGATTCATTGGCCGGAAAGTCGCCGATGGCGCTTCTGGCGGGCCAACCGGTCCAAGCTTTCGTGCACGCGAGCAAATAGCGCGGTTATTGCTCGCGAGACGCTTGCCGGTCGCGTTCCCCGTCTGCATCGGCGCTTTCCGCGCTGCCATAAGACCCGGCGAAGGTCTGCTCACCGATTCGCGACGGCCGTCACACTGAACGGGATCCCGGCGCGCCGGAGAGGCTGGCCCGCTCAGCGCTGGATACCGATCGTGATCCAAGAATCCGGCTCTGCGTCGCCGCGCCAGGTGAGGCCCTCGATGGTGAGCTGGTAGTTGCCGGGTCCGAGCGCGGAGCTGTTGAGAGCGATGCGCAGGTGGCCGTTGGAGTCCTTGGCGAGATCGCTGATGACGGCAACTCGCCCCTGCTCGATGCGGTCGATGGTGACGCGGAAAACCTTGTACGGTGAGCGCGACTCGTCGATCTTGAAGTCCACGAGCTGCGCGGGGCCGCCACCGATGGTGATCGCCGGCGTGTTGGAGCCGCCCTCACGGCTCGGAAGCAGGCGAACTTCTCGCGTGCTGGTCGCCGGGTCCAAGGGACGCTCGGCGGCCTGACTTTGGAGCTTCTTGATCTGGGCGGCTTTCGAGGAGCCGTCATTCGTCGTGAACCAGAGGCCGCCGGCCAACAGGACAATAGCGGCTGCCAGTCCGATGGTGACCTGCGGCTTCTGCCAGAACGGCTGTTTGGCTTCCTGCCAGGGCTCGGGCTTGCCGCTGGCCTCGAGGAGGCGCAGACCTGCATTCACGCGCTCCGGCAAACCCAACTCGTCGAGTACGTCGGGGTTCTCGCGACAGAAGCGCTCGAAGTCGGTCGCCCCCTTCAGTGGTAGCCGGCCCGAGAGGTAGCGCTCGACGACCTGGTTTCGGGCGATGAAGTCGCGATCCATCGGCGCGGAGGCGGCTGCCGCGATGGCATTCGCTGCCGCTGCTGCAGCGCTGGATGTTGCTGTCGCGCTGACGGGCGTTGCTTTGGGAGCGGTTGGTTGCGGTTGCGCGGTTGCGAGCGCTGCGGGTGCGCCTGCGGAGGTTGTCGCCGCAGTCGAACCCGGAGGCGCTGTAGGTGCGGGCGCTGGGGTTAGGTCGAGTTGTCCCGAGGTCGCTACAGTCGGCGGTGCCGGTGGGGGTGCGAGCAGTTCCTCTTCGAAGGAGAGCGACGTGGTGTCAGCCCGTTCGGGCTCCGCAACGGCCACTGGCGGCGGCGTGCTCGCGGGGGCGGCTGATGGCGCTACCGGGAGCGTGTCGAAGTCGTCGAGGGAGAGCGGTTCCAACGGCTCTTCGATGAATGGCGATGCAATGGCCGATGGTTCGGCGGCAGCAGCTTCCGGACCACCTGACGCGGCAGCCACTCGCGCTACGAGGGCGGCTATCGCGCCGGTGTTTCCGGTGCTCGAGGTCGATGCGGTGGACGGCGTTGCGTCCTCGGTTGGGAAACCCAACAGGTCCGCCGCCTCTTCCAGGCTGAGGTCGTCGGCGGACGACGTGGTCGGGATTGAGGGCGCGGACGCCGTAGCTACGGGCGCCGAGGTTGTGGCCGGTGACGTATCCGTGGCTGACGACGGTGCTGGCTTGGACCAGCGGCCGGAGTTGGATGCCACGCCAGTGGCGCTCGCGTTGGGCGACTGCGCAGCGGGTGCGGGCGATGCTGAGGGCGCGGAGGCAGTGGTAGCAGAGGTGCTCGCGGACGCCGAGCTTGCGGATGCAGGTGACGTCGCTGAGGGCGCTGAACGTGCCGCGAAGGGCGACGCAGCCGTGGACGCCGGACTCGGCGACGCGTGTGACGTGGCTGCGGGCGCGAGCGACGAGGTTGGCACCGAGGTGTGTGCGGAGGCGCTCGACGAAGAGCTAGCCGGGGTGCTGGGGCGCGGTGGTGGCTTCGCGGCAGGCGGCGGAGCCGCTGCGGGGGCCGGGCGAGCTGGCGGCACTGTTGGGATCGCTAGCTTCGAGATCGGCTTGCTCGTGGCTGGAGGGCGCGCCGCAGTGCTCGATGCGGTAGGTGGCAGCGGGCGCTTGGCGACAGTCGCATTGTTCGGTGCTGCGGAAGTCGTTTGTGTGGCCGATGGAGGTGATTGCGCTCCGGCTGGCGAGGTACCGGACGAAGCGGGCCTTGAACTTGAAGAGGTGGCTGTCCGGGCGGCTGATGCGGCGGTTGCCGATGTCGGCGAACCAACTTGGCGCGTTCCCGCAGGCGTGGACGTGCGCGCGGCCGACTGCGCTAGGCCGGATGAGCTAACAGCACTGGCGGAGCTCGTAGTGGCGCTTGGCGCGTTGGGCGGGGTTACGCCGGCCAGTGAGCTGGCGCTGGAGCTCGCTGCTGAGGGACCTGCGGCAGTTGCAGGGCCGATGACAGTTTTCGCGGTGGCTGACGAGGCACCGGGGGCTGGGTGGCCGGCGCTCGCCGCAAGGCCGATTGCCGAACCCGCAACAGCTGGGGAGGCACCGCCAGCAGTCGGGATCGCGGCAGCGGGCCTTGGAGAGGATGCTGGCGCCGCTCTGCCAGCGGCCGACGATGAGCTTGGTGCGGTGGCTTTCGCCAGGGTGGGTCTGGAGCCGGATTCGGACGTCGCCGTGGAAGCGCTACGGGGTGCTGACCCTGGCGACTGGGGCGTCTTGCCGCCCGCGCCTGATGTCTTCGGCGTCGGCCCCGTGACGGGCGGTATGCCAAATCCGACCGGCGAGGCGGGCCGTCCCGCGCCTTGCGAGGCAGCGGCCGTGGACGCCGATGCCGGGGATGCCGCTGCCCGCGGGGAGCTGGGGGTGCTTGCCGAAGACGCGGCTGCGCGAGGCGTCGATACTTGCGACGCATCGCCTGATGACGTGGGCGCGGATGCGCCGCCGCTACTTGCCGAATCCGTCTCCACCGGCCCCTCTGGAAGCAATAACTGATCGAGCCCGAGCAGCTCCTCCGAGTCCTGCGCGAACGGCGCATCGGAGGATACAGCCCCGGCGGGCGGGCTAGCGACAGGGGCCGAGGCGGCGGCCTCGTTCAATGCGTCGAGGAGCAAGTCCGAGTCGCCGCCCCCGAGCAGGCTCTCGGGGGCGATCAACTCGTCCGCCGGGCCCTCGGGCTTGGTCTTTCGGGACCCCGCGTTCGCGGAGGCGGCGGAGGACGAGGGCGTCGCTCCGATCGGTACGCTACCGTCGATGGGCGCTTCGACCGGGAGGTCGGTGAGCGGCTCAAAGACGGGGCGAGACGCAGCTTCCATAGTTTCGAGCCTCGTTAACGCTTCGTCGAAACGCCATTGCCGGACGGTTCGGACCACACCTTCGCGCTCCTCGCCCGGAAAACAGATTCAGGCGCGGCGGCGGCTCCCTGGTCGGGTTGCCGAGAAGTCCGTCTCAATTGACGTTGGGGCGTATCTAAACAGTGACGGGCCCGGCGAGCCTCGCGATGGCTCACAGATCCGACCCCTGCCCTCCGAGGACGTGACGTGGGTCACATTCATTTGGGGCCGGAATAAGTTCAAAAGGGAAGAAGGTCGCACCGAGAGGGCCTACCGGTCGCCAGGCGCGCAGGCGCCCTTTTTTGGGGATCGATGAACGCGGCCGGCGGTTGATGGAGGACGAGGTGACCGAGATGGCGTCACCGGCGGAAGTGAGTCACACTTTGACTGCCCCCGGTGAGATAAATTTAGATCTCAATGCAGATACGCGCGCTGCTCGATCTAGAGCAATTCCCCGACTCTCCGTACGCGAATGAATTGCGCAGGGATTTTCCCGATCTGCGCTTCTCGCCGGCGTTGGAGAAGGATTTTCAGACGTTCCAACTGGGGCGGGCGCGCTCGCGCGTGCGCTTCTTTCAGCTCGCGACCTGCCTGCTGTGCCTGGCGGTCGCGGCACACCTGGTGTTTCTGGACGGGATGCGCGCGTCCGGGGTGTTGGTCAACTGGGTGGGACTGGCGATTCCCCTGAGCCTGTTCCTGGTGTGGGCTTCGTGGGGGCGTTTCTACGATCGCGTGTATGTTCCCGTCGCGCGGATCATTTTGCCATTGCTCGGAATCCTGGCGGCGGTTGGCGTTGCCGCCCGCGTGGCCGCCGGTCATCCCGACCAATTCTATTTCCTGACTTCCTACAGCATCGCGCTCTTCTTCGTGGGGGGACAGAGTTTTCGCGCAGCGCTCATCGCCAACGCGCTGATGATCGTCGCGAATGGAATAGCACTGACCTGCATGGGCGAGTCCGCCGGATTCGTTATATTTTATGTGAGCGTATTGACCATTACCGCCGCCGCGGGTGCTTTCGGCTATAGCGGTGTGGAGCGGCAGTTGCGCACTACATTCCTCGAGCGCGGACTCATGGGCGAGATGGCGGCGCGCGACGGCCTGACGGGCCTGAAGAACCGCGGCGCGTTTGACGATCACCTGCCCCGGATGTGGCAACAAGGTTTGCGCGACCGGCGTTCCCTGGCGCTGCTCCTGATCGACGTCGATCACTTCAAAGCCTACAACGACCGCTACGGTCACCAGGCCGGCGACCACGCTCTTCGCCGCGTCGCGCAGGTAGTACAGGGTTTCGCGCGGAGGCCGCTCGACATGGCGGCTCGCTACGGCGGCGAAGAATTCGTGCTCGCACTCTTCGACGTGACCGGGGAGTATGTGCAGGAGGTCGCCGAGGAGCTGCGTAGGGCGATCCTTGCCCTGGAAATCCCACACGAAGATTCGCCGACGGCGACGTTCGTCACCGCGAGCATAGGAATCTCAGTCATGCGCCCGAGGACGGGCAGAAGTCCCGAGGGCGCTGTGCAACTCGCCGACGAGTCACTCTATAGTGCGAAACGCGGTGGCCGGAACTGCGTGAAGTTGGTCGACAGCGACTACGCCCTCTTTACCACGGGTAATTTCCGCCGGCGTGCCTGAGCCTGCGGGTGTCGTATCAACTGACGCCGGAAGTGTTCAGGAAGTACTCCACTTTATCGCGGTACGTCCGCGAAAGCTTCAGCTCGTGCCCTCCCTCGAGCGTGAGGAAGTACTCACCGTTCATGTGGGCGCGCAGGCTCTTGACCAACCGCAGGTTGACGATCGTCGAGCGATGCACCCGTTGAAAGAGCTTCGGGTCCAGAAGCTCCTCGAGCTCCTTCATCGTGCCACGCAGGATGTGTGTGTCGCCGCCCGCATGAATGCACATGTAGTCGCCGGCGGCGTCGATCCAGCGGATCGATGCCACGGGCACGCGGACCGTCTCACGTCCCTGCCGTATCGGTAGCACTTCTGGATGTTTCGCCTCGACTGCCGCACGACCTCGGGCTAACAGCTCATCGAGCGCGAGCTCACCCGATCCGGTGATCTCCGCAATGATCTCCATGAGCCGGTCACGTTGGTTCGCGGCCGTTTTGGCGCGTACGTGCTCGCGGACTCGTTCCAGAGCGGCGTGGAAGCGCACCTCGTCGATCGGCTTCAACAAGTAGTCGACGGCACGCGCCTCGAACGCCTGGATCGCGTATTGGTCGTAGGCTGTGACAAAAACCAGGACCGGTAGGGATTCGTGGGGCAATTGCGCCAGGACTTCAAAGCCCGACATGCCCGGCATCTGGATATCGAGAAACACGAGGTCGGGCTTGTAGGTGGAAATAGCGGCGAGCGCCTCACGGCCGTTGGTGCACTGGGCGACGATGTTGAAATCGCCGGCTTCGCGCAGCCGCAGCTCGATGCCGCGTCGTGAGAGTGCTTCGTCGTCCACGATGACCGTGTTGATTTTCATGCACGCGCCCTCTGCGACTCGGGATACGTCTGATTCACGGTGGGCTCCGCGGGCAAGCTTGCGAGCTCCAGCGGCAGGGCCATGTCGATGCGCAACCCTGGATGGCTATTGAGCACCGCGAAGCGGTGGTTCTGGCCATAGAGCACCGCGAGGCGCTCGCGCGTATTGCGCAGACCGACACCGCGGCGCTCGCTCGGCGAGTACCGGTCCCGCATTCCGGGCCCGTCATCGATGACACTCACTTCGAGCATCGCGCCACGTGCGCGGCCTTCGATCCGCACGCAACCCCCTCCCTCGCGGGGAGAGATGGCGTACTTGAGGGAGTTCTCCAGGAGCGGCTGCAACAACAGGCTCGGCACCAGCGCATCGAGCGCCGGCCCTTCGATCGCGTACTCGAGCCGCAGGCGCTCGCCGAAACGCAAGCGCTCCGTGCCGAGGTAGAGGTCCAACGCCTCGATTTCCTGCCGCAGCGTGACCTTTTTCATGGGGTCCTGGTCCAGCGTGTAGCGCAGGAACTCGGACAGGCGTGCGATGGCGTGATTCGCCGTGCGGTTCTGGTTGTCGAGAATCAGGGTGGAGATCGCGTTCAACGTGTTGAACAGGAAATGCGGATTCAACTGGTAGCGCAGCATCTTGAGCTGCGATTCCTGTGCCAGGGCGACGGCTTTCAGCATGGCTTCCTGCTGCTGTTGTTGCGACTCGTAGTAGCGGAAGCCGAAGTACAGTGCGCTCCAACACAACAGCAGGTAAGTCGTCGAAGTCGCTCCGCCAAAGAGCTCGAAGAGCGTCTTGAATTGCCAGTCGGGCTCCACGAGCTGTTTGTAGGCGAGGTTGATCACCGTGCGAAACGCCAGGGCGGTGACGTAACAGGTAATGAGAACCCCCGACACGATGACCTTGGGTGTGCGTCCCCACAGGCGCCGATAGATGTAGCGCATCGGCATCGAAAGAACGAATCCCGCGACTGTGGCCACCACGAAGACCAGCGCGTAGCTGTTGGGTTTCTCGTAGAGCAGCGCGCCGAAGTACTGGGTAATTCCGTAAGCGCCCCAGCCGGCCGCATGCATGCTCCAGAACAGCACGTTCCGGTTGGAGCGAAATTGTTCGAGGGTCAGCATCCTTTAAGAAGCTTAGGCCATCTCGTCGCGCGCCGTCGCCCGGTGATCGTGCCGGCGCCTCGGCTCGTCGCAGGCGGACGCACGGGGAACGGGTGGCGGCGGCGGCTGAGGGAAGCCGGAGCGGGGAGCGCTCCGGCGGGGCTTAGCTGGCCTTCGGAGGCTCCGGGGTCTGGGGCATGTTCAGTGACTCGATGGGGAGCACCTGGGACAGGGCCGGGCCCTGCGCGAGGTCGCAGCCAATCGCGGTCAGCCACTGCAGGGCAGCCTGCGACTCGACCCGCTTGGCGGCGCAGTGGATCCCGAGGACCTTCACCGCCTGGACGATGGCTACCACCATGGCCTGCGAGAGCTTGTCGCGGAGCGCCACCGACGTGAGCTTCGGGTCGATCTTGACCAGCCGTAGCGCCTTGGAGCGCAGGAGCGGCAGTACCGTGGAGTCGAACGAGAAGTCGTCAATTACGACGAAGCAGCCGAGCTTGTCGCACAGAGAGATGAACCGCTCCACCTGCGCGCGGTGCTGCGTGCACAGCGGCTCGGCGATCTCGAAGCCCAGGTTGTCTGGGGCAATGCCATTGGCTTTGAGGCACGAGGCGACGTGCTGCGGGAAGCGCGGATCCTCGAGCGTCGAAATCGAGATGTTCAGGCTGAAGCTCGTCGGCTCCATGCTCCAGGACGAGCGATTCGAGCCGAGCCAGGAGAGGAGTCGCTGCAGAGCAAGGCTATCCATAGCTGCAGGAGCGCGGTTGGAGTCCCTATGGGGGATGCGGGGCAGCACTTCATAGCGCCGCATGCGTCCGCCGGCGCGCAGCTTCGAGAAGGGCTGCACGTCGAGAATGAGATTCGAAGGATCGAACGCCAGGGTTCGCGACGTGCCCGTGGCGGCGGCGCCGTTGAGGGTCGGCACGGATGCGGTCGCGCTGCCATTATTCAGGGCGCGGGCCGTACCAGTTACCGCGACGCTGGGAATGGCCTTGGTCGTCGTGGTGGCGTTGGTAGATTTGGCGGCCGAACCGTTGGTACCGGACGGCAACGCCAAATTCACCGCCGTCGTGGAAAGAGCCTCGGCGTTGCTCGAGGGGGCCGGGCTAGGCGCGGCGACAGCAGTGTGCGCTGGCGCCGGGGGCGCGCTGGCCGCCGCGGCCGTTGGAATAGGTGGCTCTAGCGAGCCGAGCAGCAGGCCAGCAGGTGCGGCCGGCGCAACGCCGTTATGGGTTGGCGCTCCCTTGGTGGTTGAAGCGCCGTTGGCGGGGTGTGAACCTGGAGCAGCGTGCGCAACCGGCGGCGATACGGGAGCCGTCGAAGCGGCGTGGGCACTAGGAGAGGCCGCAGGTGCCGCCGAAGCGGCGTGAGCAGTCGGCGCGGCGTGCGAAGCCGAAGCGGCTTGAGCCGTCGGAACGCTGTGAGCAGCCGGAGCAGTGTGAGCCGTCGGCACCGCGGACCGCAAAGGTGTTACCGCAGCAGCCTTTATCGGCTCGTGCGGCTGCGCAACCGGAATATTGTCGCTAACGAGCTCGAGCCCAGCGTCGACCGGTTCCCATGCCAAGGTCGCTGCCAGTGGCGCAGCCGGAGCCGCCGCCGGGATAGCGCGCTCAGACGGCGCGCTCGCGGGCGCGTCGGGGAAAAGCTCGAACTCCAGAATGTCGTCAATCGCCTGAGGCGACAATGATGCATCCTCTTCCGAGCGCGCTTGAGGGGAAGCAAGGGGTACTACAGCAGCGAGAGCGGGCGACGCAGTCGCCTTGTTGCTAGAAGAGGGTTTTGCCGCCGACGCTGCGGCGGCTGGCTTTGCTGCAGGAGCAGCCGACGCGTTCGCCGCCGCCGCAGGGGGCGCCGCTGCCGGCCTTGGCGGTGTTGAAACGCGCTCCGGCGCGAGCTCCACAACTGGCGCAACTGCGACTGGTATGGGCGCAGGCGGCTCCGCGCTGCCATTCTTCGGATTCGCACGCAGAAGCACCGCGATCTTCTGCATGATCGTCCGCACCTGCGGACTCACAATTCGTTCCAGGACGCCGTCACTCACCGACTTCAGGTCGGCGAGAATCATGGCGACGCCGACGAGATCTCCTTGCGGCGCACGCACCGGGAGGAAGATCGCTACGCGCCCGTCCTCGAGGCCGTTCTCATAGCACGGCAAGGCCCGATCGTTCGCGAGCGTGTCCATCGCCTCGAGTACGAGGTTGTGCTCATCGGGACCCAGAGCACCCTCGCTCAGCCACAGGACGTTGGCCTGCTCATCGTAGAGTGAAACGGAGTGAAGGCGTAGCGGCGGCAGCGCCGCGCGCAACTGCCAACCAAGAGATTCTGCCGTAACGGGTTCGGACGCCGCGGGTGCGGCGCTGGCGGCTGGCGTGTTGGCAGGCGGACGCACGGCCATAGCATTCAGTGGCTGCAAGGACTTCCCCATCCAGGATGCGCACGAGCCGGACGACTGAATGTTGCCCGGCGGTGGATAGAGTGGCAGGAGCTATGACGCGATGCCGTGATTGCCTTCGCGTTCCGTCGGCGATTGCGAACGCTTTTTCAAACTATCACGATGGCCGCACGGACCAATGGGCCACCGTTTGTCATATTCAACGCGCGAGATTTAACAAAACTCGCGGACACACCCACCGGTGCCCGCGAGCAGTGTACGAAGAACTAACTTCGTCATCGACCAAAGGCGGCGCTCAGCGGCCACCGATGAAGTCACGCTTACCGATATCGACCCCGTTATGTCGAAGAATGGCGTACGCGGTCGTGATATGGAAGAACACGTTGGGAATCGCCCAGCGTTGCACGAAGTCGAGTCCCTTGAAGTCGAGGAACTTGTCCGGGCCGGCCGGGACGCGGATGTCGCGGTCCTCCGAGCCTTCGAGCGCGCCGGCCGGAACACCCTTCAAATAGTCGACGGTGCGGGCGACGCGCGCGCGCAGCTCTTCGATGGTCTTTTCGTTGTCTTCGAAGCGCGGCGGCTCCAGCGCTGCCAGGCGAGCGACGGAATTCTTCGCCAGGTCGCAGGCGAGCTGCACCTGCCGCGACAGAGGAAACATGTCCGGCGCCAGGCGGGCGTTCACCAGCACGCTCGGGTCGAACTTCCGGGCGGTCGCATGGGCGAGCCCTTTCTCGAGCAGTACCGAGAGGCTGTTCAGTGAATTGGCAAACATATCGACGGTGACGGCTTGTACGGTGATCTTCATGACATTCCCCGCAGGATAGAAGGGTTGGCTCAAATCAATCGGGCTGCGAATTCTACCCGGCTGAAGCTTGGCCTGCGTGCCTCTTGGGTGAAACAATAGAGCCTCGCCCCATGGAGATTGGAGTCGTCTTGAATCTTATCTGGACCCCTGCTCAGCTTGCTGTCCTCGCGAAGGTCGTGGATCTGAATGGCTTCTCGGCCGCGGCGCGTGCGCTGGGAGTACCGAAGGCGGCGGTGAGCCGCGCGATAGCCGACCTCGAGACCGGGCTCGGTGTGAAGGTCCTGGAGCGAACGACGCGACGCATCGGCCTCACGCCGGCCGGCCGCCTGCTGTATCCACACGCGAAACGAGTAGTCGAAGAGTCAGACGCGGCACGTGCGGCAATTGCCAAGCTGCATGCGCCCGCCGCGGGACCGCTGCGGGTCGTCGCCGATCCAACTTACGGGCGTGTCCTGTTGACTCCGCTCGTGCCCCGCTTCCTCGAGGCTTTTCCTGACATGCCCTTGGAGGTTGCGCTGGACAACGAGACCGTCGTTGAAGGCTGGGACGTTGCAATTCGCCCGCAACCCGCGCCCGATCCCGCCATTGCACGACGCCTGCTGGGCGCGCCCCCGGCGCTCTTGTGCGCGACCGCAATCTATCTGCAGCAGCGCGGCCTGCCGGTGAAGCCCGAAGACCTCCGCACCCATGATCTGCTGACGCCCGAAGCGACGGATCTTCCGGAGTTCCGCCTCCGGCTCGAGCGTGGCTCGCAACGAGCCGAAGTACCGCTCGCACCCAAGCTCGCCATCAACGATCCGGGCGTGCTGCACGCGGCCACTGCCGCTGGGTTGGGGATCGGGCTGCTACCGGAATTTCTGTGCCGCCAGGGGCTTGCGACCGGGCGACTGAAAGCGGTTCTGCCGGAATGGACCCTGCAGCCCGCCGCGGCTTTGTACGCCCTGTATCCGCTGTCGTTGGAGACGGATCCGCGCGTGCAGCGGTTCGTCGACTTCCTGGCGGCGAACATCGTCCCGGCGCTCGCAACCAACTCCTGAAGCCGCTTGAGCCTTTCGGCCCCGGCGCCCCGTGCGGGAGCCGGTGCCGGGCCCATATCCTACTCACGAGTAAGATAACTCGAAAACGGCTAAACTAGCCGCCGGTCGTTCGAGGGGATGATGGCTATGTATCGCGCGCCACTGCGGGAATTGCGTTTTGTCATCGAGGAGCTGCTGGAGGCGGCACAACTGGCGAAGTGCCCGGATTTCGCCGAGTACTCCGACGAGCTCGCCACGTCGGTGCTGGATGAAGCGGCACGCCTGGCCCAGGACGTTCTCGACCCGCTCAACCAACCCGGCGACACGGAGGGCGCGCGTTGGACGGCGGACGGCGTCGTGACCGCGCCCGGTTTTCGCGATGCGTATCAGCAGTTCATCGCAGGCGGTTGGGCACAGCTCGGCGCGCCCGCCGAATACGGCGGCCAGACGGTGCCCCAGGTGCTCGTTACGGCAGTGCAGGAGTTGTGGGCCTCCGCCAATCTCGCTTTCAAACTCTGTCCCATGCTGACACACGGCGCCGTGCACGCCCTGGAGTTATGTGGCTCGCAGGCGCAGAAGCAGCAGTTTCTGCCCAAGATGATCAGCGGCGAGTGGACCGGAACGATGGTTCTCACCGAGCCGCAAGCAGGATCCGACCTCGCGCAGGTGCGCACCCGCGCGGTGCCCGACGGCGAGCCCGGAGGACCCATGGGCCAGCGCTTCCGGCTGTTCGGCCAGAAGATTTTCATCACCTGGGGCGATCACGACCTGACAGACAACACCATTCACATGGTCCTCGCGCGTATCGAAGGCGCGCCTCCGGGAGTCAAGGGAATCTCGCTGTTCATCGCGCCCAAGTTTCTCGTGAACGACGACGGCTCGCTCGGCGCCCGCAACGAGGTGCGTTGCGTATCCATCGAGCACAAGCTTGGCATCCATGCGAGCCCCACCTGCGTACTCGCCTTCGGCGACAAGGATGGCGCGATCGGCTACCTCGTGGGTGAGCCCAACCGCGGCCTCGAGTACATGTTCTTCATGATGAATGTCGCTCGACTGTCGGTAGGGCTCGAAGGTTATGCCGTAGGCGAGCGGGCTTTCCAACGCGCCGCAGAATGGGCCCGCACCCGGATCCAAGGCAAGCCGCCGGTTGCGCAGCCGACCGGGCCCGCGCCGATCATCAATCACCCGGACGTCAAGCGCATGCTGCTGACGATGAAGTCGGCGACCGAAGCCGCACGCGCATTGTCGTTGTATGCAGCGATGCAACTCGACATCGCCGCGCACAGCCCGGACGAAAAGCAACGCACGGCTGCCCAGGCGCGCGGTGACCTGTTGATTCCGATCGTGAAGGGCTGGTGCACCGAAATCGGCAACGAGGTGACGGGTATCGGCGTGCAGGTGCACGGTGGTATGGGGTTCATCGAGGAGACGGGTGCCGCGCAGTATGTGCGTGATGTACGAATCACCACCATCTATGAAGGTACCACGGGCATCCAATCCAACGACCTCATCGGCCGCAAGCTCGGACGGGATCGTGGCGCGGCGATGGCCGCGCTGCTGGCAGACATGTCGCGCGAGCTCGAAGCGCTGAGCGCCGACAACGCGGTCGTGGCTGCGATTCGCAAGGCAGCGTTGGATGGTGTTGGTCTCCTCGGGACCGCGACGACCTCACTGCTGGAAAAAATGGCGTCGCACCCCGACCGGGCGCTGGCGGTGTCGGTGCCCTATCTGCAGCTCTGCGGCTATGTCGCAGGCGGCTGGCTGTTGGCCCGGTCGGCTGCCGTCGCCGCCCGAAAGAAGGATGGTCCCGAGCGCGATTTCTACGAAGCCAAGGTCCGTACAGCGCTCTTCTACACCGAGCATGTGTTGGCGCGAACGTTCGCCCTGGGTCACATAGTCACGAAGGGCGCCAGCAGCGTAGTGGAGACGGACGCCGCGTTGGTTTGATTCGCATGCACGAGCGCTCAGCCGCTGTTGTCGGTAGGCGGCTCTTTTCCAGTGGGCGGCCGATCGGCGGCGTCCGGGGAGACGTGGTGACCCAGCCGCTTTTCCAGGCTGACGAAAGCGGAAAGGACAAACACCCCGAGGCATACGCCGACGATGGCGAGTCCGAGACGTCCCAGGCCGGCCGCGGCGCCGGCGGCCGCCGTGAGCCACAGGCCCGCGGCGGTCGTCAAGCCATGGATCTCATGCTCCGCGGTCAACTTGAGAATCGCGCCACCGCCGAGAAATCCGACTCCCGTCACGAGGCCTTGCACCACCCGCGACAGGTCGCTCTTGCTCATGCCGGATTCCTCAGCGGTCACGAGAATGAGCGCGATCCCCAAGGACAACAGCATATGGGTGCGTAAACCCGCGGGCTTGTGAGTGAGCTCGCGTTGGAACCCGACAATGCCGCCGACGATGAGCGCAACGAACAGTCGCACGGTGATTTGCAGCAGGTCCGAGCCGCTGGGCATGGCATCGGATACAGAGAGCGCTGACATGCTATCGGGCTCCTCTTTTGCGCGCCGCCGGCACCCGCAATTTCAGTTTGGGTGGCTCGTTGAGGTTCTGCAGGTAGAGCCGCCGGGCCTCGGGAGCGAGTGCCGCCCAATCCACCTTGCGCGTGTCGGTGCGCCGCAACTGTTGGTCGGTGATGCTCGCTTGCGCCGCGCTGGAGGTCGACCACTTTGTCGGGAGTCGACGAGTCGACCCTTTGCGCAACAGATCGACTACCGCCGCGGCTACGATGCGGTCGCGTGTCAGGTCACTATGAGCAACCCGCGCGTAGTGACTGGGCGCTCCAGGCAGTGCCGCGCTGATGGCGGGCACTGTGCCGTCGCCATGACGGGTAATGGTGTATACAAAGTCATCGCCACGGCGCTTAACCGAGGTTACCGTTTCCGCGCCGATGCCCACTATCGAGGCGAAGCGCGCGTCCGGCTGTGCCAGGGCGCTCTGTACCGCTCGCGCATGTTGCAACAAGTCGGCGTTGGGTTGCGGGCCCGTGCTGGGCCAGGTGTCGGCGTCAAACAGGTCCGCACCATTGCCGCATGTCGCATTGGGTAGCATGTGATACAGGCTCGGGAAGGTGTTGAACACCTCACCGGCAAGATACTCGGCGGACGACTCCGTTGCCAGGCAGGCGATCTTGCGCACGACCGCGTAGGTGCCTCGCAACGCCTGAATGGTTGCGAACGACCCGAAGTTGGGACTACCGAGAAGTAGAACGCGCTCGACCCGTTCCGCTCCGGGCAGGACGGCGGCGGCACGGCTGACGAGGCCTCCCATGCTGTGCGCGACGATGGCGAGACGTTCGCAGGGCTCATTGCGCAGCCGCTCGGCGAAAGCGTGGCCGAGCTCATCGATCCCCAGTCGCCAGTCGTAATCGTGAAAGGAGACCGCGAAACCGGCGGCACGCAGATGCAGCTTCAACTTCAGGTACGAGTAGAGCACCACGCCGAGAGAGACGATGCGAGCCCCCGAAGCCGATGGGCCAGCTTGCCCCGGCAGGCGTAGAGCGGACAGTCGGCCGATCTGGATATCGATCGGATCGATCCACAGAATGTCGTTCGGTAACGGCGGCGTGCGCAGCAAGCCGAGTTGTGACCCCATGATGCCGGGTACGACGATGACCCGGAGTGAGTTGTCCGCGACGGGCGTGTTGGCGGCTTGGCGGGCAAGGCGCGCGAGGTCGCGATATTCCGCGGCGCCGAAATAATCAACCAGCTCTTTCTGGTGTTCGCCGCTCACCAACAGCCGTTCCATGTCGGTATCGCTCAGCGCGAACCGATCGTACGGGGTAACGTGGTCGAGCGGTGAGTCGGGACGGCTCACTGCGCATTCAGGGGTCGCACGACGGCGGCGACCTGGACCTTTTGGCCATCGGCCAGAAGCAATGCCAGCGGCACGCTTTGCCCAACGGGCGTGGACTGCGTCACTCCGTGGAGCATGACGTGGAGTCCACCGGGCTCGAGCTTCACCGTCTGTCCCGCCGGGACGACGAGTTGCTCGTGCGGTCGCATTCGCGATTGCCCGCTTTGTGTCTGGGTCTCGTGAATCATCGCGTGACTGGCCACAGATGACTCCACCCCGACGATGCTGATGGGCTGCGTCGTCGGATTGCGCAAGATCAGATACACGGCCGCGACATCCGATCCCGGCACTTCGCGTACCCAGGCGTCCTGTACGATCAGGGCGGGCGGCTGCGCCATGACACAATAGGCCACCAGCACAGCCAGAGCAGCACTCAACCGAGCATAGAGAATTGCGGTGCGAGGGTTCAAGTCAGTGCTTTTTTGCAGGTTCGCGTGAGAAGTATGCCAGATCGTAACAAAACCGAGCTCGGTGCCTTGGTGGCACTGTTCTCCGTTGCCCTCAGCATCGGTGGAGCGAGCATCCTGATACGACTGTCGCAGACCGGCCGCGCCTGTCGCGGCCGATTCACTTAGCGTGCTCCGCGATTAACTTGCAGACGGCGTCGATGGCGGATCCACGTGCCGTCGTCTTACGCCAGACCGCACCAACATGCCGCACCGGTGCCGGCTTGCCGAATGGCCGGATCGTGACGCCCTTGGCGTTGCCATAGGCGCCGCGGCTGGCGAGCTCCGGCAGCAGCGTCAGTCCCGCTCCCGTGGCCACCATCTGCCGCAAGGTCTCGAGGCTCGTGGCGCGGAAGTCTTGTTTTTCCTGGGCGCCGATGCGACTGCAGACCTCCAGCGCCTGGTCGCGCAGGCAGTGACCGTCCTCCAGCAACAGCAGCGTCTCACCCTTCAGGTCTTCCGTACGCACCGTCTCGCGTTTGGCGAGCTTGTGTTGGTCGGGTACCGCGACGACGAACGGCTCCGTGAAAAGCTCGCGGGCCTCCAGTCCCTCCAGGTGCACCGGCAGCGCGAGAATCCCGACATCGATCTCTCCTCCCTGCAGCTTCTCCAGCATGGGCTCGGTCTGGTATTCGTAGAGCTGCAGCTCCAGCCGTGGTAGGGATTTGCGCAAAGCCTGCGAGACACGCGGCAGAAGGTAAGGACCGATCGTGGGCAGAAGCGCCATGCGCAGGCGCCCGGCCAGCGGGTCGCGGTGCGAGCGCGCCAGCGTCACCACTTCCTCGCTCGCCTCCAGGATTCTCCTGGCGCGGGAGACGATCTGGGCTCCGGCCTCGGTGAGCGAGACGTTGTTGGGCTGCCGCTCGATGAGTTGGACCCCCAGGTACTCCTCCAGCTTCTTGAGTTGCGCCGAGAGGGTGGGCTGGCTGACGAAGCAGCGCTCGGCCGCACGGCCGAAATGGCGGCAATCGGCCACGGCCACCAGGTAACGCAGGTCTTTGAGCTTGATGTCGGTCATGGGGTCGATATATGGCGTCTATCGAGATTATAAAGTCAATCGATTGGAATAATAGCCCGCGCGCCCGCAACATACGCTCATCCCGTAAGGGCCATTTAGTAATGTCTCCAGGAGTTTCAGCATGTCAGGCATCGGTCAGCGTTTTCCCGAATTTTCTTTGACGGGCGTGGTTTCGAGCGACCCGGCGAAAGCCTTTCAGCCCTTCACCCAGGACAGCTTCCCGGGCAAGTGGAAGGTCGTGTTCTTCTGGCCCAAGGATTTCACGTTCGTCTGCCCCACGGAGATTGCGGCGTTCGGCAAGCTCGACAAGGAGTTCAAGGCGCGCGATGCCCAGGTGCTGGGCGCGAGCATCGACAGTGAGTTCGTGCACCTCGCCTGGCGCAGTACCAAGGACGAGTTGAAAAATCTACCTTTCCCCATGCTTTCGGACCTGAAGCGTGAATTGACGACGCGCCTGGGGATCCTCGATCCGGAAGCCGGCGTCGCGCAGCGGGCCACCTATATCGTGGACCCGCAGGGTGTGATTCGCTTCGTCTACGTCACCGATCTCAACGTCGGACGTAACCCGGAGGAAGTCCTGCGCGTGTTGGATGCTCTGCAGACCGACGAGCTTTGCCCCTGCAACTGGAAGAAGGGTGAGGACACCCTCAAGGCCGCCTGAGCAGCGTTGGATCTGGTTACGCTGATTTAAGAGGATTCGAGTCAATGACTACATTGGACAACATTCGCGACGCGATCCCCGACTATGCACGGGATCTGAAGCTGAATCTGGGCTCCGTACTGGCGCCGACGGGGGCTCCCGGGCTGTCGGAGAAGCAGATCTGGGCGGTGGCGCTCGCTTCCGCCATCGCCTCACGCAACACGCAGCTCACCCGGGACATCGAAGCCCTGGCGGCGACCCACCTCGACGCGTCCTATGTCAACGGTGCACGCGCGGCAGCAGCTATCATGGGCATGAACAACATCTACTACCGGTTCCTCCACCTCGTGGAAGATCCGGAGTACGCCCAACTGCCGGCGCGGTTGCGGATGAACGTCATCGGCAACCCCGGGATCGAGAAGGTTGATTTCGAGCTGCTGTCCCTGGCAGTTTCCGCGATCAACGGCTGTGGTACGTGCGTGGCCTCGCACGAGCGGCAACTGCGTAAGCACGAGTTCAGCCGCGAGGCGGTACAAAGTGCGGTCCGCATCGCAGCTACCGTGCACGCGGTTGCGCGAGTATTGGAGAGCGCCAGGCTCGAAGCCGGCGTGGCGGAAGCCCGGGCGGCCTGAGGACCTCCCTCACAGGCACCCGGCTTGCGACAACAACATGACCGGCTCGCCCGCTCGAGAACGCGGCAGGCGAGCCGGCCTCAAATCAAGTCCGGGGTGAGGGATGCGCGTACAAGGTGCTCCACGCCTGTCGGCTGGAGTGGTCGTTGTGAGGCGGGCTCCGGCGGGCTGGCTCTTTCTGATGTTGCGGGCTTACCGCAACTGGGATTTCCCCAAGGGGGTGGTCGATCCGGGTGAGCTGCCGCTGGATGCGGCACGACGCGAGGTCAAGGAAGAGACCCTGATCGAGGATCTGCAGTTCAGCTGGGGCGAGGATCACTACGACACAGCCCCCTATAGCAACAACAAGGTCGCGCGCTACTACGTCGGGGAAACCCGGACCGAGCGGGTCGTGCTGCCCGTGAGTCCCGAGCTCGGGCGCCCGGAGCACAACGAGTCCCGGTGGCTGGACCTGGCCGGCGCGCTCTCGGTTGCCTCGCCACGCGTGGCGCTTGTCGTAAACTGGGCGGCGGGAAAAATCGGGATTACAGCCGGACTCAAATGAGAAAGTCGTCGCGTCGGGGTGCCGGGCTGGCGTTGCTCGCGGCCCTCGGCATCCTGGCGCCGCTCACGACGTACGCCGTCGTCGTCCAGGACGACACGGGCCACCGTGTCTCCCTACCCCACGCACCACAGCGCATCATCAGTCTTGCCCCGGGTGCTACGGAAATGCTCTTCGCCGCCGGCGTAGGCGACCGGCTCATCGCGACGGTCGAGTATTCGGACGAGCCGCAGGCGGCGAAGCAGGTCCCGCGTATCGGTGACGTCACGGCCGTCGACCTCGAGCGTCTCGTCGCGTTGCATCCCGACCTCGTCGTCGTCTGGCCGGGCGGCGGCAATCCGGCCCAGATCGAGCGGATCATGCAGTTGGGTTTTCCGATCTACCGGCAACAAGTCAACCGGCTCGGCGACCTGCCGGGCTCGCTGCGGCGGCTCGGCGCGCTGGCGTCCGATGGGACGGTCGCCGAGCGGGCGGCAAGCCAACTCGAGGAGTCACTGGCGCGACTCACTCGCGAATACCACCGCGAGACGCATCCCACGGTGTTGCTCGAAGTCTGGAATCGTCCGATCTATACCGTCGGCGGCACACACCTGATGAGTGATGCGTTGACGTTGTGTGGTGTCAGAAACGTGTTTGGCGACCTGAAGGAGTTGGGACCCGTGGTCAGCACCGAGGCAGTGATCGCGCGCAATCCCGACATCATTGTCGCTGCCTCGCCGCCGGGAGAGGGTCGCGGCTGGCTCGAGGAGTGGAAGCGGTTTGGAAGTCTGAGCGCCGTGCGCAACGGCCGACTCATCGACTTCGAGGATCAGAGATTCGTCCGACTCGGCCCGAGCGTCTTGGCGGCCACGCAGGGTCTGTGCCAGGCGCTCTCGGGCGTCAGTCGCGGAAATTATTGAACTGCAGGGGCATCTCGACCTTCGAGGCGCGCAGGAGCTGGATCGCCGACTGCAGATCGTCCCGACTCTTGCCCGTGACGCGCATCTTGTCGCCCTGCAGGCTCGCCTGCACCTTGAGCTTCGAGTCCTTGATGATCCGGACCAGCTTCTTGCCCACCTCCTGGTCGATGCCCTGTTTGAGAACCACGTCCTGCTGCGCCGAGGCAAGGTTCGTCACCGGGTCCTTCACTTCCACGCAGGTGAGATCGATGCCGCGCTTGGACAGGCGCAACTTCAGGATCTCCAACATCTGCTTGAGCTGGAATTCCACCTGGGCGCGCATTTTGACCGTGAAGTCCTCCAGCTCGAAGACTGCGCCGGTGTCTTTGAAGTCGAAGCGCTGCCCGAGCTCGCGATTGGCCTGGTCGACCGCGTTGGCGACTTCGTGGGAGTTCAGCTCGGAGACGGTGTCGAAGGAGGGCATTGGCTAGGAACCTGTCTGAGTAATGCTCGCCGTCACGAGGGCGACCCTGGCGAGCAGATTTTTTGCGATCGTTTCGCGCGCATAGCAGGGACTATGTAAGCGAAAGGATCGCAAAAAAGATGCCGCCAGGGGCGGCCGCAGTAGGCGCAGCATTGCTCGGACAGGTTCCTAGGCCGGGTGGTGCTTGGTGAAGGGATTGTGGGCCGGCTGGAGCCTGCCGTAAACCCACCCCAGCACCGCACCATAGAGCACCTGGAGTCCGAGCATGACAATGGGCGCAAAGACGGACAGCCCGAAGCCGAAGTAGCCCTCACCCACGGCCGGCATGAACACCAGCATCACCACCAGCCAGGTCATGACACCATAGAGAACGCCGCCCTTGGCATGGGTATCCACACCCAGCCGGGGCCCGATCTGAGCAAACAGGCCGCCGAGAACGACAGAGCCGACCAGGACGTGCAGTATCCAGCCGAGCGCCAACAGCGACGCGGGCGCACCGAGAAGTGTCAGTAGCATTCGGGTCAGCTCGAGCTGCGGCTCGAATCCCGTGGTGCCGATGAGCACCATCACCAGGGAAAGCACGGCGGTGGCCACTGCCCCTGCCACCATGCCTTTGACCAAATCACTCATTGAACGCCTGCCACCGACTTTCATTTCAACGTGACCCTACTATAACGGGTTCCGCCTTAATGAGAGCCTAACGAGTGGGCTCGAGTTGGGGTTGACTCGAGTCAGTCGCGCGCCTCGTTCCGGAACGGGACTGCCGACTTGTGTCGCGGCGTCGGATGGCGACAACTCGCGACATGAGGGCGGGCCCGTGATGCGAGCGCTATTTGTTTTTCGAAAGCTCGGCCTCGAGCCTTTTGCGATTCTTGCGGGTGAGCTCGACGAACCGCGGCGTGAGGCCGACGTCCTCGTAGATCGGATCGCCCTGCTCATCGCTCGAGATCACTTTCTTGCCGGCGATGTAGGGCATCGAGGTCTCGATTTCCTGCAGGGCGGAGCCGAGCAGGTCCGTGATGAGCTGCTCGGGCGTGCGGCCAGGGAACATCTCGGCCAGCGCGGCCAGGCGGGCGGCATCATCCAGGGCCAAGCGGACGGCGTATTCCGTCGCGGTCCGCGGTTGGCCCGCGTTCTCGCGCCAGCTCTCGAGCAGGTCTTTGAAACTCATTGGGGGTCACATCGGGAAGGGGGTTGCCGGGGTGACCATTTTAGCGGAGCCCGGCGCCCGTTCACCGCTACCAGTCGAATTTCTTGACGGCCGAGCCAGGGCCCGGCGATACTCGACCCACACATGTCGCAGCAGGTCAACAGCTTCAGCTTCTGGTGGTGGCGCACTTCAATCACGGAGTGGGCGGCCCGCTAGTTTCGCGCGACAGTAATTCGAGGCTTCGAGCAAAAAACCCATCTCCGGACAGTCCCCGGGATGGGTTTTTTGTTGCCTGTAAGGTTTTCGGTCTTTGAGGAGAGTGCGTTGAAACCGCCATTCGATATAGCGGGCGATCTCGACACGCCGGTGTCGGCGTTCATGAAGCTCGCCGCCTTTGCGCCGCGTTTTCTACTGGAAAGCGTGGAAGGCGGTGAACGCCTGGCGCGCTACTCGTTCATCGGGTTCGGCGACGGCCTGGAGGTGCGCCTCGATCGCGATGGCTTTGTGGTCGGCGGGGAGCGCCGTCCGATGCCGCGGACGAGCGCCGAGCTGTTGTCCGGTTTGCGCGATGCACTGCGTCGTGCGCCGCAACCGAAGCCCGATATCGCCGGTGTGCCCCTCGCGGGCGGTCTCGTAGGCTATTCGTCTTACGATGTGGTGCGCTTTTTCGAGCGCCTCAACGCTCGCACCGGTCTCGAGGACGGGGTCCCCGCTCTTCATTATGTGGCGCCCCGCTCGCTGTTGGTGTTCGACCATCTCACGCGCGGCATTGCGTTGGTCCATGCCGGCTCCGAGGATGAGCGCCGCTCCCTGCGCAACGAAGTGGTGCGCGCGCTGCGCGGTGGGCTACCGAAAGCGCCGCGCGTCGGAAAGTATTCACAGCCCACGCCTGCCTATAGCCGCTCCGACTATATGACTGGAGTCAGGCGTACGCAGGAATACATCGCCGCCGGCGACGTGTACCAGCTCGTGTTGTCGACGCGATTCTCTGGCAGACATGAGATCGACCCCTTCCAGGCCTACCGCGCATTGCGCCTCATCAACCCCTCTCCTTACATGTATTACTGCGCCATGGGGGACGTCACCGTCGTCGGCTCATCGCCCGAGGCGCTCGTGAAGTTGAAAGGCGGCCGCGCGCAGCTGCGTCCAATTGCTGGAACGAGACCGCGCTCCGACGATCCCGCGGTCGATGCCGAGCGGGAGGTTGAGCTGAAGGCCGATCCGAAGGAGAACGCCGAGCACATCATGCTCGTCGATCTCGCTCGCAATGATCTCGGCCGGGTCGCTCGGGCCGGGAGTGTGCACGTCGACCCCTATCGAGCCATCGAACGCTACAGTCACGTCATGCACATTGTCAGCGGCGTCCACGGCGAGCTTGCTCCTGGTAGTGACGCGTTCGATCTTTTCGCCGCCGCCTTTCCCGCGGGCACGCTGGTTGGCGCGCCGAAGGTGCGTGCCATGCAAATCATCGATGAGTTGGAACCGGTGAGTCGCGGTCTCTATGGGGGGACCGTCGGTTATTTCGGAGCGCGCGGCGATATGGATCACGCGATCACCATTCGGACGCTCGTGTTCCGTGGCGACGAATACAGTTACCAGGCCGGGGCGGGCATCGTCGCCGACAGCGTCCCGGAAACTGAGCACGAGGAAGTGCTGGCGAAGAGCGGCGCCATGGTCCGTGCGCTCGAGATTGCTGGGGGTACCGGCCTATGACTAAATCGTCTGGAACGATTTTGGACGGCGACAGCCGGCCCGAAGGACCCATGGGCCAGCCCGAAGGGCGAGGCGCAGGGATGGGGCCTCGCACCTCGCGGCTGCTGCTGATCGATAACTATGATTCTTTTACCTACAACCTCGTGCAGGCATTCCTGGTGCTCGGGGCGGACGTGCACGTTTATCGCAATGACGCGATGACGGTGGAGGAGGCTCTCGCCTTTGCGCCGTCGCACCTGTGTATCTCTCCGGGACCCGGCACGCCCTACGATGCGGGTGTGTCCATGGACATGATCCGGGCGTTCGCCGGCCGTTTGCCGGTGTTGGGTGTGTGCCTGGGACACCAGTCCATCGTCGAGGTGTTCGGCGGCAAAGTCGTGCGTGCCGGCCGGCTGATGCACGGCAAGACGTCGATCATCCAACACGACGGCGCCTCTTTGTTCGCGGGCCTGCCGCAGCCGTGCGAGGTAGGGCGTTATCACTCCTTGATTGCCGCTCCGGAAACTCTTCCGGCGGAGCTCGAGGTGACCGCGCGGACTCCGGAGGGGGAGATCATGGCGGTGCGGCACCGCTCCTTGATGGTCGAGGGCGTGCAGTTTCATCCCGAAAGCATTCTCACCCCCGACGGTCCGGCGTTGATGAAGAACTTCCTCGGATTCGCCGGCGGACACCGGACGCGCGGTGGTTCCGGCGCCGTCGGAGCGGCCCATGCACTCTCCGCGTGATTTCCTCGAACGCGTGCTCGAACGCCGCGATCTTTCGCAGGCGGAAGCCGAGGTGTTGCTCACGCACCTGACCAACCCTGAAGGGTCTCAGGTGATGGCCGGAGCAATCCTGGCCGGGTTGCGCTCTAAGGGTGTCGTGGCGGACGAGGTGCGTGGATTCGCGTTCGCCATGCGCAGGTTGGCGCGTCGCCCGCCGGTGCCAGCGGGCATTCGCGGCATCGATATCGTCGGGACCGGCGGTGACGCCTCCGGCAGTCTCAACATTTCGACCGGTACCGCGCTCCTGACGGCCGCGTGCGGTGTGCCGGTGTTGAAACATGGCAACCGGTCGATTTCCAGCCGTGCGGGGAGCGCCGATGTGCTCGAAGCGCTCGGATTGAAGGTGCCGCTCGATGAGCAGGGCGTCGCTGAGTGCCTCAGCTCGGCCGGCTTCACGTTTCTCTTCGCGCCTCACTATCACCCGGCGATGAAAGTGGTCGGCCCGGTGCGGGCGGCGCTCGGGGTGCGGACGATATTCAACATCCTCGGGCCGCTCACGAATCCGGCGGAGCCGCCCTTCCATCTCATCGGTGCGTTCAGCCTGGATGTGGCCAAGCTCATCGCGCAGACACTCGCTGGCATGCCCATCGAGCGGACCTTCGTGATTCACGGCGCGGAAGGTTGGGATGAGCCCACCCCTATCGGGCCGTTCACGTTGTTTGATGTGCGCCCGGGGAACGTGGAAGTCGAGATGCGCACGGCGGAAGATTACGGACTGGAGCCTTGCACAGCCGCGCATCTCGCCGGCGGTGACGCACAGCATAACGCTGCGGCACTCAAGGCCGTGCTGGAGGGGCGGGATACCGGGCCGCATCGCAGTTGTCTCCTTCTAGGTGCCGCTTTGGCTCTCGAGGTGGCCGGGAAGGTGCATGCACCGCGCGAGGGTGTCGAGCGTGCTGCCCAAGCGATTGACAGTGGCGCCGCCCGGCGGGTGTTGGAAGCGCTCACAGATGTCGGAGCGAGCGCCGCCCGCCGTGCAATGTTGGAGCAAGTGAATGGCAACTGATTTCCTGGAGCTGATGGCGGCAAGCAGCCGCCAGCGTGTCGATGCCGCGAAACAGGTGTGCGGTGAGGCGGATTTGCTCGCGCGTGCGCTCGCCTCCCCGCAACCGCCTCGGTTACGTCGCGATCCGGCGGGTTTCGATCTCATTGCGGAAATGAAGCTGCGCTCGCCGGCGGTCGGACAACTCAAATCGGGTGACGAGGACGTTGGGGCGCGCGTGACGGCCTATGCTCGGGCCGGCGCTGCGGCCGTTTCTGTTCTGACGGAGCCGAGCCGTTTCGATGGCTCGATGGCGCATCTGGAGCTTGCGACGCGCTTCCTGACACCATTGCGCGTGCCGGCCATGCGCAAGGATTTCCTCGTCGACGCCTACCAGGTTATCGAAGCACGAGTGGCGGGTGCCGCTGGCGTTCTCGCTATTCTGCGCATGTTGCCACGTGAGCAGCTGGACGCGCTCATTCAGCAGGCCGGGAAGCTGGGCCTGTTCGTTCTGCTGGAAGCTTTCGACGAGAAAGATATCGCGTCGATGCACGATATCGTGGACCGTCATTCCGGCGTCGAGTTGTTGGTGGGCGTCAACTGCCGCGACCTCGCGACGCTGCAAGTCGTGCCGCGACGGCTCGACGAGTTGGCTCACCTGCTGCCGACCCGGGTGCCGCGCGTTGCGGAAAGTGGCGTCGCCACTGCGGATGATGCGCGTCGCGTCGCCTCTGTGGGTTACGAGTTGGCGTTGGTCGGAAGCGCCTTGATGCAGGGAGGCGATCCGCGGGCGCTCGCCTCGGCAATGTTGTCCGCAGGGCGCGCCGCGCGTAGCAAGGCAGCCTGAGGCCATGTGGATCAAGATTTGCGGCATGACGACACCTGAAGCGGTCATCGCGGCGCTCGACGCCGGGGTGGACGCGATCGGTTTCGTCTTCGCCAAGTCGGTGCGGCAGGTCACTCCGGCCCAGGCCATGCGCCTGGCGGGTCCCGCGCGCGGCCGCCTGCTCTGCGTGGCCGTCACACGGCACCCGAGCCAGGAAGACATCGATTGGATCCTGGAAGAGTTCAAGCCTGACGTGCTGCAAACCGATGCGGCCGATCTGCCGTCATTGCGGCTCCCCGCGGAGTTGGAGCTGTTGCCTGTTCTTCGCAACGTGCCGGCGGATACCGACTTGCCGGCGCGTCTCCTTTTCGAAGGCGCGTCGAGTGGCGCGGGGGTACCCTGCGATTGGACACACGCCCGGCAGGTCGCGCGCCGCGCGGAGCTCGTGCTGGCCGGAGGCCTGAATCCCAACAACGTCGCATCCGCCATCGCGGAGGTGCGACCGTTCGGTGTCGACGTTTCCACGGGCGTAGAAGCCCGTCCGGGTGTCAAAAGCCCGGTTGAAATTGCCCATTTTGTGACTGCGGCGCGCGCGGTGAGTGTCGCGCATGAGGATTCCGTATGACAGTGTCCAACCTGGGCCTAGACGGCCCCCGTATCCTGGCCGACGCCATCGCCGGCAAGTTTCCCGACTCGCAGGGCCGTTTCGGTCCCTTCGGTGGTCGTTATGTGCCGGAGACCCTCATCCCCGCGCTCGAGCGGCTCGAGCGCGGGGTGCGTGAGCATTTGCATTCCGAGGATTTTCAGAAGGATTTCAGGCGCGAGCTGAAGACCTGGGTGGGCCGTCCGACGCCCCTGACCTTCGCGGCACGCCTGTCCGCGCTCTGGGGGGCCAACATCTGGCTGAAGCGGGAGGATCTCGCGCACACCGGCGCTCACAAGATCAACAACGCCATCGGTCAAGGCCTGCTGGCGAAGCGAATCGGCGCGAAACGCATCGTCGCGGAGACGGGCGCGGGGCAACACGGTGTCGCGAGCGCGGCGGCGTGTGCCCGGCTCGGCCTGCCGTGCACGGTGTATATGGGTTCCGTTGACATGGAGCGGCAGGCACCCAACGTTGGACGGATGCGCTTGTTGGGGGCCGAGTGCGTCCCGGTCACAACGGGAGACAAGACCCTGCGTGCGGCAATTGATGAGGCCTTGCGCGCGTGGGTATCCGATCCGCTGGAGACCTACTACCTCATCGGTTCCGCTGTTGGTCCGCACCCCTACCCGTACCTCGTGCGTGAGTTGCAGGCCGTGATCGGCCGCGAAGCTCGGGCGCAGATGCTGGAAGAGACCGGTTCGTTGCCGGACGCGGTCATTGCCTGCGTCGGTGGCGGGTCCAACTCGATCGGTGCGTTCCACGCATTCGTGCCCGATAAGGGAGTTGAGATCATCGGGATCGAAGCGGGCGGTCGTGGGCCGCGCCTCGGCGACAACGCCGCGACGCTGTCATTCGGCAGCCCCGGCGTGTTGCATGGTAGCTTTTCGATGTTGCTCCAGGACGAGGATGGCCAGATTCAGGAGACGCACTCCGTGTCCGCTGGCCTCGATTATCCCGGCGTCGGGCCGGAGCATTCGATGCTGCTGGCCGCCGGTCGGGTGCGCTACCTCGCCTCGACGGACGATGAGGCGTTGGCGGCTCTCAAGGCCTGTAGTCAGTATGAAGGTATACTTCCCGCCATCGAGAGCGCGCACGCGCTGTTCGGTGCGCGTCGCTGGGCGGCTAACAACAAGGGTCGAAATATCGTGGTCTGCCTCTCCGGGCGCGGCGACAAAGACATGCCGACGTTGCAGAAGACGATGTTGGCCGAGGAGGGCGGCAAATGAGCGGACGCGAGGCGATCAGCGCTGCGATTCGTGCCGCAGCCGGCAAGGGCGATCCGGCTCTCGTCGCTTTCCTCACCGCCGGATACCCGAAGCGCGAGAAATTCCGCGAGCATCTGCAAGCGGTCGCCGCGGGCGCCGATGTCGTTGAGATCGGGGTTCCGTTTACGGACCCGATGGCCGACGGAGTGACGATCCAACGCTCGAGCCTTGCGGCGCTTGCGCAGGGTGTGAGTCTGCGGTGGATCTTCTCGGAGCTCGAGGCCATGCCGCGGTTGAAGACGCCGCTGCTGCTGATGAGCTACCTCAATCCGCTGCTGGCGTTCGGGCTCAAGCGACTCGGGGCGGCGGCCGCGCGCGCCGGGGTGTCGGGATTCATCGTGCCCGATCTGCCCCTCGATGAGAGCGAGGAGCTGCAGGCGGCTCTCGATGAGCATGAGATCGCCCTGGTGCAGATGGTGACTCCGGTCACCAAGCCGGAACGCATGAAGCAACTCTGCACCGGCAGCCAGGGCTTCGTATACGCGGTGACCATGACGGGGACTACCGGCAAGAACGTTGCGGTTCCAACCGAGGTGACCGCCTATCTGGACGGGGTGCGCGAGCTGGCGCGAGTTCCGGTTTGCGCCGGCTTTGGCATCCGCAGCCGGGAACAGGTGGAGTTGCTGCGCGGCCATGTCGACGGCGTGGTGATTGGCTCGGCCCTGGTGGAGGTTCTCGAGCGAGGTGAGGATGCGACCGAGTGGTTGCGCAAGCTCCGCGCGAGATGACAGAAGAACCGCGACTCACACTGGAACCATATAAGAACCGTCACGGGGGACTCGCGGTGCTGCTAGCCGCGCTGTCCATGGTAAGCCCCTTTTCGATCGACACGTTCTTTCCCTCCTTTCACGCCATCGAGAAGGAATTTTCCCTGACTCCGTGGGTGGTTCAGCAGACTCTCACGGTCTACATGCTGCCGCTGTCGTTCATGTCGCTGGTGCAGGGGCCCCTGTCGGATGCGATCGGGCGACGGCGGGTCATCCTGGTCGGTTTGGGTGTCTATACCTTCGCTGCGATCGGCTGCACCCTGGCGCCCACCTTCGGCATTCTGTTGTTGTTCCGAGTCCTGCAGGGGATGAGCGCCGGCGTGGGCACGATCGTCGGTCGCGCGGTCATCCGCGACCTTTATGAAGGGCCGCAGGCGCAAAAGCTTCTGAGCCTGGTGATGATGATCTTCGCGTTCGCGCCGGCGGTCGCGCCGGTGATCGGCGGGTGGATCCATGTCAAGCTGGGATGGCGCGCGGTGTTTGGTTTCATGGCCCTGTTCGGCGCAACCCTCACGGTCACGAGTTACTGCAAGCTCCCGGAGACCCATCCTCCCGAGCGTCGGCCACGGCTGCACGTGCCCGAGCTGAGTCGGACCGCCTTGCGGGTCGCGGGCCACGGAGAGTTTCTGTTGATGGCGCTCGCGATGGGCGCGAATTTCGCCACCCTGATGTGCTACATCGGCGCGGCCCCGTCGGTGGTCCTCGATCGCTGGCACCTGGCCGAGACCCAGTTCGCATGGCTGTTTCTTCCGGTCATCAGCGGCTTCGTAGTGGGTGCCTGGATCTCCGGCCGCCTGGCGGGTCGGTTCCCGTTGGTCAAGCAGGCCCAGATCGGGTTCGCCGTGTCGCTGTCGGGAGCGGTTGCGATGGTGCTCCTGGATGCGCTCGTTGCCGAGCCGCCGATTCTCGCGCAGCAGTTGCTGTTGCTCGTCGGATCCCTTGGCGTCCAGTTGGTCTCACCGACCTTGAGCCTGCGTATGCTGGATCTCTTTCCGAAGGCGCGCGGCTCGGCGGCCTCGGTTCAGTCCTGCATCTCGATCGTGATCTCGGCTGTAGTGTTTGGCTTTTTGGCACCGTTGGCGAGTGGCTCGATGCTGAACCTCGCCGAGACGTCCTTGTGCGCTGCACTGGTGGGGTTCGCGCTGTGGCGGACCGCACAACATCGGGTATCGTTCGCGAAATGAAGACGCTCAACGTTGCGCGACGCTTCTGTGGACCGGCAGCCTCGTCAAATGGCGGCTATTTCGCGGGACTCGTCGCCAGGCTGGAATCCGATACGTTGGCTGTGCGGCTCTTGCAGCCTCCTCCGCTCGACACGGAGCTCGATGTCCTGGAGCGCGAGGATGGTGTCATCGAAGTGCGCCACGGCGAGACGCTCATCGGTGAAGCGCGGCACTCCGAGTTGAAACTCGAGCTGCCGGCGGCACCGAGTTATTTCGAAGCGGTGGAGGCATCGCGACGCTACACCGGATTTCATGCGCATCGCTTCCCTACGTGCTTCGTCTGCGGCACGCAGCGACATCGAGGTGATGGGATGCGGATTTTCGCCGGGCGGATTCCCGAGCGGCAGATCGTGGCCGCACCGTGGGTTCCGGATACGTCACTCGATCAGGGTGATGGCAAGGTACGGCCGGAGTTCATGTCCGCTGCGCTGGATTGCCCCGGCTACTATGCGATCACCTCTGAAGATCGGATGATGCTCCTGGGCGAGCTCACGGTGCACCTCGACCGTCTCGTTCATGTCGATGAATCCTGCACAGTGATTGGGTGGAGCATCGGCTCCAATGGTCGGAAGCATGAGGCGGGGACCGCTATTTTCGATGAGGACGGAGAGGTGTGCGGGAGGGGTCGCGCGGTGTGGATCGAGCCGCGCGCTGGCTAGGTCAGGCCTGAGGTCCACCGGCGCTTCGTAGCGGGTGGTCGAGTGGCGAGGCTTGTCACAGCGCACGCGGCTGTCCCGTCTAGCTGGCATGGACCGATCATCCCTTTTTGAGCAGCATCGTCCACGCTTGTTCGGCGTCGCGTACCGCATGCTGGGGTCGCGTGCCGACGCCGAAGATGTACTGCAGGAGGCCTATCTCCGCTGGCACCGGGCTTCTGTGGACGACATCCGCTCGCCTGAAGCCTGGCTCGTAACCGCTACGACACGCCTCTGCATCGACCGGCTGCGGCTGGCCCGTGAAGCACGGGAGATGTACGTCGGGCCGTGGTTACCGGAGCCTCTCGTGAGCGAAGCCTCGCCTCCCGCCGACGCTCAGGTCGATGTTGCGTCGAGCTTGTCCATTGCCTTTCTCGTGGTGCTCGAGCGACTGGCTCCCGAGGAGCGTGCGGCGTTCCTGCTCCACGAGGTGTTTGATAGCGACTACGGCGAAATCGCGCAGATCCTCGGCAAGAGCGAAGCGGCTTGCCGCCAGATCGTGAGCCGTGCGCGCAAGCGCGTGCGGGAAAACCGTCCTCGAATGGAAGTCAGCGAGACGGCCCGGCGGGCGGTGCTCGATCGATTCGTCAGCGCTGTGCAAACACAGGACAAGGAGGCGCTGTTGGCCCTCTTTGCAGAGACCGCGACCTGGACGTCCGATGGCGGCGGTAAGGCTCGTGCGGCCTTGAAGGTGGTGCACGGTCGGGAGCGGGTCGTGCGTTTCGTGATGGGCGTTCTGGCGCGTCACACCGACAAGTTCAGTTTCGCGCCGGTCACCGTCAACAACGAGGCCGGTCTTGCGATCCGCACCCGCGATGGGGCGCTCTTTTCAGTGATCTGCGCCCGCACCGACGGGGCGCGGATCCTCGACATGTTCACCGTACTCAATCCGGACAAGCTGCCGCACCCGCGCTGTCCGACGAATCTGGCAGGAGGGTAGACATGAAAGCGCGTATTGAATTTCACAAGATCGGTCAGAAGCCCATTCAACTGATGCTCGCCATCGAGGGGTATCTGCATGGGTGCGGGCTCGATCACGGGATGTTGCATTTGATCAAGCTGCGCGCGTCGCAGATCAACGGGTGTGCGTATTGCATCGATATGCACAGCAAGGATGCTCGCGCCCTCGGTGAGAGTGAGCAGCGGCTCTATGCGCTCAATGCCTGGGAGGAGACTCCCTTCTTCAACGAGCGCGAGCGCGCGGCGCTGCGGTGGACCGAGGCCCTCACGTTGGTCAGTGACGGCCATGTGCCCGATGCGGTCTTCGAGGCGGTCCGGCCGCACTTCACCGACGAGGAGTTGGTGAACCTTTCGCTCGCCGTTGCCACGATCAATGCGTGGAATCGGCTGTCGATTGCGTTTCGGACGGTGCCGGGGGGTTATCAGCCTGCGGTTCGTAAAGCGGGTTAGTCAGGCGGCGGGCTGCAAGGTTAGGACGGTGTGGCAAACCCGGTGAGCCTGGGCGGGTCCGCATGTGACCGCGTCCTTGATCGCTCAGGCGGAACCGGTGAGTTGGCGGCGGAGGGCGCGTTTGCCGGCGGCGGTGGCGAGCTCGGCGAGGCGGGTGGCGTGAGTCGGGTTCTTGGGACGGTAGCGAGGGTTGGAGGCGAGGCGTTCTTCGACGACCTCGAGGGCACGGCCAGTTTCGCGGCGGGCGAGATATAACTCGATGAGGTCGTCGGTGAGCCGGTCGGCGGGACGGACGTCGTCCCAGCCGGCCGCGGTCGCGAGCACGGCGCGGTGCTCGAGCAGGAGTTTGTCGGTGGGGTCCGCGGCGTGGCCGTGCAAATTCAGCCAGGACTGAATTTCCTGCCAGCCCTCCAAGGGCTTCCCGACGCGAAACTTGGAGTAGGCGCGGTCCATCACGCGCGCACGCTCGCTGATGCGCTCGCGTTCGTTGCGGTCGGCCAGCCGCTCGCGCTCGCTGCGATACTCGATTCCGAGCTCCAGCCGGTGCTCGTGCAGCGCGCCGCCGACGAGCGAAAAGATGATGAGAAACCCCAGCTGGACGGCAGCAATACCCAGCCAGAAGGGCGCGCCGATCGAGACTATGATCGATACCAACAAGATCACCGCTACAATCGAGGCGAGCAGCATCGCGTAATCGCGTCCGATGCCGCGCATGACGGAGAGCAACTCCGGCGGCCAGGCAGCGCGCACGATATTGCCGCTCATACCGAGCACTGCGATGCTCGCAGGCAGCATCAACGAGAGCGCAATGCCGGCTAACCAACCCAGCGCCGGGAAGGTCAGTTTACTCAACTCAACCGCGAGCGCCGCGCCGCCGGCGATGAGCAGGGCCTGCGCGAGCGGTCGCTGCTCATCCACCGGGTTGACCATTTCGATCGACAACACCGGCGGCTCGTGCGCGCCTGCCACGATGGCGTCCAGGAGGATGAAACAATATTTGAAGAACCAGGACAGCAGCACCAGTCCGAGCAGGATGCCCATCAACTTGGCCTGCAGCACCAGCATCCAGCCCAGCGTAAAGGTGATGACCAATAACAGAGCTGCACTGCGGAAAGGGTACAGCAGGTAGCGGATCATGCCGGCATGTAACTTGCGACAGGGGTTGTCGGGCCCCTCGAGGGGTTCGCGTTGAAAGGGTGCAATCGCATGAGACCCGCGAATCTGATCAATAAGGATGAGCTGATCCACCGCGCCGAACGCTGGCCGGTGCCCATCGTCGTTCTCGTGGCCACCTGCGTCGTCATGACAGTCGCCGCGGTGTGGACCTAACCTAAACCGCAGTTAAACTACAGTTAACCTTCAGGCGACGGGGCTATTACGCCCTGTCGCGGGCCGCCCGCCATCCGCGCGCTGCGCCAGCCGCCGTACTTGTAATAAAGAATCGCCAGCACGGCCGCGAGCGCTGAAGAAATGGGGAAGCTCCACCATACGGCATCGGTCTGGTAGCGGTTGATGAGCATTTCCGCCAACGGAAAGCGAACGACCAGGAGCGCGATCGTGAGCACGAACAAAGGGGCCATGACCGCGCCGGTCGCCCGGACTACGCCAAACAAAACCATCGACACGCCGAAGAAGATATACGACCACGTCACGATGTGGTTGAGGTGCGTCGCTATCTGCAAGGCTCCCGAGCCGCTCGGCAGGAAGATCTGAAACGCCCACGTGTCGAGCAGCTCGATCAGCAGCACGATTGAACCGGTGATCACTACGCTGAACGTGACGCCAACACGGGCGATGGCGTTCACTCGGTCCCATTTCTGCGCGCCGACATTCTGCGCGGCCATGGAGGAGACAGCCATGCCGACCGCGAAGGTAGGCATCTGAATGTAGTTCCAGAGCTGCAGGGCGGCACCGAAGGCCGCGGTGGTGTCGACGCCGAAGTTGTTGACGAGCGCGATCATCAGCACGGCGCTGAGTGACACTACCAACATTTGGGCGCACATGGGTATGCCCTTTTTAACCAGCGTGCCGACGATGGCCCAATCGAGCCGCAGGTGGCGGATCTCTTCCTTGTGCAACACCAGCAGATGCCGCCGCCTGTAAAGGTGAGTGACCAGCGCGACCAGGCTGATGGCCTGGGCGAAAAAGGTGGCCAGCGCGGAGCCGGCGATACCGAGCGCCGGAACCGGACCCAGGCCGAAAATAAACAGCGGATTCAACGCGATGTCGATCGCTACCGACAGCAACATGAACTGGAACGGTGTCTTGGAGTCGCCCGCGCCGCGCAGCACGGAGCCTACGAACGCGTACATATACATGAACGGCAGCCCGAGAAAGATCACGCGCATGTACGCTACCGCGAGCGGCAAGGAGTCACGCGGCGTGCTCATCACGACCAGCAGCGGCTCGCACAGGACCAGGCCGGCGACGGCCATCACGACCGAAAGGGCGGCAAAGAATGTCGCACTGGTGCCGACGACTCTCCTGGCCTCCGAAATGTCGTTGGCGCCGATGCACTGTCCAATGAGGATCGTCGCGGCCATGGCGATGCCGAAGGCCGCGCCGATGAGCAGGAACATCACGGTATTGGCATTCGAGGTGGCGGTCAGGGCCGCCTCGCCCAGGTAACGCCCTACCCAGATCGAGTTCACCGACCCGTTGAGGGACTGCAGGACGTTGGCGAACAGGATCGGCAGCGCAAAGCGGAACATCCCGCTGCTGATGGAGCCTTCGGTGAGTGAGCGGGGGGCGTTCATTGGGGGGCGGGATTATGGCTTAAAGCACGCCCCCAAGTTGTGCCGTAGTTACCGGCCCCGCCGCCACGCGAACACGACGCCGATGACCCCTAGGAGGGTCAGCGTCCAGCCTGGCCACCCCTCTCCGCCCGCTAGGCCGACCCAAACGAGGCCGCCAAATAGCACCGCCGAGGCAATCGGGACGGCGTCCCGGCTGCGTGAGCTGCGCCGGATCTCCTCTTTCAGCTCATCGAGCTCGGCCGACGTGACTTGGACCCGCAGTTGGCCCCCACGGGCGTGCTGCACGGCTCCTTTCACTAGGGTTGGGAGAGTGCGGGCCACCTCGAGGATCTCGGGTACCTGGCGCTGGAGGTCCTTCAGAACCTGCCGGAGGCTGAGCCGCTCCCGCATCCACTGCCGCAGGATGGGGCTCGCCGTTTGCCAGATGTCGAGCTCCGGGTACAGGTCCCGGCCGAGGCCCTCGACATTGAGCAAGGTCTTCTGCAGCAGGATGAGTTGAGGCTGCACTTCCATGTTGAAGCGCCGGGAGATCTCGAACAGCCGCACCAGGATGTTGCCGAAGGACACGTCCTTCAGCGGCCGGTTGAAGATGGGCTCGAGGACGGTCCGCACGGCGGACTCCATTTCGTCCACCCGGGTTTGCGGGGGCACCCAGCCCGATTCGACGTGCAGCAGCGCCACGCGCCGGTAGTCGCGATCGAAGACGGCCAGGAAGTTCTCCGCCAGGTAGTGCTGATCGCTCGGATCCAGCGTGCCCATAATGCCGAAGTCCACTGCGGCGTAGCGGGGATTACGCGGGTCCGTCAGCAACACAAAGATGTTGCCGGGGTGCATGTCGGCGTGGAAGAAGTTGTGTCGGAACACCTGCGTGAAAAAGATGCGCACGCCGTTCTCGGCCAGCTTCGCGATGTCGGTATCCACGGCCCGCAGGCGCGCCATGTCCGAGATCGGTACGCCGTGAATGCGCTCCATGACCATCACGTCGATCCGGCAATAGTCCCAGTAGACCTCCGGCACATACAGCAGGTCGGAGCCGGCGAAGTTGCGTTTCAACTGCGCGGCGTTCGCCGCCTCGCGCATGAGGTCGAGCTCATCGAGAACCGTCTTCTCGTATTCTCCGACGATTTCAAGGGGGCGCAGTCGACGTGCCGGGCCCCAGAAGCGGTGCGCGAGGTTCGCCAGCGCATACAACACCTCGAGATCGCGCTCGATCCGTTCGCGCATCCCGGGGCGCAATACCTTGACCACGACCTCTTTGCCGTCCAACAGGCGCGCAACATGGACCTGGGCAATCGAGGCTGCGGCGAGCGGCTGCTCGTCGAACTCCGCAAAGACCTCCGAGACCGGCTTGCCATAGGCTCGTTCGATTGAGGCGCGTGCAACCGATCCCGGGAAAGGTGGGACGCGATCCTGCAGTTTTGCGAGCTCATTCGCGATGTCAGGCGGTAGGAGATCGCGACGCGTCGAGACCGCCTGCCCGAACTTCACGAAGATCGGACCGAGCTCCTCCAGCGCGAGGCGCAGGCGTTCGCCGCGACTCGCACGGCGACGCCGCTCGAACCACGTGCCTGGAGAAAGGAAGAACAGAAAGCGCAGCGGCCGGTACAGGTGCGTAGCCCGCACGAAATCGTCAAGGCCATGTTTGAGGAGTACGCGCTGGATCTGCAGGAGCCGCGCGAGCACGCGCAGCTTCACTGACACGCCACCCGCTTCACTGTGCGCCGCCGCGACGCTGGCCCAGAAGGGCGATCCGCGCTTCGAGCCGGTCGACGTCCTCGCGAACTGCGTCTACGCCCCTCAGGAAGTGCTCCCCTTCGTTCTTCGGTACGAGATCCTGCCGCTCGTGGCCAAGATACTCCGCAAAGTTCTCGGCGGTCGTCGCGGCGGCCTTGCGTGTCCAGCCCAGAGCCATGCGGGCGAAGCGTCCGACCTGGTGGGCGGGTACGTCGCCCGTGAGATCGGCCAGCGCCTCCTCCAGATCGGGGCGCAACAACAGGGCCAGTTCCCTGAACTTCTGGGCCAGCTCGGCGTCGCCGCGGATCTCCACGTCACCCCGCTGCAGCACGGCCTCGGGTGTGTCGCCCCCGAGCGCGAGGAGCCCAAACGGACCCCCGACGATCTCGGCATCCGCTCCGGCGTCGCCGCGCGTGATGCGCAAGGTGCTTCCAGTCGACTCGACCAGCAGGCGCGTGATTTCGCGAACCTCGATAGCGACGCTGCGCCCGGTCAGCTCGGCACAGAGCTGCTGCGCGCGCGGCGAGCGGGGCAAACCGCGGTTCAGGACGTTTTCTATTGTTGCGGTCAGCAATGGGTCGGCTCCGGTGCGGCGCCGATCCTATACCGCGACTGAGGTAGGGGCCAGTGCCGCCGGCGGGAGCCGGTTGCCTCAATGCTCCCGGTCGCGACGCAGGGCGAGAGTGCTGCGTGCCGGGCGCTCGGGCTCGGTCGGATCGTCATCCCGGCAGCCTGAGTTGACCAGGAATGCGTAGAAGATCCGCAGGCACGAGAGCGACACGCTGATGTACTCGCGGATGTCCTCGTCCGTTGCCGTAATGAGCGTGCGCTGCTTCGTCTCGATGAGCCAGCGATCGAGCGTCTCGAGGTCCGCGTGGTAGAGGGTCACCAGCTCCAGGGGCAGGGTCTGCTGGGCGTGTAGTACGTCGACGAAACGCCGGATGACGTCCGACGAGATGCCCTGCCACGGGTCGTTCGTGCGCGGCGCGACGCTGATCTGCTCGATGATGCCGCTGCTGCGCTTCATGACTTATGTTCGATCCGCGGCAGGTGCCGCCGGGTTGGTTTGCATGGTGTTGGCGCGCCCGGTGTTATCATTCATGCGCGAACTGTAGTGGGCTGTCCGTCGCGACCGTGCGACTCAGTTCACACGTGTTGCCAATAGACCCGGATTGTTGCATCCATGTTGAATGAAGTCGGCCGCAACAGACGCCGCGAGGCCTAGGAGGCAGAGGTCGGGGGCGGCTATAGTCGCACGCAGATTCGCGCCGTGTCAGCTGCCGGAGCGTGCCGAGGCGGACAACGACGGGTCGTTGGAATGGAGGTCGTTCAAACAGCTATCGACGTTCGCCAGGTAGTCCGTGAGCAGGCTCCGGGCCTTGGTGGTGAGTGTTACGAAGTCGCGCCGTCCGTCGCGTGCATCGGGTGTCCGGTCCACGTAACCGCCGGTGGCCAGCTCGCCGATGCGCCGCAGGGAGGTGGTCGCGGACACGCCCGGAATCGAGATCGTCAGCGCGGAGACCGAGAGCCGCTGGTTGCTCTGCTCGGCGCGTAGCAACTCGAGCAACAGCTCCCAGGCAACTTCGTCGAGCTTGTGACTGTTGTATCGGATGCGCACGCGGCGGAGTTGCTCGATGGTGTCGAGCACCGAGACTTTCGTCCTTTGACCCGAGGGCAGCGGCGCGGTGTTCTGGAACGTTTCGCGCAATGGTTCGTTCTGGCGTGCACCGCCTGCCGAACCTCTGGCCGCTGGCTCCGCCAGTTTGCGCAGCTCTCCGGTCAACTCTTCGGCGTGACGGATGAGTTGCACGACGTCTGGGACAGGCGTGAGGTAGCTGCGACGGTCCTGTCGTGCGCGCTCGAGCGCGCGGCTGACGGTTTCGATGATCTCGGCGGGGCGGATGGGTTTCACCAGGAAGTCGAGAGCGCCGCTGCGAAGCGCACCTACCGCGGATTCGAGCGACGGGCGCGCTGTCAGAAGGAGAACACGCGGCGGAGGACGGTTGAGCGAGAGGGCGGCGAGTGCGTCGGCGAACTCCAGGCCGCTCATGTGAGGCATGTAGAGGTCGCTGACGACTACCGCGATCTCCTCACGCGCGGAGATGGTCGCCAGCGCTTGCTGCGGATCGCCGCAACTGGAGCATTTGAAACCGGCGCTGCTCAGCACCCCGTCGAGGAACGTGAGGGTGGTGAGATCGTCGTCGAGTAGCAGCACTTCCTCGGTCATGGGGCGCGGTCAACTTTGGTGGAGACGCGAATAGGGTCCTGACGCTGTCGCGACACTATGGAAAGTCGACGTAGATGAGCTCGATTATCACAGTACCTGTCATTGTAACCGCCCCTTGAGCGCGCTCGCCCGTTTTCGACGTGCATCACGCGCCAGGCCGTGGCGCTTCCAGGCGGTTTGGGGCGCTGTGGCCGCGGTACCGGCCGTCGCCTTACATATATATCCGCTCACGGCAGGTAGCGCGCTAAGCGTAGGGGTCGAAAGCTCGATCGTCGCGGTCACAGGTCTCATTGCCGGGTGGCTCGGCAGCGCCGTTTTGCTGTTGTTTCTGACAGTCGTCACGTTTGCGAAAGCTGAGACCTTAGCCGCTGCTTTTTTAAGTGAAGGCCGCAACGTTTCAGTCGCCCTATTCTGCGTGCTGGTTATCGTTGTGACACGCATCATTGCCGCCGCGTTCCATGAGAGAGACCGCTTGCGACAGCGAATTGTCACCCATCAGCAACGCATCAGTGCCATGCGCAGCCACGTCGTGCATTTACGACGCGACGTTCAGGCGCGTGAACGGACGTTGCGTGCCCGAGAAGCAGAGCTAAATAGAGCGATGTCCGGCCATCAGGCGGCGCTAGCGGATCTCAAGAGCGCGCGCCACCTCGTGGACGCCGCGCAGCGTTCCAGCGGGCATTTCGTCGCCATGATGAGTCATGAGATCCGTACACCGTTGCACGGTCTGATGGCGACAATCGACATGTTGCGCGATGAGCCATTGTCGCCTGAAGGCAGACATCGCATCGGTATCGCGCGTGTGTCGGCCCGCACCCTCCTCAACATCGCCAACGACATACTCGATCTAAGTCGTATCGAAGCAGGTGCTTTTCCACTGGAGCACAAGCCATTCGACCTCGCCAGCGTGCTCCGCGAAGTGGTCGATGAGGCCCGGGCGCGGGCCCAGTCGCTGGGCCTCGATCTGCGCATGACCACGGAGGGGTTGCTCCCGCGCTCCTTCATAGGCGATCCCGCTCGCATCAAGCAGATCCTGGCCAACCTCGTTTCCAACGCCCTGAAATTCACCACGTTGGGCGGAGTGAGTGTGCTGGCACGCTACGACGGCAGAAGATGCACGATCGATGTCACCGACACCGGTGAAGGCGTGCCGGAAGGCAAGCGGGATGTCATATTCGAGCCGTTCGTGCAGGTCGAGTCCAAGGCACAGCGGCCGGCGGGCGGCGCGGGCCTCGGCTTGCCTATCAGCCGGCGCCTCTGCGAGGCCATGGGCGGCAGCCTCGTACTGGTGGGCACCGGCCCGGGCGGATCGACCTTCCGGGTGAGCCTGCCGCTCGAGGCCTCCGGCGAGGAGCCCCTGGAGGATCAGAGCCAACGCATTCTGAAAAATCCCCCGGGACGCATCCTGGTCGTCGAGGACCACCCGGCGAATCAATATGTCGCCAAGAGCCTGCTGGAGAGCCTGGAATGCACGGTCAGTGTCGCCGGCAGCGGCGCCGAGGCGTTGGAGTTGCTCGCCCGGGAGACGTTCGACCTCGTCTTCATGGACTGCCAGATGCCCGGCATGGATGGTTACGAGACGACCCGGCGCATGCGGGCCATCCTGCACCGCTACATTCCCGTCGTTGCCATCACCGCCAACGCCATGGTGGATGACAAACAACGCTGCCTGGACGCGGGCATGGACGACTTCCTGCCCAAGCCGTTCAACAAGTCGGCCCTCAGTGACCTCCTGTTCAAGTGGCTCGTACCCGGGGCCCACGCTGTCGCCGGCGGCGCTGCCGCAGAGCGTGTCGCCGAGCTGCCGGTGCTATCGGTCCCGGTGTTCGACGAGCTGTGGCAAAGTTTGCAGTGGCGGATGTCGCCACTGCGCAGAATCTACGAGTCGTTTCTGTCCGTTGCCCACGAGACTCTCGACATCCTCCACCGGGCCGCGGCGACGGACGATCGCTCAGTGTTGGCCCGCAGAGTCCACACGCTGCTCGGCAGCGCCGGCATGGTCGGAGCGCGCCAGGTGGAGCGCGTGGCTGCCTTGCTCCAGGAGGCCTTGAAGTCGGACCGGCGCGCCGAGCTCGAAAGCGGACGGGTGTTGCTGGTGGAAAGCGTCCGCCGGTTCGAGATCGAGCTGGAAAAGCGGCTCGACTCGCTGGTGCGGTAAGCGCGCTCTTTTAGTACTTGAAGCCCCGGTGCACGGCGACGATGCCACCCGAGAGATTGTGATACCGGCAGCCCTCCAGTCCAGCCGCCTGCATCATCGCCAGCAGCTTCTCCTGGTTGGGATGCATGCGGATGGATTCGGCCAGGTATCGATAGCTCGCCTCGTCCCGGGCCACGAACTTTCCCAACAGCGGCAGGACGTGGAAGGAGTAGGCGTCATACAAGGATTTCAGCCCCGGCGCCACCGGGTGGGAGAATTCCAGCACCAGCAACTGTCCGCCGGGTTTCAATGCGCGCTGCATCGAGGCCAGTGCCGCCGCCTTGTCGGTGACGTTGCGCAGCCCGAATCCGATGGTGATGCAGTCGAACGTCCCCGGCGCAAACGGGAGCCGCTCGGCATTGGCCTGCACGTAGCGGACGTTGCCGACCAAACCGTCATCGGTCAGCCGATCGCGACCCCGGCCGAGCATCGCGGCGTTGATGTCGGTCAGGATGACCAGGCCCCGCTCACCGACCTGGCGCGCGAGACCGGCCGCCAGGTCGCCCGTTCCGCCCGCGACATCGAGCGCGCGCTGCCCGGGCCTCAGATTCGCCAGGGACAGTGTAAAACGCTTCCAGAGCCGGTGGGCGCCCCCTGACATGAGGTCGTTCATGAGGTCGTAGTTGCCGGCAACGGAGTCGAACACTCCGCGCACGCGCCGCGCCTTCTCCCCCCAGGGCACCCGCTCGAATCCGAAGTCTGTCGATCGCTCATCCGCCATGTTCAAACCCGCTCCCACTACTTTCTGTTGCAATTTTCCCCGCGTGCTGCGCAGAATCGGCTCGAGTACGGGGGTCTTGCAACTGTAAAGGACCGAGCGGCAGAGCTGCTCGGTCCTTTTTTACTACTTGTCACGAGGCGCGCCGCGGCCCGCCGCGGCCTTACGCGCGAGGTACTTGCTCCAGTTGGCTTCTCGGTCGCGGCCGAGCTCGTACAGGTATTTCCAGGTGTAAAGGCCCGTGTCGTGGCCATCATCGAACACGAGCTTGACGGCATATTGCCCGACCGGCTCGACAGCCCGGATTCCCACGCCCTCCTTGCCCAGTACCAGCACCTCCTGTCCCGGTCCGTGCCCTTTCACCTCGGCCGACGGCGAATGCACGCGCAAGTACTCGAATGGCAATTGGAAAAGGTGTCCGTCGTCGAAGCTCACCTCGAGCACCCGCGAGGCTTTGCGCAATTTGATTTCTGCAGGAATCGGCTCAGACATATTTCACTCAGGCAGTATAGGCAACCCCGGGGCGGCGCGTATCATCGTGCGCCATGCAGACATTGGATGTCGAATCCAGCCCAACCCGACCCCGCGACCGGAGTACCCTGCTCGCGGCTGAGCTCATCCGGGCCCAATACGCCAACATGCCCGGTGCGTTCATCGGCAGCGCCGTGACCGCGAGTTTCATGACCGCGGTGCTGTACGACAAACTCACCGCCGCCGTGGTGCTGACGTGGCTGGCGGCAGCGTACGTCAATTGTGCGATGCGCCTGCTGCTGTGGAGGCGCTTCCGCGTCGCGGCGCCTGGAGTCGAGGAGATGCCGCGCTGGGCCCGGTTCGCCGTCATTTCCGCGGGCGTTGCCGGTTTGATCTGGGGCGCCAGCGGTATCGTGTTGAATATACCCGGAAATTTCTCCTACCAGATCGTGGTGTTGCTGGTGACGACCGGCCTGGCGTTCACCTCCACTTACCTTTCCTCCGCCTTCATGCCGGCGTACCGCGCGTTCGTGTACCCGGCCTTCGCGCTGGCCGCGGTGCCTTTTCTGCTGGGCGGCGACGTCTGGCACGTCGCCATTGGCGTGGCGACGCTCGCCGCATTGCCGCTAGTAGTGCGTTACGCCGACAGGTTATGTCGCGCGCTACGGATGTCCATCGAAGTCCGGCTGCGCAACGCCGAGCTCGTCGAGGAACTGCGGGCGCAAAAAAAGGCGGCCGACGAGGCGAACGTGGCGAAGTCGCGGTTCCTGGCCGTCGCGAGCCACGACCTGCGCCAGCCACTGCACTCGCTCGAGTTGTTTGTTCAGGCGCTGGAGGACACCCCGCTGCCGGTCCATGCGCAACAGCTCGTTGGTAATGTGCGCCGCTCGGTCGATTCGATGGAGGAGCTGTTTGACGGCCTGCTGGATATTTCGCGGCTCGATGCGGGCGTCGTGCGTGCCAGGGAGGAAGTCATTCCGCTCGCCGACCTGTTCGAGCGGCTCTCGTTCGAGTACGCGGCGATCGCGCAGCGCAAGGGCCTCGTGCTACATGTTATGAAAACTTCGGCGTGTGTCCGCAGCGATCCAACTCTGCTCGCGCGCATCTTGCGCAACCTGGTCGCCAACGCCGTGCGCTACACCGAGCGCGGCCGCGTGACGATCGGCTGCCGCCGTCACGGCGACCAGGTGAGTATCGAAGTCTGGGACACGGGGCCCGGGATCCCGGCGGAGAAATGCGCCGAGATCTTCCAGGAGTTCACCCAGCTCGGTAATCCGGAGCGGGACCGGCGTAAGGGCCTCGGCCTGGGACTGGCGATCGTGGAGCGCCTGGCGAAGCTCCTCGGGCACGGCGTGTTGTTACGCTCCCGGGTCGGCAAGGGCTCGGTGTTCGCCGTCACCGTTGCCAAAGGCCACCTGGACGAGCAGATCCTGCTCGAATCCGCGCGCCGCGAGGTAGGTCACTTCGATCTGAGGGGGCGACTGGTGTTGCTCGTTCACGGCCGGTTTGCCGTCCGCCAGGAGCTCACGGAGTTACTGCGGGCCTGGAGCTGCGAGGTGGTCGCGGCCGGCTCTCTCACGGAAATGATGGGGTTGTTGGGCGGGCTGCCGCGACCCCCGGATTTGCTCATGGTCGAGCACGATGACGCCGATGATAGCGGCGCCGCGGTGGTCGATTTGCTGCGAAATGAATTCAACTTCGAGGTGCCCGCGCTGCTCGTCGGCGCCGCCGGCCCGGCCGGCGCGCCCGTCGATGCGCGCGGCGCGCTGCCCATCCTCTATCGGCCGTGCAACGCCGGCCGCCTGCGGACGCTCATCAGCAATCTACTGCACCCACCCAGGGCCGAGCCGGTGCCGGCTCGGCGGGTGAGTTAGTCAGGTTGTCATCATGCCGACGCGACGGGCCACGAGCACCGCCTGCGTGCGGTTGACTACACCCAACACCTTGAAGATCGCGGTGACGTGCGCCTTCACCGTCTTCTCGGACAGGCCGAGCTCGGTGGCGATCTGTTTATTGGTCTTGCCCTGACACACGCGCGAGAGCACTTCGAGCTGCCGCAGTGTCAGGAGACCGACGTCCGGGATGGGCTGCGGCGGCTCCGCCGCGGCGGTGCCCGCCGAGCCGTTGGAAAGACCCGAGCTGCCTTGCAGGCTCGCCGGCACGCTCACGTTGCCTGCGAGGACCTGTTGCAGGACCTCCAGCAGCACGCGTGTCGGCGCGGACTTCGGTACGAAGCCCATGGCACCGGAGTTGATGGTCTGCCGTACGTTCTCGGGATCTTCGAGCGCGGACAGCACCACAACCGGCAACGACGGAAACCGTTCGTGGAGCCGGCCGATCAAACCGAAACCGCTCATACCCGGAAGGGCCAGATCGAGTAGCACCAGGTCGAGATCGGGGTTGGCCGCCGCCATGGCCATTCCCTGCTCGGCGTCGCGCGCGGACATGACTCGTGTGTCGTGTCCGAGCGATTCGAGTGCTGCTGCGACCCCTTCCTGCACGAGAGGATGGTCGTCAATGACGAGTACTTTCAGGGGCATTGGTCTGCAGGAGTATCCAAACAGTCTGCGTGAACGAGCCATCCCACGCTAGCTGGACCTTGGTCCCACCGAGGACGACGGCGCAGAGCTTGACGACGTTGCGCTCGGAACGCCACCAGGGAATAAGCCAGTTTGAAGGTACTTCACGCTGTTGGGACGCTCTCACTCCATGTTTACTTATTTAGCGCGCGAGTCTACGCCCGTCGGATGCATCAGCGCAGCTATGTCGCCATCCGTGAGCGCATACGTCGAGCGACACCCCCATGCCGCCGCACGTTGGTCGCAGGCCGATAACCTCGTCGCGACGCGCGGTGGAGGAGCCTGTCTGACTAATGATCGCCGTAGCGAGGGCGACCCTCAGCGAGGAGCCAAGTTTTATTAGACTAGGGGCG